>Ga0247763_1001645_pt1 | contig 12443 bp, 16 predicted proteins | sample UWRJL141409B4_FD_179926 | JGI IMG/M metagenome (GOLD analysis project Ga0247763, IMG submission 179926) | Plant litter microbial communities from Arlington Agricultural Research Station in Wisconsin, United States - UWRJ-L141-409B-4 | ecosystem: Environmental > Terrestrial > Plant litter >...
ATGACAGTTGTCGTCGAGCCCAGATCCAGATATCCGGTACGGTCGGTACGTGTGGACGGCACGTACGGTATTTCGGTATGTACCGTGTCCCCTAGCTTCTGCCGTGTGTGCTGCTGCTAGGTGGTTACCTGTCGCGGCGGGGGTGCTCACTGCATCAAAGACCCTGCGCGGCAGTGTCTCTCACGGTACAGTGCAGCGCAGCGTAAGCACCCAGCGCAGTCGTCGTTTCAATCGCCCGCAACCGCTGCCAGGGTCCAATCAGTAAAATTCGGGGTCGGGATTGAGTGTTCCACTCTGCCCGCTCGTCAAGGCCGGCTAATAAAGGCGGTCCGCGGTTACAAGACGTGGTAGGTATTCAGGTACCTTGCTGTTTTTCTCGCAGGTTTTACCTCGGTCGCCAAATGGGAATATAAGGAGGGGCCGCCGCTGCTGCTGTCCAGTCCGCTATGCTTCCGGGTTTATATATAGAATATCCCTCTCTCCGGGATATATCTATATATTTCTTGTGCTCAGTGAAAAGTGGCGGTCGGCGGATTTCCGAAAAAGGATCATAACCAAAAAACAATAATTTCCTTTCCCTCAGCGAGCGTCATTTATGGCGCAAGTGGGAGACTCTGCGAGCCTTGGTAGAGAGAGAGGAAGAGACAAAAACAGGATAGCAATGCGCGGAGGTGAGGGGGTGTGATGGTGATGAGATGAGATGCGGAGCTGCACGCGAGGGATCGACCCGGGCTTATTAGATCGGAGTTTGTGATGGCAAATTTTGGGTGGGAGTGGGAGGCTATTTCCGCCTCAGTATTGGACAACGGTGTGTTTGTGTGTGTGTGTGTGTGTGTGCGTGGGTATGTGTGTCAAGGAAGCTTGGTGGTGGTGGTGTTGCAATAAACCTCGTTTCCGACTTTGTGGGATTTCGGGCTGGATGACGATGCGCGCAAACGTTTCTCTTCGACAAAAACCACGCACCGCTACGAATCCCGGGGAGATGGGAACCAAGCAGAAAATCTCCACCACAAATAGCCCCGTGTCTGCAATTTCGTTGCATGTGATTTTTCTCAAAAAGGGGGTTCCAAAAACCTCACTGAACCCAATCGGAAAGAGCGTCGCTGTCAAATCGAATCGTTGCGAGCTAGTCAAGTTCCACAAACTCCACCTCCACCTCCACCTCCACCGGGGCGATTTTGGTGCTGGGAACATGGATAGCGGTTCATTGAGACCCTCGTTTACCCCAGGATGGGGTCACATTCGCTTGTTTGCCGGTTCCATCCCACCCAGTCGTGGTTGCCAAACTCAAATGCACGTTTCCCTGATTTGGCAGTCTCGGAGCAGAGTGGCCCAGAAAGCCAGACAGGTCTCTGGTGGGCTCGACGGGACAATGTGGTTTGCGCGAATCGGACTTGCTGCCGACCGGCTGGGGTTCCGGACTGGACTGGACTTGACCCGGAGCTGTAAAAGGTGCGAATTCGCGCCTGCGCCGCCGGTGAGGTGCTTCAATTCATTCCACCAAAGAGAAGAAAAAAGAGAAAGGGTCTTAAGAACTTTCGGACTGACGGGTTCGAAGTCGCCGCCCGTCCGGGCGTCCGGGCACTCGTCCGAGTGGTTGATGTCGTTGCTGCAGCCATCAGTCATGTCAGTCATGCAGTGGTGAGTTGTCACCCCACCATTACCACACTACTCTGCAGCATGCCGCCTTTAACCGCGAATATCCCCTCTGCAGCTTGCTGGCTAGGCGCCACTGGCCATTACAGCAACAGAGATGTCCAGCCTGAGGATACGACACTGACTTGTCGGTCAAGTCCCCTTCTTACTCCTGAAAAACACATTCAACGACCCCATCAACCCCTGTAAACCCTTGGCTTCACTGCCCTCGACCATGCCGCCTCTGATCCACCCCGGCAGTTTGCTTCGTATCCTGTCCGTGCCGAATCGCCGATCTACCAGGACGATGGCGGCGTAGTCCTTCTGGTGCCGAATCGCCCGGCCAATGCTCTGGTTCACAGCCCGCATGCATGCGTTCTCGTAAAAATCTCTGGCCACTTGTTTGGCCATTGCCTGTGCCTGCTCGCGGGTCATGACCGGCGGGCTCGTAGCTGCGGGATCGTGGTCGGCAATATCCGCTGGCGGTGCGGTGAGTCGAGAGATGGTGGATGACTCAATGTACTCGACGCGGGCCTTCCATTCGGGTGAGTTGATGTTTGGATAGGGCAGTCCAACGATGACCACGCATCGTCCAAGGCGGTCAGAGAAGTTGATGCCCTCGCTCATCTTCCCGCCTACCACGCTAAGAAGCAGAGCTCCGTTCTGCGTCGACCTGGTTGAACCCTCAGCACTGCCCGGTGACAAGATTGCCTGCGTGTAGCTCTGCAGCGTCTCGTCACTAGAACCGCCCTTGGTTTCCCTGAAAACTGTCTTCTTCGCAACTAGCCGCTCCCAGATAGGCTTGTTCTGTGCGGCCGACTGATCTGCGGTCTGCCAAATGCCGACGACCTCGTCCAGATAGCCGTAGCTTGGGAAGAATGCCACCACGCCATCCGGAACAATCGAGCAGATGTTGAGTATCGCCAGGCCTAGTTGGCGGATCATATTGCGATCACTCCTCTTCTGGAAACTGAATTCAAAAATATCTGCCGGGGCGGGGACACCCCCTCCAGCCGCAGGCCTTGTTGAAGCCAACGTCCAGACGCAAAGGTTTGAAGCTGGGATGACATGACCACAGCTGAGCGTTGTGATCTTCGCTGAAGGGAAGGTCGGGAAGAGATGCGCTTTGTAGTCATCAAACGGAGACATAGTGCCACCCGCAAGAATGACTGCTCGCGCGCTCGATGCAATCGAGGAGAATGCATGTGTTGGCGAGAGAAGCAGATATGAAAGTTTGATATCGGGTACCTTATCTTGGAGCTTTTCGTAAAAGACCCGGCCTTCGGTGCTGAGGTTGGTGAGGGCGGTGAGGAATGAAACCAGGGTATGAAGCACGGGTGCTGATGGTGGCGACTTCACTTGTGATGCCGCTGATTCTTGTTCTTCGACATGGCTCGCGTAGCTCTCAACTTTGTAGGCGAGTTTCGACTCTTGGATATATCGTATCAGCTGGTAGAGATTGAGTTGGTCCGCACCTCGAGCTTTGAGAAGTCTGTTTGTGTCTGCGATTCCATGCACACCCTGGGACATTGTTAGTCATAGCCAGCTGGTTTCAAGGTCATGAGAATCCCACCTTTTCCTTCAGTGCTCCCAAAAGCCATTCGCTGAGGGAGTCAACCACCTTTGCTACTTGCGCGACCATGACTCGGTTCTCCTCTTTGAGTTTCTTCCCAAATCTCTTGACGTATACCCCAAGCATCTGTCGTGCTCTCTTCAACTCACTCAGTCGAATTTCTGCGGCGTAGACGTTGGCAACCGCGTCCATGATGTTGTGCGCTTCGTCGATGATGACGATGTTTCCTTCCAACTTAATTCCAAGAGCTTCCCGAGCGCTCTTTTGCAACAGCAAAGGGTATGGCAGTGTTACAACCTCCGCAGTTGGAATTGCCGTTCGAGAGGCGTAATAAGGGCAGATTTGCAGTTCTTTTCCAATCCTATGCATGTCCTCAATATCTGGTATCGTCGCCAAGGCTGTGTCCCGGAACTGGTGAGTCTGCTTGAGATTGTCGGTGTTCGGCATGTGAGGACATTTCTTGTCTGATTTAGACTGTTGCATCTCTGTACACCTGTCGTTTATCGCGGCCAGTGAGCCGAGCCGTGATACGGCAGGATTGATACATAGCTTTTGTCGCGAAGACAGCGGAACCTCTTTGATGACTTCTTTTGTTGTCACCTGTCCAACGGACTTGGACTTCAACAACTCGTCGGGCAGAGAGGGCGGGAACTCTGGTCGCCGTAATTCCGAGATAAACTGCGTGAGCTGCGAATGTGTTCTTGAAGTGTAATATATCTGCATCAAATTAGCCACTATATCCACCTAGATATCATGAACCATACCTTGATCTCATCCTCCACCTCCCCTTCCTCTTCCTCGAGCTTTTTGGCGCCTCCTAGCCCGACCTTGGCCATCAGCTCCCTAGTCTCTTTACTGAGCATTCCCAACGGATCCCCCGGTGCAATGTCCGAATCCCCACCCTCCCAATCATCGATCAAGAACTCGGCCTCTTCGTCTGCCTCTCTCGCCTTCCCTCTTCTCGAAGGAAATTCTCCATCACCCACCCGCTGCCTCTTTGCCCCTCGACCCTTCTCCTCAGCTAAACGCTCCCTCGCACGGATCCTCTCGAGTTGCGCCTCTCGTTCTTCCCACTTCCTTGCCAACTCCTCTCGTTTCCTGCGCAATGCCGTCTCAATCATCCACTCAGGCTCACCCTCCATGCCCTGGGTCGCCGCCTCAAACGACGCCTCATATCGGCTCCGTTTGTGATTGCGCAGCCACGTCAACGCCGAGCAGATGAGCGAAAGCGATTTTCCCTAGTCAACTGGGTCAGTATCCTCATCATTGATGTGTGATGTGTGATAGAAAAAAGGGTTGCGTGCGTACCGTGCCGGTCGGGCTCTCTAGGATGCCAACCTGGCCATTTCCCTTTTCCAGCACGCCATAGACGGCGTGCATAAATTGTAGTTGCACATCATATGGGGTGAAAGGGTGATGGAAGTCGATTTGCAGATTGCTTTCGGATGTTGTTGCATCTTGAAGATTGTTCTTCTGCTTGGGCGCCGTCATCTTGGCGCACCAAGTCAACCGCTGCTCTCCACTCCGGCAAATCGCAATGGGTGCGATCTTGATGTTGTAAAATTAGTCCATGAAGTCTGCAGCGGCGTAGATGGAAGTTACAGTGAGACAAGCTAGTCCAGACATTTCTTTGCAGGTGCTTGCCGATTTTGGGGCGCGGTCTGTGTCGCGGTGCCGCGGTGCCGATCGCTGGAAACGCTTGAGTCACGTGGCCCGCGTCACCGAAAAAAGGGGCTCAAAAGCTGTGCTTTCATCCTATCATTTTTACGAACAGCTGGGCGACATCGGCCTTAACGCCAACACGCCAACACGCCCCATGGTGGTAGCTATTGTACAGTGTATATACTTGAGAAACCCCAACACCAGACACCGGGGTATCCTTGGGTTTCAAACCTTCAAAATGTCCATTTCATCATCATCCCCGCCTTCACCTGTTTCTTTGACCGCCATCTCAGGTACGTCTTGTAGGAATGGATGCTCGAGGGCTTCTGCAGCACTGATTCGCCTGCTAGGGTCCAGTTCCAAGCAGCGGTAGAGGAATTCAACCGCCGTTCGCTCCTCCTCCGACAACTCCTCTCCCGAATCGCTCCGGCATGTGCTCCACAATATGATGCGCTCCAGACTAAATCCCTGCGTACCAATCGTTGGGATTGTCGTCTCGAACATGCAGCCGTGCAATTGCCCGGCCGACCGCATCTTTTTCTGACCAAAGATAGTGGCAATCTCGATCATAGCTTCGACATCGTCTGCCGAGTTGAAGAAAGGAAACCGACGCGAGAGAATTGTTAGAAGAATAACACCAACACTCCATATGTCAATTTTGATCGTCTGTTCGGTGCACTTGAACAGCACTTCAGGGGCGCGAAACCCACGGGTGCCAGCTCGATTTGCCCTTCGCGATGGCCGAGTATCCTGCTTGGGATACCCGTTGTGAGGGGCGCTGCTGGCGTGATGAGCCGCGCGAAGTCGAGTTTTCCGGGCTTGAGGGTCATCATGACACAGACAGGGCTTGGAATCGACGCCTTCGCGTTCCGCAAGCCCAAAGTCAACAAGAACTCCGCGCCGCGTGTCTGGATCGTACAGAAAATTGGTCGGCTTAATGTCGCGATGTAGGATGTTGCGGGCATGAACAAATGACAGGGCTGTGAAGAGCGACCGTAGATAGATGGATATGTCCGGGACCGTCATCTTGCGGAAGTACTCGCGGAAGTCGGCGTGTCGGAAATAGGGGAGGATAGCCACGACTTGGTCCGTTGAGCGGAAGGCCGTGATCAAGGGACAGACCGAGGGGCAGTTGCGCAAGTCATGCAACAATTCGAGCTCGTTGAGAATGCGGTTCGGCGAGGATGTGACATAGATTTTCTTAATTGCAACATATTTGGGCCTGCGGCGCCGTTGGTCGCCGTCGATGGTTGCGCTGGAATGGCTCGTGTAACGCTTTAGAGGGGGCGGCGACCACTTATCGTCCTCCTTCTCAAAGTCCCACGAGTTGTCATAGTGGTCGTACTGCAAGTCCTCGGCCTTGTATACGGTCGAGAAGGTACCTAGAATTCCAAAGTCAGAGGCCGCACAAATACAGAGAAGAGGAGCCACAGACCTTCGCCGATGCGCTTGATCAACCGGTACCTGTTTCTGAAGCCGGGGTATGCGTTCTGGAGCCTCTCCATGTCCTCCTGAATACTGATGTCGACCGTTGTTTCTTCGGAACTTTCTGTGTAATTGGATTCTTGGTCGTCACCATCGTCTACAGCCCCTCCGTCGTCTTCCTCGTAATCCTCGGCCCCGGCTTGCTCCTCGCCCATTTGCGTGTCCTCGGTCGACGGGACATCTTCGTGGATGCGGAAGGTGTCTCGCTGCAGACGGAGACGTGCAGGCGCCACTGTCGCCATCTTCGCGCGGTTCCGACGATGGACGTCCCGACGTCGTAGATCTCCTCCAAGCCAATGCGAGCGAAAAACCAGTCATGCAGTGAGTAAAGAAATTTGGATTCCTGTTCGGATCCGATGTCGAACAAAGTATTTGACTAATTAGCAGGGATTGGAATGTGTCTGTTAAGCTGGTGTCCCTCTGTTATTATTTGCAGCGCTGCAAGTCCAGTGTGCCGACAACGGCTGACAGGCGTAGACCAAAGTCACTTGACAGTGGAGGGGCAGACTGACGCACGGGCCAAGACGCGAGTTTTTGCAGGGTGCGCGTCAGGGCAAGTCAACAAACATCTGAGTCGTTGCCAGGGTCCCCCACACAAATCCGCCGCCAAAGTGGGAGTCGCCGATGAGGGGAATCAGGAACCGCAAAACACCAAAGTCACTGACAAACTGGGCGTGCATTGGTTCCGCGACACCACCAGTGCGCCTGCAGGCAGCCGGCAACTAACCTTCTAGCTCCAGGTTTTCTTCATCCCTGCACTTTGAGCAATTGTTGTGTATTATTTTAGAACAATCTCTTGCTGCTCGTAGGTTGTTATTTTGTCGCATCGCCAAAACTCTCCTCCCGGCCCCGCATCTAGCGCCCAGTCTTCACCATGGATACGATCAGCTTCGATATCAACGATGCGCTCAAGCATTACATGAGCGATCCTGCCAGCATCCCAACGCCTGAAGCGGATGGGGCGCTGTTAGACTGCGAAAACGATCCAGAGTCACTCACCGACAACTCTGTCGTCAATGGCGTCCTCAATCCCATTGTTGACGCTGTCGCCGAAAACCCAGATGCCGTCATGCGCAGCCAGATATTCGACTCGATACAATTCCTGCTAAAGTGTGCACCCATCTCCTCTGCCCCCTTATCTCCTTCCGAGAGTCACTCGGCTTTGTATCGACGATCTCGCCTGTCTAGCTCGGTTCCAAATCAGGGTTTGCGCGGACGTGTTTCTAAGCTCTTTGACAAATCTAGGTATACGTCCTTCCTCTCGGCCCATGCGCTCAGCAAGATCTTCGACTTGATCACCTCGGGTCTCGCCGCCGAAGCCGACGTCATCCACCACGATCTCGAGTCGGACGAGCAAGAGCTCATCGCCCACCACAAGCAACTCCTCGAGATCTACGGCTTTCTCCTTCAGTGGACCATCGCCGCCGTGGAGACAAAAGCCGCCGAGAAGTCGTCGACGGCAGTACCGGCACGGGGTCGCGGCAAGCCCAAGGGCAAGAAGGATGCAAATTCCAACAAGGATGGGAGCTGGGACTCGTCTACCCAGTTGGAGTCAGCCCTGGGCACTATGTGCAAGGTGCTCAGACTGAAGCTGGGCAAGATCTTTCTAACCACCTCAGAACGTGATACGTTCATTGGGCTGCTAACCAGGCCGGTCTACATGATCCTGGAGAGCGAGCAGCGCGTGAAGAACACCAGCATTCGCATGCACACTTTCAAGATGCTGTGTATCGCGGTGAAGCATCACGGACATGGATACGGTGAGAACCGCGGCCTCCCCTCCCCCTCCCCTGCTAATTGGTTCCTGACAAACTCCAGCCGCCCAAGTATCCATCGTCCAGAACCTCACCTACTTTGAACACTTGTCTGAGCCGATGGCCGAATTCCTCCACATTCTCGCGGAGCAGTATGACTATCCACAGTTGGCGGATGAAATTCTCCGGGAGCTCAGCAACAAGGAATTCAACAGTAACGATAACAAGGGACCAAAGTCGGTCTCTACCTTCATGATCAAGTTGTCCGAGTTGGCCCCAAGGCTTGTCATTAAGCAAGTCACCCTGCTCGCCAAACAGTTGGATAGCGAGGTGAGTCGAAGATGGGATTCAATGGGGCGGCGAAACTGACAATAACAGTCTCATGCCCTACGATCTGCCCTGATTGAAGTGTTCGGCAACATGCTCGCGCACCTCAGCAAGTCAGACGACCGAGGAGAGAGCCACAAGACGCAAATGAACGCCTTCTTCGACGTGCTGGAGGAGCGATTCCTCGACATCAACCCGTATTGCCGCTGCAGAACAATTCAAGTCTACGTCAAGCTATGTGACTTGGACCAGAAGTTTCCCAAGAGAAGACAGCGCGCTGCCGAGTTGGCATGTCGCAGTCTGGAGGATAAGAGCAGCCACGTCCGGAGGAACGCCATCAAACTCCTCGGCACCCTCATCAGAACTCACCCCTTCACAGCGCTGCATGGCGCACAATTGGCGAGAAAAGACTGGCAGGAGCGGCTGGACAAGGTCGAGGCAGAGCTGCAGGCCCTCAAGCCCCCAGTTGACGCCCCTGGCACGGTCGACCAATCCCTCCTGGATGATGCTACGCAGGTCGCATCGCCCACGAAGCAACCGTCCGAGATGACGGAGGAGGAGAAGGTTGCGGCCATCCGAAAAGCTCAAGAGGAAGCTGCGACTTCTGAGGCCATCGAGAAGCTCACCTTGACGAAGCGGTACTACACCGAGGCTCTCAAGTTCATCGATGTGCTCCATGAAGCCACCGAAATAATCTGCCAGTTGCTGGGGTCGAAGAACAAGACTGAGGTTATCGAGGCGATGGATTACTTTGAGATCGGTGATGCCTACAATATTGAGCAGAACAAGGTCGGCATTCGCCGAATGCTCAGGCTCATCTGGACTAAGGGCAATAGCGACGAAGGCAAAGGTGTCCAAACGCACCTGATCGAGTGCTACAAGCGGCTATTCTTCGAGGCTCCGGACTCTTTCAGCCCTAACGACGCGGCAAACTATATTGCTCGCAACATGATTAGCTTGACGTTTGGCGCCACGCCCGCCGAGCTCACCTCGTTGGAGCAGCTCTTGAGCACCATGATGAAGGCGGGGCTGATCCCAGACGTTGTCATCTCCAAACTCTGGCAGGTATATGGCGTCCAGAAGCGGGAGATCTCGAGGACCCAGCGAAGAGGCGCAATCATCGTCCTCGGCATGTTGGCTACTGCTAACCCTGAGATCGTTGTCGGCGAGATGGAGACCATGCTTCGGACCGGGTTAGGTGCCCATGGCCGTGCTGATCTTCAATTGGCCAAGTTTACCTGTGTGGCACTCCGGCGGATCAATCCAACTGGCCGGCAGGCGAAGGAATCTGCGGTCAAGTTTTCGCGATTACCAAATGAGCACGCTGTGCTGGTAAAGCTTGCTGCCATCACGGAGGTCCCCTCGGAGAGCAAGGACTGGTACGGTGTGGCAGAGCAAGCTATCAACGCCATCTATGCCATCTCGCGTCATCCCGATGTGTTGTGTTCCGGAATTATCCGACGGAAGACGCGCGCCGTTTTCGCGCCGCAATCATCACGGCCAAGTTCCCGAGACGAAACCCAGCAGGTGCCAAGCACCAACGCCGATGAGGATATCACGGTCATGGGTCCCACACAGCAGGTCCCAACAAGTCCCGTGAAAAAACAGAAGAAGGACAGTGCCGTTGCTCTGTCCCAGCTGCTCTTCATTGTTGGGCATGTCGCTATAAAGCAGATTGTCCACCTCGAACTTTGTGAGCAGGACTTTAAGCGTCGCAAGCAGGAGAAGGAGAAGAGTGCACAGGCTGCAAAGGAGCTTGCCGCAAGTACTTCTAGCCGCAAGTCATCGGCCCAGGTCAAAGAAAAGCCCAAGGAAGAGGAAGGGGACGAACTGGATTTGATCGGAGGTACTTCGGAGGACGACTTCACCGAGGCCATGGCCCACATTCGCGAACGGGAGCTGCTGTACGGACCGAACTCCCTCCTGGCCATGTTCGGCCCCCTGGTCAGCGAAATTTGCGCTAGCAACACAACCTACAAAGATCGGGGTTTGCAACAGGCTGCCACCCTCTGCTTGGCCAAGCTGATGTGCGTCTCATCCGAGTATTGTGAGGCCAACCTCCCTCTCCTCATCACCATCATGGAGCGGTCAACAGATGCGACAGTGCGGAGCAACGCAGTCATTGCTCTCGGCGATATGGCAGTCTGCTTCAACCACCTCATCGACGAGAACACCGACTTCCTCTATCGCCGCCTAGCAGATCCCGAGCCGTCGGTCAAGCGGACCTGCTTGATGACTTTAACTTTCCTCATTCTGGCCGGCCAGGTCAAGGTCAAGGGTCAGCTGGGTGAGATGGCCAAGTGTCTCGAGGACGAAGACAAGCGTATTGCCGACCTCGCGCGCATGTTCTTCACCGAGCTCAGCACGAAGGACAATGCTGTGTACAATCACTTTGTCGACATGTTCAGTCTTCTGTCGGCCGAGAAGGAATTGGATGAAGAGAACTTCCGGAGGATCATTCGCTTCTTGCTTGGATTTGTTGAGAAGGTGAGAACTTAGTTCCCTGACTGTGTCTATCACGAGCTAACCGACGGAAATAGGATAAACATGCCAAGCAACTGGCCGAGAAGCTCGCTGCTCGTCTGGCACGTTGTGATACGGAGCGGCAATGGAATGACGTGGCGTTTGCGCTGGGCCTGTTGCAACACAAGAACGAGGACATTACAAAGTTGGTGTCGGAAGGATTCAAGCTTGTCCAAGTCAGTGCTTGAGGTTGGTGATGTAGGTTGATGAAGATGGTTGCATGGCGCTTGGATTATCGGGCTGGGCATGTGGTATGGTGGCTATGGATGGGCATGAACATGATATCCCTGTATATTGGGTGCGGTTGTAATGGATTGATGCTTGAAACAATGGACATGCTCATTTTCACTTTCAATCTTAACTCGAATTGACGTAGACACGTCCAACGCCCCGCTGGGTCACTGTTTTGATGTTGTTGTCCATGTGAACACCCCCAGGCCTGTCTGAGTGGCATATCCCACGGCCTGTCCCCAAGCTTGCCAGGCCAGTGTACCTTGAGCTCTCCCGGCCCAAGAGAGTGCCATCACCTGGCAAGTACCCCCATGGTCGTCATCCAAAGTCGTGCCTTCCTTCTTGGGCAGACCCACCCGCACCTTCCTCCCAAGGTATATATATCAGTCCAGCAAGGTAGGTTTTCAATTGACGGGCCTCCGGGGCGCGCGAAGCAGAGTCAATAGCCAAGTGGCTAGGGTCTCTGACTGAGCAACCCCGGAGTGCTGCAGTCCAGCCCCGGGGTTCGACTCCCCGCGGAGGCACCTCGGGGGCACCCTTAGGGCAGAGATGGGTTGGCGGGTGCGGACCGCCCTCATCCCCCCTCTGGACCTCGCAGAGGCCCTACCGCGGGGAGATCCGGACACGGGGCTGATTTTTTGTTGCCATGAGCTTCATTTGGGAGGTTTGCTGCCGTGGTGAATCATCTAGATGCTTGTTGACTTGGTGTTTACGAGGCAAGTGCTGATGGTCACCACCGCAGCCTCGAGCAACACAATGAAGCTCAATTGTGAGATGGTGCTCCCCATCCCACGCTGGCAATCTTTTTCTGCTTGAAGTTCTTCAGGGCGCTCTCTGTATTTGAATCATCGTTACCTGCCTTCATCGCCACCACTGCGACCACGACCACCTCCAGCCGCGCGCCCGCTCAATGTTGAGATTTAAGTCTTCGTCTGCGCGTGGGATTCCTCCTTTATGACATTCTTGAAAATATTTCCCACGCCGCACCCAACTTTTGCCGCTCCCTGACGACCCTGTCGCAGCGCTGACTTCAAAATTCAAATCTTCCTTCCCACCCGCCCAACACGCGCAGCCCTTCCGTCCTGGGTGTCCTCCAACACGTTTCCTTTTTTTCTTCTTTTTTCTTGCGTGCCTTCTCTCCTCTCGTCTCATTATTGCCCTCAGCAAACCCGTCCTCCCACGTAGCCATCACTACCCACCACCGCCGTCGCCACAGCAGCGACCAGATTATGACACATGCGAGCTACATACAC
>Ga0247763_1001647_pt1 | contig 12439 bp, 15 predicted proteins | sample UWRJL141409B4_FD_179926 | JGI IMG/M metagenome (GOLD analysis project Ga0247763, IMG submission 179926) | Plant litter microbial communities from Arlington Agricultural Research Station in Wisconsin, United States - UWRJ-L141-409B-4 | ecosystem: Environmental > Terrestrial > Plant litter >...
CTCGCATAGTCAGTCAAAAAAAAAAAAAAAATTCTCGTAGAACCTCTGCGACGCAAACCTGGGCACGGGATACAGGTAGACCTTAAGGCCGCTCCAAGGGCGAACGACGGACGCCGGTTCATCATCTAGAACGGCGGCGGTGCTAATGCCGTCACCTAGCCGCTTCTGGTTAAAAACCGACCCCTAATAAGCCAGTCCACAATCTGAGTGAATCCTCTGTTCCTCGCCATCTTGACGGCAGAATACGTGCGTCCCGATGCTCTCGCCGTTCATAAAGAGCTCCTGGACCATGCCAGCCACCTCGGGGTTATCACACGAGTCAGCCCCTTTAGGTTGAAGCAGGAGGGCCAGTAGGTTGAGGCAAACCCGTACAATGGATCTTCCCGGACACACTCCCTGATTGCGCTCTGGTGACCCGCCGTGTCTGTGATGTCTGACCCAGTGTATGCTGCTTGGGTAATTGACCAGAGATACTTGGCAAGAAAGAAGTGAATTGTCTCGGTCTGGAGGTATGGTGTCGGATCAGGGGGCTTGATGGACCGAAATACCACCGGCTCCTCGAGTTAGTGCCTCGATGATCTCGTCCTTCAGGTCTGGATCGCGCAGACTTGGGCGTCTTTTAAGAATTCTGAGTTCCACCTCGGCTGTCACGTATAGCCGGATATCGTGCTCAGTGGTTCGGACCTCAATGTGCTCAAAGTCTGCTTCGTGTAGTCGCTGGCCGATTCGATGCTCGTCACGGCTGAACAGAGCAACGCTGAGGTTCTCGCACTCGGCAGATAGATTGGTATAGCTGTCCAGGACTCTTTCCACATTCTCGCCACATTCGTCCATCCCATCGACAACGACGACAGCCTGACTCAACTTTGTCGACATTTTGTGAACAACTTCGGAAAAGCCTTCCTCCGACGCACCCCGCGGTAGCTGATGAGGCGGGCGGAGGTGGCGCGCTCGTTCCAGTGGCTTTGCCTGTCACGCATCGCTGCCCAAACCGGGGGTACTAGCGAATCATCCGAGTACCCTTACGTACTGGTGTTCGTTACCACAACCAGCTCACTATTTGTTTTATTCCTCCGCGGAGATCTAATGTTGGAACGGCCGCGTCTTCGGTCCCCTTCTTGGGCCGCTGTAGCCTTTAATACAACTGCTGAAAATGCCTGGGAGCTATGACAATCCACCCTCCTGCGAGGACTCGGCGCCACAGGTTTCATGGGCGTTCATCTTGGCAGTGTGATTTGCTACTGTTATCCTAGGCGCGTCTTTTGCATTCTGCGGCTGACGAAGATTTGGCCGCGGACAGCCACTAGACTCAAATTGAGGCTGCGACAAGGCGGTCTGTCGGTGACAGGCTACGTGATTGGGAGCCTGATGCCATCTAAAAACGGTTTAGTGGTGATGGTTTTGTTGGACCGGAGGTCTAGCTTTTCTCGCTGCTTCTCACTGACAAAATACTTAACTAAGCTTTGTCCTCCCTGCTCCGAGCTGAAATGACTGTCCAGAACGCTAGTACTGAAAAAAAAAAAAAGGCAAAGATGGCAATCGTAAGCTCTCTCAGAGTGAAATCAACACGTTCTACATTGTCATTCATTCTGGTGGTAGCCTGTCTTGGACATACATCTTCTTCCGACTCGTGCGAACTTCACTATCTCCAACTCCCGCTTGGATATTGCACCGCCCGCATCACGGATGACAGCAAACAAGGAACGGCTTACTCATGGGGCATCCCACTGCGTGTAAATGGCGTGGATATTTGTGCCACCCCATCGACCTTTGTTTCGACGCCATTGTTCGACTCGAAGGAGGTCTGTTCAGAGAGTCACCGAGGCGAAGCGACGCTCGCGCAATGTTTATCCCGCCGCGGAAATTGCCTGGACAACTTGGGCTTTAGCAGAATCGACAAGCTGATAGGACTTAACAAGAACCTAGAAGTGTTTAACGTCACCATCGACGGGGAGACGAACGCCCAAATCGTTTTCGAGGAAGACAAGTACATCACGCCTTTAGCCGGCATCATCACCAACTGGGAGAACCACACGAACCACCACTTCCCTTTGAGTCGGGACTCCAACGTTCTCAATACTCTCAAGAGCTCTAACATGATCGGATCGAAATCTTTTGCCACGGTGATAGCCTCACGAACTGCACCGGAGCAGAGAGGAACGCTCACGATTGGCGCATGGCAGCCGAATATGGCAGGTTCGCAAATGGTCGGCTACAAGCTGAATTACACCGAGACACTTAACGGGAGAATTTGCCCTCTACAGGTCGGGATCCAGAAGATGGATATTACTATCGGGGGTGAAGTCATACCATTGCTTTCTGCATCGGATACAAAGGCTTGCATCGAACTGTAAGGTGGATCTCGAAGCTACTCAAAACACCCGCTAACAAATGGATGCGATTTGCAGATATGATGAGAACATCAGACTCCCTGACGCACAGCTTTCCACGATCAGACGTGAAATTAAACGAATCTACGGACTCGAGGAGGTTAAAGACGACCCCGACATCCCGCGAGGACGCTATGGAGAAATTCTCAATCTCGAGTCGGGGCTTATTTATCGCAGCAACTCGAACAGCACTCCCATAGTTTCCCACTTACGAGTGACCCTAAATGGTGGGCTCACAGTCGACCTGACGGGAGAGGACTTGGTCCATCCCCTAAGAGGCCTCAACTCGACCGGGATGCCGGCGGTCAACGACAGCTTGACCGAGGTCAGCATCTACCGAGAGCCTGGCATTGGTGATGCGCCTGTACTCGGGCGGGTGTTGCTGTCAAAGGTAGGCACATTAGCCCCACATATACAGCTGTTCTATCTGGGCGCATCTAAATATTATCCTCAGCTATATATGGTCGTTATGTACGAACAGGAACTGTTCAAGCTCGGCCTCCTGAACCAAAACGCCATACCAGAACTACCCGTCCCGTTAGGGAGTTGCGAAGAGCGGGCCAGCCAACCAGCGGGACCTATTCTAGGACTCGGCATCGGATTCGCTCTGGCCGTAGTGATTCTTCTCACTGTAGTTTCTGGCCTTTGGTTTACTTTCCGACGCAAACTGCACACCAAGGATATCCAGCTAAACGAACTCGACCGCGAGAGAGCGCGCCTCGGGGCAACAAATGCGGAATTGCAAGCACAACTGAACTTGGTAAACCAAGAGCGAGAGCGGTTTCGTGCTCTGGCTGAGCTCCAAGGTGGGGACGTTCATTCGCCCGTCCTGCCTGACAACACGCCAGCGGGCGCTGGACAACCTGGTCCGCCCTAACTAAGAAGGGCTAATTGCCAAGGGTAAATTGGTGCCACACATTGAGCAGCAGCAAAATGGCAGATAAGTCAGGCCCCTACAAGCAATGGAGAGAGGGAGCCGAAGCCGCATCGACGTTTTCAGTTTCAGCCACCCGAGATTAAACCCTTCCCATTCGCTCACGGCTTGAACCCCCATCCCTGATTTCCGGAATGGTGTTGCTATCTCCAATAATGTTGGGCGACCTGGTCGACCCAGTGGTCTGTGCACCACAACCACCAAGATCTGGGCTCAGAATTGCCCTTCCTTTAGATTTTCTCCTCGGTAGCAATCCAATGACCTTCAGACCTCACACAAATAATCTAAGCGTTGCAGTATTGAACCTAATTACTTCCTAACCCAGCCTCTTATTCCTAAGAGACAGACTAAAATAGGTTGGCGCGGAACTATCGCGCCCAACCAACCCTAAACCAACTAAAAAAACGGAAAGAAGAAAAGCAGAAAAAAACCAACTAGTTAATTATGCCCAGTTATCTACACACCAACGAGCCCGTCGCCAACTGAGTCTCTCTCCAGGACAGCCCTCCCTGAGGCCTCCACCAATCGCCCAATGCGGTATCTTTGGTGTATCATGCCCTTTGCATATACGGGATTTCCTGAATTGTCCCCTCTACGCTACGGATGCCAATGGTCACTGTCGGTGAGAGGTAAAGAGTGTAGCTTGAGACGCGGGCGTCGCGATGGGAGATTTCTAGGATCTTGGAGGCGGGGAGGGAGGTATGGTGGACGCTGCGATTTAACCCTGACATTGACAAGCTTACCGGTTGGCAGCATAATCCGAATCATTTGTTTAGGGACCTCCGACGAGAGGGTTGCTACCAACTAGAGTCGCTAAAATCCAGTAAATATACTCAAGGAAAGGATGCCCTGTTTCTAGCAGCTAGGGACAAAACCCTTTAAGCGTTCAACTCAAAGACGGTGGTGAGTAGATGGGGATTTGGTGATGCTGGGTATGCAACACGTGACTCTGGCCTGTTGCCTAAACTCGCTGTGCACATTGGCGCTCTCTGCACACAAAAAAAAATGATCCCCTACTTTTCCGTTCTTTCGAATATCAACTTCCAACATGGCTACCACAACACCAGCGCCGTATATCACCATCCCCACCTCGCAATCAGCAGTTAGCGTGTCAATCATCGATACCACATCCTCCATCGTAGGCGACAAGACCAGTTCCTACCTCACGCCCGCTATTAAAGGTCACGAAGACCTCGCAGTACCATGCATCTCCTTCCTCATCCAGCACAAGCCATCGGGACGCTCTTTGCTGTTCGATCTCGGCATCCGGCGTGACTGGCACAACCTCAGCCCGTCAGTAGCGGGCATGATCAAAGAAGAATGCTTCACCATCACAGTAACCAAGGACCTACCCCAGATCCTCCGGGAAGGCGGAGTCGACCCTGGTGCCATCGAGGCCATCATCTGGAGCTACCACCACTTTGACCATGTGGGCGACCCGTCTCTGTTTGGAGCGTCCACGGCGCTAGTAGTTGGCCCGGGGTTTTGTGACGAGTTCATGCCTGGATATCCAGCTGATCCAGAGGGCGAGATTCTGGAGAGCGACTACGCCGGCCGGGAAGTCCGTGAGATCAACTTCAGCGGTCCGGGGACCCTGAACATAGGCCGCTTCCGCGCCTTTGACTACTTCGGTGACGGCTCGTTCTACCTCCTAGATGCACCTGGCCACGCCATCGGCCATCTCAGCGGTCTGGCCCGGGTGGCCACGTCCCCTGCCAGTTTCATCCTCATGGGCGCCGACGCGGCCAACCATGGTGGGGAGATGCGGCCCACCGCATATCTCCCTCTCCCAGACCAGATCTTGCCACATCCATTCTGGCCTTCGTCTGGATCGCCTTGTCCGGGCCACATCTTTGAGCCGCTCCTGCGCCGGCGTATCGAAGAAGGGGAAGGTAAAGACTGGAAGACCACCCCTTTTTACACGGCACCGGGGGATGCTTCTGATGAGCATGTCAAAGAGCAGACTCGCACTGTTTCTAAGCTGCAGGAGCTGGACGCGCGCGATGATGTGTTTGTGGTATTAGCTCACGATCAGTCGCTCTTTGGAGTGGTCGACTTTTTTCCGGCCGGCACGGCAGATCGGTTTGTAGAAAAAGGCTGGGTGGAAAGGGGAAGGTGGAGGTTCTTGAGGGATTTCGCCGGTGCAGTTGAGACACTTGACATGGAGACAAAGTAATGGAAAAGTATAGATTTACATGTCAAAAGTGATGCATGGAGATTTTGTTCGGATAATGGTCAATTGCAGACCTGCGAGCTAGCGTCGCCCAGCATTCGTCCTCTCTATCTAAGGAGGTTTTGTTATTGGAGTTGTTAAATCCTTTCTTTGGGCACGAGTTCTGGGCTGCCTCCCGGGCCTTGAGTTACACCCATCTTACGGCATTGAAACCCCTCTGCTCCAACCAGCCCACAATTACCAGCCACCCAGTGAGCTTTCCATAGATAACCAGCATCCAACCAAGATCTAGCCCTTATACTTCATAATTCATCTTTTTTTTTACCGTCCATAACCTTTAGTACGAAGGCACAATGTACATTTCCCGCGACGCCTATCGCCCAAGGGTAATCGACCACCGCCAATCGGAAGCCTACACCCACGTCCTCCAGGCGGACCAAACCGCCCCTCCTCTCGCGCGTCAAGCGCGAAGCACCAACGCGGTGCGAGATGTGCGATTTCTCTCTCCCGACATTCGAGGACCGTGAACGGCACATGGCCGAGACACGCCACTGCGCGTGTGCCGAGTGCAAGGCCTATATCCTGCCGGGTGCGTATACGAGCACTACATGACGCTGCATGATGATATAGAGTGGAACGACCACTATATCAATGTGGGAGACAAGGACACGCTGCTTGCTGCGCGCCCGTGGGTTAGAGAGGAGTTCCAGAAGAAGTATCCGCAGCGGAACATTAAGGAGTGGTTGGGGGTGGATGATGGGGAGGCTCAATTCAAGTCTGAGGGTGAGATGAAGGAAGAGGAGACGATGATAAGGGAGGAGGAACAAGGAAAGGAGGAGGCTTAAAAGCTGGCTGGAGTTGGCACCGCATTTCTTTGTCGTTCATCTAATTCTCTTAACCCTTCTCTTTAGCTGACTTTTGGGCTCAAGAGCTCCGTTATGGTTTCCATCACGAATCAGGAACATAAATTCATGCATCCAAGTAAATTCAGCAGAATCCAGGGCCTTGAGCGTCCATCAATTCCCTTTCCCCCACGATCGACCCTCACAGCCTTACCTTTTCTTCTCTGCCTTGGTGCCGCGGTCCTCGCCTTGGCGACAAGACTATTTGGAGCCCTGTTAGGCCCGGAACCCGGTACAGGGAGTCTAGGCAGCAGTTACAGTACCCCTCTCACCGAGAAGCTGGCCATGAGATTTCAATTCCTGATATACGACACGAGTAGTCCGAGAGTGCGAAGAAAAGAGCGGCCGGCCCGAATCCGCCAAGATGGGAAAAGTGGGGACGGTCGGACGGTCGGACAGTGGACGGTGGACGGTGGACGGCGGGGACACTTGCAAGTTGAAAGAAAGCCGCTTGACCAAATGAAGAACATCGCAACCATCTTTTTTTTAAGATGAAAAAAAAACATGAAGAAAATAAAATCTTTTTCGGGACTCACTCTCTCATTCTCGTAAAAAAAAAACGGTGGCAGGATCGATTCTCCAAGCTGCATTTGTGCAAGACAGAGGTTTGCTCATGATGAATACGATGTAACAGGGATCCTCCGGGGTTCACCCTCCGGAATGATCCTTCGCGACGGAGATGACAGCGGGTTCAGGTAGATAAGTTGCTACAAGACTCTTCTCGTCATCTTGATTTCTCTTCACATATCTGCAGTGGACAAACGGACCCCTTCGCGCATCTCTCTTGCTTGCATCCAAGTACTGCCTCCTTTCCAACTGTGCTTTGCTGTCAAATCCTGGACAAAACTCTGGAGGGGGGGTGCGGGTTCACAAAAAACGGCCAAAGGTATCCGGGGAGAATGGCGCTGTCCAGGTTGGATGCGGAGCCAGCAAGCCAGGCCTACCCGACGGGTTTCCGGCTTGCGTTGTTGATGCTGTCCATCTTTCTCAGCATGTTTCTAGTAGCCTTGGTACGTTTGACGGGACCGCAGAGGTTTCCCCCGGGGAAAACGCTTTTTGTATTATCCTCGCAACTGACCAAGTCTCGCTCGCAGGATAAACTCATCATTGCCTCCGCCATACCTCAGATCACCAACGACTTTTTCTCGACAACTGATATTGGCTGGTACGGCACGGCCTACCTGCTCACCAACTGCGCCTTCTTGCTGGTTTTTGGCAAGATATACACTTTTGTAAACGTCAAAGCTACTTTTCTGGCCGCCGTTTTACTGTTCGAGGTTGGCTCGGTCATCTGCGGCGCCGCGCCTAACTCGGTCGCGCTCATCATGGGCAGGGCCATTGCCGGCCTTGGGGCTGGAGGTGTTCAGTCTGGTGTTGTAAGTTTTTTAAGTTTTTTTTTAAAAAAAATTTTTTTTTATTATTATACTTTATAACTCCGTACCGTCCTCCGCCTTTGGTCTCGTTTCTTCAAATCTGATCTGCTCACCCGTCCAGTTTGTTCTCCTTGTCTATGCTGTCCCGCTTCCCAAACGGCCCCAGTACCAAGGGCTCTTTGGCGCAGTCTATGGGCTCTCGTCAGTGCTCGGTCCGCTGGTGGGCGGAGCCTTCACAACCCATGCCACCTGGAGGTGGTGCTTTTACATCAACCTCCCCATCGGCGCCGTGGTCGTGCTGTTCATCATCCTCTACCTCGACATCCCAGACCGCTCCGACGCCAAGGTAGTAACCCTAGGCGACATGTTGCGGCAGCTCAACGCCGAGGGACTGGCAGCCCTCATCCCCGGAGTGGTGTGCCTGTGTCTGGCTCTTCAGTGGGGCGGTTTCACTTACAGCGTAAGCGCTTGCAACCGCTGAATGATGGTTAGCCACTAACCGCATGCAGTGGAGCGACGGCCGTGTCATGGCACCGCTTGTGCTCGCTCTCGTACTCCTGATCGTTTTTGTCTTGATCCAAGCTTGGAGGCCAGAGCGCGCCACTGTGCCGCCGCGTATTTTTGTCCAGCGCAGCATTGCCAGCGGCGTCTTGGTGAGCTGTTGCCTCGGTGCCCACCAGACGCTGCTGCGTACGTGTCACATCTCGTTTCGTGTCGGAGCGGAAGAGCTGCATCGTGCTAACTTAGTTTCGCCTCGGCAGTGTACTACCTTCCCCTCTGGTTCCAAGCCGTCAAGGGCGACTCGGCCGTCGACAGCGGCATTCACCTCCTACCCCAGGTCGTCGCTCTTGTTGTTTCGTCCATCTTCACGGGGGTGCTAACGACCCGCATCGGCTACTACACGCCTTTGCTCATCTTGGGCATCTTCATCACGGCCATCGGCGCGGGCCTGATCACCACCCTCGGCGTGGATGCGACAGTGGGCCAGTGGATCGGCTATCAGATTCTGTATGGCTGGGGTTTTGGCGCATGCGTTCAGGCGCCTAACGTGGCTGCCCAGACGGTGCTGCCACGGCACGAGGTATCCATCGGCGCCTCGCTCATGCTCTTTGCCCAGACCCTCTTTGGCGCCATCTTTGTCTCGGTCGGCCAAAACGTCCTCGACGGCGAGCTCGCGAGACGCCTTTCTGGCATCATTATCCCAAGCATCACTCCTCAGCAGATCGAGCAAGCCGGTGCCACTGGCCTCCTGACCCTTGTTCCCATCGAGCGCCGCGCTGCGGCGTTGGAGGCTTACAACGCCTCGCTGCGCGCGTGCTTCCAGGTCGCTCTTGTTCTTGCCTGCCTCTGCATATTCGGCGGTCTCGGCATGGAGTGGCGCAGCGTCAAGAGGCAGGAGGAAGATCCCCAGCTTGTGAACCCTCAAGGTGGAAAAGCTCCCGAGAAGGCCGAGGCCGACACGGAAATGGAAGCAGCGAACAAGTCCCTTACCATGTAGTCGGGGTCGGAGCAGGAATCGGAAAAGTTTGATTCGGTCAAGCGCGGAGAGAGAGAGGACACGCTCCTAATCATGTATTCAAAAACTAGTGTCCCATTTTCGGCTTGCTATACAGTAGAATAATATGCTTCAGTCCAGCCATAGAAGAAAAAGTACTTTCAAGATTCCGCCGTGTCATCGTCCATTGCAAAAAAACCTGGATAGGGATCCATAGCCAGGTCCTGCTCGTATTCGAAACCGGCAAAGTATTCCGGGACGCCCACTCTAGCCGCATGATCAAGAAATTCTAAATCGAGCAACAGGTGTTAGCAAGCGGCCCTACCCATATATGCAAACCGCATGAGTCTTACCGATAGGCAATTCCGAGGCCGAGGAAACACATGCGTCATTGGAACCATGCTGCAGGGCCGCTGTGATGGCATTTGCCGCCTTCTGCGCCTCCACAGACTGGCCGGCAATATTTCCCCAGAGATCCCTAGCGCGCGTCAACGCTTCCGCCATCTCATTTTGCCGATTTGGTACTCTAGAGTCACATATCCCCTCGTGTTCCTTATTGAGCCTGACCAGAGCCAGACAGAGCATCATGGTAGCTTGCAGGAATTCATGGTTGAGGGATGATGCCACTTTCCAACGCACGCTAAACATTAGACCTCCGGGCTGCGTCTCTTCAAACAGCATCTGCTGGTGAGCGAGAATGGAAAGGGCAGCTTCGACACACTGATCGTCGGACTTTGTGCCATCTTTTGCGGCAGCGCCTCCCGCCAAAATCTGCTGGTGAAGGAGATAGGTAGCCTTGAATATGAGAATGTCTAGGATGATTTGGTGGAGAATCGTGATGGGTTTTTCGGCAACCGACGTCTCTAGAGATTTGTACTTTAGGCACGCAGGTATAGCATCGATGGCCAGCTCCAGTTTGGTTTGTAGCGCATCGACGGTGGTGGATGGCAGCAGCCCGGCCTCGGTTGCGTCATATATCTCTGCCGCTACCTTGATAATGGCATGCCTCTGAACAATGTATAGCAGAGGTGTAGGCTCCTTGGGCGGTTGCTCGGGCCGAAGAACCTCATGGTCGAGGCCGGGGTCGTGGTCGAGGAGGTGTCTTGGCAGACGTGTATCGCACTGTGAGTCCTTGATGATGCGCGGTAGACCCACTTGGGTGCTCGTAAAGAAATCCATCTGGTATAAGGTGATCCAAAGCCGCCTGCGGCGCTCAGCTTGACGTGGTTGAATATGGGTCCAGTGGGAAGGATCACGGTGCAGTCCCATGCGCAACGCGATGCGGATGATGACGCCAATCAGGATCCAGCTTTCGGTAGACGAATCAACATTGACCGTCTGCTCGACCCCAAAGTGTATAATTAGCGTTTCCATGGTGTATCTGACCGGCCGAAGATAATCTCCAGCGATTAGGCAGTGGATGGTCAGGGCCCGGTAGCTGCTTAGCATGGGCTCTGGTTCGGATGTGGACGACCCCCCGAGGCCACTGGCGCTCTCCTGTTGGAGTGCGGATGCGCTCATGATGCTGAACAAGAGCCCTACCCACATGATTGGGGTCGCGGAGGGGTTCTCCCAAAACTTTGTATACTGTAAAAAAAAGGTGAGTGGGCAAGACACTGCCGCGGCCTCGCGGAAACCCTACCTCTGTGAGGAACTCATTGCGGTCTACGACGGCTACGGCCCCACATTGTGCGTCAGTAAATAGCGAGGTATAGTAAAGGTAAAATATCTAGTTCGCTGTTTAGGGTGACTTACTGGGGGCCATGTCGAAGGCGTTAAAAAATTGAGAGATGTGTCTGTCAACTACCTTGCGCGGAGGTACCATGGCGAGAATCTGCTCGCTTGAAAGAGGCGGTATGTAACGGAGCAGAGATATCCTATCTGGCGATGCGTGGACCTCGGGAGAATCCGAATACTGGTTAGACAGCTCTTCGCGGAGGTGTCGGATCTAGCCATGTCATGATTCAGATTTCCATGCCGGACTCGGCGCAGAGACAACAACTCACATCCTCGAGAATGGTGGCCCAGTGGGAACTACCAGTGTAGACTGTATGTGCATCTATGGAACTCAATTCACCCACCGAGTCTGGCCCGTGACCGCTTCGATAGATAGACGAGGATCCAGAGTCGTTAAAAATGGCGCTTGGCGATGCCGCGTTAGCCAGTGGCTGGTAGGTCCCCTGCGCCGCGTCCCTCATCTCAGTAACGAGGGTTTCAAGACGAGCGACTCTTTGGCGGACCTGCTGGCTTCTAGAATGACGTGGTCGGTAGTCGATGGCATCTTTCCGCTCCTGCTCCGAGGAGCTGTAGGTGCATTGTGCAGCTTTCCCGCGTTGAACGCAGCCGCTGCAAGGCGACTGTCTGTCGCAGCGAAGCCTGCAAGCATATTTAGCGCGCTTTCTTCTAATCTCGGAAAGGCTTCCCGACTGACTTTCGCCCGCGACAAAAGATGCAGCTCAGCACAGGCTTGTCGCGTCTCCGCATCGGGAGCGTTTGTGGTTGCGCCATGGTACCACTACAAGGTCCGCGACGAATCTAGCAACAACGCGGAGAATAGAAGGGCAGGGAAAGAGGCATGGTCTGCCAGAGGAAATCCTTGGCTTGGAACAAAAATTGTGGGGCATAAGCTGACTTAAGCTACGTAACTTTGGTGACAAAGCGAGATGCGGGAGGTCCCAAGTGCGAGGGTGCATCAGAACCAGCCTGGTTCACACATGAGAGGAATCCGGGCACTTGAAAATACCATTATCGTTTTAGTCCTGAGCTGCGATGAGCTTTGGCTGATGTGTCCCTAGGCTTTCTTCACTTCCTTAAACTGCCTAGATTTGTCTCATACAACAAGCCTCTTCTCGCTCGACAGATGAATCAAAGCAGCGTCGCCGCCGTAGCCCTGTCAAGGTCGGTGATCAATCTGGTAACGAGGCCAGGGGGATTAAATTATGGCGATTGCTCGAGCGAGCGCAGCGCCAGACGAGTACCCTTGACGTCGCTCAGACTAGCTCTCTGCCTTGGTCAAGCTAGGGGTTTAAATTACCCATGGGTACCCATAGGTTTTGGGTACCCAGACAAAATGGGAATCCATGGGCGGCCTATGCTAAGCCCGGGTACCCATGGGAAATGCCAAATTGCAAAATACTTTTTAAAAAAAAAAAAAAAAAAAAAAAAAAATCAG
>Ga0247763_1001648_pt1 | contig 12435 bp, 9 predicted proteins | sample UWRJL141409B4_FD_179926 | JGI IMG/M metagenome (GOLD analysis project Ga0247763, IMG submission 179926) | Plant litter microbial communities from Arlington Agricultural Research Station in Wisconsin, United States - UWRJ-L141-409B-4 | ecosystem: Environmental > Terrestrial > Plant litter >...
CTCCGGGGAGTGTGCCGCACAGAGTTTCCATCGCCCAACGGCCTGTGAGATCACCGCCGCAGGCGTCGAAGGAACAGGCGGCGGCAGGGTCACCTCCCTGCGGGCCACATGCGACGAGCAGCATCCACCCCAACACGAACGTTTGCCCTGCCATCTGCACCTCGGCGCGATTATGTCGAAGAACGCCCGAGCTCGACAGACGAAAGCCCGTCGCGACCGTCTCCGGCCAACGCCCGGCTCGTAGCCATTCGAAACAACGAGCACATGGCGGCGAAACTCGAGCGGGCCAACGTGACGAGCGAGCCGCGCTCGGCCCCCGTCGGTGCCGGTGCAAGTTTTCACGAGAGGCACATGAGGAGACGCCCCCTTCCCGTCAGCGTCCTGACCGGTTATCTCGGAGCCGGCAAGACCACGCTACTCAACCGCATCCTCGGCGAACGTCACGGCCGGCGCGTCGCGGTCATCGTCAACGAGTTCGGCCAGATCGGCATCGATCAAAAGCTCGTGGTGCAGACAGACGAGTGCGTCGTCGAGATGAACAACGGTTGCATCTGCTGCACGGTGCGCGACGACCTGATCACCGCCGTCGGTGCGCTGCTCGCGTCGGGGCAGGAGTTCGACCAGATCCTGATCGAGACGACGGGCCTCGCAGACCCTGCGCCGGTGATCCAGTCCTTCTTCGTCGCCGAGCCGCTGGTGCGCGGCACGCGGCTCGACGCGATCATCACGGTCGTGGACGCCTACCACGTCAGCCAGCACTGGGACGCGGAGGAGGTGCGGGAGCAGATCGCCTTCGCCGACATCCTGCTCTTGAACAAGGGCGACCTGGTGCCGCCGGGTCGGCTCGTCGAGCTCGAGCTCCAGGTCCGCGGCTTGAACCCGCTCGCGCGCATCCATCGCACGCTGCACAGCGACGTCCCGCTCGCGGCGATCCTCGACGTGGGCGCGTTCGATCTCGCGCGCGCCTTGAAGCTCGACCCCCAGCTCCTCGACGACAGCGCCCACCAGCACGACGAGAGCGTCGGCTCCGTCTCGCTCGAACGGCGCGGAGCGATCAGCGAGCGCGCCTTGAACCGGTGGCTCCACGAGCTGGTGCAGGCGAGAGGACCTGACCTGTACCGCTTCAAGGGCATCCTGAACGTCGACGACGCTCGGCGGCGCTTCGTGCTGCAGGGCGTGCACATGTTGATCGACGGGCGCCCTGGAACGCCCTGGCGAGAGGGTGAAGACCGTCTCAACCAGCTCGTCTTCATCGGCAAGAACCTCGACCGGCGCGAGCTCGAGCGGGGGTTTGCGGCTTGCTTCGCGCCACCGGCTCGAGAGCTGTCAGCGGAGGCCGGGCGATGAAGCTGCAGCACATGCTGGGCGGGCTCGAGAACCTCGGCCCCGTGTGGGTCGAGCCGCGCCCGTTCGTCGAGGAGTGGGAGAAGCGCATCTTCGGCATCCACGTCGCGATGATGGCGCTGAGCGCGCACCTCGACGGCGCGCTGCCCGACTACGACATGCAGTCGGTGCCCACCACGTTCGAAGACGACTGGACATGGGGCCACCTGCGCATGGGCGCCGAGGCCATGAACCCCTTCGACTACTTCAAGTTTCGCTACTACGAGAAGTGGCTCGGCGGCATCTCGGGGTTCTTCATCGACCGCGGCTACATCGCGCAGGATGAGCTCGGCGCGCTCGCCGCGCAGTACCTCTCGGGCAGCGCGCCCGCGAGCCCGCAGACGGACGTGCCCGCCATCGACGCGCAGGTGCTCGAATACCTGCGCGAGGGCGACTCGCCGGAGCGCGACGCCAACGTCGCGCCTGCATTCGCGCCTGGCGATAGCGTGTTCGTGCGGAACGTGCACCCCGTCGAGCACACGCGCCTGCCGGGCTACCTGCGCGGCAAGGTCGGCGTGATCGAGCAGGTGTATGCCAAGCCGTACGCCTATTTCTTCTCCACCGGACCCGATGGCATCGGGCCCGCCATGCCCGTCTACAGCGTCAAGTTCAGCGCCGTCGAGCTGTGGGGCACGCTGTCGGAGCCGAACTGCTGGCTCTACGCCGACCTGTTCGAGGCTTACCTGGCCCCGCTGGCCAGCGAGTGAGGAGCGTTCGTGACGAAACGATTCGAGTATAGCCCGCAGCGCGAAGCCGAGAGCGAAGCCAAGGTCAAGGCGCTCGAGCACCTGTTGATCGAGAAGGGCGTCATCGGCAAGAACACGGTCGATCAGGCGCTCGGTTACTTCGAGTCTGTCATGGGCCCGTTCAACGGCGCCAAGATCGTGGCCCGCGCGTGGCTCGACCCCGCTTTCAAGCAGCGCTTGCTCGACGACACCCCCGCCGCGATCGCCGAGCTCGAGCTGCCGAGCGGCATGGCGGGGGCGGAAGGCGAGCACCTGAAGATCGTCGCCAACGAGCCGGGCGTGCACAACCTGATCGTCTGCACGCTGTGCTCTTGCTATCCGTGGCCCACGCTCGGGCTGCCCCCGTACTGGTACAAGGATCCCACGTTCCGCGCCCGCGCCGTGCGCGAGCCCCGCCAGGTGCTGCGCGAGTTCGGGCTCCAGCTCGACGACTCGATCGAGATCCGCATCTGGGACAGCAGCGCCCAGATCCGCTGGTTCGTGCTGCCGGAGCGCCCCGTGGGCACCGACGACTACTCCGAGGAAGAGCTCGCGAAGCTGGTCACGCCCGAGGCGATGATGGGCGTCGCCCGAGTGGTAGCGGCCGCGGCGGGAGGCTGAGCGCCATGCAGACCTGCTTCGAGCACTTCGCCGCCACCAGCATGCTCGGCTGCGAAGACGCGCCCCCGCGCGCCAACGGCTCGCTCGCCTTCGCGCGCCCCTGGGAACGCCGCGCCTTCGGCCTCGCGCTCGCCCTCGCGAAGGAGGGCTATTTCGAGTGGGAAGACTTCCGGCAGGCCCTGATCGCGAGCATCGCCGGCTGGGAGCGCTCGCACGCCGAGGACGATCCGAGCTGGGATTATTACCAGCGCTGGCTGGAGGCGCTGCTGGGGGTGGTCGAGCGAGCAGGGTTGCTGGACGCGGGCGCGCTCGAGGCGTGTCTCCGCTGGGGGCCACAGGCCCCGACTGCCGAATGCCCACTGCCGAACGCCGACTGAGATCGATGTGGGGCAGTGCGCCCGACAGGCAACGGCGAAAGCTACACCCGTGTAGGACCGTACGCGTCCGTCGCCCAACTAAACGTTGGCCGGTCGAGGGCGCCGCCAACAGACTGAATCGGCATGTCGACGAACCGACTGATTCGGCTTTGCGGGGTCTTCGCGCCCACCGTGGCGAGCGGCGTGGCGCGCACGGCGGCGAGCGCCGTCCTGCTCGCCGGGTGCACCGCGCTGAACGAGCAGCAGGAGCAGGAGCCCGCGCCGATCGTCGTTCCGAGCGACTACCTCAGCCAGATGGGCTTTCCCAGCCCCCCTGTGCGTTTCAGCGACCGCTGGTCACCGCCGCCGATCCGACCGCTCGGGGAGCCGCCGCAGATCGTGGGCTTCGGGGATTGGCTGTACGTTGCGCGGGGCGACCGCGTGTTCGCTCTCGATACGCGCGATGCGACGGCCGCTCCGCGCTCGGTGCTGCGCAAGGCGGCGGTGCACGCGCTGCATGTCGAGGGCGACCGGCTTCAGGTGCTGGCCAGCGTGTCCCCGGAGGATCCCCTGGAGGTCGAGCGTCGGTCGCCGCTCGTGGTGTATGAGCTGGCGATCGGCGCGGACCCGGGGCAACCGACCCTGATCGGCGAGAGCCCCGCCGGGGAGGGCACGTTCGTGCGAGCGTGGCGGCTGGGCGACGGCCGCTGGGTCACCGTCAGCGCCGATTATCCGCGCGTCTGTGAGCCAGACGGCGTTCTCTTTCGGTACTTCGACAGGCCGGCACGGATGCTGGTCACCACCACCGGCAGAGATTCGATGGCTGTCGACGCCGATGGTTTCATCGAAACGGAGAGCGGCTTCGTGCTGAGCGAGGGGGGGATCGATGGGCTGCCAGCCACCCTGCACGTGTTCGAGATGCTGCCCGCCGGAGCGACACACGAGAGCACGGTGACCATCGACGCGGGCATCGCAGAGACCCGCATCGGTGTGTTCGAGCGCTCGCTCGCGCTCTTCCAGTTCGGCTCGGATGGACCCCAGCTCCTGGTTTACGACACCCGAGCGCCCGGCACGGCCGCCGCGCGGTCCGCCGCCTCGCTGACTCTTCCGCTGCCTTTCGAGAGTGCCTGGAACGGCATTCAGGCCGCGCGCTTTGCCGGACGCTTCGTGCTGGTCCCCGGAGTTGGCCCCGACGGCGGCGCAACCGCTCCAGGTGTCATCATCGACTGGGCGCGCCAGGGCGGCCCGATCGTCACGGCGGAGATCCCCGCCGATCTGCCGCACGTTCAGCGGCTGGGCGAGCGCTGGCTCGCGTGGGGACAGACCCGCAGCGTGCTGTTCACGCTCGGGGCCGAGGGCACCTTCGACGCGCCGCTGGAGCTCGGTTCGACGGGGGCCGATGGGCGCGCGGATGCCGTGTTCTGGGAGGCCTCGACCGAGCAGGCGATCCTGGCGCACGCCGTGCCTGGCACCGGGGTGCCAGGTGCCCCCCGCCTCGAACAAGCGGTCTCCGTGCTGGATTTCACGAGCGACAGGCTCGAGTGGCGTCCAGGCCCGCCCGTCACCGGACTGCTGACGGCTCCGCAATACCTGCAGGAGCCGTCGCTGCAGATGGCGCACGTCGGCGATGGCCTGTACGCGCGGACCACTCCTGATTTCGACGCGGGCGACCCGTGGCAAGTCGAGCGGATCGATGGCACGGCAGCGGAGAGCCACGTCCTCGCCCCCGCGGAGCGGGTCGTCGCGAGGGCCTCCGGCGCGCTGGGTTCGGCCGAGGTCCGCGTCGACGACCGCGGCCGGCGATGGGTCCGCCTGGAGGGCGCCGGCACCAGCACCGACGTCGAGCTCGACGTCGCGGCGGACAGGCTGGTGCCCGCGGGCGACGCCTTCGTCTCGTACTCGTTTGGCAACCCCCGCGACTGCGCGGGCATGGAGTGCTTTCCGGGTCAAGCGCCAGCGCTCAGCGTGTTCGCGCTGAACCCGCCGCGGCTCGTCGGTAGCGTCGTGGCTTCGCCCCCGCCCGACGAGGACAGCTCTCGCAGCTGGAACGAGGTCATCGTGCAGGGAGAGCAGGTGGCCGTGCTGGAGGGGCGTCGACGTCGAGGGGTGCGCCCGGGCGAGGAGTGGCTGTATGCGGTCGACACGACCCGCGGTCAGCTCACCGACCCCGTGCTCCTCGAGCTGGATGCCGAGGGCTTCCACGGCAGCGTAAAGGTGGACGCCGCGGCGGGCGAGGGCCTGGCCCTCATGACGATGACAGAGTCCAACCCCGAGAGCACGCGAGCTCGCATCCGCCTCCGGAGGCTGCCGTCGCTCGACGCCGCGGGCGTGGCGGCAGCCGAAAGCGGCACCATCCGAGGGTTCCCTGCGTACGTCTCGGGCAACCAGGTGATCGGCATCGAGCCCGAGCTGCTCCCCGGAGGCGACTCCGCGCGCGTGCTCGTCCACCATCAGGTGCTGGAGGGCGGCAGCGCCAGCGTGATGAAGACGCTCCGCCTCGGCAGCGGCTATCAGGGCCTGCTCTGGGCGCGCGAGCGCGGTTATATCCTGCTCGCCAGCGAGCGCTGTGACGGCCCCATCACGACGCTATCCACCCTGCGCCTTTCGCAGGGCCACCTGACGCTCGGCGCCGACCTGACATTGCCCGGCCTGGAATGGAGCCTCGTTCGCGCCACGGACGAGGTGGTCGTGCTCGCGCATCGCGACCAGTACGCCATCATCGATGTGAGCGCCGGCCGCATGGCGCTTCGCGCGTACGAGACGCACGGGTCGGGCACCGTCGTCGACGTCTCCGGCAGCGACGTGAGCTTCATCGAAAACTGAAGGCAGCTCGGCGAGCTCGGTGTGCGAGAGTCGACCTCAGGAGTCACGGCCGGCCTCTTGCTCGCGCTCGGGTGTTCGGAGCCAGCCGCTCGCCGCTGCCTCCGCCGCCGCGCCGCCGCGAGCCAGCTCAGGCAGGCGCTCGGGGAAAACCTTGCCTCCCGAAGGCCAAGCGCTATGGGGATCGGATGCCCGCCGGAAGCCACCTGCTGCACGACGACGTGCTGCGTCGCCTCGCGCGCGCCCGCGAAGCCATGCACGACGACCTCACCGAGGCCTTGCGCCTCGACGCGCTCGCACGCCAGGCTGGCCTCTCCGAAAAGCACTTCCGACGCCTCTTCGAGCGAGCCTACGGCGAGACGCCGGGTCGCTTCTTGTCCCGCCTGCGCATCGGGCGAGCCAAGGAGCTCCTCGCGCGCGGCGCCTCCGTCACCGACGCCTGCATGAGCGTCGGCTTCTCCAGCCTCGGCTCCTTCAGCACCAAGTTCGCGACAGCGACAGGCCGCTCGCCGCGCGAGTTCCAGCGCGAGCTCCGCGCCGTGGGCAGCGTGCCTGCCCGTCTCGTCTCGCTGTACGTCCCGCTCTGCTTGCTGGGCCACGTGCCCGCGATGTTCCTGCCGGTGCGCTCTGGCAGCTGAGCCCGTCGGGCGCCCGCGGGCCAAAATGTCCGTTTCCGAGAAGCCCGCGCCCGAGCTCTGGCGCTAGAGAAGCACCATGATCCACAAACTCAGTCACACCACCCTCTACGTCGTCGACCAGGAGCGCGCGAAGGCCTTCTACACCGAGAAGCTCGGGTTCGAAGTGACAGCCGACCAGAAGCTCGGTGACTTCCGCTGGCTCACGGTATCGCCCCAAGGGCAGTCCGAGCCCGATATCGTGCTGATGAGCATCGACCAGGCGCCGTCGCTCGACGATGACTCGCGCGCCATGCTGCGAAAGCTGGTGGAGAGCGGCAAGCTGGGCGCCTGCGTGTTCCAGACCAGGGACTGTCGCAAGACGTACGCGGAGCTGAAGGCGCGTGGCGTGCATTTCCGCGGCGAGCCCGAGGAGCGCTTCTACGGCATCGAGGCGATGTTCCAGGACGACTCCGGCAACTGGTTCAGCTTGACGCAGCGAACCTCACAGCGCCCTTGAAGCGCTCTTCGCCGCGGATAGCGCGCCGGCGTGGCGAGGCTCTCGAGGCTGCCCCGCGCGCCGATGCGCCGCTTTCACCACCTGTCGCTATCGCTCGCTCGCGGGGCGCTAGCCATTGCTCTTTGGCAGCCCAGCCCCCACACTCTCGAGAGTCTCAGAACAACCTCAGCGAGGAGCCGAGCATGGGCGACAAATCACCGAAGTCGAAACAACGCGATCAAAAACAGAAAGACGCGGCAAAAACCGCCAAAGACAAGAAGAAAGACGCAGTCGCCGAGGCAGGGCGCGCCGTCGTCAAGAAGAAGTGAGGGTTTGATGCCTTTTCGCCGCGACAAAGGCGTCGCGGCAAAGGCGTCGCGGCAAAGGCGTCGCGGGGGCTCTCCCGAGGCGTATGGCGCCATCGAGACGTCAGCGCCCGGGCGGCGCGAATCAGTCCTCGTCGAGCCAGAGCAAATGTTCGCCCTCGGTGATCGGCTGAGCGAGAAGCGTGATGGGCCGCTCGAGGTAGAACGGGATGAGCCAGCCCCCGTTGGGCCGCGCCGCGATGTCGTCGACGCCGTCTTGACCCGCGCTGCCCAGCCGGAAGCTATGGCGCAGGGTGCCTCGAGCGGAGAAGCTGGCCACGAAGATGTCGAGATCGCCGGTGCTCGCGAGCGGGCCGGCGCCGAGGTCGATGCTCGCACGGTACGTGCCCGCCACGGCGAGGTTGCCCGCCGCGTCTGTGGCCAGGGTCGCGAGGGTGAAGTCGGCGCCGAGCGGCTGGAGCCACTCGACCTCACCTGCCGGCGACAGGCGCACGAGCGCACCGTCTCCGGCGATGCTGCGCCCGAAGAGCGATGAGCCCTGGGTGCTGTTGTAGAGCGCGTAGATGGATCCGCCATCGCCGCGCGCCAGCTTCGCTGCCAGGGCAATGCCTGCGTCGTTGACGCTGATCGAGAGCTGCCGCTGGCCGTCGGGGCCGAGCTTCCACAGGCGGTTGCTGCCGAGGTCGTTGGCTCGCCCTGCGATCCAGAGCGACCCGTCGGCCTCGGTCAGGATGGCGTCGACATGGAGCGGCTCTTCGCGCCAGAGCGACCTGACGTTCCCGCCTGCGTCGAAGCGGGCGATGAACAGGTCTGCGCGGCCGCCTCCGCCGCTGGTCGTTACGCTCAGCCCATCCATCGCGAGCTGCCCCGCGAAGTCACCGGCGACGACGAACTCTCCCGCGGCGGTCCGCTCGATGACTCGCGCCGCTTGATCGCCTGCGTCGCCGAAGCGACGCGCCCAGGCCACGCCCCCCTCTGGCGTCAGCCGAAGCAACACGATGTCCAGCGAGCGTTCCCCTCGCCGGTAGGTGTCGTCCAGGCTCGACGCGCTCCCGAACGCCGAGGGGGGATTGCGAAAGCTCGTGAGCTCGGCACCCGCCAGGTTCAAACTGCCGGCGAAGTAGCCCGCTGCCACGCTGCTGCCGTCGTCTTCCAGAGCGGCGACCAGCCGCGCATCGGGCGAGTAGGCGCGCGCCCAGAGCCCCGTGCCGGCGGCGTCCCGCCGCGCGAGCGCAGGGACGTATCGCTCGTCCCCGCCGGAGCCAACGCGCGTAGGGCCGGCTACGAGCACGTCGCCGGCCGCGTTGACGTGCACTCGACCGCCCCCCGCACCGAGCCCCACCTTCACGCTCAGCGCCGGCGAGGGCTGGCCCGCAGGGACGGCCCAGCTCAGGCTCGACTCGGAGCCGGGGGAGAGCGGCGCCTCGTTCGGCAGCGAACCCGCGTCGGGAGTCTCCAGCGGGCCGCTGCCCTCCCCGCACGCGATGACCAGCACGGCGCAGCAGGCCGCATGAATGCGCGGAGTGGAGCGCACGGAGCAACGATAGGGGAGCTTCAACGGCACCTCGCGTTTCATCGGGTGAGTGGGCATTGCTGCGGGCGCTGGTACCAGCGGCCGCAGCGACACTCCGCTACGATCTGGTGGATGCCGCCGATGCCGCACGGAAGATGGCCGCAAGACACGCCCTCGTCCGCGCACGGAGAATCGGCTACCGGCGTGTTTTCTTCACACCGTCCGCTGCCTGCCAATAGCAGGCCCTGCTCCGCGTCGGGACAGGCGAGCTCGATCGGGCTCCACAACCCGTACAGACACTCGTACCGAGCCACGCAGTCTGCGGCGACCGCGTAGCGGCACTCCAGCCCTTCGTCAGAGCACGGCTGCACGTTCGGCGCTGCTTCCGGACAGCCCGCTCGCAGCAACGCGGGCGGCCTCGCTTCCTCACATTCGAGCGGTGGCTCTGCGACGAGCGACGGCTCGGGCGGCGGCGAAGCGATCACCACCAGCTCGGCTGCGCTGGGCCGCACCACCTCGACCGAACGGATCAAACTCGTCGTCGCCGGGCTCTGCTGGGCGGAGCGCAGGGGCGCCGGCAGTTCGGGCGAGATGCGTGGCGCCGGACTGCGCCAGCGATCTGTCCGCGGCTCGGGCGCAGCGCTCCAGCTCCACCACGCGCCGGCGGCTGCGAAGAGCAGGCCGAAAACGGTCCAACCCGAGACACGCTCGCTCACAATCCCAAAGCATGGCGGCGCTCGCGGGGATTCTGCACGAAATTTACGAAAATCGACGTCCCGTCACGGAAAGCGGCCAGAGCGGACATAGCGCACCGTGCAACGCGTTTGCCCGCCGCGGCGCGCCGCCCCCCTGCCGTATCGCCGCATGGAGCCCGTTCCCCCCTGCGGCGCGCAGCGCGGCGTGTCCGCGCCCGCCGATGTTCCCTGGAGATGAGGGGGGTCGCGGCGCGCTGCGCGAGCACCGCTTTGGGAGAACCGCGCCCCCGCAGCGGCCCACGACCTGGCTGGTGAGCGAGATCGTGGACCGCGAGGAGGCGCGATGGGGGGCAGCCCCTTCTTCTGAGGCCTCTGCCCGCTCAGCGATCCGTGCGGTGGGTCACCCGCAGGGCGTTGATCACTGGATCGGCGAAGCCGACGTTCGGGATGAGGCGGATGTCGAGGCGGCTGTCGGTGACTTCCACGAAGAAGGTGTGGAGGTCAGCGCTGCGGGTCGGGACTTCGAAGCGGATGTCGTGCGCCGGCAGGACCTCGGTGTTTTCGATGACGACGTCGAAGAGGCGTTCGCCAAAGGAGAGGGTCGTGAGCTCTGCGAAGCCGAGCTCGACCTGGTAGACGCCGTTCGGTACGCCGTCGAAGATGTAGGCGTAGGGATCGACGCGCTGGGTCTGGTAGAGGGCGGGGTCGTCGGTGCCGGCGATGTCGGCGTCGACGCTGACGGGGCCCGCGCCCTCTTGCAGGTAGCCCCAGCTGCCCGCCGTGAAGGCCTGATCGGCAGCCCAGGTCTCGCCGACGCTGTCGACGTAGCTCGCGACGCTGCCCGCGTCGACCGCTTGCTGGAACGCGGGGACCAGCAAGCTGACGGGGATGCGCTGCGAGGCTCCGACGCCGGCGTTGGACTGCACGAACAGGGCGGCCAGGTAGGCGCCCGGCTCGAGGCCGGTGGTGTCGACGGTGACGTCGAGCGTGACCGATTCACCCGGGGCCACGGTGCCCGTCGCGGGGCTCGCGCTGAGCCACGGGACGTCGGAGAAGGCCGGCACGCCGCTGTCGATCAGGAACACCTGGTTCGGGAACTGCGAGACCGTCCACAGGTTGCCGCTCTCGTCGAGCTCGAGGCCGCCGCCGTTGAAGCCGGGAGCGGGGTGCGCGAGCGTGGCGAGCACGGTGCAATCGTCGGGGTTGAGCTCGTAGATGGTGTCGGTGGTGCTGTTGGTCGCCATCCAGAGCACGTTGACCGAGTCGTTCCAGGCGAGGCCTGAGATCGCCAGATCGGGCGGCGTGCAACTGCTGATGACCGCGCCGGGCGTGGCGCTCGACAGGCCCTGGATGTGGTAGATGACGCCCTCGTTCCAGCCGCCGATGTAGAAGCTGTCATCGTCGGGGCGGTAAGCGAGGCCGCGCTGTGAGATCGCCGTCCAGGGGAAGGTGCCGGTGATAGAGGCCTGCACCTCGCCGGTGTCGGGGTTGATGCCGTAGATACCGTTGCCGCCGCCGTCGACGGCCACGTTCCAGAGCAGGCCGCGCCCGGCGTCAAACGCCAGGTCGGCGAGGCCCAACCCGCCCCAGGTCGTGGGCCACTGGCGACCCGTCGCCGCGCCTTCGACCGTGAACTCGTGATCGCTGAGCAGGTTCCAGTCGCTCAGCCACACGTTGCCGGTGTAGCCGACGCCCCACGCGAGCGAGAGGCCCGCAGGCGTGAACGAGCGCAGCACGTCACCCTGCTCGGCGATCCAGCCCGAGGGCTTGGGACCGAGACCGAACAGCTCGCGCGTGTCGCTCGCGGCGCTGTTCAAGGGGCTTGGTGCGTTGGCGGCGATGCCCGCGCTGACGGCTCTGCGCTGACGCGCACCGCCCGCCTCGCGCAGGCTGTACTCGAAGGGCAGAGTGCCGGTGTTCTCGAGCGTGAGCTGCCGCGTGCGCACCTGGCCTTCGGGCACCGTCAGCTGCAGCGCGCTCGGGTTCACCACGACGCGCGCCGTGCGGAGCGCGAAGTCGAGCGTGACGATTTGATTGTCTTCGACGCTCGCGGTGGCCGTCGCGGCGCTGTAGTTGAGCTTGCTCGCGCCGACGGTGTAGGTGCCGACGGGGATCTGGAACGAGTAAGCCCCGTCTGCCCGCGTGCGGGTGCTGCGGATGACGGCTCCGTCGCTCGTGGCCTCGACCGTGGCGCCGGCGATGGCCTCGCCCGTGCCCTCTTCGGTGACCACGCCGCGCACGATGCCCGAGGGCGGGAAGTCGTACAGGATGGCGAGGCCGGAGGAGAGGCTCGGTGTGTTGAACGAGTAGAGGAAGGCGTCTGTCGCCGTCTCGTTCTCGAGACCGACCGTCGCCGAGCTGCCCTTCTGCAGCGGATCGGGATCGGCCGAGGCGTACTGGATCAGGATGCGGCCATCCTCGTGCAACACCACCTCGAAGCGAACCGCGAGGGAGGAGTCGGCGAGGAACTGCACGTCGCGCCACTCGATGACGAACTGGCGATCGGGTGCGCTGCCCACGACCTCGGTGCGCACCGAGCCCGTGAAGTCGACGAACAGATCGTCCCAGAGGGCGTAGATGGCCGCGTTCGGCAGGCCCACATCGGGCAGCGAGGTGTTGCTGAATACAGAGAAGAGCTGCGGGGTGCCAAACTGCAGGTGGCCGTTGGTGCCGATCTCGGCCGAGGTGTATTCCTGGCCGTAGAAGCTGAACGGGAACGGCAGCTCCACGACGGTGGCCGCGTCGTCACCCGTGAGGGGCAACACGGTGTTCGCCTCGATGAACGCGAACGGGGCAGGCTGGCAGCGGTAACCGAACTCGTCCGTGCGCTGCGGCGCCACGAAGTCGAGCACCTCGGCGGCGTCGACCACGAGCTCGAGCGTC
>Ga0247763_1001649_pt1 | contig 12433 bp, 12 predicted proteins | sample UWRJL141409B4_FD_179926 | JGI IMG/M metagenome (GOLD analysis project Ga0247763, IMG submission 179926) | Plant litter microbial communities from Arlington Agricultural Research Station in Wisconsin, United States - UWRJ-L141-409B-4 | ecosystem: Environmental > Terrestrial > Plant litter >...
CAATTAATACACTTCCCCCCCCCCCCAAGACACCTCATCGTCCTTGCCTCCCAAAGGCATTAGTTGCAGTTACTGCAGAAGGATAGTATTATTGAATTGGTGTAAAATTCACAAAATTAAGAAAATCGTTTAACGTACATAATAAGCGAACGGTACAGACAAGCGAACGGTACACTTTCTTGGCACAATACGACCTTCCCACTTCTTTCACCAATCCTACTACCAATTCACAATAGATTCGCTTCCAAAAGAATCAAGGCTTACTCTTGCAATTAAGGCTCTTAAAAACAATCCAAAGCTTACTCTTCGATACGCAGCTACAATTTACAACGTACCTCCAATAACACTCTCCACCCAACGCGATAGCCGGCCTGCACGACGCGATATTCCAGCCAACTCGCGCAAACTTACGGATTTGGAAGAAAAAACGATTATTCAATATATTATTAAGCTATATACACGCGTATTCCATCCTCGGCTCTTATACGTAGAAGATATAGCCAACCGATTGCTACGCGAACGCAACGCGCCGCTTATTAGCGTACGATAAGCTTACAACTTCGTTAAGCGCTAACCAGAACTTCAAACGCAATTTACACGTAAATACAACTACCAAAGGGCCAAATACGAAGATCCAATAATTATTCGCGAGTGGTTTGCACTTGTACATAATATTAAGGTTAAATACGGTATTCTCGACAACGATTCGTACAACTTCGATAAAACTAGGTTTATAATAGGCATTATCATTACCTCTATAGTAGTTACTACCTCAGATAGCCGTAGTAGGGCCAAATAGGCCCAGCCTAGCAATCGAAAGTAGGCTACAGTTATCTAAAGAGTCAATGCCTTAGGCTGGGCCATCCCACCATTTATCATCTTGGCTGGGCAATACCACCTCGCTAATTGGTATTAAGAGTACAACCTTCCGGCCTCCTGGCGTATTGCAACAACCAATAACGGGTGGACTATTAATAAAAAAGGTATAAATTAAATTCGGTACTTCAATTTCCACACAGCATCTCGTACGAAGGGCAAATATCGGCTACTCATCCTTAACGGCCACGATAACCACCACTCCGAAGAATTCGAGACCTACTACCAGGAGCACAACATTATTACACTCTATATGCCTCCGCACTCCTCGCACCTACTTCAGCCATTGGATGTTAGTTGTTTTAGGCCGTTAAAAAAGGCGTACAGCCGCCAAATTGAGCAGTTAATACGGATGAACATCACATACATTAGCAAGTTGGAATTTCTCTATACGTTTAGAGAGGCGTTTTTTGCTTCAATTACAGAAAAAAATATCCAGGGGGGTTTTACCGGAGCCGGCCTTGTACCGTACAACCCAGAAAGGGTAATATCCAAGCTAGATATGCGTATTCGGACCCCAACACCCCCAACCTCAAGCCCAGGTACAGCACTACCTTGGGTCTCCCAAACGCCACACAACCCTCGAAAGGCTACCTCACAGTCAATATTTATCAAAACTCAAATTTCCAACCATTAGGGTAGCTCTCCAACCTCAATGCTAACTACCGTAAATCGACTAGCTAAAGGTACAATAGCTGTTATATACGAGGTGGCCCTTCTACGTACGGAGGTCTCAGCATTACGAAAGGCTAATAAGAAGCTTAGTAAGCGACGGAGAGCCAAAAAAATACGTATACGGCTTGGAGGGTCACTTACTATACAAGAGGCACAGGATCTACTGGATCAGAAGGCTATGGGTAAGCAGTTGGTCCAGGAAACACGACAAAATGGTGGTGGTGTAGGGGGGTCTCGTACGAAGATTCGGTGCTGTGGCGTATGCGGCAAGCCTGGCCATAATGCACGTACGTGCAAGGAGGCTGCAGAATCATCTAATTCATCTGTTTCTGATTCAGTTATTGTAATTTCCTAGTGTGGTGGTTGTTTAATTGAGGATAGTTCTGGTAGGGTGGTGGAAAGTGTACCGTTCGCTTGTCTGTACCGTTCGCTTATCATGCACGTTATTCTTCTCCATCTTGATGATTACTACCCTGGTACTTCGGCCACACAAAGCAGAACGACTCGAACCTAAGCACTCTCCCTTTGGCCCATCTCAGTGTCACTTGCTGTCTCCGCCGCCTCGGATTTTCGAGCGGCGCGCCGCTTCCAGCCACTCTCAGGCCCCTTGAGGACCAGTCCGGGATGCACAATGTTCAGAATCAGAAGGGCAATGAACATTGGGAATGCGTCCAAGCCAAGGGGGTAGGCCTCATTCGTGAGGATGGCGTTGGACTCTGAAGTGCCGCCTCCGAACTCGACCAGGCGGAATATGACGCGGACCTGTTGGAAGGGTTATCAGTCATTTCTTTGCTGATAGTAGGTGATTTTACGTACCACAATGAGGGCGATAACGCTAATCAAGACCCAGATCAGCGGCCGGACCCACGCTGTGCTGCGAACCAGAGTACCGCTCCGCATTCTTTGTTCCAGACGATATAGCAAGATGACAGTCACGACTCCGAAAATGACAACGAAAAAAAGCTGGACGCCTATGCCGCTCATGTAGATTCGCTGACCCGTAACGACGGTTTCACCACCCTCGTTGTTGGCGAGCATGGCGCCTCCCACGGCTTGGACAAGGAAGGAGACAATATCGGCGGCGACGAAGCCCTTGGCGAGCCAGCGGGGAGACATGCCGATGATTTTTTCCTGCGGGAGGAGGAAGTGGACGAGCCGGGCAACTATCATGTAAACAAACGCGTTGATCCCTGGATAGGTATAACGGTTAGAAACGGCGCTTTCCCAGCCAGAAAAATAAAACAAATAGGAAGAAGGATTGGTGGGCCATTATCATTTGTAAGGTGAGTAGGTAGGGAGACTTACACAAAGGAGCAAGCAGAATCAATAGCGTTGACCCAATAACGTAACCCTGGTTCTGTTGATCGTGGGCACCGAGGCTTCGCAGGACAAAACAAATAAACTCCCAAAGGGAGCCCATGACAACCACCCAGCAAAACCACTGTTTATTTTTGTCAGTCGAATTCCAATTTTTTCTTTCTTTTTTTTCTTTCCGCATCATGAACATTTCGTCATGGGTAGGTAAGTTGGGTAGGTCCTTACCTTTCGGTACACAAACATCTGTCCAAGATGGACCAGTGTTGTTAAGGCAAAGAAGACGGTAAATGCCACGTTCCACTCGAAGCTGGGGTAGAAAGGGTAATTGGCATTACAGGCGCTTGGGGGGACGTAGCCATTGCTGTCGGGAACTGCCGTCGTGCATTTCGGCGGTGCTTCCGTCGCTGATGTCGATGTTGGACTTTCCGTGGCACTCATTTTTAGGTAGGAAGTTGACAGTTATTTTATGGTGATGAGCTTTCTCTGAGTGAAACTCAGTACTATACACACATGTAAGAGCCGAGATTGAAATTCTGAAGGTGGAAGGACATATTTATTTTAAAATGTCGGCGAGATTCTCTATCGATATCATCCCTCATGTTTGCAGCCCCTGCAATGACGCGTAGGAAGGAAGAAGAATGAATACGGATATACGGTTCGTGCCTTGACAGCTAGTTGGTTGGAACTCGCCGCAAAGCCTGGGGGGGCGCAGCAAAGCAAATAGCAAACAACCGCCGTCGCGGCCCCCCTGTTGTCAAGGCTTTGCTGGGTTGGGTGAGTGTTTGTGATTGGTCCTCTCGCCATTTTTGTATGACATGAAGGAAGTTTTTTGAGTCCAAGGAAATCCTTGGCGCCCCCCCCCCCCAAACAGCCAAGCCCCCAACCAACACATCATTGACGACATGGATCGTGGCTGAATTGATCATCAACAGCTTCCCATGTTTGTGCATGGAGTTACGAGCTTGATAATAATGGCTTTTTTCGTCCAAGAGGCCGTACTTTCCTGAATCGTCGGTTTGTACGATTCCGCGCAACCAATGCATGTCGCCTGCATGTGTTGCTGCGCGATCAATTCGACCCCAGCGCCCAATGCAGAACCATGCTTCAAACTCAGCGTGCATCTAGAATAGACCTAGGCTGTATAACTGCTTCTTAGGTAGAACGGACAGTGGAAAACACCGGCGATTATCTAGAACTAGCTAGGTAGTTCTCACGGCGTAGACCGGCACAAGTGGGCTGAAGGAGTACTGAACTTTCTCTTACAGGGCTAGTCGTCCCCCGGGGTATCTGACTCGTCGGACTGTTTTGTAGTTGATGCAACCCTTTTTCGGTTGGCCATGGTCATTCTCAGGTGGTACCGAGCGAAGCGCATTTGTCCCAGGAATTAACTGACTTGTCGCTTTTCTGGATTAGTTATCTGCCTTTGACGGAACTGCTAGGGTAGTACCAGGCTAGGCTTCCAAAATCCGATTCAGATTGAGTGTTCCGTGCATCTGACATGGACCCCAACCTTTGAGGGCAAACCTGCAAGGATTGGCTAGGTTGTGTGCTGTTGGGGGCTAGTTGGGACAGAAATAATCGGATGGGATTGTTTGATTGTAGCGCAGCCTGCTCAGGATGAAGTCTGAGGGTTACATGATGCTGGCCTCCATCGCCGAAAAGGATGTAGGCTGCAGGCCACTTTCACCGACGCAGGTTCTGTTTTCAGGGCGTGATGGTGGCCGCAGATTCGCAGTCTCCTTCTCTTCCCCCACTGTCGTAGGGACACCTTGTGCAAATAAGCACCGAGGGTGATTAGCGTGAAAGTTACTAGCAACATTATACGAGGGCTATCGCCATAACCAGCCATGTTGCGCAACACATGGTAGGCCAGGCTCAACCGGCTTGCTTCCATCAACGAAGGTCTGGCTGAACTCGGTGATCTCTAGATCGATGTGCTGTGCGCTTGAATTATGTGGGGAGGCCATGTTCGCCGGTTGGCATGGGTATTGCTGGATTGCTGGATGGTGAAAGTCGAGAAAGAGTAGAGATTGATAGACCTGGGTGGGCCAGGGGTTGGCTTTTATAGCTGGCCTCGCAAGGTTGACCAGAACTCGACAAAAGGCACTGTGGATTTGATGGCAGGTGAACGTCTGGTCTCTTGCCGATAGTTTATTTTGTCTGGATGACACGAAAACTTTGAGTTTCCGAATGCCTTGCCGGGGCAGCGATGTGTCATTCTTGAGTGGGATAAGGTCAGTACCTTAATTGTGTCACCCCGCCCGACCGTAGGGCTGGGAAAAGGAAATAAAAGAGATTTTGGGGCTGTCGCCGAGAATGGCGCACACCGGGTATGCCTGTCCACCTACCATTCTCGTCCAACGTCAGCATGTGAATGCTTCGGCGATTTCTTGTGGGGACAATTGTAGGGCTGGATGCGCATGCTTGTGCTACCTAAATCCCCCCCCGGTAGGTACCCCATGTTCAGATCAGATGAGCTTAATCTGCCTTGGGAGCCTGGAAGAATCCGTGCCCAACCGGGGACGTGTGTCTCCTTACCTTGACGACAAGGAATTTCCAACTGTTCTTTGCTCGAACCTCAGCACGCGACCACACAACACATTGAAGCTGATCTGCAATGGGAATTCTCAGGCTGTCCGCCGGAGAACCCTCGGGAACTAGAGCTGGCGCCTGCAAGGTCTGCACAGTATCTACATGTACCCACCTAGGTACGGTAAGGTACCGTAGCTACCATATGCCGCCAAAGTAGGATATGACACCATTCAAGCTTGATACCAGCAACCATAGCTGTGCCACCGAGGAACAGGGCATCCCAGCGTATGGCTGGCATAACAGCTTACACTGGACCGAACAGAGTTGAATATCATACCGGGCATTAACGAAGAAGGGGTTGTGTCTGGTCGGCAGCGGTATCAGCAGCCCCTTGAGCACATGCACCGGCTTAGATGCCCGTGCTAACAGAGATGTTCTCGGCCTCGACCTCGGTTCGAGTCGCCGCGGACTTCCTCATGCCGATTACGGCATATAGGAGGCTACAACTCTCAACCGTAACTGTTGAAGTGCTCGGCATTGTTCAGTAGACGCGTGGGCGGCGCTGTTCGTCTCCGCTCATCATGCACACGTATGTGGATGCTCCTTATTAAGGGAGAACAAGGGGCGGACGGACAGCAGATAGTTTTCTACATGCTTATTTGTTCCAGGTCCGTTAGATGGACGCGACGACAGCCAGTGTGACCGTCGCAACACAGAATAGGTACGTAGGTAGGTATGTTGCATTCCCTGCATATCGGCAACGAAAGAGAGGGCTGAAATGGGATGGACTGTCGCGCGAGGTCTGCAAATGCATCCAAATCGACTTGACCGACAACATTGAATGTGCTCCCTTTTTCCTGTTCTTTGTCGCGAACCGGCCAGAAAGCCTTACAGCCCAAAATGTAGCCGCAGCAGGACACGCGCTCATGTCTGGTCCGGTACGACACTGATCGCTGCTGGCAATCTCTCTGCGGAGAACTGCGCCTCAGGACTGATGATACCTACCTCTCCAGTCCTTGTTGACTTGACGGAGCCAAAACTTGGAGAACGTCAGCTCTCAAGTTGCGTAGGTCTAGAAACTTGGACCTCTCTCGCATGTGCTACCGAATTCGGAGACGTAAGTGTCTTAAATCTCAACGAGAGCATCCCAATTTCCAGTGTCGCACCGCTTTTCATTAGCACATGTCTCGACTCTCGATAATCACCAAGCCTGCAAGGTCGGGGGGAAATTACGCGGCCGGTTTGGGGCAGTGCTGTTGCCTTGCTTCTATTCCCCCGCACCATCCGTTAGAGATGACGAAAATTCTGCCAATACAACTTTGGCCGACGAAGATAACAATGATATGAAGGGAGATCGGATTTTTTTTTTTCGGGAATAGTCTTTTTCTCTTGTTCCAGGTTTAATTCCTCTTAATTCCTGTAGCTAATGACATTTCACATGATGTTCGGCCTTGGCACGGTTTTCTTTTTCTGGGCTTTCTTTGTTCGGCCCAGCCAAGGACAGAACTGCCCCATTCTCGGTCCCGCGTACCCGGCAGTCGTAAACCCGGCCTCCTCGCCAGTGCTGCAACAAGCCAAGACTGCGTGCGACGAGGCCCTCGCGCTCGCTCTGTCTACCGGAGCGGTGCCTGGAGCAAACGAGACATCATTTTCCATCCGGATCTTCAGTTCCCACGTCGAGGAACCAATCTACGAATACTACCACACGGCCGGCAAAACACAACATGAAGTGGGACCTGAGACCCTGTACCGAATTGGCAGCATCTCCAAGCTGGTCACGGTTTACGCCATACTGGCGAAGCTGTCAGACCGGTACTGGGATGAGCCCGTTACAAAATATGTCAAGGAACTTGCAGCAGCAGCGACTACTGGCGGTAATCACGGCAATGCCATCGACCATGTGCAGTGGTCTGAGGTCACCCTTGGTGATTTAGCAAGTCAAATGAGTGGCATTGGGAGGGACTGTAAGTTGTTTTCGTAGATTATTCCAAACATTTCGTATTTTCGGTCTGGCAAGGTGACTGGGATTCTTACTTCATTTTTTATTTTTATTTATTTTTATTTTTGAACGGTTCAATCGTGGGACAGCAGTGAAGTAACGAAAGCGAAAAAAAAAACGAAACAGATGCACAGCTAATGGTCCTCAAGATTCTTTAGGAGATCTCTCTGCTCTACTTCCTTCCGGACTCCCCGGTCTACCCACTCTAAATAACACAGAGATTGTTAAATGCGGCACCGGTTCTGAAGGAGTGAGGGCGTGTACGAGAGCGGGTAAGCAGATACTTGTCTCCTTCGCTCCCTACCGAAAAAGTCTGGTTATATGTTACATGTACTGAATCCAGCGTCGGAACACTTTAGAGGCCATGGCAATGATCCTGAAGGGTTGGCCAGTGGTACCCACCTACCACACCCCGATCTACTCCAACACGGCGTTTCAAATTTTGGCATATGCGATTGAAAATATCACAAAGACAAGTTTCAGCAAGTTAGTGCAGGACGAGCTGTTGAAGCCCCTCAAACTTTCACGGACATTCTCGTCACCTCCGCTCAACGATAGCAATGCCGCTGTCAATGAAGGTTGGAGGGCAGATCTTGGAGATGCGGCACCGTAAGTGAATCCACGGTCTAGAGGGGGCTTCCCTTTGCTGATATCTGGAACATCTTTTAGAGCTGGAGGCTATGTTCAGTCTGTTGCCGACCTCGCCAGCATGGGCCGGTCCATCCTCAGGTCATCACTCCTCTCGGCCCGGACGACACGGAAGTGGCTCAAACCTATCTCGCACACATCCAGTTCCTCTGCGTCAGTTGGCCGACCGTGGGAGATCTTGCGGTTAAAAATACCGGTTGCCCCCGCGCCTTCGCCCAATAGTACCACGACGACGCGACTTGTCGACGTATACTCCAAGAATGGTGGCCTTGGCAACTACCTCAGCCTTTTGGGCCTTTCGCCCGACCACGACATGGGTATTGCCCTCCTCACGGGCGGTCCGTCAGCAATACAGGCCTACACCGCTTTACAGGGTTTCCTCACTTCAACGTGGCTGCAAGCGGGCGAACATGCGGCCAGAGAGCAAGCGCGCATCAACTTTGCGGGCACGTACACATTTCCCGACAACTCTTCTCTCAATGTCACCCTTCTCCCCAATAATCCTGGCCTCTTTCTAGCTAGTCTAGTGAGCAACGGGACCGACTTGTTTGTGTCGGTTGGAGGTACCACCGGTGCTAATAGCTCGTCGCCCGGAGACTTTGGAGGCTGGCTGTATCCGACAAAATTGGCTGGTGGCAATAGACTCGCCTTTCGAGCAGTGTATGGGGCTGTAGGACAGCCGGCAGGTGACCCCTGCGGGTCATGGAGCACAGTTGACGGCCTACGGTACGGTGGAAATCCGGCCGACTTGTTTATCTTTGAAACAGGTGCCGATGGACGTGCAACGGCTGTGGAGGTCCCCGTCTTGAAGAAGAAGTTACGCAGGGTGGACTAAGGTAGGTCTTACTTCTCTTACATGTAGGTACGCATTGTGGTCTGGGTTATCTGTGTGTTCAAGTTCGTAACATTAATTACATGTCAATACCAACGACACATATTGAGCCGCGTGCCGGGTCTGTTGTGGAGAGCCATGGTGGTGAACAGTTAGTTTGTGTAGGGTATCCAAAATAATCGAAGCGAAGCTTCGATGATGCTCCGGGAACTGAGTTCTACGAAGTGAAGGAGCGAGGCAAGCTGAGCTTCTATTATATGATATCTGGGCCGTGGTTTTTCGTCATCGCATTGGTCGAATGGTTTCCGGAACTATCCGTCGAGCGGCCATTGGGCGATGGTATCGTACCTTCCAGACGAAAAAAGAAATCCAGCAATCCAGGCCACCATCTTTTCAATTAGCCCTGCAGGCCTGATATGGCCTTTATAATTAGATTTACCGTAAGAAATAGACCTAGGTGGCTTTTTTTCCCGGGCGTGCATCGTTGATTTACCACCCTCTGCCCTACCTAGTACTTGGTGGTGGTGACGATGGTGGATGGGCAGGGCGGCCGGTAGGGCCTGCCCTGTCCGGCAAGGCAAGGCGGCGGCTTCGCTTTCGGGTTTCGATGTGGCTTAAAGCCCACATTGGCTTGGTATTTTAATAATAATAATAATAGAACGCTATGCCCAGCGTGGATGGTGATTAAGCTGGGAGATGCGGCACCAGGACCGCCTCTCTGAGTCGCTCAACGCCCCTCGGTCAAATCGACAACAAACCTTCCCATGTGCCAACGCCACACCTAGGGCTTTGAAAAACCCTAAATCTTAACATGTTGGTGAACGTGCCTGCTTAAACCGGCCCCATAGGCACGTGGCTATGGGCCCGCTCCACGGGATATAAAAGACGCCAGACTCTTCCCAAATAGCATTTTCCCAAACCACACTTTCTCGGGGAATATACCAACGGTCCTGGTTGGTACACCGATATAGCTTACACCAGCCAGTTTAATTCCCGTCGCTGGCAAAATACCAACATCAAGTCAATCGCCCACCGCCGAGGACATTGATTGTGTCGCCCAACAGTATCCGTGTATGTACCTATGCCGAGCCGCTCACCCTCCAGTTTGCTAACCTGCTGCAGATGGCGGACAGGAAGCCGCTAGTCGAGGGAGGAATGCATAAGGGATTATCCCCGCATCCCCAAACCTTCCTTACCCACACCTTCCCAACCATCCACGAGAATGCCATCATCGTCGCCGCAACCCACCCTACAGTTCAAACTGGCCATCGGGCTAAAGATGGGTGGTTCCTCTCCGATTTCTACGCCTTTAACTACCTTCTGAAAGGCTCCGTTGCCGACCAAACCTGGCTCACAGCGGCCGAGCCAGCGAGACTAGTAGAGAAATATGGCGACTTCCACCACGGTCATCCCTATCGACCTCGTAAGGTAGTTTTAAGCCGCGACCTCCTGGATTCCGAAATGACTCCAGTCACGCTAGTTCGGCCTGCTCAAATGATCGACAGGTTTCTTCGCGAGGTCAAGGAAGCATCGCTTCGTGCTAAGAGACGTAATTGTCCTCTTCTCCTCATGGTGTTCTGTCATGGAATCGAAGGTCATTACCTCTGCCTCGACAATGGTACTAGAAATAAGGGCATGAGCATCGTGCGGCTTAAATCCGCCCTGGAGCCAGGCGTATCCGTCACCCTACTCACCACGGCCTGTTTCTCTGGGGGCTGGGCAGTAACCCCCGAACTCAACGCTACGACCATGGTTGCCGCAAATTGTGACGATGAATCATTATCGTGGCCTGTATCGCCCAGCGGGAAGCGGGCCTGCGGGTCCATGTTTGTTGGAGCTACCATCTTAGCACTTTCCGACGCATCGACACCGCTACTACGAGAGCGTGGTAGTAGCAATTTGGAAGCACCAGTTACAGAAGAGACCTGCCTCCAACCCAGTGAGCCTACCGATAGGCAGACAGAAACGTTCAATGAGTTTTGTCGCTCCATCACCAATACTTTAGAGGCCCGGGGGTTCTCTCGCGTCTTTTCGGAAGACTTCCGATTTAGTGCCCAAGACGACAAATGGGAGTATTCCTGGACTAGGAGATCGGGGGTTCCCTTGGCTCATTTCCAAGACCGCTGGGAAGCATTGCCTATGTACTACCCCCCCTATCAATCAAGCGACAACGACGCGTTCACTATTTCCCTTACGGGCGGTGGCGGCGGTACCAACAATGATCCCGACACCATCATCGACGAGATGACATGCGCCATGGCACACTCGCGAGTAACCAACATGGCCAGGCTGTTTGTTGAGGTTCTCTGTCCCGGCGATTGGAACAAGGGGCAGAATGTTGCCGTTGCGGGTGATATCTTCCTTTTCCTGCGCAATGACCCCGACGCTTTGTCTGCCTCGGAAATTGCTGATATCATTTCTTTCCGATGGGATACGTGTCTCCTCGTCGATAGATTTGTCGACAATCATGGCCTATGTCGTCCAGACGGCAAAATCTGCGTTATGTGGCATTCCCAAGAGTATCCTATGGCCATGCGGGATAAATACGGCCGAGATGGATGGACTGAGCGCTATTCCCCGGTGCGCCGGGAATTGGTGGAAGGTAACGCTATTATTTCACCTGCACATCATCAGGGGCCCGTTTTCAACCGTCCTCTCGCTTATATAACATCAGCTATCGCTGAAACGTGTACGACCCAGGAGGAGACGGATAGGATGGTTCAACAGTATTGCGAGTATGTTGCGAGCATCCGGAAATTTCATCTCAATCGTGCTATCGATTCAACGGCAGTTCAGATAAATGCCCGGAAGTGGCTGGGATCCATTGGTAGGCGACTCCATCGCTCGTGGCACGTGGTTTCACCTCCCTCGACTCCTATCCCTCCTACGGTGATGGCGGTTCGTCCGATAACCAGCGAACCGATAACTAGTGAGACCGATAATACTGCCACTACAAGGGAGAGCCAGAACGCTGAAGAAGGCTTCCAGATTATAGAGAAAGAATTTCGGCTTGTAGTTAGGTACTCTACTCGTTAGCAACGAAGTATATAACTACTGCCTTGCACATTATTGGTAACGGGAGCACTGGAGGGCTGGGTGCAGTTAGACGCCCTAATAGAGTTATAGTTACCATGCAATATTCATCTTGCTCAGTTTATCGATGGCTAGGTACCTGGGTAGCGTAAACGCCTCATATTAAACACGTTAATTTTACCCGACTAGGTAAGCCGTAGGTTAACGGTACACAGTCCCGCAGATTAAACTAGTTGGCCTAACCAGCGGGGATGAACTAACTGGTTTAATGTCAGGTTGACGGGCGCGTTCGCCGTTTGGGCCAGCGCTCTGATCGAGCCAGCTAACTTAATATATCCCCCCCCTTAGAGTTGGCTCGGGCTTGGATAGCTTAGGAGGGCTCGGCTTGTGAAAATAACCAGTTGAGTTAGTCAACTGAGTTGGGTAATAGCACAATCTTGGTACTACTAGGTTAAGGAATCTTATAACTAGTTAGTTTGTGTAAGGTATCCAAGAAAAAAAAAAAAGGGAAAAGCCTATGC
>Ga0247763_1001650_pt1 | contig 12429 bp, 12 predicted proteins | sample UWRJL141409B4_FD_179926 | JGI IMG/M metagenome (GOLD analysis project Ga0247763, IMG submission 179926) | Plant litter microbial communities from Arlington Agricultural Research Station in Wisconsin, United States - UWRJ-L141-409B-4 | ecosystem: Environmental > Terrestrial > Plant litter >...
GTAAAAGTTGATACTCGAGAAGAGAAAAAGTAAGACACACCAAAGTCAATAGCCCAGATTCCCGTTCCCGTCCCCGCGTCCAAGACCCGGCCCAGAGGCTTTGTCTCATCCTGTCCGGCCGGACAGAGGTACAGCTGACCGTCAAGGGTGAGGTCAAAAAGGTGATGTTGCATGTCTGATCATGTCAGATCGTCAGAGTATTTTTCGTTTTTGGTGTCAATGCCAAGAGAGAACCCACCAAGTCGTTCATTCTCATCCTCATCATTCGGGAGTACATATTTCCCCTCCTTATACGCGTGGTAGCGACGTCCGTTTTCCATGCGGTATTTCATAATACTCGACGTGACCGACGTGGTGGCGCTGTTTACGCTTGGCGCTCCGTAGGCCGAGTCGGCATCATCATCATCGGTGCTTCCCTCAACATCAGGCTCGATCTCGGATGTACTCTGCGTAGGCCGGTCTTCCGGAGGTGTGTTCGGCATGTTTGCTGTTGTCGTTTTTGCGATGGGATGGGATTCCTCGGTAAAGGGCTGGTGGTTCCCAAGATTGCGGGGTTTGTCTCGTCTTGGGCTTTTGGGGGATGAGAAGAAAAAAAAAAAGGTTGGGATGAGTGGGATTGATTTTCCAAAGAGGGGCAAACACATGGGGGGAACCAAACACTTGACCAGAACCCTGGACTCGACTCATGCGTGTGTGTGTGTGTTGGTTTCTCCCCTGTCTTTGGCTAGACTTCATATGATATGATGCCAGCGTTGCATGAAGTGTGGGTGGCGGGGAGAGCCCCGGCCATTGAAAAGTGTAACCGAAGACGGGCCATTGGTTGTGCCCACCCACGCTGCATCAATGGTGTCTTCAACCGAATCCTGAATTGGTTCGCTAGCCCACACACCCCTTCACCACACGGCATGGGCACATGAGCACATGGGGTGGCCGGGGTAGCTGGTGCTGGCGAGCGGGGTTGGGTTCATTTTCCGTTCTGTTGCATTTTCCCCCACTGAACTCTTCACCACGCAGCCCAAACACACAAACTCATCGCACTGTTCTCTCTGCAACTTTTTTTTGTTTTGTTTTTTTCGTGTTGCGCGAGTCGACGCCTTGTCACCGCCATTCATCCATCATGGGCGCCCTCTTATTACCAGCTTCACTGTCTCATTGGCCGGCATTGGCCGGCATTAGCTTGACACTTGTCTTTATTTCCCTCATCCGACGACTCCTGGCTTGGCATCGTCTCCGACAGTTCAAGGGGCCTTTCTGGGCAGCGTTTTCGCGATGGTGGATGATTCGCAAAGTCGGTGGTGGTCGGACACACCTTGATTTGCGGGAAGTAAATGAAAAATATGGTATGTAAATTGACACCAAAGAAAAAAAAAGAAAAAAAATTCGAGATGCAAACAGACTCATACTATGGGAATACACGGCAGGCCCACTCGCACGGATTGGTCCCAGCACGCTGGTAACGAGCGATCCCGAGCTGCTGCGGCGCATGCTGGGTGTCAGGACCAAGTACCGTCGCGCTGACTGGTACGACGCTATGCGCCTCGACCCGACAAGAGACAATGTCTTGTCGATGCGCGACGACGACAAGCACAATGAATTGCGCGCAAAGATGGCTCATGGTGTAAGTTGGTCTTTTATCGTTGCATCGACCGCAAAAACTGACAATTGTCCAGTACTCGGGCAAGGAGGTGCAAGGACTGGAACAGAGAATCGACGACATGGTCACAGCACTGATCGACCTCATCAAGCACAAATACCTGTCCACTCCCACCGAGTGCCGTCCAATGGACTTTGGGCGGAAGGCGCAGTATTTCACCCTGGATGTCATCTCTCATGTTTCCTTTAGCGAACCCTTTGGTTTTCTTGCTACCGACTCGGACGTGCATCAGTACATCCAGACGACCGAGGAAAACCTGCCTGCTATCATCATCTTGACTGTCCTGCCCTGGTTCATGAACATTATGGGGTCCCCTCTATTGAAGCGATTCCTGCCATCCGAGAAGGACATTGTCGGTCTGGGCCGGATCATGGGCATCGCCAAGCAGGTTGTCGCCGAGCGTTTTGGTGCGGGCAAGAAAGTCCGACCTGACATGTTGGGGTCATTTATCGCCCACGGTTTGACCCAATCCGAAGCCGAATCCGAAACTCTTGTCCAAATGTATGTTTTTCTCCCTTCTTTCCACTAAGTGAGCAATTGCTCACTTGTAAAATCAAGTCTCGCCGGCTCCGACACCACCGCCACCGCCATCCGCGCCACCCTCCTACACATCCTAACAAATCCACGCGTGCACTCCAAACTCCTCGCTGAAATCTCTTCGGTATCTCTTCCCAAAAACACCATCATTACCGACGCGCAGGCCCGTCGCCTTCCTTACCTACAAGCCGTGGTCAAAGAAGGCCTACGCATCTTCCCTCCTGTAACAGGACTCATGATCAAGGACGTCCCTCCCACGGGCGACGAATATCACGGAGTGAAAATCCCTCCGGGGACGGGGATCGGATATTCTGCCTTTGGATTATCTCGCAACGCCAATATCTGGGGAAAGGACGTTGATGTTTTCCGACCAGAACGGTGGTTAACTCACGAGAATGGGGGAGTCGAAACCGAAGAGGATGTTAAAGAGCGGGAAAGTGCGCTGGATTTGGTTTTTGGTTATGGCAGGTGGCAATGCCTGGGTAGGAACGTGGCGTTGATCGAGTTGAACAAGGTTTATTTTGAGGTGAGTCTTTCCTCTTTCCTCTCCTTCCTTTTTTTTTCCCCCCTTTGTCCCCCCTCTCCTTCTTGGCCCTGGGGAAGTTGCAAGGCTGACCTGCGGATAAGCTGTTGCGGAACTTTGATCTCGAGATTATTGACCCCACGAGGCCGTGGAATTCACAGTGCCGAGGCATCTTTACGCAGTCGGAAATGTGGCTTAGGGCAACGGAGAAGGGGTGCGAATAAGGGAGCTTGGATTGATAGGTAATATTTTGGATAAGGGTAGGTTCACCTACCATAATGCAGGTAGGCAGATACAATTCAAGGCTTGAAGTGGTAGCTACAGTCGTGACCTGCGTGGCACCTCCTCTCATCCTGTTGGAGGCCGCACCTTCTATTGCTCGCTCGTACAATCAAAACCTTCACATGGTAACCAGACCCTCAAGACTTCTACCTCCCCTCAATCCCCATTCCCCAAACAAAAACATCTTGTCTTCTCCAAGCTGCCAAAAACCCGCGCACGACATAGACCTGATTACGACCAAGACAACATCAATCACCAATCATGGATTTCACCACAATTCTCTGGACACTGGGGATTGTCTACCATCTGTTCGTCCTCTGGCCCAATATGATCCGCACCCGCCGGCGACTCAGGATCTTGACTCAAGAGGTCCGATCCATCAACCAGACGCCAGGGCTAGCAGCGACAGCAAACACGGATCCGGAGCAAGACATACTCGCGGCGCAGCAAGGCCTACTCACGGCGCAGAACGGCCTACTCGTGGGACAGCAAGCTCTACTCACGGTGCAGCAAGCTATACAGAACACGTACGCCGCCGTCGCCAAAGCCCAAGCCAGCCTGGAAGCTGCTCTCGACCGTGCCGCCACAGCCGAACAAGCCCCCCTCGACGCTGTTCAAGCTGGCGACATGGTCATTATGGAGCATAATTTACAACCTAACGCTGCCCTTGGGGAGCGCCCCGTGGCCCGTTAGATATGCGTGGCGGCTTTGTCACAGCATGCTTTCTGCATATCAAGACACTGGAAACATCTGGGGTTTTCGTTGGAGCGGTTCTGATGCCTGCCTCGAGGATATGACTGTCCGAGTTTCTTTTTCGTAAGTACCGTCGTGATTGATCCCTTGTTCAGAAACGGCAGGCTCATGGATGCTGCTAGACAGCCCCATTGCATGGCATGGATCTCTCGCAGGTACGGGCAGGCAGGCAGCTTGTAGGTTTTTTTCTTGTTAAAACTTGGTCGAGAAAGGTCAGCTCGGTTCAGTTGGGACGGAGGACAAGCTCGAAAAGGGGGCGGAAAGCTGGGGTGGGGCAGAGATAATGGGGTTGGAGTGTTAGAAGCGGAGCACAGCCGAGTATTGCACGCACATTGCTTTTCACTAGATCAGCGAAGTAGGAACAGAATGTCTTCTGGAAAATGAGATGCACTGCCAAACTGACAGGGTATATTTCTCCGAGGGACCAACCTCCTGTGCAAGTTTAAATTATCCTTCATTTTCCCTCGATCACAATAGCTCTGCTTTTCAACCAACGCTAACATTTATTAAGTGCCATAATATGAACCGAACCAAATCTATGATGCATCTCAATCTTGCCAACGCCCTCACCATAGCCCTCCTCTTCACCCACTCGGCCCTCACCGCTCTGAGCTGTGATATAGCTCAACCTGGAATTTCGTGTGGCAGCTCCGGCCAACTCACCTTGGCGCCGTGCTAATCAAGCTGCTCGTGCGGCTCGCCCAGCAGCGGCATTGACATGAGTTGTTTCAACTTTGGGACTTGCAGTTCTATTTGTGATTAATACTTGCAAGTGGCGGTATGGCTGTGTTTGCGTTTAGGGGAGTGTTGGCCGAACTGGAAGTTGGAGGAGGGAATGTCTGTTATGTGAGGTATGTGAGACGAATTTGGGCTCACGAAATTTCCTTTTTCGTACTTCGCCTAGTGACATCGCTCGCCTGGCTCAGGCTCGGCTCAGTCTCTGCTCGGGATTTGCTCAGGCTTACTCACTTTTCCTCGCCCTAATTACGATTTTCACCAGGCCGGAAAGTTACGGCCTAAATTCGGGACCATGGGCATATACTGGTACATGACGTGGGATAATACATGACTTCCTAGTATAATCCGTAGCATAGTACGTGGCATCCTGGCTCTAAAACCGGGACGGTATTTAATATAACAGTATATGGTATGGCATAGTATATAATATGCTGGTATATGGAAGAATAACTTAGAAGCTGTATTATAACCGATTTCGAAGAGTGTTACCGCTTTGTCCGCACCGCCAACAACATAGGAATTGTAACGCAGGTTGTGTTAGGAGGACGAGGATAGGTGGTTGCAACGCAAGATGGTGGATCGCATAGTAGGTGTTGGGTAAGTGATTAATTGAAGCCTGCCTCTTGCTTCTCTGGCTCCTTCAGAGAGCTCTTCTTATAGTTGGAGCTGGTGGCAAGTTAGGTGGCGACTACTGATAACTATACTAGTGGTTGGTTCCAGCGGCTTCCAGAGCCTTCCAGAGCCTTCCTATAGCTGTGTGTTACAGGAATGCCGTTTGCGAGCGAGAACAGATCTCTACCCCCAGGTCCGCAATCTGTGGAGAACTGGTGAACCCACCCCATGGACCATGTGCCGGATGCGGTGAAGACTACCGAGTTACCGTCCCTACAGGGAGCGGCTGGGCGAGGTAGACAGCAGCTTCGTAATGACGCTGAAGAGGATGTATACAAACACCCGCAACTCTTAGTAGTTAACCGTCCGGTCCAAGGTGTTTTTAAGCTTAATACAAACGCTTCGACGAAATATTTATTAACAAAGATACTATAAGTATTACGAAAACGTCTTACTGTAAAGCCTCGTTGGACGTTTGTATAGACTAGGTACTAGGTATCGGCGCGGTTAAGGCTAAGCGACGGCATAGTGAGCTGCAGGAGCACATTATACCAGTGGAGAAGCGTACCGCTCCGCAGGTGGCCAAAGGGCCCGGAATTCGGCCATCATCATGTCGCACGGGCAAGCTGCTCTGTTCTGTAGCACCTGAACTCCTGTGGCAGTCTGTTCCCTACTGTCAACAACTGTCACACCACCACAGTCGTGGTCACTGGCTACAAACCTATTGGCTTCCTAGGCCTGTTGGGCACTATCACATCTTAGCGGCGCCTCTGGCTCAAACCACGGCCACAATAACCGCCCCGTAAGCGCCAGGCAGGCCTAGACCTTTCTCTTGGAAAACGTCCATGGCCCCAGCGGCCGGGGGCTCCCAGCCAGTTTTTTCCCTGCAGGAAAAAAATGGGTGGGCGCTGTGATTGGCCGGGCAGGGATGCGGACGGAAGGGTTCATAGGATGCGCCCCTGTTTTTTCCGCCCGGACTGACTTGCTGAAGACGCGCGCGCAATTGGTGTTCAGGGCCTCAGCAATGATATTTCCGGTCGCTGAGGGGCACGGCACATTTTATGCGGTAAAGTGGCGCTTAGCATCTGATTCAGCCACCAGTTGGCCGCCGTAGATATACTCTTGGTCTGAACCCTCAAAATTTGCAACGTCCCGAGCCCTGTATTACAGTCCTTGCCACTTCGCCTCTCTACAAAGACCTCTCGATCACACTCATTTATTCTAACGAGACCTGACTCCTTCTAATTGATTCCAAACCCGCCCTACATCATAAACCCTGCCAGACGTAGACCCACAGTGCCCCAACGGTTCGCCGTATACGCATCAGGATGCCCACTACGCCGACAAATAGCGGCACGAATAGCCCTCCTTGGTCGCCAGTGAGGTTAGAGATCGAGAGCAGCGTCTCGTTGGCAGCTATTACCGCGCAACCAGAGCAAGATATCCCAGAGGAGCTAGTGGTAAGGCATGATCTTAGCCACGCTAAAGAAATTAAGCTAACTTTGATGCTAAGAAAGGGGTTTCGTCGGTCTGGGATCAATATCATGAAAGCTGTCACACCTGCCTACGTCTCCTCGGAATGCTCTATGCGCCTTACAGCGACGAACTCATGTCCATGCAACTGGGAACAGTCAGCAACATCATGTCCTCAAATTGCCACGCTCACCATTTGTTCATCTTGCGACTTGTCGGCCTCGATTGGCACAACGAAGTAGATGACTGTCGCATTGTCACCATCCTAAGAAAACATCGACATTCAGGGCTCGAAGCTCTCGTCAAGGATTCAATATATCCGCGCATTGAACTCGTAAAAGATCCCGATGTGCCGGATCATCCAGGACAAGGCCGAATCTTGGATCCGAATATGATCAACCCTCAGCTATTCAAGTCTTGGAGTGACCGGTGCTACAGTCTTCATGGCACGAATTGTCAAAGGGAGATGCGCCATCACGCTCACGCGCTCGTCGGCCCGGCATTTCTCGTTGATACTCACCGGAACTGTATTGTTCCTGCTAGCCTTGGCATGCGATACGTGGCATTGAGTTATGTCTGGGGCAGACAACGCTGGTTAACCACTCGGATCCACAACGTACAAAGGTTATCCATCTTTGCCGCTCTTTTAAACGAGCCGGATCTACCCAACACAATTATCGATGCAATGCGAGCGACGAGACTATTAGGCGAAAGATACTTGTGGGTGGACTCACTTTGCATTGTCCAAGATGAAGAAGCAAAGAAAAGCGCTCAGATCGAGCAGATGTGGGCAATCTATGCTGGCGCTTGTGTTACCATTGTCGCAGCTCAGGGACAAGACGCAGGCCACGGTCTCCGAAGACTTCCTGGTAGCACGTGGTCCGGAAAGCTTGTTCAGCAATTTTTCAATATCGGAGATGATGAACCAGTTATTGAACGAGTATTCAGTCTGGAACAAAACAATAACCAGCAAGCACCCTGGTACAACAGGGCATGGACATTCCAAGAGCTTCTTTTTTCGAAAAGACTCATCATCTTCGAGAAGAACAGTGTTCGGTGGGAATGCCCCGGCAGCACATGGTTTGAAGACGTTGAATGCCAAGAAGTCAGAGGCGTTGTAACCCGCCGTAGATGGCAGGGCGCTATGCCAACTCTGATTCCAGATCTTTCGGCATACGGCGACCTAGTTTCTCAATTTAACCAGAGGGAATTAACATACCCTGAGGATGCCCTATTCGCCATCGCCGGAATTACCACCGTACTATCCGGGGTCTTTAAGGGGGGGTTCATTTGTGGCTTGCCAGAACTTTTCTTTGATGTCTCGTTGCTTTGGCAACCACGCACAACAGTGCACCGAAGGCGACCGCAAATTCCGCCTGGTTCCAGCGATAAAGTGGTTTATTTACCCAGTTGGTCTTGGGGAGGATGGGAGGGCGGTCTTGACCCATGGACATGGAATAGCGGGAAGGACTACAGCAAAAATCATGGACAAGGGTGTACGACATCGAGGGAGACATTCCGCATTCTCGAATGGAGGAGTAATGACAAGCCCAGCTACGAGGGAAGTGTCGCCGTTCGGTCCGACTTCGATGCATTCAGGTCAGCGCACAACACAATCCGACAACTGCCGCCAGGATGGACGCGGCACGTATATGCGGAAACCGAAGATGAATCGCGGCCTTATCTAGGACCTCTTTGCGAGCGACTTTACTTTTATACACAAGATTCCGATCCAAGCCTTGAGGTTTGGTACCCAATACCTCTTTGCGAACCAGGAAGCCCACCTGTCGTTCGCGCTCCAATGAGATATCTTTTCACAACGGCACATGCGTCGGTATTTTTGCCCCGGAAGCTCCGCATTGACAACGCCCAGAACTGCATATCGCTCTATAGTGATAACGGTCAATGGGTTGGGATCTTACGTCTGCATAATGCCCACGATGGTGCAGCGTTGGAGCGTGACGGTGTCTGTGAACTCGTGGCGATTTCTCGGGGGCGCGCTAGCAATTCGCGAGAGAAAGAGCCAGGTCTAGATGAATGGGAATTTGAAGAACGGCAGAGTACAAGCTCATTCTACGAATTCTACAATGTTATGTGGGTGGCTTGGGATGGAGATGTTGCGCACAGAAGGGCTGTTGGTCGAGTCCTCAGGCATGCTTGGGAGACAGCAAATCTCAGAGAGGTCTCTTTAATATTAGCCTAAGGCTCGACGCGCTAAGGAGTTGTCGTGGAAAGGATTCTATAATTGGAAAACTCTTAATTATGTCCCGTCGCATACATTTCAAGTACCATCTTTATTGCCACCTGCTCACAGTCCATCCAGTAGTATTTTTGTTAGAGCCTTCTTCGGGCTCATCCAGAGGCCGCACACGAAGGGTGACAATAAGAAGAGCTAAGTGACTCTATGCTATAAGGTGTACCCTTGATTACGAGCTTGGATAGATGCCATTTCATTTCCTTCGTCGATTACGCATACGCCAATGCCCACTACCAAACATTCGCATTATGGCAAAATCGTTAACAGGCTTACATGATTTATTTCTCGTTATGAGCACAGCAACTGACTCTCCGAGTCTTTTGGGTCCCTAGTGATACAGACTCCCACTGCCATCGCGCAAAAAAAAATCCCGCCCGAAAACACAGAAGACACGAGACGGCAAAGCGAAGGGCGGGACTTATAAGAGGCTGATTGAGCAGAGAGATCCCGAGACGTCTAAGAACAAGAGTGGTAAGTTCAAACGGCCAAGGAAGCATGACGATGAGGGGGCAGGGAAGCTAAGTAAAGGTTCCTTAGTGTCGTAGTCTTGGTATTGTGTCTACTGTGTCAAGTACGACTTAGTTCGCCTAGTCGGGGATGTTTCGAAACTGTATTAAGTTACTGATATTAGGTTTTTGTTACAACCCGTACCTAAGTAAGTATAGACTATAACGCAGGGCGGCTGGGGTGTTGACAATATGTGAACGGTTACCGTAAGGGATCAGATAGTAAGATGAATAATTGCAGGTTGCGCGTTATCCGTGCTTCCTCAAAAGCTAACTTTAGCCAGGAGGCAGAAAACGGGCCTCTAGAGCTATGCAGTGGACAGCATTGTCCTGGGACTGTATGTGAGACATCTGGTACTAAGAATATATGTTGAATCGAGTTGTCTGGTTAAGAAATGTGGACTTGCATTGTATGTCCATGATCAAGCTCATCCCCACGTCGGGAACGTCTATCTCGCACCCTTGATCAATCTTGGCTCACAATCCTCTATTTCCACGCACGGCAACGCGTCCCACCGACTCCATAATCACCCCCCCCAGAGACACCGGACCTTCCCCGACAGGCCGCACCTGAGGTTCGCGCGCGAATAGCTCCCGGTTCATAATTCCATGTTCTCCCGGTGGCCAGTAGCTGCTTCTCCCCGTCATCTGTGCTGACAATCCCGTGGGACTGTGCCATGGTTCTGGGGTCGGACATCCCCCTATAGAACTACTAGAAGAAGCCTTCGGGTTTTCACGTGAAATATTCATAAGAGCCTGAGCTTTACGGCTCTGCCAACTGGCGAGCTTGGCAATAAGGCCTGTCGGATCAACTCTCAACTGCTCGGCTACCAATTCGCCAAGATCTCGCTTTAGTTTTTCGTTCTCTGCGATTATGGCGGCGGTGGATGACTCGAGATCCGCGAGTTTGCGTTCAAACTGGAGTGGGTCGTGGTCAGAATCCGGCATGACCGTGTCGTCACCATCGCTGAGATCTTCAGTGTCATCCGTCGGATCTTCGGTGGCATTATTCGCACCAGACCGAGTATTTGCATGACGTGACTCATCGGAGCTGTCACTCGAGAGAGACGCATCAATCAAGCCTGCAAAGACAATACTGGGGCTCAGAACGTCGGAAATTGGGTTCTGGATATTGCTGTTGACAGAAGGCAAGAGGGGACTGGGGTTCACCTCGCTCTCTGGGCCCGCCTCGGAGCACGTTTCGTAGTTTAAGCCTTCGGGGGTGTCTAAAAGCCGTTACTACCGTATCCAGAGCAAGAAATGGCTTGAAATCTAGACTGCACGTACCGGGGACAGAAATGGGAACAGGCCCACTGTCAAAGTCAAAGCCGCTTTTCTTTGCCCACCGCTCAATGTTGCTGTCATGGACTTGTCTGCCACGCACAAGGTAACGGAGTTTCCTCTTGTCCGGTTGCTCTTTTTCTCTTTCCAGGTTTTTCAGCCGCATGAACCGATACTCGTCAGATTTGACCTTCTTGTCTAGACCCCATTTCGATATGGCGAATCGATATTGTCGTGGACTGAGCGGAGAAATGGTCAGTTAAGTCAACGATATTGATACACGGGGGGGGGGGGGGGGCGCTCCCTCGTTTTTATCCACCCCGGGGTCTTCATGAGCTCTACAACCTCGGACAGGGGGATGTTTTGGGTGATGTGCAGATCGATAATACGCTGTTTGTATGGCTCCCAATCTTTGTCGCGCAAGGTGGTCGCCTTGGACCTGCGATTGCGCAGAGGTTGGCCATGACTTGGCATAGCATTGTCGGTGTTGTCGGCGTTGTTGATATTGTGGGCATTGTCCACATTTTCGGGCGCAACAAGAGAAAAGTCCTGCTGACACACTTTATCGAAATTTGGGAATTGGGATTCTGCAAAAGAATGCAGGACATTTGCGTCTAGGACATGTGTGTCGAGGTAGGGATCCAAAAGGGAAAAGTCAAACGACAGAGCTGACCCGTCCATTTTGCAACTTTGACATCAATGGAGCCGTAAAAACATAAAAAAAAATTACTTAACTCGGCTGCGTTCCTCGTGCATTTAATCTGCCCCGTTGTGGGAGGGGGAGGGGGTTTGTACTTTTGTCTAATTGGCTGGACAAAACTCCAACCAGACACGAGGTGGATACCTAGGTATTGAGACAATGGAAGTCATGATAGCACTAGTAATCCAATCAGAGCGGTTGTTCATGATCAGGCACAAGTTTCGGGCAAAGTGTGCTTGAGAAGCCTCCTTGCCTCGTGCAGACATTGAGTCGTTTTTCATGAGTTTTTACAACCCCCGCCCCTTGAATTTCCCCCAGCTCACTTGCCCTTCCAATCCCCCACAATTATATCTGCAGCCTATCAACCTGTCGTTAGCATCCATCTTGTCCTTGGACTCGGAGCCGAGAAAAAAAAGGAAAGAAAAGAAAAATAGAGAGAGAGAGAGAGAGAGAGGGAGAGAAAATTTACCTTTTCCCCCATCGCATACGCCAACTGACTCAAATGCGAGCTCGGCAAGAGCGGTAAAACACTCATATCCACCACTCTCAACCCCTCCGTTCCATGGACCCTCAAATCGGGGGCTACCACCCCTCCTTTATTCTCAGGTAACATGGCAGCTGTACAGCACGGGTGTATGAACGAAAAGGTGAATTTCTCTTTCACATATGCGAGAAGCGCAGTGTCGTTTACGGCTACCGCTTCGGTAGGGGCCGTTTCTACTGCACCGTATTCCTGGAGAGCAGGAGAGGAAATCATCCTACGCAAATAGCGCACATGAGCCATGTACATGTCGAAATCTACAGGGTTGGAAGCAGCGCGGTAGTCGAGAATCGGCTGTGCTAAATGGTTAGCGGGATCGAGTCGTACAGTCCCACGACTGAGAGGGTGGAGGTTTATAGCGTTAGGGGCGGTTCCTGTCGCAAATGCAGTTTCGAGACTCGGAGCCGAGGGGTTGTCAAGTAAGTCGGCGATGGCGACGAGTTGGGCGCGGTAACCGAGGAGGAGGGAAGCGGAGGAGCGATCTTCCAGGGGCAAGTAGGAAGCTAAGGAAGAGGAGTTGGCCATGGCGCGGATTTTGGACGTCATGTCTTGGTGGGTGAGGGTTAGGTTGG
>Ga0247763_1001652_pt1 | contig 12423 bp, 1 predicted proteins | sample UWRJL141409B4_FD_179926 | JGI IMG/M metagenome (GOLD analysis project Ga0247763, IMG submission 179926) | Plant litter microbial communities from Arlington Agricultural Research Station in Wisconsin, United States - UWRJ-L141-409B-4 | ecosystem: Environmental > Terrestrial > Plant litter >...
CTCCGCCCTAATCCCGAAGATTGGGAAAAAGTACTATTCTCGGACGAAACCTGGGCAACCGCGTCGCCAATGTGGAAGAAGTGGGTTACAATACACGATTCGGAAGATATAGAATCCTTCGCTTTCGTTCGGAAGAAACCTCACGGTTGGATGTTCTGGGGTTCATTTGCTGGAGGCTAGAAAGGCCCCTGCTTTTTCTGGGAGAAAGAATACGGTGGTATTACTGGTGAGAAATACCAATAGTATATTATTCCACGCGTGCAGACCTTTCTTGAGGCCCAAGACGAACCCCAAGCCTTTATATTCCAATAAGATAACGCCTTTTTACACACTTCTAAAGATACGAGGATTATACTACGCGCTTTAGGTATAGAAACGCTCTTCTGGCCGGCTCGAAGTCCAGACCTTTTACTAATTGAGAACGTTTGGTTCAAGATGAAGGCCTGGATCGAGGTCAACTACCCCAACCTTGAATGGTTGAGTCCAATGGAGCTCCGGCTAGCTATATAAGCTGCGTGGGATGCTTTGGATCCAGAATGGCTTCGTCAATTGGCGTACGGTATGCTTGAGAGGCTCCGTATGGTTATTGCAGCTGAAGGTGGTCGGATTCCGTTTTAAGGGCACTGTTTGTAGAAATACAAAACTTTCCTACTGTTTTGGCCGTCTCCAAAAGTATCAATACTTCCAAGGCCCTCAGCCCCCTTTCTGGAAAGTATGTGGGGCAAGTACCGAACTAGTCTTTATTACCCCGGCGGAGGTGTACTACTATAGCTTATAAGGAGGACCCTAGATTTACCTTTAATTAGCTCCGCCAATAGTACGCCCCAACCTAAGCTAATCTCCGCAACAAACTCTACTACTAATACTACTCCTTAACCTTTAATAGCAGTACTACTATAGTGGACTTTAACGTTATCTTTAATACCTTAGTAGGCCGTTTTAGTGCTTAGGGAGTTGTAATTACGGAATAAAATTAAATCAACCACTATTTTAACGTTCTAAAACCCCAGTTTCCATAATAGGCTGAGCGTTCCAGGGTATTATTACGACGAGATTAGTAGATTGTAAACGCTAATATTGGGTTTTAGAAGCTACTTAATACCCTTACCCTTCTATATTTTTAAAAGGACCTACTTACTAAAACCCGGAACCCTAATACCTTTTTAATACGTATTTTAGCTACATTATAAACCAATTAAAAAAGGTTTAGGGAGCCTAAATAAGGTTTTAAAAAAGGTAAAAGTTAATAATAGGGTAAATTAGAAGCCTCGTAAGGTAACTCCAGGCTTAGGGAAATTAGGAATTTGAAGAAATAGGGTAGTTCCAGTAATAGAAGGGCGTATAATAGTAATGCCTTTAGTACGGAAAATACCCCTAAAGGTGTTAATAAGACCTATAAGATTAGTATTATTTCTAGTAGTTAAGGGAAGTTAGTTGCTGTAAAGGAGGCCTTTCCTATTTATTACAACCTTAACCAAGGTACTATACTTAGCGCCAAACCTACTAACCTTAATAATACCTTTAGTAAATTAGATACCTTAATAGACCTTAAACCCCTTATTAATAACCCCCTTAAGCCCCTTACGATTAACCTTTCTATAGGGGGTAATTTTATTAAATAGTAGCTTTTTGATACTAATTCCACAATATATATTTATACCGATAAGGCCTTATTTGCAAAGCTACGTATTGGAAAACTAGCTATAATACGTATTGGAGGTAGCCCAGTATAGCCTTAGGGTATCGGGATAATTAAACTTAAGCCTTATACTAATACTATTAGGGGTAGGCCTTAGTATAACACCATTGTACTAAAGGAGTACCTTTATATTCTAACCTTCCCCGTTAATATCGTTAATAACTACCGCCTTTATAATTTAAGGGGTATACTTATTAAAAATAAACTTTACAACGCCTTTAGGAAGCTTATTGCCTTATTAGACTTTAAAGATTCAGGCTTTTATATTTAATTATAGGGGTTACGACCCCCTAAAACTAATTATACTTAATAGGATTATAAAAGTACCTAATATTACTACTTATCCGGAAACTAACCTAAAACCCCTATTGTAATACTACTTATTGTAAAGGGGGTAACCCCCTTTTTAATATACTATAATAGGGCTTAGAGGGGTTTTTTAGCGGTAATAATCGAGACGGCTAGATTTTGGTACGTTTATTTAAGCTACATAGGGCTGGACCTTTTAAAAAAGACTGCTTTAATTACTAAAGGGATGCCTGATTTTAGCGGTATATGCCCTAAATATATAATTTACAAAAGTTATAATACTACTAAACTACTACGCTAACCCTCCTTTAAAGCTATTATTAATTTTCCTAATATATTAGGGCGGATAAAGGGGGATATATTCGTAATTTGCCTTATACCCCTAAATAATAAACCCTATAAGCTTATTCTAATAGATTAAAAGACCCGTTTTAAGATTATTAGGTTTTTAAAATCCAAGGATAAGGTTGTTACAAAAGTAAAGGCTGTTATAGAAAAGATTAATAATACCTTTAAGCGGTACCTAGTATATTTATATTATAATAAAGGTAAGGAAATTAGTAGGTTTAAGCCTTACTTACGTAAAAAGAGTATTATTTTCTCAAAGTCTAGCCCCTACGCGTATCATTAAAACGGCTTAATTAAATATACTATATAAGTGGTTTTAGAATACCTTAAAGCTATAATAATTGCTTTAGGGCTTTTATCTTCCCTATAGGGATACGTTATAAACCCTATGGTTAAATTAGTTAATAGGATAGTAAATATTACTAAGAAGCTTATTTTATACCAACTCTTCCTTAATAAATTAATACCCTTATAAGCCCTTTATATCCCGGATCTCTTTAATTATAGGGTTATAGACGCTGATTATATAGTATTAGTTTTCCTTAAAAAACGTATTTAATCCCAAAAGCTTGCCCCTAGGGGCGTTTAAGGTAGGTTACTAATTATATTAGGCACTTAAACCTACTTGGTTTGGCTTGGCTAACGGAAAATTATTTAAACTAGCTTTATCAAATTATATAAGAACCCTTTTACCTACCTATAAGGGCCCCGGGGCCTAATTAATACCCTAGACCTCCCGGATACTATTAAAGATACGAAGGACCAGTACCCTAACCACAATAGCTCTTTCCCCGAAGTACCTACTAAATTCACCCTACTAGTAGTATTACTACGTAAACTAATTTAATTACCCGTAGCGACCCCTAAGCCCTTTAAGTCCTTTATAGGAGATAAACTTAGGCTTATTACAATAGAAGTCCTAATTCTATAGGCTACTAAGACCTAGCGAGAGGAATTTAAATAAGTAAAAGTTAAACCCATAAATATTACAGCGGACCTAATTAACCACTTTATTAATAAAGCTACTAAATAAGCCAAGCCTAGTAGTTATTATAACCCCTTTAAACTTACTAAAAACTCGGAGCCTAAGTTTTTTAAGTAAATCCTAAGGTATTTCCTAAAGGACTAGTAATTAGTAGTATACTTTAAGGAAATATAGTAATTATTAACTACTAAAACCTTTTATTTTATTAAGCAGTTTAAAACTAAAAAGCTATTTATTACTATTAAGTTAATTACTAAACTAAAGAAGGATACCTAAGGTAGGGTTACTAAGTTTAAGGTCCGGTTAGTAGTTAAAGGGTTCCAATAGGCCCCTAAAGTCGACTTTAGAGAGACTTTTACAGCTATTATAGTACTATTAACCTAGTAAATTATACTAGTACTAGTTACTATTAAGGACTGGGAAATTAAATAAATAAATTTTATAAAAGCCTTTTTAAATAATAAATTAGATATAAAGCTTTATATTAAGGTCCCTAAAGGCTTATATAAGTTTAGTTTTAGTAGTTTTAAAGTATTGGATCTCCTAAAGCGGTACGGTTGGAACCCCTTTAAAAACCAAATTATATTACTAGGTAAGGGACTTTATAGCCTGAAGCAGGCCTCCCACCTTTGGTAATAAAAGGTTGCGAAGTTACTAAAAACGCTAGATTATAGCCCTTTTATTAGTAACGTAGCTACTTATTATAATACGGTTTATAAAATTATAGTAGTTACCTACGTTAATAATTATTTTTTTATTGGGCTTTTTGCAATTAAGATTAAGGTATTAAAGGTTTAATTTGGTTAGGTATACGATATAGAGGACCTAGGCCCTACTTGCTACTTTTTAGGGGTTGAGATTTACTGCGACAGGGTACGCTGCCTCTTATAGGTTAATTAAAAGGCCTATATTGAATAGGTTATTTAGCATTTTAAATTTAGCTATAATAGACCGGCTACCCCTCTTTTTCCAGGACTTATAGAGCCTAACTCCTCTTCCAAACCCCTAAATACTACTAAGATCCAGCTATTTTAGCAACTTATCGGTATTATTATATACGTTATAATTTAAACTAGGCTGGATATAGTATTTACAGTATAGTAGCTTTTCCGCTAGTTATAATAACTTATTATTACTTACCTTAAAATAGTAAAGAAGCTTTTTAGCTATTTATTCTCCAATGCAAATTAGGGTATTTATTTTAGTACCTTTACTAATCTTACCCCTGTAGAATATACTAATAGCGATTTTGCGGGGTGTAAAATTACTATAAAATCTACTTATAGCTACCTATTTACAGTAGGTGGAAGACTAATTAGCTGGAAGTTAAAAAGGTCGTTTATAATAGCCTATTCGACCTTGGAGGCTGAATTTACGGGGCTTATAAAGGGTAATAGAGAGGTAATTTAGTTTTAAAGGCTATTTTTTAAATTAAAACGCTTTATATAGGGACTTGTTCTACTGATAAGAAATAATAAAGGCGTTATAAATACGGTATATAACCCAAAATACTATAACCGTACAAAGCACACCCTTTTAAAATACTAGGGGGTAAAAAAAAGCGTTATAAAAGGCAATATTACTATAATATACGTGCTTATAGGGGAGATACCGGCAAATAGGTTAATAAAAGCCCTAACCCCAGCCAAATATAAGTAATTCCTTAAGTTATTGAACCTTTCTAAGCCCTATAGATTCCAAAGGGGATCTATCTGGAACTAAGAGGCGTACTAGGGCTTAGGGCTGTAAAGGGGGTGTTAAAATTACAGCCTAGTTGCCCTGTAGCTACAGTACCTTTAGGTACTATAGCCTAATTAATCTACTACCCTAAAAGTACTACTAATTGTACTATAGTAAAGTACAGTTACTACAACTATAAGGAGTTAGTATTGTGGTTTAGGGGGGCTGCCAAGCCCCCTGGACCTACTGGAACCTACTAAAACCAACAGGGAGTTCCAAGAACCTACTACTTGTAGGTTTAGCCTATAGGGGTAGACCTACTACTACTATTACGTTAGCATAGCTAACTCGTTGCCCTGGAATCCTTTAGATTCCAGCGCCAACGTAAGTACTTTTCCCTCTGTAGTATAAGCTTTCCTTTTATATTTTAGGGCCCTTACCCCCTATAAGGTTGACCCATACTTACTAAGGGTCCTATAAAGAACCATCTCCCTTCCTGTGTTTCTAATATCTAATTCTTTTCCTTTCTTCTACCTTAAGCAAAATAGTTTATATATAGCCTTAGGGTAACCTTTTAACCTTCGTAATCTCTGTACAAAGCCCACTATAGTCACCCTATTACAGGGCATAGACCCCTATATCTCTGCTTATTACAGCAGGTTAGTCTGCTGATCTTAGCTTCCTTTAACCCCGTCCCGGGCAATCATCGTACCCTCAAAGCCTTCCGCTGCGCCCGTTACAGGGGACTCACCCCCTGTAACCTCCTGTACTGGACCTCACTGAGACCAGTCAGGCCACACAAATTAACAATTTAAAAACGTAAAGGACCCCCGAATTGGAACGCTCTTAAACCTAGTATTTTTAACCCGCTATACCCTTAATAAACCCAATAAATTAATTACTAATTGCCTTGTTTTCTTTAATATAATTAATAACGCTATTAATAATTTAATAATCTGTTTATAAATGGAAATTAAGTGGATAAAGGAGGCGAAACGGAAATAAAAGGAATCCAAATAATTAGAAACCGAATTACGGGACTGTTACAAGGATTTCCAAAGAGTTTTTAATAACGGGAAAACCCTTACAAAAATCCTAACGTAATAAAAAAACAAGGCCATTAAACGTAAAACCACCCTCTAACTTATTAATAAAAAATTATAAATATAATTTTAAAAAAGTAAGGAAGTACTAGAATAAACGGAACGTTATTAATAAATACTCAAACACACCGCAAATATCTACAAAGCCGAAAACGACAACCTTACTACCCAGAATAATATCCTATATAATTAAATATCCGCCTTTATACTAGGTTTATATATACCCAACTTTACAAAACGGATATCTAATTTAAACCTCAACCCTAATACTTAATAGGGCCCCCCGGTATAAATACCCTTTATTATTGTTTATAAAACGCTACGGGCCTATAATACTGATTTAAAATACTTTAACGGCCAGACCTTGGACTTAAGGCGTTAATAGGAAGAATACGTTAACTGAAAATTTATACTCGTAAATAAACTTATATTTAACCAATATGCCTACCCTAGCCTACTTAACCGTATTTTATATATTACCCAACGCCTTATAAGCGACGCGTACGTTACGATTCGGAATTATATTAATAATATTTTATATAATCTAAATATTTTAGAAATATAGCTTTTCGATAATTAAAAGGATATTACAAAATATCTTGATATTATTTATATTATATATAACGCCTATACCTAAACCCTCCGCAACTTCGCCTTACTAATAATAAAAGGCTGGACCTACCCCAATTTTATTTCTACCTTAATCCAATTTAAAAACCTAATTAAAAAAGATAATTACGAAAAGGTAAAAATACTTTGTAGCAAAATTACTAAATTATACCGCGATATAACTATTAATAATACCATATTCCCCGCTATTAATAACTTTAATATATAAGTAACCCTATTTTGCGGAATCCATAATAATATTTCGGATAATAATTACTATACCTAAACCGGCATTATACTAACCCTAATTACAAATACCCTAATTACTAACCTGAATACTATAAACCTTAGCGTAGCCGGTTTTAAGTAGGGGTAATTAATAACGGAGGAATAATAACGTTACTGTAATAACAACCTCTATATATACTATAGAAAACTAGCATACTAAATGCTTAAATACCTAAGTAGGCCCCTAAACTCCTATAGGCTAATAACAAATACTATTAATACGGGAAAAGCCTAACCTTTAATAATTATTATTAATCTTACACCGCAGAGGACCTCTAGTCCTCGCCCTAGTGGGCAAGCGGTCCCTCTATCTATCTGTTTAGGCACCGTGAGTGCTTCTATAGTACAGGTATCGGTACGATATCGCACCTAAACCAACTCAACCTTTAATAATTATTACCGCTAAAAGCCTAATTAGGTTACGAGAAAAAGGGAAAATAAAAACCTATATCTACATTTTATAAAACTAAACCTAATATTTACTTTCCCTTTTAAACTTTTTACTTTAAAAACGTAACTAATTAATACCAATATTATAATTAATTTAGGATACTCTTTTTACGAATTTATTAATAAAACCTACTTAATATAACGTAATTTTACCCGTTATAAACTCCCCTACCCCCGGATCTTTTAATTTACAAACGGGACTAAAGCTAGCATAGTTACGGAATATTACCTCCTTAATTATAACCTAAAAAGATTCTACAAACGCCTTTTACTTTATATTTAGCCACTAAATGGACCTAACGCCATCCTTAACCTACCATAACTACGCCACTATAACCCAATTATCAACTAAATATCAGGATCCCTTACTATATACAGCCACATTATCTACGCCATAAATTATACCAGACTTAACCTAATATTAACCCTAACCCTATATAAACCCAACTTAATACCTATAACTAATATCACCCTCCTTAATATTATATCTTTTCTTTTTTTAGTAAAAGGTAAAGGTACGGAAATTTTTAAGACGTTGTTTACCACCCTCTACGCTATTATAAATATAACCCTAAACACCTTATTAAATTAACTTAACTTAAAATCTACTAATAATATCATCCTCGCTACTACGTTAATAATACTCCAATCCATTTTTTTTTAGCAAAAAGCCCGCGGAACTTATTAAGCTATAATTTTATACCTTCCAAAACTAGATCAAAAAGGCTTTATAACTCCAAGTAGTAAAAGAAAAGGATATTAAAAAATATTTACAAAATAAATTATTTACAACTAATAAAAAGATTAAAGTACAATTACTACTGGAATACTACAACCTTACCCAGGTATTTTAACCTAGCGAAGCTAAAACCCTACCGCCCTACCGCCCCTTTAACCACTAAATAAAGATTATAATAGGTAAAATACCATTAAATTACTAAACGAGACCTATATTAGTACCAAAACTCTACGTTATTAGAAAATACCTTAACGAATATTTTAATAAGGGCTTTATCCGCCCTAGCACCTTATTAGTAGCGGTTTTTATCCTCTTTACTAGAAAATTAGGGGGGGGATTAAAATCTACGTAAATTATTATAAATTAAATAATATTATAATTAAAAATAAATACCCTATATTACTTATTTGTAAAATGCTGGATTTGCTTAGTTATGCTAAATATTATATTAAGCTAGATATTATTGCGGTATTTAACCAGTTACGTATTGTACCTAAAGACGAATAGAAGATGGCGTTTATTACCGAATTCGGCCTTTATAAATACCTTATAGTAAACTTTAATATAATAGGGGTACCTAGCTCTTTCCAATACTATATAAACTATATACTATTTAATATACTTGATAAATTCATTACAGCTTATTTAAACAATATCCTTATTTTTAGCAAAATATAAGTAGAATATTGTAAATATGTACGGAAAATAATATAGTAATTTATTAAGGTAAGATTTACTATTAATATTAGGAAATGCGAGTTTGGGGTATAGGAGATTAAGTACCTTAGTTTTATTATTAGTACCTTTAGTATTAAAATAAACCCTGAGAAAATCAATACTATTACTAGCTAAAAGCCCCCTAAAATACTAAAAGACTTCTAACGTTTTATAGGCTTTGCGAACTTTTACTAATAATTTATTAAAAACTTTTTAAAAATCGTATAATTACTAACCAACTTTATAAATAATAAAAAGTAACTAGGGGTATTCCCAGACGAAGTACTCTAAATATTTTATAAATTAAAAACTACCTTCGTTTTAGTACTGATCCTAAATTACTTTAACCCTAAAAGGTGAATAGTTGTAAAAATTAACGCTTCTAATTAGGTATTTAGAAGAATTCTTTCCTAGTATAATAAAACTAAAGAACTTTACCCCGTTACGTTCTTCTTAGCTAAATATATACCTGCGGAGTATAATTACGAAATTTATAATAAGGAATTAATAGTTATTATTAAGGTATTTGAAAAATAAAAATTAGAATTATAAGGCCTTAAAGATGTAGTTAAAATAGTTACAAATTATAAAAGCTTTAAGTACTTTATTATTATTAAGCTTTTAAATTAACGCTAAATCCGTTTATTAGAATTTCTTTTTAATTTCCAGTTCCAAATTACCTATAAACTGGGCAAAAAAGCCATAATACCTAACGTATTTATATATATACCGGGTAATACCCTTAAGACCTTTAATATTATTAATAACTGGATTATAAATAAACTCCGTACCCTTTTACTCCTATTCCTTTAGCAACCCAGTACCAACCCAAACCCCCCCCTTAAATTACTCACCCTTAATATATTCTATTATATCGATAAGTATATTAACGTAATATATAAATCCTTTAATATAGTAAAAATAATCCAAATCGCTATTAAGGACTTTAATTGTAAAAAATTCCCTAAATTAATTAAATAGGAGTTTAAAACGGCTATAATCAATTATATAGTAGTTTAAGGGAAGATTTACTATTATAATAAACTTTATATCCCCCTAATTAATAACGTCTAATTCCAAGTCCTCTACTAAAACCATACCGTAGTACCCGCGGGCTACCCCAGCCGCTTTAAAATATATAATATTTTACGCAAATTATACTTTTAATTACGGATATTCTACGATATTATTACCTTTATTAAAGGTTATAACCTATATATTAAAATTAAGAGCTTTAAAACTAATTTATTTAAATTCCTAGATCCGCTCTTAATACTCTTCTAATTTTAAATTAATATCTCCGTAAATTATATTAAACTACTCCCCCCCTATAAATATAAAGGATTTAAATTTACCTCTATATTAATTATAATTAATTAATTTATAAAAATACGCTATTTTATCCCTATATTAAATATAATAGTAAAGGGATTTATAAATACCTTTGTTTCGGACGTATATTAGCTTTATAATATATTATAGTTTATAATTTCCGATAAAGGTATATAATTTATCTTTACCTTTTAAAAAAAACTTAACCAAAGAATAGGTACTACCTTAAAGGCCTTAATAACGTTTTATCCCTAAATTAATAGCCAAATGGAAATTTTTAATACAAAATTAATATAATACTTAAAATCTTTTTATTCCTTTTACCAAGATAATTAGGCCAGTTGGTTATTATTTGCCAAGTTCACCGCTAATAACCAGACCTTTAAAACTATTAACCTTTCCCCCTTCTTTACTAATTATAAATAATACCCCGTTATAAAAACGAAACCTACTTATAACCTAATTACCGTTAAAACCCCTTAATAGTAATAGGAATTCCTAAACGTTACTAATATCGCTAATTAGATTTAACAGGTTTATAAATAAATATGCGTTTTTATAGCTAAAGTTTAAAAACGTTATATAAATTACACAAATAGGTATTAATCCAATATTAGGATATTCCAAAAGAGGGACCTAATTTAGGTTAATATTAAGAACCTTAAAACCAAACGCCCCTTAAAAAAACTTAATAATAAATAGTAAAGCCTATATAAAATTATCTTAATCTACCTTAAGGCAATAACCCTAAACCTACCTAAGGAATCCAAGCTCTTCCCCACCTTTTATACCTTTTTTATTAAATATTATTAAATTAGTTTCCAGAAATAAAAAATTATTAATAAGGTATATAATTATTATATTATAGGAGTAATAATAGCGATTAACCCCCGGAATAAAAACGAAATAAAGAATAAAAATAAATAGTACTTTAATAAAATCCTTAACTTGCATAATACTACCAAAGGGTTAAAATATAAGGTAAAGTAGCTATTATATTAGCCTATTGTCACGGCACCAAAGGACGCAATGCGTAAACACCACAAAAAGTGGAACGTTGTGCAGTCAGGGCACTGCACCGTAGTCCTTCTACATCTAGCTGCAGCCACAGGCAGGCAGTATCACTGTACCGTGACACCTATTTGGGAATTAGCGGAAAACCTCCGCGGGTGTAATAACGATATCCAAAACTTCTACAACCAAAACCCTACCAAGCCAGGACCCTTAGCCTAATTTACAAGTAATATAATATAAGTATAACCTAATAATATAAAATAACTAAAACGCTAAAGACGCCTTTGGAAACGGAAAACCGATACTAACCCTATTACGCCGGCGGATTACTAATAAATATATATTAGATACCTAACGGGGAATACTAAAACAAGGTTATACTCTTAATTATTTTAAGTACCTAATTAAAACTACAAATACGTAAAAAGGAACCTAAAGTAATAAGAACCCCCCTAAATACAATTATAATTAAACTATTATTAAACCTACCGTATTTAAAACTTATATAAATACAAAATTATAAGATCTACCTTATTTAGGAAAATAAAAGCAATCCTATTACCTTTTAGGTTTAAAATAACCTTTATTTATTCCGAAAGAATAAATTAAGCAACTACTAGCCGCGTATAACCTTTGTTTCCGGGTAGTAAGTAGAACGCTACCTTATCGTTCCAAATATACTTAATTTAAAACTAAATAGTTTTAAATATAATATAAATCGTAACTAAATAGGGGAATATTATTATATAAATAAAATAATATTATTTAATTAAAGCTACTTAAACCTCTTAAAACTCCTTTAAATAATTAGCGAATTAAAATTAGATTATATAAAAATAAAAATAAATATATACCTAAATACTCTTCTTTATATTAATAAAACTATAAAATAAGTAATAATTAGATTTAACTCCAAGCTACATACCTATAAACGTCTTTAAGGCGATACTAATAATTAAACAGAACTTAACCAACCAGATATAATTACCATTATTATCCTTCTCCCACGTTACAAGCTTAACCTATTGTTGAAATTACAGCCCAGTTGCCCTGTAGCTACAGCACCCTTGGGTGCTGTAGCCTAGTTGATCTACTACCCTGGGAGTGCTGCCGACTGCACTATGGCAAAGTGCAGTCACCACAACCACGG
>Ga0247763_1001653_pt1 | contig 12421 bp, 11 predicted proteins | sample UWRJL141409B4_FD_179926 | JGI IMG/M metagenome (GOLD analysis project Ga0247763, IMG submission 179926) | Plant litter microbial communities from Arlington Agricultural Research Station in Wisconsin, United States - UWRJ-L141-409B-4 | ecosystem: Environmental > Terrestrial > Plant litter >...
GCCTGAAGCGGCATCCGCGGCCCGAGGCCGACATCGCGCGGCAGCTCGAGCGCGTCGGGCTCGCCAGGGAGGCCGACGCGCGCATCGGGTCTTTCTCGAAGGGCATGCGGCAGCGCCTCGCCCTCGCGGCGGCGCTGCTCGGTGAGCCGCGACTGCTCGTGCTCGACGAACCCACGGACGGCGTCGACCCGCTCGGGCGCGCCGAGATCCGCCACTTGCTGGGCGAAGAGCGGGCGCGCGGCGCGACGTTGCTCCTGAACTCGCACCTGCTCTCGGAGACGGAGCGCATGTGCGATCGCATCGCGATCCTCTCGCGCGGGCGCATCGTGCGCGAGGGCAGCGTGCGCGAGCTGTGCGGCGCAGCCGGGCGCTGGCGCGTGCGCTTCGAGGGCGCGCCGGCTCTGTCCGAGCAGGGCTTCGAGGCGCAGCCCGACGGCAGCGCGCTGGTGACGGCGGCGACCGCCGAGGGGCTCGAGCGCAAGCTCGCGATGGCGCGCGAGGCGGGTGCGCTCCTGGTGGAGCTTCGACCCGAGGCCAAGGATCTCGAGACGGTGCTGGCGGAGGCGCTCGAGGGCGGCAGCGAGCGGCCATGATCAGCGTACGCTCCGTGCTCTTCGTGGCGCTCGACATCCTGCGCGAGGCGCTGGCGCGCCGCTGGGTGCTGGCGCTCGGGGTCGCGCTGACGCTGATCCACCTCGGGATTGGGCTCGGGCTCCGGCTCGACCTGGTGAACGGCGCGCTCGCGGCGACGCGCCTCTTCGGCCAATCCCTCGACACGGACCTGCGGTCCGCGGACAGCGTGCTGCGCCAGGTGATCGAGGCCGCGACGTACACGGTGTATTACGCGGGCCTCGCCTTCGGCGTGCTCGCGTGCTCGGATTTCGGCCCCGAGCTGCTCGCGCCCGGGCGCATCGAGCACCTGCTCAGCTTGCCGATCCGGCGCATCGAGCTGCTCTGTGGCACGTTCCTCGGCGTGCTCGGCCTGTGCATCGCGGGCACCACGTACGGCGCGGGAGGCTTCTTTCTGATCCTCGGCGCCAAGTCGTCGGTCTGGTCGTGGCGACCCTTCTGCGCCGTGTACCTCGCCGGCGTCGCGTTCTTCGCGATCTACGCCTGCATGCTGTGCGCGGCCGTGTTCGTGCGCAGCGCCGCGGCGAGCGCCGCCGCGGGCGGGGCGATCTTCTTCCTGGGCATCCTGGCCAAGCAGCGTGACGAGATCGCCGCCCTCTTCGAGGCGGGGCCGAGCCGGTCGCTGTTCTCGACCCTGTCGGCGCCGCTGCCGCGCGTCGCCGAGCTGGCCGATCTGGCCGCCGCGATCGCCGTCGGCGAGCCCGTGTCCGGGGCGCTCGCGCGCTTGATGTTTGGAACGCTGGCCTTTGGCCTCGCGGCGCTCGGAGTCGCCGCGTGGCGCTTCGAAGGGAAAGACTTTTGAGGAACGTGGGCTACCTGCTGGGCGCGCTCGCCCTCCTCGGGCTCGCCGCCTTCCTGATGCGCGAGCCCGAGGCGCCTCGCCTTCAGCGCAAGGCGCTGGAGTTCCCGCGCTACCCGCGCTCTCACGAGATCGAGCGGCGCGAGACCCGCAAGACGCTGGCGCTGCCCGCGCCAAGGCCGAACGACGGCGGCGCGACGGCGGAGCCGGCAGAGGCGGAGGCGCCACGGCCGCTCGCAGACCCCGTGCTCGTCGCGCTCGCGTCGCCCGACGACATGGCCTTCGTGCTCGAAGCGGGGGCGCTCAAAGACTCCCCGCTCGGGCGCATGCTGCTCGCTTGCCAATCGCCGGAGGCCCTGGCGGAGATCGAGCGCTTCGAGCAGCGCTCCGGCTTTCGTCCCCTCGAGCAGCTCGAGCGCATCGGAATGACGACCCACGACGGCCAGCCCGTGATGGTGCTGAGCGGAGACTTCTCCAGCTTTGACCCCAGCTTCAGCGCCCCGGGCCAAGCGGTCACCAACGTCGGCAACGCGCGCGTGCTCGACAGCGAAGGCGCGTCCATCGCCGTCTGGAAGGGACAGATGCTCGTGATCGGGGAGCCGAGCGGCGTGCACTCGGCGATCGATCGTCTCGAGGGCGCGTCGCCGGCGACGGCGTCGTTCCAGTCGGACGAAGCCTATGGCGAGATGTATGGCTCGCTCTCGGGCGAGTCGCTCTCGCGGCTCTTGCCGGAAGACCTCCGCGATCAGCTCTGGGGCGCCGCCGATCGAGTGCTCCTGCACGTGGACGCGACGGACGATCTGCTCCTCGTCGCGGACGTGAGCGGACGGGACGCGGCGAAGCTGGCCGATCTGTCTCGAGCCGTCGCGGGCGCGCTGTCGCTCGGCCGTTTGGGCGCGGTCCGGGAAGACGACCAGCTGCTCGCCGACCTGCTCGACGAGTCGAGGGTCATCCCGTCAGAGGGGAGCTTTCAGCTCGAGGTCGCTTTGCCGCTGTCGAGCGTGGAGCGACAGCTCGGCGAATGTGCGAAGGCTGCTCGCTGATCGGCGGCAGCCCCGGTCCGTTCAGCGCGCCTCGGCCTTGGGGGGCAGGAAACAAGCGGCTTGGCCCCAGAGCGTCCCTTCGGCGTTGCGCACATTCCAGATGACACCCCCCTCAATCCAGAAGCGACGGCCCGAGCCAGCGACACGCAGCCCGCGGTAGTCTCGGATGAAACCGTATCGCGCGACCTGCTCGAGCGTCGCAGCGCGCTCGGCGCGCTCAGGCGCCTCGGCGCTGAAGCGCGACGGCATACCGACGAGCTCGCCCCAGGGCCGCTCGAAGCAGCGTTGCGCCGCACAGTTGGCATAGACGAAGCAGGGATCGGCCTGGGTATCGTGCGCAACGACCGCGATCTCTGCTTCGCCGTACAACCAGACCGCTGCGTCCGTCGCTTTCACGTGCCTCGGAACGAGCGACTCCGACATCGCATACGCATACGCCGCCAGGAGCGCCTCGACGAAAGCGACGTCGTACGGGGCCGGCGGCTGCGGCGGGGCAGTTTCGGAAGCACGAGGGAGCACGCAGACTACTTACAATCCGCGCCGGCCGGTGGCGAGAGTTTTGCGCATGGCGGCAACGAGCGGCGCGGCCGGATCCGCCATGGCCGTGAAGAAAGCGCTCCTCAAGCCTGAACGCCGCGCGTGGCATGCGGGTGGCCGCGGCCCGTCTCGCATGCCGACAGCACGACGAGCTCTGTTCCTCACAGATTCGCGGTAGCGATCTCGTAGCCCGTCAAGAACCCGTCGTCGTCTCGTGAGTAAGCACTCTGCAACACCAGCAGAGAGCGGCTCATGGTCGCTGCATCGGAACTACGCTCCACACCGAGCTGCGCTGCATTGAGGCGCCGGGGGTATCCACCGCGAGAACCTTCGATTTCGGGAGCAGCTTCTCGAGCTGACGCAGCTCTCTATCGATGCCCGGCAGTTGACGGAAATGCTCCCGTAGTAGCCTTTGGCCAGTGGTGAAGGGCAGGGGCTGCTCAGGATAATTGCCTCCCGAAACCAGCAGTGGCGGGCCTGCGTTGACCCGTGGGACGTATTCGCCGAGCAGCTGGCGCTCGTTGAGCTCGTAACTCATCCGATACCTGTCCGCCAGCCAGACCCGCCGATCGTGCGCTGCCTCGAACGGCACCAGCTGCAACGGCCCGTCAGCGACGATCACGAGGCCGTCGACATCGTCGATGAACGAGGCCAGCGGTCGAAGGAACGCTTCGTGAAAGCTCTGCGCCCGCTCCGCATTGCGCTGCACCACGCCCCCCGTTGTCCGCGTCTGCCTTCGCGAACCGCGCGATGTTGTCATCTGATGCATACACCAGGCCGCGCTCTCGCAACGGCGCCGCCTGAGCGGGCGACACCTCGGGCTCGTGCGCGGAGTGCGCGCGCGTCGCGTCGCGGGAGGCGGTGCTGACGGCCTTCAGCAGAGCCGGGCTCTCGCTACCGAGAGGCGCGCGCGACGCGATGATGAAGACGGAGAACTCTCCCGCTCGCCCGTCGAGGTTGTAGGCCTGCTCCTCGGGGATGCGCAGTGCCCGCCGGGGGGCGCCACAACACCTCTGGCGTAGACTCCGGCCAGAGCTGACGCAGCTGATCGCGCTGAACCTGTACCACGCGCACGCAGGCGGGCTCGGTAACTCCGACCCAGAACAGGAGTTGGTCGCCGGCCTGGAGAAGCGCGCCATCGAGCGCCCGACGCGAAATGCGGTCCCGCGTGGTCACACACGCAGAGACCCGGAGGAGGCGCTGTTTACCGAGCGTCGTTGGGACCTGCTTCCCCTTTCGGCAATCGTCGACCGGAACCTGCGTCAATCCACGCGCGTTGTATCCGGCCGGTGGCTCTGCCCAGCTACCCGCATCTATCGCTTCGAGCGCGCTCGCGTCGTCTGCGACCGACAGCGATGGCTGGCCACATGCCGAAACGACCAGCGCACTGGCCAACGACCGCACCGCCTGCAGTAAGCAGCGAAATGAGTTCATTCCACTCCCTCGCCCGATGCAGAAGCGATCGCCTCTACGGTGTCGACAATATCGCGGTGCCAGCTCGCGAGGCAACGGCACCCGCCACGGCGGGCGGCGCGTGCTCGCCGAGACGCGCGGGCAGCGAGCCGTCGTGCGAGCTTCTTCTCCGCCGACCCGCGAAGGCACCCGAGGTTGCGTTCGAGGCGGACTATTCCTGCCGGCGGCCATCCGGTGGCGACTTCAGCTAGCCGTCGCGCGCGTTGGTGGATCGCACTGCCATCGCGCTCCCGGAAAATCCTCGACCGAGTGGTGTTTCTCGAGCGCTCTCCAGCTGGCGCGTTCTACAAGACGGCTCGAAAGTCGCGCTGCCCGCGCGGCGGCGTGCCGTGTGCCCGGGCTTCTCAACTGGAGATGATCTGAATGCGCCCCTGGAATGTGACGGTCCTGATCTGCGCCGCGTGTGTCGCTGGTGCAACTGCTTGCTCCGACGACGATCAGTCCACCGGCCGCGGCGCGCTGACGCCGTCAGCCGGTGCGGCCGGCGCCAGCGCGGCGGGTTCGGCAGGCCGAGGCGGCAGCGCCGGTGCCGCGGGCCCGGGCAGTAGCGCCGGCAGCAACGCGGGGGGCACCGGCGGCAGCAACGCTGGCGGCGGCGGTAACGCTGGTCTCGCCGGCGCCGCGGGCTCGGTCGGTGCAGGCGCCGCGGGTGAAGCGGGCGCCGCGGGCGCCGGTGAAGCTCCGGGCGAGCCGGATGCCGGCGCACCTCCGCCGGCAGAAGAGCCGCCGGCAGAAGAACCACCAGCGGAAGAGCCGCCGCCGGATGAAGACGTCGTCACTTTCTCGGACGTCTACGGGCTGCTCGTCACCAACTGCGGCGGGTGCCACAGTGGAGAGCCCGCTTACCTTCCGGATTTCGCTCAACCAGACGAGGCGGCCGCGTCCGACTCCGTTCAACCGGGGGGCCTCGCGGATAGGATCTACGCGCGGACCGTCACCCTTCGCACCATGCCGCCGGCTTGCCGCGGCGGCGACTTCGGGGATCCGGGCTGCGTGAGCGAGGAGGAGGCCGCCTTGCTCCAGGCCTGGGCCGATGGGGGCTATCAGCGCTGAGCCCGTGCGCTCAGAGTCATCCGATCCGCCCGCCAACCGTGCCTCACGACGCCGCCGACCTCGTCGACTCTGCGCCCGTGCTGCTGGTATCGGCGTGGCGGCGAGCCGGCGCCGGCAGTAGCATGTTCACGCGCTCGCGATAGCGTGTGTACTGGCTGCCAAACTGCGCCACGAGATCGCGCTCTTCGAGCTGGATGCCGAGCAGGATGTAGCCCGTCGTCGCCAGCGCGAACAGCAGATGCCCCGCGCTCATGAGCGGCGTGGCCCAGAACGCCAGCAAGAACCCCAGATAGATGGGGTGGCGAACATAGCGATACAGGAGCGGCGTCTGGAAGCTCGCCTCGGGCAGCGCGCGGCGCGCCCACGCGGCGACGACCTGCCGCAAGCCGAACAGCTCGAAGTGATGGATCATGAACGTGCTGGCGAAGACCAAGGCCCAGCCCAGCCAGGACACCGCCTGGAGCAGCGTGCCCGCGGCTCCCCCCACGCTCCAGATCACCTGAGGCAGCGGCCGCCACTGCCAGTAGAGCAGCAAGAGCGCCAGGCTCGCGAACAGCACGAACGTGCTGCGCTCGATCGCCTTGGGGACGAAGCGCGTCCACCAGCGCTTGAAGCCGGGGCGCGCCATCACGCTGTGCTGAGCGGCAAACAGCCCGAGCCAGAGCAGGTTCAGGCCCACCGCCTCGACGAGCGAGGCGGGTGTACCGGAATCGATCGACTTCGGGACAAAGACGTTCTCGACGAAGCCGATGGCGTAGAGAATGGTGAACAGAAACAGGGCGTACGCGCCGATGCCGTAGCCGAGCGTGAAGAAGCGGGTCATGTGGGTGTCCTTCGATGTCGATGTCGGTGTCGATGTTGTGCAGCGCTGCAAGACCCCGAAACACCAGGCGTTGGCGTCGCGGCGCGCTGCCTCTCGATAGGGAGAACGAAAACGGGGAGCCGCGGGCTCCATCAAATCGTCCGCGGCTGTCGGATCGCGCAGGTCGGCCAGGTGTTTGCCGTTCGAGGGGGCTCGAGGGGCTGGCTGGGCGCGAGGGGCTTGCTGGGCGCGAGTCTGGCTCGGCGAGGGCCGCGCCGGCCCGCGGATTGCGACGGGTGCCCCTCGGTGTTAGAGCACCCGGTGCGAAGGCGAGGTCGGTCCCATGAGTGAGCCGGTGGAGCCAGAAGGTCAGCGCGACAGTGAAGAGCTGTTCGCGTCGCTCTACCGCGAGCTCCATCGCCTGGCGAAGAGCCAGATCGCCCGGCAGCGGGCCTCGGAGCTGGTCGGGGCGACCACCTTGCTGCACGAGGCCTACCTCTCGCTATCGCGCCAGCATTCCGCGCGGTTCCCCGATCGGGCGCACTTCATGGCGTATGCGGCGCGCGCCATGCGCGGGCTCGTCATCGACTTCGCTCGCAAGAAGCAAGCGCGCAAGCGCGGCGGTGAGTTCGTGCTCACCAGCATCGAGCCAGGCGAGCTGGATCAGCTGCCCGACGTGCAGCAGCTGACCCAGCTCAGCGAAGAGCTCGATCAGCTGTCCGCGGTCGATCCAAAGCTCAGCGAGATCGTCGACCTCAAGTTCTTCTGCGGCCTGTCGCTGAGCGAGATCGCCTCCCTGCGAGGCGTCTCGGAGAGCACGGTGCGGAGAGACTGGGAGAAGGCCCGCATCTACCTCCACGACGCGCTGCAAAACAGCTAGCGCGAGCGGACCGCCTCAACGCGCCGTGCCGTCTGCTCGCAGCCGCTCGGCCAGGTGCTCACCGAGCCCGGCATGAGCCTGAACCACCTGCTGGACGTCGTCGACCAGCGCCCGTGCCCGTCGACGCGAGGCCTCCGTCGGAGCCGCGTCGAGCAGGCAGCGGGCGAGCGCGGCCTTCGCCTCCCCGAGCCACGGGCTCCGGGCGTCACCCGACGCGGCAAACAAAGCGACTGCGCCCTCGAGCTCGGGCAGCGCCTCGCTGGCGGCGCCCGCGTGATGCAGCGCCTGCCCCAGGCGGAGGCGAGAGCCGGCTTCCAGCGAGGGGTGCCGACCTCCGAGGCCCGAAGCCTGGAGCATCGCCAGCGCCTCGCGCGCAGCGACCTGGGCCGCCGCTGCCTCTCCGAGCTCGAGTCGCGCCAGGCCGAGCAGCACCTTCGCCTGGACCCCATCGACCTGCAGCAGGGCATCCGGCAAGGGAGCGACCTGTTCCAGTCGAGAAACAGCCTCTCCAGGCCTCCGGCGAGCGAGCGAGAGCTGGGCGCGACCGAGCCAGCAGTCGTTGGACAGTGCTGCCGCCGCGACACCGCCGGAGCGCTCGCGCCAGAGCCGGCAGCCCTCATCGAGGTCTTCCTCGGCCGCGCCGTAGCGCCCGAGGGCGATGGCGGCGCTCGCTCTCGCGATCAACGCCCGCCCGAGGGGCATGCTGTCCGGGTAATACTTCCGGCGCTCGTCGACCTCGGCGCTCCACAGCGCGTCGGCCTCCTCGATGCGCCCTTCGCTGAACAGCGCCGCGCCGCGCCACTGGCGCAGCGAGCTCCAGGCGCCGGCCGTGTCTGTATCGGGTTCGCTCTCGAGCACCGCGAGCGTGCCGTCGAGCAGCCCGAGGCCCGCCTCGCGGCGCCCGCCGGTGTACAGGGCGCCGCCCAGCTTCGCCTGGGTCTGCAGCGTTTGCCCGTTGCTCTCGCCGTTGATCTGCAGCGACAGCGAGAGCGCCTCCTCGAAAGCGGCGATCGCCGCGTCGAGCTCGACCCGCGCGAGCTTCGCCTCGGCGATGCGGATCGTCGGGTTGATGCGCCACGCCGTGGAGTACTCGGCGACGCGCTCGATCTCCGCGATCGCCTGCCGCTGCAGGGCCTCGGCCTGCACGTAGTGGCCCGCCAGGTGGTGCGCGATGGCCTCGAGCTCCAGGGCCTTGAACGGCCCCGACCACAGCTCCACCGGCGGGTGCTCGGCGAAGTGCTGGCGGGCTCGCTCGGCATCGTGAAACAGGCGGGCGAGCGAGTCGTGCCGGTTGAGCTGGGCGGAGGCGAGCCACGTCATGCCACGCACCTCCGACGTCTGGTCGCCCCGGCGATCCAGGATCGCGCGCCCGTTCGCGAGCGCCTCGCGCGCGAGCGCGCGCTGGTTCGTGTACGCCACATCCAGGGCGAGCAATAACCAGGCGTGGGCCACGCGCTCGTGTTCGGCGCCGAGCGCGCGCGCGAGGGCCCCGATCGCCTCGCGCCGCAGCTCGCCTGCCTGCTCTCCGAGCTTCAGCTGCGCGTAGATGTCGGCGAGCTGATTCAAGATCTCGGCCTGCACCTCCGGGTCTGACGCGAGCCGCCGCGGCGCCTCGCGAGCCCCCAGCTCGAGCAGCTGCCTCGCCGTGAGCTCTCTCGCCCGAACCGGCGTGGCCTGCTGGTCGCTGTTCTTGGAGAAGAGATCGAGCAAGAACTCCAGCACCGCCTGGGAGCGTCGCGCCTCGCGCTCGGCGTCGAGCTGGTGCTGCTTCGCGGCGCGCGCCTGCGCGAGGGAGACGGCGGCGGCCCCGACCAGGGCCAGCACGACCAGCGCCGCGGCGCTGACTCGCAGCCAGTGTCGGCGCAGGAACTTGCCGGTTCGGTAGGCCCTGCTGTCTGGCCGCGCGAGCACGGGCGCGCCCTGCAGATAGCGCTCCAGATCTTGCCGAAACGCCTCCGCCGAGGCGTAGCGCTCGCGATGGTCTTTCTGCAGCGCCTTCAGCACGATGGTGTCGAGATCGCCGCGCAGCGCGCGCGTGAGCCTGTGAGGCGTGGTCGAGCGCAGCTCGCTCGTCTCCAGGGTTGGCGCGCGAGCGCTCGGACGCAGCGGCTCGACATTCAGGATCGCGTCCTCCAGCGCGGCCGCCGACTGGCGAGCGAGGCGATATGGACGCTCACCCGAGAGCAGCAAGTAGAGCAGCACACCGAGCGAGTAGACATCGCTGGCCGTCGTGAGCGGCTGACCCGAGAGCTGCTCCGGAGAGGCGAAGTCGGGGGTGAGGGCGCGCCCGACGGCGGCGGTCAGCTCGGTCTCCCGAGCGATGCCGTCGCTCATCAGCTTGGCGATGCCGAAATCCAGCAGACGGATCTCGTGTGAGGGCGTCACGAGGATGTTCGACGGCTTGAGGTCGCGATGGATGACCAGGCTGTTGTGCGCGTATTCGACCGCTGATAGCACCTGCACCATCAGCTCGATGCGCCGCCGCACCGGCAGCCGGTGCGCGTCGGCGTGGGCGGTGATCGTCGTGCCCTCCACGAGCTCCAGAGCCAGATACGGCTGCCCATCTGCCGACACCCCGGCGTCCAGGAGCTGCGCGATCTGCGGGTGCCGCAGGGCTCCCACGATCTGGCGTTCGCGCGCGAAGCGATCTTGCTCGCGCGTGTCGACGAGAGCGTGATGCATGATCTTGAGCGCCACCTGCCGCTCGAACAGACCGTCGATCCGCTCCGCCAGCCACACCGAACCCATCCCGCCGCGCCCGAGCAAGCGGAGCACGCGGTAAGGGCCAAACAGACGCCCCTCGAGCCCCCCGCGCGTGCCGCTTCGCGCCCTCTCGCCGGAGCCCGTCGTGTCCGGGGTCGCGGCGGCGATGCCGCTCACCAGCGGGGTCTCGGGCGGCCCATTCACCTCCGCGCCCAGCCCGCGGCCGAGCACGACGTCAGCCGAGCCCCAGGTCGGCAGGCTGCTCTCCAGGCTACTTTTCAGACTGCCTTCCAGGCTGCGCTCGATGCTCCCTTCCAGGAAGCTGGAGCCCGCGAGCTCATCTCGAGCCGCCAGCGCGCGCTCCAGCCGGGCTGCGAGGTCGGGGTCGCGCGAGCGCAGCTCCTCCACCTTCGCGCGCCGCACCGCTTCCGACGCCGTCAGGCAAGCATCCAGATGCGGCTCGAGCTCTCGCCAACGTCGTGCATGGGCATCGGCCATGTTGTATCCAGCACCTCGCCAACGAGAACGACGCGCGACCAGGGACCGAGTCGCTCGGCATCAGTCACGCATTGCCCGCTGACGCCGTCAAGCCGGCAGCCGGGGCCAGCGCGCCGCGCGCGTGGCCATGGCCCTGAGCCGTATCCGGAGCCGCGGGCACGGCTTGTGGCCAACTGGCCGAGGGTCGAAACGGCACGCCGTGATCGAGCTGCTCCGGCGCGAGCTGGCAGCCTTCCGCCGCTCGAGCGCCCACCGCCCGACGACCCTCGCGACGCTCAGGGGGCGCAGTTGATCAGCGTAAAGTCAGTCCGTCGGCTCGCGATCTTGTCTTCGACACCGTCGACCAGTACGGGTTGGTCGGAACCCAGCCCCTGCACGTCGAAGCGCTCTTTCGGGAACACGCTCGGGTCGATGCTCGTGAGCTGCTCCGCGATCGCCAGCGCGCGAGACTTGCTCAGCAGGCGGTTTGCCTCCTTGTCGCCCGTGGAGTTCGTGTGGCCCACGATGCGGACGCAGAGCGCCGGGAAGCCGCGCAGCGTCTCCGCGATGACGCCGATCTTGGCCCGCGCCTCCTCGTTCAGCGCATGACTCGCCTCCGAGAAGGCGACGTTCGGCAGGTCCAGCGTTCCTACCGAAGTCCCCGCCTTGGCCGCGGCGGCGGTGTACGAATACACGCGCTCCTTGGCAGCGGGCTCTTCTCGGTGCTGCGCTCCGGCGCCCTCGGGGCCCCCGGCGGCCGCCGCGGTCGCGGGGCCTCCCGCCGCCGTCTCGCGCTCTTTCCTCGCCGCCTCCAGGAACGACGTGTCGAGCAGGGGTGCCGCCGGATCGGGCACCGCACGAGCGTCGACCTTGCCCTTGGCCGTGAGCAGGCGCGCCGTCTTGGCCACGCGCTCGAGCATCTTGTTCGGCTCGCCGCAGAAGCCAAACCAGAGGCAGACGTTCTCATCCAAGGTCAGGAAGTCGATGCTCTCGAGCACCGCCGTTCCGAGCGCGCTGTCCGCCGCACAGTCTTTCCCGCAGTCGGTCGTCACGAACGCCCCGTGCGCCGCTGGATCTTTGACCTGCGCGTCCACGGTGGCGAAGTAGGCGTTCACGAGCCCTTGCAGCGCTGGGCGCTTGTTGGCCACGGCATCTCGCGCGGCGACCGCCACGTCCAGGATGAGATCGTCCGCTGGCCCGCCCGTGGCAAACACCTTCGGGTAGCCCGCCTTCACGGCCAGCGCAGTGTAAGGCTGTGACAGCACGGCGAGGTCGACGCGGCCGGCCTCGAGCTTCACCCAGCAGTCCTTGGCGACGGCGACCTTCTCCTCGACGAGGCCCTTGTTGAGCGCGGCGAACGACAGGGACCCGAAGTCCCACAGGTGCTCGCTGGGCGTGCCCGGCGTGAAGCAGATCTCGTCTGCCGGCTTCACGTCGTCGAGGCTGCTGTGCCCTTTCGCCATGAACATCGCGTCGGCGCCTGCAGATTCGTCGATCGCGAACAAGATCACGCCGGGGTACTGCCCCGCCTTCTGATACCGGGCCCCGAACTGGATGAAGGCGTCGAGCGTCATGACCGCGATGTCGAGGTTTCCGACGGAGAGTGCGCGCATGCGCTCGCTCGGCTCGTAATATCGCTCGTCGTCGAGGTACTCGAGCTCGACATGGTCCTTGGCGAGAGCGGCCATGAGCTGCGGCTCTTTGCGGAACGTGCTGTAGGCAGACGAGGGGTCGCCCGCGACCTTCAAGCGGATCGGTGGCGGGGCCGCCGCAAGCGTGGCCGCTGCCTTGTCGCCCATCTTGCTCGCGTAGGAGATCAAGCCGAAGCCGACGACCGCGAGCGCTGGAAGCCCTATCGCGATGACCGGATTCAGTCCCCCGCCTTGTTTCCTCGATCCCATCTCGTCGTGCTCTCCATCGGAAGGGGGAGCATCGGCCCGTGCCCGAGTCGAGCGTCCCATTCAGACTATGCGACACACGAGGCGTTCCAAAGAAGGAGGGCTCACCGCCGCCGAGGGCGCGGC
>Ga0247763_1001654_pt1 | contig 12421 bp, 6 predicted proteins | sample UWRJL141409B4_FD_179926 | JGI IMG/M metagenome (GOLD analysis project Ga0247763, IMG submission 179926) | Plant litter microbial communities from Arlington Agricultural Research Station in Wisconsin, United States - UWRJ-L141-409B-4 | ecosystem: Environmental > Terrestrial > Plant litter >...
TGCTTACAAAAGCGCGTCCCTTTGCCGCCCAACATCCCACCGCGCGCTTCTCGCTCATCAAGCTGTGGTCAGCCCCACACTTTTACCCGCTCATGCTGCAGCCGCCCAGCCGGTTGGCCACAGCTTTCATCGACCCTATGAGTCGTTCTTGGGAGTGGAAATTCCTTCCCAAGGATATGCCGGCCAGTGAGTGGAGCATCCACAACACGGTCCGGCTCCGACTGGGATGTCTCCGGCAGGCGATGTTAGGCGTAAGCAACGAGGAATTAGCGCTGGCGGCTAAGAAAAAGGCGGAACAGGAAGACCTGGAGAAGTTGAAAACGCTAATACAGCAGCAGCAGAAGGAAAAAGAGGAGGAGAAAAAGAACGGCGGCACCACCACCACAGGGAAGAATAAGAAGGACAAGAATAAAAAGAATAAAAAGAAGGGTCTCTGGGAGAGACAGTATGACGCTAGGAAGAAGGAGTGGAACTCTCAGGAGAAATGGAAGGCAGACTCCAAGTGGAGTTATGGCCACTGCGAGCTGGATGACCGGGTTTTTCACAGAGGGGATTTGATTCTGGTGATGGGTGCGGACCAGGAGGATTTGTTGAAATGGTCAACGGCGGTGACGTTTGCGCTGCAGACGAAACCGTGGTTGCGGGAGGTGGATCTGTGGAAGAGTTTTGTGAATGTGGACTTCGAGTTTCTCGAGAGGTTGGATAGGTTTCACTTGGGCTATGAGATTGAGGAGCAGACGATGGGGTAGAATTTGGGTGGGAAGTATCTGGGTGTCCGATGTTGGCTAGTTCTGTCATTACAGGAGATTTAGAAGTTACTTATGTAGATGACATCTACCAAGAAAAGACCCTAACCTCATAATCCAAATCCAGGCCCCCCTGGACGACATACCAGGACTTTACCGGTGAAATATTGTTCAGGACTGCGAGGTTTAGTTCGAATTCGAACCACGCTAGTCTCTTCCGGAGTTTGTGTCTGAGTTTTTCTCCGAGCTGCTCGCGAGTCGTCCTGTTGGTGCTTGTTTCTCCTTCTTCAGAAAGAGACAGAGCAAATGATTCTCTCAAAAACCTGACCTTGTCTTTGGGGATTAGCTCCGCACGCCCTGTTTCTGTTTCTTGGGAATGCCGTTGCCATGCCCTTTGCATGGGCCCTTTATCTGCTGCTTCTGTCGGTCTTGTTGCCGGAGGGGGGTCCCTAGTTTCAGTTTCGGTTCCGAGTTGGGTTCCGGGCTGGGTAGTAGGAGCAGTCATATTCCCAGTCGCGGTTTCTGTTGTCGTAGTTTCAGTCGTATCCCCAGTCGTATTCCCCATTGAAGTAGTTGTAATCTCGGTCATAGTCGTCGTAGTCTCGTTTCCACAAAAAGGCATCGTTGCAGGTGGTAACCGCCGCCTCCACGGGAAATTCGCTCTCAGACTTCTACCCGTATTTGCCGGCGTTCCCTCGTAGTCGTTGTCGGCCTTGGTCTGGGGGATGCTTTGGTAATATTCCCTTATGGCGGACATGTATTCTCTGTGTCCTCTGCATGTGCTGTGTCTGTTGTGTGTGCTTTGTCCCCTATTTGTGTTGTGTGTCCGCTCTGTCCCCCCCTCGAGATCATCACCCAGGAGCAGATCAGCCATTCCCAAGATACGCTGCAGTCCCGCCCTGGGACCCGCAAAGCATTTATTTCCGTACTCCGCAGCCGCGCAAGCACCATAACCAGTAGCGTCAGTGTCAACAGTCCCAGTGTGAGTATGAAGAACCAGAGAAATCTTCTTCAACGCCAAAAGTTTCCCCAAAACCTCAGCCAGACACCGAACCTCCTCGAGAGAAATATCAAAATCCACAGCGAGATGCGTGATTCCGGGAAGCACGGGCAGTAGACTTGCTAGAGCCTGTTGCGTGAATACCCCTATCCTCGATATTCTCGATATACTTGCAGAGGATGTTCGAGAGGAGGGGATCCGTAAGGATGATATTTGCGGGGACATGGACGGGGGCACTCTTGAGGGTGAGGAGGTGGTGGAGGAGGAAGGAACGTAATAAATATCCGTCGCCGGATTATAAAGACGAGTGGTAACGCCATGACGCAAAGCAACAGATCGGGATTCGCGAGTCGCGAGCAACAAAGCAGGCGTCGTGGGTTTGCAGTGCACGGTCGGCAAAGTTGACGGGTGAGATGGATGTAGACACGCCAACGCGCGTGCGGGAGGTAACTGGCATGCGATTTCCCAGATTGAGAGTCGCAGTTCGGTGGGGAGGCGGTTGAAGGGGAAAACGTTGTTTGACATGTTGTTTCGCCGGGGGGGGGGTTCCGGCAGCTGGGTAAGGTTCTGATGGTTTCTAGGAATTGTTGGTGTTTGACGGAAAGAAAAAGCACTGGATGGGTAGCGAAATAATTTATGGTCACTTGGCAGTTGGGCCATGCTATATATTGCCGCATAACACAGGACCAGGTGAAATTTTGGTGACATTGTAGGACGGTAGGGCTAATTGCCACGCTTCCCCGCAACAGCGGACACCCAACACTGGAGAACAGCTAACTCCAACGTAGAGAACCACACCCCTAGATCCCTAGATAGATAGAAGCAAAACTAAAGTGACCCCGGCGCCCTCACAATCTTGATCAGAATATCCTTTGGAGTCCCCCCCGTCGCCTTATATTTCTCCGTCTGGTAGGCCGGATTATCCGTCTTGACCTGTACCAAAAGCTGCCCGCCATTTTCTCCACAGCCCATAATCGCCTTCTCTCGCTGCTCCGGAGTCGCTTCCGGACCGCCGTCAATCGTGTCGGCAATGTCGTCAAACGAGACGCTAGAGGTGATGCGGTTGTTGGTGTGTTTCGCCAAGGCCAAGACCGTGCCAATCTCAAACATCATCCACTCGTCGCACCCGCGTTTGGTAATGTTGGCGGGCATGGTCCAAAAAGCAGGGCCGTCTTCGCTGAGACGACGGAATTCCCAGGCCGCATACTCGAGGTCGTCGAGGTTGATGTTTTGAGACTCCCCGCCGGGTTTGCCGTAACAAACAAGTTGGCTGCCTTCGTCGCAGATTTGAGCAGACACGAGAGGAAGGATAGCGAGGAGGGCTGCATAGAGCTTCATCTTGAATGAGTGTGTAAAGTTCTTGGGACAAGGATTGACTTGGGTGAGATGCGAACTGCTTGTCAACAGAATACAAGTTGACAGCTTTGAGAGTCGACAGCGCCCAATTTATTTGATCCACATTCCGCCCTCTCCCACAAGCAACACGGGCAGGATGTCATAAACGCCTTGTTGGATAATGCTCGTCACTAGCACCTGCGATCTGCCTAACTCTAGACGCCATTCACAACTGAGGGTTGCATTTCCAGAAACCGAAATTGCAGAGAAATCCCACGGAACTTGGCGTCCAAACTGACGACATCAGCATTTGACGAGTACCTACCTATCTTGATGGCCACCTGTGATAACATTATGCGGATGAATTCCGTGACTGGTGAATATCTTGGTTCCTGACCCCGTGCAGTGCGCCTAACTGCCGGACAAACGGGCCGGTCAGGGGTCGCAAAGCAAAAGAGCCTCGCCATCTTCGGGTAGGAGCCGCCAAATCCTGCAAAGACCACACGGATGGACCCACAGGCAATGAACAAAAGAACTGCACAGCCTGCGAATGCGTAGAATCCACCACTCTCGTCATTTTTCTCTGCCTCGCCTTTATTATTTCTCTCCTAGCGCTGTTGCATTCCACCACATCTTTTCCTTCCAAGACGCGACATTTGCTCTCCATTCAACGGGCTGTTGGATCATGCTGGCTATGCATCACAAAAGTACACGTCTCGGCAGTGGCCAAGACAACAGTCAAGGCAAACTCCCGAGGCGCCTCGACCCAGTGCCAGACGACATCGTGGTTGGCGATGTGGGACATGAAATGAAAGTCGTGATATTTATCTCGTTGTAATGTCTAGAACTCTGTCGATCAATCCATCATCCATTCTTTCTCTTTGAACACACTGTCAGTCGTTTTTGCCCACATCATCTTGATGGTTCGCTCGTTTGCGTGGGTGCTCGTGGCCTGCGCGGCCTGGGCATCCGCTGAATCGCACCTTCCTTTAGACACACGCTCGTTGAAACACGCACCACTCCACATTCGCTCATCCGAGTCCCTTGCCCCACGCCAAAGCTACAATGGCACAGGCCTCCCTCAGCTTCTGGCCGAGGCCACGCCCCAGGATCTGCAAAGAGCCCGCACCCTCGTCGCTCAAGTCAACGCCGTCCAGGCAAAATGCAAAGAAGTGACTACAGCCCGGAATACATACGCCCTCCGCCCTGACAACTCTCTGGCGGCACGAAGTGTTCGCCTACCCCGTCAAAACTTCAACACCGCCATCTCCAATTCCAGCACCCCCAACCCCACCATCTCATCAGCAACCCAAGACGAGATAGCTTATGCCTTGGCTTTGGTTGCCGAGGCCGATGCTGTCGCTGAGCGCGGCAACAATACTTTTGCAGAACCCCTCCAGAAGCGCGCAGCACCTTTCTGGTTCAGTGAAGTCAAGCATCAGGGATCGTGGCCGTTTGGGGACAACCCCAGCGATTTCACCGTCTACCGAAATGTCAAAGACTTTGGTGCCAAGGGCGATGGCGTTACGGATGACCGCAAGGCCATCCAGGATGCCATCAAGGCGGGAGCCATGTGCGGTGCCGGATGCTACTCCACGTCTACCAAGATGGCCGTCATCTATTTTCCTCCGGGCACCTACCTCGTCAGCGGCACTATCGAGACTTACTACGGTACTCAGCTGATTGGTGACCCCAACGATCGTCCTGTCATGGTGGCTGGAAGGAATATGGGCAAGATGGGTATCTTCTCTACCAACAAGTACGTCGGAGATGGCACCTGTGGCCATGACGGTTTGGATAAGGAGTGGTATATCAACACGGCCAACTTCTACCGCGCCATTCGGAACTTTATCTTTGACTCGACCAAGGTCCTCCCGTCAGCCAACATCTCGGTCATGCACTGGCAGGTGGCCCAGGCGGCAAGTCTGCAGAACGTAGAGTTTCGCGCTCAGCGCGGCCAAAAGTGCATCTTTGCCGAGAATGGCAGCGGCGGTCAGATGAGTGACATTGTCTTCAAGAATTGCGAGTATGGTATCTACGGTGGCAACCAGCAGTTTACTGCCATGCGTCTCAAATTTGAGAACTGTAGGACGGCCATCCGGACTATTTGGGATTGGGGTTGGACGTGGAAGAGCATCAATATCGACGGCTCTGATACGGCTTTCCAGTTGGTCTCGGAAGACGGCGTCTACCGTGTTGGATCCGTCTCCATCGTCGACAGCGCCATTACCAACACCAACACAGCTCTCATGACACACCACATCTCACAGCGAGCTGGCGATGGCACCACGAGCATCATTCTGAACAACGTCAAGCTGCGTGGTGTCCCCATGCTCCTCGTGCAGTCTGGAGGCGGCAGCGACCCAGTTCCAAAGACCGCCCAAGATTACCCCATTCCAGGTGGAAGCAAGGACATCGACACTTGGGTGCTTGGGCGTTTGTATGACGGCGCCAAGAAGACTGGAAAGCTCCAGGACGAGTATACCTCAACCAGAGATCCCAAGCTCGTCGACAGCAACAACCCCCTTGGCCTTCCTTTGCAGCCGTACTTTGAGAGGAAGAGACCTCAGTATGAAGGAGCCTCCCGCGGCGACTTCTTGCATGCCCGAGACTACTGCAAGGGTGATGGTGTTAATGATGACACTACCTGCTTCCAGGAACTTCTCATGGCGGCGGTGTACCCCAACATGATTGTATTTGTCGACGCCGGTACTTACATTTTCACGGATACCGTCACCATCCCGCCGGGCTCCAGGTTGGTGGGCGAAGCCTGGTCGCAACTGGCAGCGTTTGGGCCCCGATTTGGTAATTCCCGGAAACCAGTCCCCCTGGTCAGAGTAGGCCAGAAGGGGGATGTGGGCACTGTTGAGATGCAGGATCTAATCTTCACCTCCAAAGGGCCAACACCTGGTGTTACCTTCTTGGAGTGGAACATTGAAGCTTCGGCTCCAGGAGCTGCAGGCATGTGGGATGTTCACGTCCGTGTCGGCGGTGCTGCTGGGACCTCGTTAGAGGCGAGTGATTGTCCAGCGCTCAAGTCGGGCACGAATGGCCCACACTGCAATGCCGGTGCCATGTTGATGCATCTTACCGATTCCGCTTCGGCTTACATTGAAAATTCGTGGCTCTGGATTGCTGATCACGACCTCGACGACAAGGACCTCGGGGATGATAACAACTTCATGACGCAGTTGTCCATCTATGTTGCTCGAGGCTTCCTCATCGAGAGTAAGAAGCCGACATGGATTTACTCGTCATCGTCCGAACACGCCGTCCTGTACCAGTACCAGTTTCACCGGGCTGAAAACATCGTGGCCGGCATGCTGCAGACCGAGCAAGCTTACTTCCAGCCCACGCCGAACCCACCGGCCCCATTCGGCAATGACCTTGGCGTCTTCAAAAACGACCCCATGTTTCGCTGCACTGACTTAGAGCCATGCGACGCGGGGTGGGCACTCCGTATCGTGGATTCCAAGGACATCACCATTCTCGGCGCCGGCTTCTATTCGTGGTTTGATACGTACGACCAGACCTGCGTTGGCACCATCAACTGCCAAAAGGTCATGGCAGAGCTGGTGGGTAACCGCGGAGGCATCTCACTGCAGAATATCATCACGATTGGCTCAGCGAATATGCTCAATGCTGATGGCACTTTGATTGCCGCCCAAGACAACGCCGTCGACAGCTATCCTCACTGGGCTATAATCACGACTCTCAACGCGGGTATATTGTCTGATGTCTTCTTGTCGCCAGAGCTGGTGTGCAATACGGGTCCGCCTTCCAGCCGGACGGCTAGCTGCCAGCCTCCATGCCGATTCATACTGCCTGAGTGCAATCTTGCTGGCGGACCCACCACGATCACGGTTACCACGGCCATCACCGCCGAGGTGTACATCGCGCCTTCATCAACATCAGAGACGACCATTACCACGACCCTCACTGTCATTACAGACCGTGTATCACACAACCCCGTCACAGTTGGATCCGACCAAACCGCTGGCGATGTCTTCAATCCTGTCACCATCGTTCCTCTTCCTCCAATCACGGTCGGCATCACCAAGCCCGGGAGTGAGCCCACCACGAGAGTCATACCCCTGCTTCCATTCCCAGCCGTCGGAGACTGGCCACCGCGCAACGGAAGCCTACCCAGTTCCCCAGTTCCCTGGTTTAAGCGCCCAACTCCGACGTCCCCGACCGGAGGCCCAAATCCGACTGATTCCAAGACGAGCTCTACCGATATAATCCCCATTACCTTCCCTACAAAAAGCCGGTCTTTCCGGATACCTACCCCGAAAACGACTAAACCGACATACCCTCCTTTCACATTGACCTGGACAAAATCAACACCTCCACCCACCACGGACATTTCGTGGTTCCCATGGCCCCCTGTCACGCTCAACCCAACCCCAACGACAACGACGTCGGAAACGCCGCCCTTCATGACTTGGCCCCCAAATTCCATCGAGTTCAAGCCTGAGGAGGATGGAGAGGAGGATGACGACTTGCCCTGTGATATGTGGTTCTTTTTCATTTGCATCCGATGGCCCAAGATCAACATCAAGTGGCTCAAGTTCCCCGGCCCCATTCCTCCAGGACGCTATCCATGGCCACCACCGCCCGGAGTCATCAAGATTCCACCTGGCATCACCATTGACATCAAGCCCACGCCCATCCTGACCATCACCCGCGGCAAGGATAACAAATGGACAACACCTGACCCGCAAGAGGAGGCCAAGAAGTGCACTCGCACCTCTACGATTTACGACACCATGGTCAGTGTTACCGAGGTTGTCTACACGACATCCCGCACGACGAGCACATCTACCTCCACTGTCCTATCTAGCCGTCTCCCGCGCTTTGGCTGCGACGTCACCGAGACAGGTTCCTCGACCACGGCCACAAGCACTGCCGTGTGTAAGACGGCAGCCTTTACCCTTCCCACTGGAATTTTGACCGCACCCGCTGACGAGCGGAGTGGCGATGCCGCCGTCAACTGGGCCGCATCCGAAGTTGGCCAGTCCAATGCGACGATGCCATCTCTACGGAGGCGAGCCAACCCGTTCGAGGGATGGGCTATGATCATCATTCCCAAAAAGCCTTTTGACACAGAAGCCCTGGACGGACTACTCAGCGGTTACAAATACAAAGACGACAATGGCGTTGAGCAACAGTTGAAGTATACCAAGATATGGGCACCGCATCACCACGGGTTCACCGGCGGGTGGCATCTCGACACGTTCCTTCCATGTCTCCACGGCGAACTCAACAGCGACGCGTACAAGGACAAGTGGAGAATTGCAGCACCTGTTGCTCCTGATTACAAGCGCGATAACCCCATTGAAGGCCCGCCACCGCCTGTGCGGCCCAAGCTGAAGAACCGGCGGTCTCCAATGACGAGCAGCAGAAAGGCAGCCACTGCTCAAAGGCTCGCCAAGCGAACGATTGACGATTCTTACTCTTGGGAGATGTCAGCCGTGTCCGTTCCAGGGGGCATGGGATGGAAGACCAACCCACTGTTCTTCGACCCCGAGACGGATCTGTACAATCAGATGTACCACTCGAGCGCAGGAGCAGGCCAAGATGTGTATGTTTACGAGACGCACGGCGTGGCTTGGCCCAACCATGCGCAATTCTCGCACAACAAGCCCGACAGCCTCATCATGATGGCCGACTACGGCAACCGAAAGGGCACAGTTCCTGTCGAGGACGAGGGTGGTCACGCAGCCAATGTAGTAGCCAAGGTCATCAGCAAAGAACTTGGAACGGCGAAAATGGCCAAGGTATGGTCGGCCAGCGACTCCTTTGAGAACATGGAGTGGGACTGGTTCCGCATCATGACCTTCTTCCGCCAGATGGAGAGTTTTGTCAACATACTCGAAAACGTCGCCAAGGAAGGCAAAGGCGATTCCTCCGTCATTAACATTTCCAGCCACGTCAACGTCGAGCCATCGGCGGCGAAACAACAAGCCGAGCCACAGTTGAAATATCAGCTGCAAACTTTGAACATTGTCATGAGTGAGTCCAGCCCATGTGACTAACAAGTGCCAAGAGGATAGTGCACTTTGATTAACGCTTGTGGATGGTATCATATCAAAGAGTTGTGCTGACTTTGCTAGCCGATGTTCTCTGTGAATTGTTTTCTCTGGGTGTCGTCGTTGTAATGTCAGCAGGTAATAAAGGAAAGGATGTTTTGCCCTCGGAAACGTGGCCGCAGTTCCTCGCCGATCCGCTCGCCGTCCAAGAGAAATGGCATCTCTTGGCTGAGGTAAACGATGAAAACAGTGCGTGATCCCAATTCTTGAGGCAGATTTCACAGGCTAACTGGATCAACCCGTACAGAGCTGAGAGATCTCAATAGCTATGCCGTCCTAGTGGGCGCTGTCGACATGGGTGGACAAGACCTTCGGTTTAGCCAAGATGACTGCGACTTTTGCGTCATTTGGGCACCGGGCCGAGGCTGGAGCATTTCCAACTGGCAAGATGAGATCAGCTGGGAATGGATCGATGAACGCACTGGACAGCCGCACGTGGACGAGGATTTCTTTGACGAGGTTTTGGAAGGCACCTCGTTTGCTGCGCCCATGGTGGCTGGTCTTGCGGCATATTTTAGAGGTGTCGCCGCGGCTGATACAGGTTCCTTGCTTTCAGAAAAACTCAAGGATCCGAGGAACGTGGTAAGAACTTTTCCCAGCCCAACATCATCCCCCGCCCAGTCCAGAGATGGAATATTACTCATTCCAGAATTAACCCGCAACTCGTTACCTGTCAGGTCCTTCTCATCGATAAACTCCAGCGCATGATGTTGGATCCGGAAATGCCGGACAACGTCAAGAGACATCCCATGATTTGGAATGGTCAGGTGCCCAAAGACACGCTGGCCAGCAAGCCCGACCTGTCCTGTCTGCACCGGGCGGACTTCCAAGCCATGAGTGTGTGGCAGAGAGGGTTCTGTCCCGAGGTTGAGGACACCAGGTTTTGGGACGACTACAGGTGGTGGTCAACCGAGGTTAGCGTCGGACCCCGTCCTGGAGAACCGGGCTCTCCCGTTTCCCCCCCTTCTCCAACCTCTCCTGGTTCCCCCACGTCACCCAGTGGACCCACTGCCACTGGAACAGGCATCTCGTTCCAGCCGGGAGAACCGGGTCTACAGTGTTCAGCACGTACTGCTCCAAGCCTGACATTGAAACAGCGTGCCATCGGTCCGTTCCCCATGTCGGGCTTAGGCCAGTGCGGTGTCTCATGCGCGTCTGACTGGTATTGCGACTGGTGGAATGACGGACTACCGCCGTGGTTTTATGACCCCCTTGATCCTAATAACCCGAATAATCCGCCGCCTCCGCTGCCGACGTTTACTAACCCACCTACCGGCCCAGGCGGTCCTCCAGCTGGAGGGTGGCCACATAACCCGTTCCCCACACCGACCACAACTACTACCCCGCCGCCCAAGCCCACGGAAACGCAACCTCCCCCGAAGCCTACAGACCCGCCAAAGCCTACCGAACCCCCGAAGCCTCCACCGGCATGCATCGAGGTCGAAGTCGAATTCACATATGCCTTGCTGAACGTGGGCATGACCATGATCCTGTGGCGAGACGGCAAGAAAGTGTGCGAGGATTATGGATCCTGCACGCCCTTTGACTCATTCAACATGGAGAAATGCTTTGGATCGCGAAGCAGTGATTGCGGCGATGGCAGTATCGAGTGGAAGGATACTTTTGCGAGGTTTTACCCCAAGCGGGGCGATAATTCGGTTTCGTATGAGGTTGTTATGGAAGCCAAGGGGTTTAGTGGACGTATTTGCGGTAAGTTAGCCCTGGAGATAAACTTGTGTTGGAATACGCTAATTTTGGGTGAATGGATAGGCGAGGGTTGTTCCATTAGTGTGTGGAAGGGCAAGCGGTGCTATGATTAGGGACATGGGGTTCAAGGGGTCAGGGTTCTTCTTTGGTTGATCCCGGGTGTGGCCGCAGCTTGTTTTGTGCAAGGGTAAAGGTTAACCAGTTGTTGTTGTTGTTGTTGTTGTTGTTGTTTCAAATCCGACTGAATTGTGAAATTTTGTGTTTGGATTCTTTTTGTATATATTTGGTATTTATTTTAGATTGGACATGTCGACGTGCTTGGAAATTTCCCATGTATAGAAACTTGGATCTACATCCCTTTCTCACTATCATCTGACAGCTTAGTCTGCCTAGTCTTCCTAGTCTACCAACCACTTGATCCTACAAGTGCTCTTCCTCTTTACTCTTGGTCTTTCAAGTCCAGTGTCCACCTTCCTTCCATCGTACATCTTACATCTTACAAGTCAACTTTTAAACTTCACTCTTACTCTCCAACCCTGATCTTCCTTGCATTCCTCTTTGACGGCGCATTTCCCTCGTGACTCATGATCCTCGTATCTTTGGCATCTTTCTCCAACGCGGCTTTTCGTGTTTTGGCTCTCTTCCCTCCGGAACCGGCGATACTCTCCAACGTCTCTGAAACTGGAATCGGACCCGGAATTGATGTTGATGCCTCAGCGCGAGGGCGAAGTTGATTCCGCCCTCCAGATGTACCGTACCATGTGGCAGAGCCGAGCGCTGCACTGCCGATTATGGGAACGGCGCGAGCACGGAGTAGTCCTGACATTTTTTTGCAGTTTGCAGTTTGCAGTTTGTAGTTTACAGTTTCGCGTCCAGTCTGTAATTGTAGCTATGAGTGAACCTGGTAGAGGGAATTTTCGCGATATCTTGGATGGGAAGGTGGGAAGGTAGGTGTGGTATTGGAAAGGAGAAGGAGGAGGAGAGGTTATGGTCAAATACTGTCGTGCCAAGGAGCTAGTCAAGCCACCTGAGCCACCTATGACCAAGAGCTTGCTCTCAGCTGTGGCTGAGCTATTTCCTTTGTATATAAAAACAACTCGCCCCAGCTCCCGCTGGGGGTCACACATAGAACAATATACCTTCAAATAATCAAGCTCATGCCTCTAGTTCCTCCAGCGACGGCATCACAAATACTGATTGAGGGGGGGAGGGGGGAGGACGTCAGTAATATGTAGGTAGGGTACCTTAGGTATGTGATAGGTAATGGTGACGTTATTAACTCTAGGTCTAGTCAGGTTAAGTAGATTAGATGAGACTAAATCGATGCATTACGAGATCTTTTATTCCGAGATTCTGAGATTTGGTCTAGATACCAATGGGACAGGGTTCCGGGGATTTTGTTTGGACTAGTAGTGGTTTAGTGTGCTAGGCAGGTAGGTAGTATGTGTGTGATGGGGTTTTATGTCAGTGCGAGCTGGAGCTGGAGTTGGAGTCGTATGATGAGTCGTGACGTCAGTTCCCACATTCTCTCCTCTTGTTCT
>Ga0247763_1001655_pt1 | contig 12411 bp, 6 predicted proteins | sample UWRJL141409B4_FD_179926 | JGI IMG/M metagenome (GOLD analysis project Ga0247763, IMG submission 179926) | Plant litter microbial communities from Arlington Agricultural Research Station in Wisconsin, United States - UWRJ-L141-409B-4 | ecosystem: Environmental > Terrestrial > Plant litter >...
AAAAAAAAAAAAAATTAGGATCCAAAATTGAAACCAGTCAGTAATCCTACTGCTCTCTTCTCCCTGAAGCTTTGAAAGAATGAATGAGGTGTGCCGGGTGGGTGTCGTAACGCTAAAAATATGACCCCCGGCTTATTCATCCATACCGCTGCCCCGAGAGCCCCAGCTAGCTGCAGAGCGAAAGCTCCCAATACTGCTTGTCCTCCGTAATGGTGGAATATCCTGCGGCTGTAAACCATTTCTATTTTCTTTTGGTCCTTCCTCTCGCTGCTTTTGGATCATGATTAGCATTCACCTCATTTATCACCCATGGCGGTGTACGTACATGTACCTGCGCTGCATTATGCTCTAGTTTCCCTCTCAGAACATCAAAGAACTCCACAAGATCCTGGATGGTGTATTGGGGTCGCGCATGATATGAAAATTCTGGGAGCTCTCTGCCTCCGAGTTCTTCCCCGAGGGCCAAATATCGCTTCCAAGTATCGGCTGCCACAAGTCGTTCGAAGGCCTGTTGCACCATTGCCCGGCGTTCTGCTGATTGAAGGCATGTGGATTCAAGCCCAAATTCTCTTGCTCGACGAGAATGTACCAGGAGTTCATCGATGGCATATGACAGGAGTGCTGGATAGTCCTCCAGGAGTTCGGTTTTCGCCGAGACTAAACTCCTGCTGGTGATGCTCGATCTTGACTTGAACATTGACTGATCTTGGTGGCTGCCAACTTCCCTAACACCCTCCACCCACTGGATGACGTCGGTGGCCCCCGATACAGGGGCTGGACGGGGTGGTTCGTTCTTGCTCACCAACGGATTTGTTGATGAGACCAGGCTTCTGCTTGACAAGACGGGGGAAGGGAATCCGGGCCACGATGACACTGGCGAACGAGATCTTGTTTCTTGGTCCTGATCTATCAATAACCGACGCTCGGTAGCCTTTGCAGTCGCTTTCACTCTGGCTTCCACCAGGGTATCAAGCTCGGGCATGTTGAGATAATCCAGACACGTCGTCACAATCTCAAAGTGACCAGCATTGACCGATCCCAAGACCAATTTGTCCGCCGCTGAGAAGCCATCAAGGAGCAGGCAAAAGCCACCGCCGGAAAGGAAGAAGTCCCGGACTGACTGATGTATGACCTGAACAACTCGAGTCCCACCTGGATTCATCATGAACGATCCAGCCCCGGCGAATTCGGACGCGTGTTCGAGACTTTCGGCAGTATCATATTCCTCGCCCTCATCAACAGCCACTTCCAAAAGGCCTCTGGACAGGGCCCTGATCTCTCTCTCTAGCTGTGCATCCGTCGAGGTAAAATGCTTCGACTCACGCCATGCCTTGAGTGACTGCGGTGCCGGGCGTCTGATGAAAGCCAGGATATGATGCCACTCTAGAAGTTGTAAAGGTCGAGTCGATAATATCGCCCACTGCAGTAAACGGATTGTCAAGTCGGCTGTCTCGGGGGCCATTGGGGTGAAGAGAGCCGAGAAAAGGTCATGGAGCTCTGATGGCAGAATATGAAGCTCGTATCGCAAGGCGGGGATGCCTTCGCCGAGCATCCATCTCTCGATAACTCTATCCACGGCCAAAACAGCCCAGAGAAATACACCACCAGCCTTGTCTGAAATCAACGCACGGAGGGTGCGCCAACCGGGCTCTTGAGCGGCAATGCTGATCTCCAGTCGTCGCCCAATGTAGGTGGCAATGTCGCCGCGGTTGTGCTTGCTGACTTCGATCTGGGGATAACTGCCAACCATGATCGAAGGGTAGTCCCGACTTGAGATGAGGACGTTCAAGTCAACTTTTGACATGTAAGCCCGCAGGTAGTCTCCCCAGAAGTATATGACCTGGTGTACATCTTCGCGGTCGCATTCGTCCAAGGCGTCAATGAATATGAATGCTTTCTTTCCTGGTGGGAGACGGAGTAACAATGCCCGGAGCGTGTTTTCCAGTTCCTGGACGGCGATTGCAGGATGCTCCAAAGGAATATCACCATCGCAGCAGATACTATTCGCCTCGAGACCTCGTTGTCGTTCGACAAAGCGCTCTGCTGTTCTAGCTAGATACCCGCGGCACTGCGGCATAAGCTGGTAAAGGAGAGATCGCAGAAGGCCGGCCCTCGAGTGCTGCAGCTCCTTGCCCTTGCCATCGAAGAAAAATGCTGCAATCCAGTGGCCCGAGCTCGTGTGCTGTGGGAGGACTCGTCGACAGGCTTCCTTCATCAGTACGGACTTCCCACAACCTGGAAGCCCTTTGATCTGGAGGAGGCCATACAAATACCTTCGATCTTGGCCATTGACCCACTTCTGATACGTTTCGTTTTCGAAAAGCCAGTTGCAGGTGCCGTCGGTCGGACGAGTCAATTCCTTGTGCCGGCTGTTCATGTTTTTGTACCAGAGTGACTGCAGGTAGGCCTTCTCAGAGGGGGTGAAGGGGTTGGTTTTAGATTGGCGGAGGTCAAAAGAATCGACGCTTGACATGACCGCTCCACTCTCCACCAAGATTTCTCGTTCCGAGGCAGCGTTACCACCGAGCCCGCCATCAACGGCACGTTTTGGAAGTTTCGGCTCTGCCTCTGGCTCCAAAGCTGGAACCAATTCCTGCTCGAGATCCTTCTCCATGATGGACAGGTATATGGAGCGGAGCTCTCCGGACACCTTTTGATAGCCAGGGTCTTCAGCTCCTGTGAAGCGGCACATGTCGCGGTGGTTTGCCTGGATGGTTTCTGCTCGTTCTCGCGCGTCACCGATGATTGAAGAATAATCGGGGACAACTTTGTCGCCAAGAACACCGAGGTGGATCCCGGTAAGACCCAGTCCTTCCTTGAAAGTCTTGACGTGAAACCCGTGATGATGCCACAGGTCTGAAAAGCTCTCTTGGGCCCGTTCCAGGTCGGTGTTCCGTAGGCCAAGTGCATTCAACATTTCAGGCGTTGTTTCAGCCCCGAAGGCGCTGACAATGGATCTTGCCCAATCCCCCGCGGACGCAAAGTCGGGACTGCCTCTGTGAGGAGTGCCTAAAAATAGGATGGCTTTGGTGCAGTTGATAATGCTATCAAGGCCAGCTTCTTTTGATCTTGACGACCTGTCAAGCATCTAAACAACTTAATTAGTAAAAAAAAAAAGTTCAATAAGATACAACTCAAGAACCCATACTTCTTTGACCACTATTCCTCCTAGACTGTGTGCTACGAATATAATGGGGCGCCTAGCCACGGCATTGCGACTCAACACAAACAGAAGGTCTTTGGCGTGGGAGTAAATGCTGCATTTGTTGACGCTAGACCGTCCGTAGTTTGTAATTTTGGTATCGTAACCAAATGATAGAATGCGTGCACGAGGACATTCGTGTGGCAGTAAGTCGGCCGGCCAGAACACTTGGGTAGGGGAGGCTTCTGCAGCCTGGTTCATTTGACTGTCAGGACGATCCTCCGAGAAGCCATCTGCTGCGACCCTTTGCAACTTTTTGGGCTTCAGTTTGAACAGCCTACCGACCAAGTCTCCCGCCGAGGCTTTGGTCTGAGACGACCTCTGTCCTTGGAGACGAGAAGGCTCTTGGGACCTTTCGACACTCTTGGACCAGGTTTTTCTCGGATGGCCTTGGAGGCCGTGTACGAAAACAATGCTGGGATTTTAATCAGCACCCAAATGTAGAAATCCGGACAGGGAACTGACTCGACAATGGGAATGCAGTTTTGAGGGTTATAGACAGGTAATAGGCCGGTACTGTGTGACGTATTTGGCATCTTGGCCAGTGTTGTGGGCTGGAAATGCTGTTGACCTTTAATGAGTTAGAAGCTGAAAGTGCCGTTACGTGCTGCTGTTGAACGCGTCCCAGCCGCGCCTGAGCCTATCCCAACTGCTGGAAACCAGGGGAGATACCCCTCTTTCGGAGGTCGGTAGAACGCTGTTCCGGATTGCCATGCCACCGACAGATCTCCACGACGTCTTCCAGCAAAGGCGGGGCAATTGAATAGCTGCCTTGACTAATGCAGCCAGGAGATGAGAATGCAGCCTGTGGAAGGATGCCTTGAGGATACCTCAGACTATTAGCCCATCATCATTGGTATTGAGTCGACTCGGAGCTTTGCAAGTGTGGAATTAATGACGTGTTTTTGCTCTTCTAGACCGCCCCTTCAGATCCTTTAGTCGGATGAGGCAGGTAGATAGTAGATAGCAGAGAGCTGGTGCTGCGCTGATCACCTGCATGCAAAGCAGCCCCAGTGTTGCCAAGCTCCTGTTGGCTGGCAAAGCTGGTGCCCCCCACCTGCGTCAAATCTTGCTGCCAACCCTGAGAAGCGATGCGGTTCAGCTCCAGCAAACTCAGGGCTTCTACCAAGACTGGGCCACAGCGAAAAGCGCTGCTAGGAATTCTCCAGCTGGCACCCGAGAATTCTCTCGTTTCGCTTTCAGGTGTGGGAGAACGTTTCGTTCCTCCACCAGCACTTACTGATGTGCATTTCAAAAGTTTTGTCGCCCAGTTATGTTATCCAAATATTCTCATGCTCTTCCAACAGTTTTAGCGCTTTAGGGGGTCGATACAGTGGTGCATCTTCTGCAATTTAGTGGCTCGTGCTCTGTAATGGTCGAACTTTACAGAGCGCAGGCAGGCAAGGTATTTATCCAGGCACCAAGTGCACGGTTGAAAAAAAAAAAAAAAAGAAAGGAAAAAGAAGGGAAGTGACGTGACTCTGATTGGCTGGCGAATGAGAGATGACAGCGGCGTTTTTACTGAGATGAAAGTCGTCTCGTGTTCCGTTTGTATTCTGCATCCTAGCGCCGTGTCGCCAGGTGTGACAGTTAGCCCCTCATCGCCAGCAATCGGAATCGGACCACAAGTGACTCATATCTCTCCCTCTTGAAACATGTTCCCTTTCCGTTGACTAGTAGATACCTACCTAGGTCCGTTATCAAGTCGTCCGATATCCTCAGACACACTTCCATGGCATACATACACACGCACTTGCTGTCCAGGTCATCTTAATCTTCCACTTATCAAGATGAACTTTGATAACAAATACAACAACACACTCGGTTCTTGTACCTGAAGCAATATCATTATCAAGGAGTGCTTGTATTGAGAGGTGACATTGCGTTCTTCATCCGTCTCGGATTCTACTCCGAAGTACTAAGCACCACCAGCATGAAGAGCAGCCAAAGCCTCAATACTCTTTGGAAACCAAGGCTCAATCCCATAATCCTGGTACAGTTTCGCTTCCCTCTCCAGCTCCTTTAGGTCTTTCTCCCGGTCCCATGAATCTCCAGCGTCATTCCTCCTCTGGATAATGTCGCGCAACAGCTCATCGGCCGGCGCATCAGAAAAGCGCTCCTCCAAGTCAATGAGAGAAACCATGTCGGGATCGTATATCGATAGGTCTTTGAGCTTGAAGCAGAGATCATACGCCATTTTTAGTTTGGCGAGCTCATCATCGCTCTTCTTGTCCAGGAGTTTTCTGATCTCAAACACGAACGGATACATGGCGTCGCTGAACTCGTCCGACGTGACAGAATAACCGCGTTTGAAGTTCGGATCGTTTTCAACTCGGTCTCTGATAGGGTTGTAGGCCTTTTGCATGTTCTTTTGGATGGCGTTGACGAGCCGAGATATGCCCCGCTCACCCTGTTCCAGTAGGGCTCTGATAGCAGGAGGCGCATCTGGATTTTGGGTCAGTAAAGGAGCGCGAGGTAAGGGATACGATACGTCAGTAGTTCTGATCGACTACGTACTGAGAGACTTGGCATCTGTCTTGACAATGTGGTCCACAAGCTCGGCCTGTTCCGCCTTGAACATTTCAATGATCTGCAATGCCTCGTCGAGCGTTGTGGGTGGGGGCGCCTCGGCGGCGAGTTGCCTCGATTTCTTAGCCGTTGGGACGGCGCCTTCGCTTGGCGCGTTTCGTTTGTGCTGTTGCATTTTCGGTTTCTTTTTCTTACCGAGACGTGATGAATTGCTGATCAGTGAGGTTGTCATCAAAATCTCGAGCTAACCGACCAGGGGGCGGATTTGCACTCGATACCGGAATAACTTAACTTATCGTTCCGACTGGCTGAGGCCATGCCATGCCCTTTTGGCAACATCCCTGCAAGCCATCCCAGCGATGTGGGGGCTTTCTGAGGTCAGGCTTTGGCTGAAGATCCCCGCCCAAAAAACCGTGTCAGTAATCTTTCCGAGGTTGAGCTCTTAACTTTCGGCCCCCGTCCTAGTTTCAACTTTGGGTTTGGGTTCGGGTTCGGTTCTGCTTCTTGCTCGGGTTCAGGCTCCGGTTCCGACTCCAACTCTGGCTCTGCCTCGGGCTCATGCTCCAGCTCTACTTGCTCCGACTCGAATGCCCGCAAAATCTTAGCATTTGCCGTGACCCACTTGCGACGCAAGACCGGCTTCCCGTCTTCAAACACGATGCAGTCGGTCCAGCCGTTATATTCCGGACGCAGGCGGGACCAAATACCCCTCGCACATTTATTGTGGAGGTTCGCAATGGCCATGTGCAGAGCGTTGAAGCACATGCCATCTTCCTCAGAAAGAATTTCCGCTCCAAATTCCAAGAGAACCTCAAGACAGTTGTCGTGGCCAAAGATGGAGGCGATTTGGGAAGGGAGGAGCGGGATGCCTCCTCCCGTGAGGAGATTCGGGTCAGCTCCGCCCTCCAACAAAGCGCCGAGACTAACTGCACATCCTTCCCTACACGCCACATGGACGGGGGCTAAACCCTCATCGCTGGCAAGGTTAACAAACGCGCCAGCTTGGATAAGGAGAGAAACCATATTTCCCGAATCAGAGCATGCCGCATGCCATAGTGGTGTGCGTCCGAGGTTGTCTACTGAATTAACGTCCCGAATGGTCCTCCTAGAAAAGATATCATAGTACGGAAGCAAGTCAGCAAGAACCTTCTCAATAATAAACTTGGCCGCAGGAAGGTTGCCCATTGCCGCGGCCCGGTGCAAAGGCGTCTCCCCAAGAGCGTTGATGAAATAATCATCGACCATAAAGTCTCTGGATGTTTCCGTCTTTCGAATGCTGTTCCAAAAATCGGGAGAGGTACATGTAGCATACGCTGCGGCAAAATGCATGGGACACTCGAGTAACTGAGCCGTCCTCGCACTACTGTCGAGCGGATCATGGAATCCGCCTCCAACCTGGCCGACCTTGGTAAGCAATGTCGTGAGGGCTACCGAATGGCCCATAAGTGCGGCGAGGTGCACAGGCGTCAGCCGCCTCGCCGAGTGTTTCAGCGGGCTGACATGTCGTAGCATCATGCCAATAGTATAAGTGTCGACACGGTGCCCGAGAATAGCCCAGTGGAGAGGCCAGAACTGAAGGAACGAATCGGGTTCGTGATCGTCGTTGAGCAATCCATTTCTCACGACCTTGGCAATTTCGTCTGTCCGTCCATAAAAACAAGCGTCGACCAGCTTTGAGTAGTCGTCTTCAATGTTTGGACTGGCTGATCTGCAATATTCCGAGAGATATTTGACCGGACACCCCACCTGTTTTCTCCTAAAGGTGGGAATAGATCGAACTTTGTCTCCGGCTTTCCAACGTTGGAAAATGCTGATTTCGACCGAGTCCGTAACGGCAATGTCAGCGAGAAGTGCTTCGATTCTTGCTTGAACACCAATAGCCTTCCTATCCATTGTCGTAACCGCTGACTTGGACGGGTCAGGTATGTCACCCAACACAATAAACTTGGCCGTTGATATCAAGTTCATTTCTTCAATGCGTTTTTCTTGGGGGCTTGTAGGGCTGGCCAGGCTTTCGTGAGCAATGCCGTAATCCTCAGTTGATTCCGTTCTCTCCAAATCCCGAGAGAAGATGTGGAGAGATACTGCGAGGCTGCGCTGGCCATATCCTTCCGACACCGCTGCTGTGACATGGGCGGGGATTCCTGGAAGGCCGAGCTTACGAGGGGTTTGAGCTGACGAAACTTGTTCATACACAATACCGGGCAACCCTTTGCGTCCCTGGTTTGCACGTGCGAAAACATCTTCGAGCTTGGAGTCTCCGAGGTTAGAGATCAGGTGGCACCAACTCCTGCATGATCTTTGGCTGACCATGTTCATTCCGACGGCGAGATCCATAATCGGAGACCCTGTGATGCCTTGAAGTTCCACCCGAAAGACGCCAATGGCTTTACCGAGCCTAAAGTCTCTTGTCTCCAAGCACTGGGACCTTTCGTTCCAAATCCCTTTGGGGTGGACGTCCTTGATTACCCACCGTACTGCCTTCGCCTGTGTGGGCATTGACGAGAATGGCTCTTTGGCTGACGAGATCCGGATCAACGGAAGGCCAGAGGTCGGGTTTTGGCGGACGAAAACGGTCATGTAAAAGCCCTCGTCGTCGATACCAATGCCTTTGGAGATGGTGGGTGGTTCAAAAGTCTGTTTCCCGGCGAGAACCCTAGCGAATTGATCCCCTTGGCCCCAGAGGCGGCGCAGGTAGATGACGGGAGAAACTCGGCTCCCGTCGACTACCTTCTCGCAGCTCAACATGACTGTGTAGTCGGCACCCGCAGTATTGGTGCACTCGCGTAATAGAAGGTCGAGACGAAGGCCCCTGCTAGTCACAGCAGCTGGCGTTCCCAGAAAGTTAAGAGGCATAGCGTATTTGATGTCTCCCGCATCGCAGAATTGATCTGGCGACTGGGCCAGGAGGCCCCACATGCGCCTTACCGATGATGCAGATGACGCGTTCGGTTCGTCGTCCCCATCAACGTCCCCGTCATCTTGCTCGGTGCTGTGCCATGCGAACAGGGACTGGTCGTCGTCTTTCAAAAGAATGGCTTCTTGTAACCGAAGGAAGGCATTTTCTCCTTCTCCATATAGTAAGGGTATGTTGACTTCAAAGATTCCGAGGAGACAATAGGCAATGTCTTCCACTCTCGTCGTCTTCCGGAAAGCTGCCCATCGCATGCGCGACGCAATGCTAATATCTGACGGCAATAGCGCACCGGAAAGGACTTCTCGATGCACACCGGTAATGGAACTCAGAAGGTCGGTAAAGTCGTCGCTCTGTAGCTTGCTGCCGAGGTGGCTCCAGTCACGAGCGTAGAAATGGACATCTCGGGCGGCGATAAGCTCTTGAAGAGTCCAACCGCGCGTGAACCAACGGCTCTCACGAAAACTAGAATCTCTCTGGAAAATATCCTCGGAGCCCACAGGGTCGGCGTCGCAGAGGTAGGCGTAACAAATGCCGGCCTTGTTGTACCAGCGATACATGGAATTGATGGCCTCGGACAATTCGGCGCTGCTGGTTTTGTCGATGCAGCATGTGTCGATCCAAATGTAGTCGAACCCCTCTCGGCGGGCTACGGCAGCCGAGTTTCTGATTTTGCAAAGTTTGGAGATGGATGCGACATTTTCGTCAGTCCATTCGCGGTACTTTTGGCTCAGCGACTGAATCTCTTGGAGTGTGGCCTCCTCGTCGCCCCAGGTGTGAGACAAGACAGCGTAGGGAGGCACCTGTTCGCCGTAAACTTCAATGAGTCGAATTTCGGTCGTGTGGAGCAGCCGCATTGTCCGTATTCCGCGTTTTTGCAATCGCGTGATGAAGTTGCAAACCAAGACGTTGGAGAGAAGGCGCTGTTGCCTGCAGGGTCACGTGCGTTTGCACCTAGGCGAGCAAGGGCTAGCGTGTGCTCATTAACAAATTTCTTCATCAATTGCAGCATCGGATCTGGAAGACTTGTACCAAAATTAGCATTCGGGAGCGAGATTCAGGTTTCGGGTTTCCATGACATTGTCGTGCCTGAATAACACATCCATGTCCTAAGAAATCCCCCCTACGTGTACATTTGATGTAGGGGTGTCATGGCTGCGGCCACTGATCCAACACCACCTCCGTACCCGTCAGGGTAAAGCTAAGATTCGCCAGTGTCGGCTGGTCCAGCAGCAGGGTATACGTTCCCGGATACAGCACCGTATTCCCTTTCTCGTCGACCCTTGCGAGGTTTCCCAGATTCCACTCTAGCTCTACCGTCCTCGTCTCTCCCGGTTGTAACTTGAATACCCTTTTATATGTCGCGAGCGTCTTGATCGGATATGGTTGCGGTCCGTAGTTCCCCGAGAGGAATCCGAGCAGTACATAATCTGACGACACTCGACTCTGTCCGGTATTTGTGACGTTGACCTTTACAGAAGGAAAGGGACAGAGATCCAGATATGTCACTGACGCTGACACCGACTTACATGCGCCCAGGACTTGCTGAATGTTGAAATTCCCCGGATATCTTTGTGGTTCTTCTTCTTCCCCCGGGACTTGCAGTGAAAACGTGGTATAATGCAAGCCGAACCCAAAGGGGAAAACCCCGCCTTCTTTATACCATCGATATGTCCTTCCCGGATATGTTCCTCCAGCGGCAGGACGCATCGCCATATTGGTATACGTTGCAACGGCCGTATAACCCCTAGGGTAAACCGTCGCACTTAGTCTCCCTGCTGGGGCGGTTTTCCCCATAATAACGTTCATAATCGCCGTTCCGCCATCCTGGCCTGGGTATCCCACCCAGAGAAGCGCACTCACGCCTCCGCCTCCACCTCCGCCTCCTTTGATGGCGAGGATTTCCGAATCGTCAACATGTGTGCCCATGCGGATAACCACTACCGGTTTTCCTGTTTCGACCAACCGTTTCAAAAGACTAACCTGTCCAGCCGGCCAGGAAATCCCCGAACGATCTTGCGATTCTTTCTCCACGGTATTATCGATCCCTCCAAAGAATAAAATCGCGTCAGATTTCTGCGCCGCCGCCACCGCCGCATTAGTATCTCCGGAATTTCCTTGCGTAAGTGGCCCGTTTACATAATTCACGGTATATCCCATATTTTTCGCCGCAGATACAGGATCCCTCTGGAATGGAGGAGAACCGCTGTACCCTCCGAGCATTTTTTCCGGTGCATTTGCCCAGAATCCAACCATTGCCAACGTTGCCTTTGACGGAAGAGATAAAGGTAGAGTGTTGTTGTTGTTAGCTAAGAGGACAATTCCCTCCTCAGCAGCGCGGAGAGCCAGAGCTTGTGCGGCGGGAGTATTAACGTTTGCGGAAGAGAGGCTTCGGTAGGATGAAGACGACGCAGGGGGATCGAAATATCCCGCGTGGATTAGTCCGCGGTATTGGCGAAGCATGGCTAAATCCAGCGTGGCTTGGGAAAACCCCTGCGAAGAAAACGCCGAGGCCGGATTCGGTTGGGTGCCCGACGTGGCCCAGCACATGTTGTCAGTTCCAGCGGTAAGGGAAGCCCCAATGGCAGAGGCATAGCTAGATTGATATCGGTGACCCCCTGACGCCGGACCAAGATAGTAAACCGCATCACAGTCAGACACGACATATTGGTTCTGGTCGGTCCAGTTCCAGTGTTGGCGGAGGATGGTGTTGAGGAGGTAAGGGTTAGCACATGCGGGAATACCGTTGACGGCGTTGTAGCTACACATGATGGAGCCGACTTTGGAGTCGCGCGCGCATTGTTGAAAGGGGGGAAGGTAATATTCCACCAGATCCTGGAGAGAAACCCGCGCGTTAAAGTTGAAACGCGTAGTACTTCCGGAATTCTCCAAATCGTACGCCGCATAATGTTTGCACGTGGCGATAACCCGGTGAGTTGGTCCAGGACCTTGCATCCCTTTAATAAACGCCGCCGCCCAGCGTTTGTTGAGAAAAGCATCCTCCCCGGGGGTTTCATGGCCCCGACCCCAGCGCGGGTCTCGAAACGGATTCACATTCGGTGTCCAGAAATCGAGATGGGCGCGTCCGGCGTTGGCAAACGCTCGAGCTTCAGTGCTGATGACGGTGCCAATCTCCTCGACGAGATCATCGTCAAAAGCGGCACCCGTGGTAATCGCTTGCGGGAACTGCGTGGCGGCGCTAAACTGGCCGGAATTAGCCCAGGTTATGCCTCGATTGTGGGCCACGCCGTGGAGTGCTTCATTCCACCACTGGTAGGCACTTAACCCGAGGCGAGAAAAGCCCGGAGCATTGTTGACGAGGTTGGCGAGTTTATCGCTGTTGCTCATGGCCGCGACTAATGCTGAGGCCCGCGCTGCAGGAGGTGCTGTTGCGTCGCAGACCAGATTCGACTTGAGCGGACCCCCTACGCAGTCGGGATACTTGACGCCGGCATGGACCTGGCCTGTCAGTGTGGCCACGGTCACGGCCACGGTGAGGCCCGAGAGAGTGAGTCGCGCCATGCTTGGTTCTCAGTGCCTGGAAGAGATCCGGGTGTCAGGATGGATAAGTATCTTCTCTATCTCCGCCAGAAATATGTCAAGGTCCTTGATTATACATGTATTTCATACGAAGTAGGTCTATCATACATGCATGTACCCAAGGTCGGTAGCCATCGGCACCTCTTTCTTGCTCCGGCCATGTCCTCTGTTCTGATACAAATTGTTTTCCCCGCTTGGGGGGGGGGGGGGGGGGGCGGCACCAACA
>Ga0247763_1001656_pt1 | contig 12397 bp, 6 predicted proteins | sample UWRJL141409B4_FD_179926 | JGI IMG/M metagenome (GOLD analysis project Ga0247763, IMG submission 179926) | Plant litter microbial communities from Arlington Agricultural Research Station in Wisconsin, United States - UWRJ-L141-409B-4 | ecosystem: Environmental > Terrestrial > Plant litter >...
GTAGTAGTCTTTGTTGTCCCCGTCGCCGTCGGGATCGATCATGATCTCGACGCAATCCTTGGTCCAGAGGTGGGGGTCTTTCTGGGCCTTGTCGAAGCCGCCCTGCACGTCCTCATCCTTGACGGTGGCGGCGATATAGAGGGCTTTTTCGTCCCAGAGCAGCTGAGCGCTGCCCTGCACGGGTGACTCTTCGTCGGGGTTGCCGCTGGTGACGTTGACGAAGGCGGGCGTGGCGGCCGCGTCTTTCCAGGCGGCGTCGTCGAGCTTGCCGTCGATGCGCACGCTCACGCCCTTGGCGAGCCGCACGAGCTCGAGCTCGGGCACCGTGCGCTCGGGCTTGGGCGGGGGCTTGGTGGTGGTGAGCGTGGCGACGAGGGCGCGGTCGTCGCTGACGGCGGGGCCGCTGCGCAAGGGCAGCCGGTCTCTCCCCTTCCAGATGCCGGCGACGACCTGGAGCTTGTTGCTCTTGAACTTCTTGGGGACAGTGAAGGTCTGCGTGTCGACGTAGATCTTGCCCGCCGTCCAGCGCCCGGGGGGCCAGGCTTGGGTGTTGTTGCCGCCGCTGCGCAGCGGGCCGACGTTGTCGATGTTGAGCAGACGATCGCCGGAGCCGTCGAGGACGTGCGTGAAGAGCTTCCAGTCTGGGTTGTCGAGGGCCTTGTCGGCGCGCCAGTACATCGTGACCTTGACGCGCTTGCCGGGCGCCACTTCGAGCCCGGGCTCGACCGTCGCGCCGAGCAGCGTGATCTTGTCGTCGAAGTTGACGTCGAGCTTGGTGACATTGTCGGGCGCCTTCTCGACGACGAGCTTTTGCAGCTCGGCGGGAGGCTCTTTGCTCGGCTCTTCGCTCACGCAGGCGAGCGCCAGGCACGCTACGAGGCTTGGCATCACCCACTCCGTCATTCTTCGTCGCATGAAGCTCTCTCTTTGGCGGAAGATGTGTTGTTTTTCACGGGAAGGGCTGAAGGACGGAAGAGGAGTTATCAATCGATTCCCTTCCTGCCTTCCCGCCTTCCTGTTTTCTGCCCCTCTGATCTTCAGACGGGATTAGCGGTTCTTCTTGCGGGCGGAGCGCTCGCGCTTGCGCTGCCCCTTGCGGGCATTCTTTTCGCTGCGCGAGAGCACCCGCATCTTCGGGGACGCGCCCCCCACGTCGGGGGCGCCGGGCATACCCATGCCGGGCATGCCCATGCCTGGAAAGCCGCCCGGCATGCCCGGGAACCCGCCCGGCATTCCGGGAAACCCGCCCGGCATGCCCGGGAACCCGCCCGGCACGCCCGCGGGCAGCTTGCCGCTCTTGGCGGCGCGGCGCAGGTTGCGCGCCAGGTTGAGGTTCTTCATGCCCGGCAGCTTGCCGAGCAGGCCCGAGTTACCGCCGAAGTTGCCCATCATCTGCTTGATGAACACGAACTTCTGCACCAGCTCGTTGACGGCCTCGACAGGGGTGCCGGAGCCCTTCGCGATGCGCGAAGCGCGCGACGGCTCGCGCACGAGCAGCTGGGCGTCGCGCCGCTCGTTGCGCGTCATCGACTGGATCATGGCCTCGATCTTCTTGAACTCGTCGCCGTTCAGATCGGTGCCGGGCGGAATCATGCCGCCCATCCCGGGGATCTTCTCGACCAGATCCTTGAGCGGACCCATCTGCTGGATCATGCGGATCTGCTGGAGGAAGTCGTCGAGCGTGAACTCGCCCGACATCATGCGGGCGGCGTCTTCCTCGGCCTTCTTCTGATCGACGACCTCTTCGAAGTCCTTCATCAGGCCGACGACGTCGCCCATGCCGAGCACGCGGCCCGCCATGCCGTCAGGGCGGAACTCTTCCAGTCGATCGGTCGTCTCGCCCGTGCCCGCGAACACGACGGGCGCGCCCGTGACTTCCTTCACGCTGAGCGCGGCGCCGCCGCGCGCGTCACCGTCGAGCTTGGTGAGGATGACGCCGGTGATGCCGAGCCGATCGTTGAACGAGCGACTGGTGGCGACCGCGTCTTGACCGATCATCGAGTCGATGACGAGGAAGATGTTCTCTGGGACGATCGCGCCCTTGATGTCGAGCAGCTCTTGCATCAGCGCCTCGTCGATCGCGAGGCGGCCTGCGGTGTCGTACACGATGACGTCGCTGCCGAGGCGCTTCGCCTCGGCCTTGGCGGCGCGCGTGATGGCGAGGGGCGACTCGTCCGGCAGGTTGAACACCGGCACCCCGATCTGCTCGCCGAGCACCTTCAGCTGCTCGACGGCGGCGGGACGCTGCATGTCGGCGGCGACGAGCAGGGGCTTCTTGCCCTCGCTCGCGAACTTGCGGGCGAGCTTGGCGCTCGAGGTCGTCTTTCCCGAGCCCTGGAGCCCGACCATCATCACCTGGGTGGGGCCGCGCTCGGCGTAACGGATGGCCTCGCCCTCGGAGCTCATCATGGCCACGAGCTCGTCGTGGCAGATCTTGATGAACTGATCGCTGGCCGAGACCTTGTACCTCTGGCCGCCGTGCTTGACGCTGGTCTGCACCGTTTGCCCGAGCGCGCGCTCTTCGACCCGCCCGAGGAAGCGCTTGATCACCCCCAGCTCGACGTCGGCCTCGAGCAGCGAGGTGCGCACCTCTTTCAGGGCCGGCTTGATGCTCTCGGCGTTGAGCTCGGTGAGCCCCGCCAGACGATTTTGGGCCTCTCGAAATCCGCGTTTCAGCGCATCGAACATTGCCGGGTCCTTATTAGTCGTGCCGCCCGCCAGTTTCTACCCTCACCTGCGCCCGAGCCGGCAACCACCTCAGCGCACCCGACCCAACTCGACCGGGCCCTTTTCCCGGCGTCGTTTCGCGGCACAAGGGGTCGCCGGGCATGGAGGTGCCGTCGCGCGGGGGTCGCTCGGGCTCGGCTCCCAGGGATCATCCGCCCAAGAGCCGGACCGCCGTTTGCCGCGGACGGCGGCGGCCCGCCCCCTCCAGGCACACCCTGACACACCGCGATCTCGCCACCCGCCGACGGAGGCGAGTAAATTCCTTGTGTGTTCGGTCGCCTATCGTTAGGCGATGAGGGTGAAGGGCGTCTCCCAACGGCTCGACTTCTCGACGCGACGCCTGTCGCGCGCCGAGTGGCGCCTGCTCGGCGCCCTGGCCATGGAGCGCGAGCTCGCCCGCTCCCAGCTGATGAAGCTCGCCGGCTCTCTCGGAGCCCTCGACGCCGCGCGCCCGCGCGCGAGCGCGAGCGCCGCGGTGGGGGTTCCCGCCCCGCGCGAACGCGGCGAGAGCGCCCGTGTGCCGGGGCCCAAGGAGGCCTGGCCCGCGCTCGACGATTGGCTCGGCAGCGGGCTCGTGGTCGAGCTCGGCGAGGCGCGCGGCCCCGGCCTGCTCTCGCGCGGCACGAACGAGCCGACGCTGGCGGTCAACGCCGAGTTTCGCGAGCTCGTGCTGCGCCGGCTGGCGCGCGAGGGAGACCTCGCCCAGGTCGCGGAGGCGACGCGTACGCTGCTCGGCGATCGCTCGTTCGGGGTGTTCGCGCTGCTGCTGCAGACCGGCGAGCTCGGGGAGTTCCTGCGCCACGCCTACCTGGTGCCGCGCGCCGCGGGACGGCTGCTCACGCCGATCGAGAGCGACGACCTGGTGCGCGACGCCATCACCAGCCCGTTCGACGCCGAGTGGTTCGAGGCGATCTTCCGCGACTCCGCCCTCGCTGCCGCCCAGAAGGTGCTGCGCGACGCGCTCACCCACCTCGACGACTGCGACGAGCTGCTGGCCTGGTCGGTGGCGGCGCTGGAGAAGGCGAAGCAGGCGGGCCAGCTCGACGCGCTCGACGAGCGCCCGAACGGCGGGGTCAGCCTGGGCTCGCTGGCGCACACGATCGCCGAGCACGCCGTGCTGCGCGGGCGGATCGAGCTGGCGGAGGCGCGCGCCGACGAGCTGCCCTCTGCCACTCGCTGGCCGATCGACGCGGCCACACATTTCCAGAGCGCCGACCTGGCCGCCGCGCGCCGGCTGATCGAGACCTGGCAGACCAGCAAGGCACCGGCTCCCGACGCGGGCGCGGTGATGCCGCTGCTCGTGCTCGTGAGCTTCGGCCGCGGCACCTCGGCAGCCGCCAGCGAGGCCAAGCGCCTCATCGTGACCCGCGCGGGCGACGCCAACAAGACCGGCGTCGAGCGCGCGCTGCGCACGTTCTTCAAGTATGGCGCCCAGCCCGAGAGCGAGCACGTGCGCCTCGACGTGCACCAGCTCGGGCGCGACGCGGGCGCCTGGGAGCTGTTCCTGCTGGCGCTGACGGTGCACCTCTACCTGAAGCAGGAGGTCACCCGCGCGGGCTGGGCGGTGCGGCTCGTGCGCGGCGCCGCCGAGTGGATCGAGGCCGGTTATTCCTGGTTCGGGCGCCAGGCGCTGTTCCTCGCGCGCGCGCTCAGCCCCGAATATTTCGAGCGCGAGTTCGAGGCGCTGCGGGCGAAATCGCTGCTGGAGGCGCTGGAGGCGCGCCCGGGCGAGCTGATCCTGTCCGAGCTGATCGTGCCCAAGCCCGAGTGGGAGCGCGCGCTCGAGGCGCTCGCCGAGCTCGCCGAGCAACCGAGCGAGGAGATCGACACCTCGCGGCGCGTGGCCTGGTACGTGAATGTCGTCGACGGCTCGATCGAGCGCCCCGCGCTGCAGGAGCTCAAGCGCGGCGGCTGGTCGAAGGGGCGCCGGCTCACGCTCAGCCAGCTCTGGCCGCTGTCGAGCGAGCTGCCTCCCGAGGATCAGAACGTGCTCGCGAACACCCGCGAGGCAGGGCCCGACAAGCGCGAGTTCTTGCCGGAGGCGATCGAGGCGCTGATCAACCACCCGCGCGTGTTCAACGGCGCGCGCGGCGGGCAGCGCGTCGACGTGGTGCGCGGCACGCCGCGCGTGGAGACGCGCGACGAGCGCGGCCACCTATCGATCTTCGTGGAGCCGAAGGGCGCGCGCCTGGGCGTCAACGTGGTGGTCGAGGGCGAGGCGCGGCTCGTCGTGTACCGCGTGGCGGCCGCCATGCAGCGCGTGATCGAGCTCTTGCCCGACGGGCTGCGCGTGCCGAAGGAGCGCGAGCGCGAGGCGCTGGCGGTGCTCGGCAAGCTGTCGCGAGGGGTGGAGGTGCAGAGCCGCCACCTCGGCGCCGACCGCCAGGTGGAGGCGGTGTCGTCGCCGTGCCTGCGCATCGCGCCGGAGGCCGGCTCGTGGCTGCTTTCAGCCGGGGTGCGTCCGTTCGGGCAACACGGGCGCTTCTTCCCGGCGGGCACCGGCAAGGCCACGCTGTCGCTCTACACGGGCGGCGAGCGGCTGATCTGCACGCGCGACCTTCAGCTCGAGAAGGCGCGCGTGTCGCTGCTCTTGCAGGCCTGCCCGACGCTGCTCGAGCGCAGCCTCGATCTCGACGCGCGCGCGCCCGGCGAGGGCCGCGAGAGCTGGGACTTCGACGAGGCGGGTCTGCTCGAGCTGCTCGTGGAGCTCTCCGAGTGCGGCGAGGAGCACGCGATCGAGTGGCCCGAGTCGACGGCGGTGCGCCTGCGCGGGCGCGCGACGGGCAAGAGCCTGCACGGCTTCCTGCGGCGCAAGAAGGGCTGGTATCTGGCGACGGGCGGCCTGCGCCTCGACGACGGCACGGAGATCGCCATCGCCGAGCTGACGCAAGGCGTGGCCGTGGGCAACGGGCGCTTCGTGCGCCTGCCGAACGGCGACTACGTGGCGATCGAGGAGCGCGTGAAGCGCGTGATGGCGGCGCTCGCCAGCGCGGAGCCGGTGGGCGTGGGTTCGGGCGAGCTGCGGCTGCACCCCGGCGCGCTGTCGGCGCTCGGCACGCTGTCGGCGACGGAGGATGAGGGCGGCTTCGCGCTCGACACCGAGGCCGAAGAGTGGCTCGAGCGCGCGCGCGCGCTCGAGCACCAGGAGTTCACGGTGCCGAGCACGATCTCGGCCGAGCTGCGCAGCTACCAACTCGACGGCTTCCGCTGGCTCTCGCGCCTGGCGGCGCTCGGGCTGGGCGCGTGCCTGGCCGACGACATGGGCCTGGGCAAGACGATCGAGATCCTGGCGCTGCTCGCCGGGCGGCTCGAGCACGGGCCCATCCTGGTGGTGGCGCCGACGTCGGTGTGCGCGAACTGGATGAGCGAGGCCGCGCGCTTCGCGCCGAGCCTGCGCGTCGCCGAGTATGCGGGGCCCATGCGAGGCGAGCTGCTCGCCCTGCTGGCGCCGCACGCCGTCGCGACTGCCGAGGGGGACGCGCCCGCGAGCCAGCCGCCTGCCGCGCGGAGCGCCGCGCCCGAAGCGCAGGCCGCGCAGGCCGACGCGCCCCGAGGCCCCGTCACGCCCGACGCCCCGCACCTGATCGTGTGCAGCTACGGGCTGTTGCAGCAAGACGCCGACGCGCTCGCCGCCATCGAGTGGGGCACGCTCGTGCTCGACGAGGCGCAGTTCATCAAGAACGCCGAGTCGCTGCGCGCCCGCGCCGCGACCCGCTTGCGCGCGAGCTGCCGCATCGCCGCCACGGGCACGCCCGTCGAGAACCACCTCGGCGACCTGTGGAGCATCTTCAACTTCATCAACCCGGGGTTGCTCGGACCCTGGCGCAGCTTCCAGCACCGCTTCCTGAGGCCGATCGAGCAGCGCGGCGAAGACGCCGTGCGCCTCGGGCTGCAAGAGCAGATCAAGCCGTTCATCTTGCGCCGCACCAAGGCGGAGGTGCTGGCCGATCTGCCGCCGCTCACGGTCGTGCACCACAGCGTGCAGCTCAGCGAGAGCGAGGCGCGCGGCTACGCGCTCTTGCGCAAGCAGATCCACGAGAAGCTCTACACGTCGCACGGCAGGCGCGAGAACAAGATCGAAATCTTGGCCGAGATCACCCGGCTCAGGCGCTACTGCTGCCACCCGCGGCTGGTGTTTCCGCAGGCAGACAGCGAGGCCTCGAAGCTGCAAGCGATGCTCGACCTGGTGCTCGAGCTGCGAGAGAACCAGCACCGCGCGCTGGTTTTCAGCCAGTACGTCGACTTCCTCGAGCTCGTGCGCCAGCGGCTCGACGAGGCCGAGGTGACTTACCAGTACCTCGACGGGTCGACGCCGCGAGCCCAGCGCACGGCGCGCGTGGCGGCGTTTCAGGCCGGCGAAGGCACGCTGTTCCTGATCAGCCTCAAGGCAGGCGGCTTCGGCTTGAACCTCACCGCCGCCGACTACGTGATCCACCTCGACCCCTGGTGGAACCCCGCCGTCGAGGCGCAGGCCACCGACCGCGCGCACCGCATCGGACAAGATCGTCCCGTCACCGTGTATCGGCTCATCACCAAGGACACGATCGAGGAGAGCATCGTGGCGCTCCACGAGAACAAGAAGGCCCTCGCCGAGGCGCTCTTGAGCGAGGGGAGCGACGCGGCGCAGCTCAGCGTGAGTGAGCTCATCAGTTTGATCGATCGCGAGCCGGCGTGAACGGGGTGCCTCTCGAAGGGGCCACGGGGCTGAGGGATTGAGAGCGGTTGCAGCGCGGGGGTTGGGGTTGGGGCCTGGGTGCTTGGGGGTTTGGGGTGCTCGAAGGGGCCATGCGGTGAACGGCTCTCGCGGCGTGGAGCGGTCTTCTGACGCGCTGTGGTTGTGGATGGGAGCGCGTGCAACTGGCGAACCTGCAGTACGGCGCCGCGACGCCGTGAGCGGGTAGCAGAGGGACGCCGCCGCACCGAGGCGAGCCGACGGCGCACCCCGCGCCACTCACCGAGCGCGGGCAACCCGTTGCGCAGTTCGCAGCCGTTGCGCAGTTTCGACGTGCGCAGGGTGTGCAGCGGCCGTGCCGCATTCCGCCCTGACAGCTTCACGATCGCCCCCCTTCAACGGGAGGGGCCGCGGCGTGCAGCTGGCTTCTCTGCGAAATCGCCAGCGGGATCACGGCGGCGCCGCGACACGAGCCAGCCCGCGGCATGCTTGATGCAGAGCACGCAAACGTCAAGACGAGTTGTTGCCCACAGACAAGGGGCAACGACAGGTCGCTCGCTTCACAGCTCGGCCCGGCCCACGGCAGAGCGCCCCACCGCGACGACGGCAAAGACGGCAGCGTCGCACGGACATCGCGAGCGAGTCAGAAACCCGTGGCATCTCACCGTAGGAAAGGCTCCTCCCCTTGAAAACGACCGCGCTGTCGCTGCTCACGCCGGTAATCGGCCTAATGCTCTCTGGGTGTATCATTGATGCAACTAGTGAGGGAACACCCGAAGAATTCGGCCCCGACGAGACCGAGCTTCGAGAGAGCGCGCCCCAGGACACCGAACTCGGCACCGCGCAGAGCGCCCTGATCAGCAAGACATCGAACCAGACCGGCACCAACAACGGCTACTTCTTCAGCTATTGGAAGGACGGCGGCTCCGTGACGATGACGTTGCCGAGTCAGCCTCTCCTGTCCGGCGAGAACGCGGGCAACTACGCCGTCTCGTGGGCGGCAGGAACCTACAACTTCGTGGGTGGCAAGGGCTGGAGCACTGGCTCTTCCACGAGGACGATCAACTACAACTGCGGCAGCTGGTCGACAGGCAGCAGCAGCGCCTACCTGACGGTCTACGGGTGGACGACGGGGCCGCTCGTCGAGTACTATATCGTCGATAGCTGGGGCAGCTGGCGGCCACCGGGAGCGACGTCGATGGGCCAGGTCTCGAGCGACGGTGGCACCTACGATCTGTACAAGACGAGGCGCTACGGGGCCCCGAACATCACCGGCACCAACCAGGACTTCGATCAGTACTGGAGTGTGCGGACCTCGAAGCGAACGGCGCCGACCGGCAACGTCAAGGTGACCTTTGCGAACCACAAGAACGCCTGGGCCGCCAAGGGTTGGAACCTCGGCTCGCACAAATATCAGGTCCTGGCGACCGAGGTGTTCAACCCCTCGAGCAGCGGCAATTCCAACTGCAGCATCTGGTGAGGGAAGCACGGAGCGCGGGTTCACCGCTCTAGCCGTGAGCTGACGCGGCGACTCTGAACGGTCGCGCTCACCCGAGGCGGCGCTCCACCACGACCCGAAACAGCCGCTCGACGCGGCTGTCGCTCCAGGTGAAGAGAGCGATGCGATCGAGACGCGCCTTCACGCCCGAGAGATCGAGCGCCTCCGCCCAGGCGAGGCCGGCGTCGCGATCCTCGGGCGTGGCGCGGCGCTTGGGGCGCGCGATCGTGATGTGCGGTTTGGCCGCTCGCGACTCGCGCCGCCCGCTCGCGGCCTCCGTCAAGGCGTCGCGGTGGGCGGTGAGCGTCGCCGTCAGCGCCTCGCGCCCGGCGCCGAGCAGCGCCGAGAGCGCCGTGTACGTCTTGCGGGAGCCGCCCATCGGCACGACTTCGCCGAGCGTGACGTCGGTCGGGGGCGGGGGATCGAGGGCGAGGCGCGCGTCGAGCGCCGAGAGCGCACGCATCGCGCCTTCCTCGCCGCAGCCGCCGAGGAAGGCGAGCGTCAGGTGCACGTCTTCCGGGTGAAAGCGGCGCAGCGCGCCGGGCAGCGGCGGCAGGCCCTCCAGGAACGCGCCGTCGAGGGGGAACGCAAAGAACCAGTTGGGCCGCGGCATGGAGGTAGGCCGAGCGCTCCGGAAGCGCCCGGCTATCACCTATTGAATCACGGGCGGCGTGAATTCGGTACAGGCCGTGTCGATGCTCTGCACGGCCTGGGCGAAAAAGGGCGCGTAGTCTGGGGAGCAGATGCTCGCCAGCTGGCCGTGGTCGAGGCCCTCGACGAAGTCTTGCAGCCGGGGCGAGTTCAGGAACTGGCAGGCGATGGTCGAGAAATCGAACAGGCCGCTCGACGGCGGCCGGAACGTCCCGTCGCTGATCAAGCCGAGCACGACGGTCGCGTTCTGCGCGTTCTCGGGGCTGTCAGCGCTCCCCTTTTGCGCGAGCAGGGCCTCGATCCAGTCCGGGGGCTCGTCGAGCCGCGCTTCGTCGTCGGCGTTGGTGATTAGCGTCACCACCAGCACCGCGTCTTGTCGCGCGAAGCCCGCGTTGCAGCCGTCGGGTGCGCTGGCCACGCGCGAGTTCGCCGCGAGCATGGCGTCGATCGGCTGCTCGTCGTTATCACCGAAAGTGCCGACGCTCGCCATGCACGCAAACGTCTCTGCCAGGTTGGGCTGGTCGAGCGTGATGAAGCGGTCGCTGCCGGGCAGGCCGCAGTCGGCGCCCGTCGAGCCGTTGGTGCGGCGGCCCGCGCCGAGCACGCTGCGGCAAGCATCGCCGTCGTCTTCGCGATCGTCGTCGTTCTCCCAGGCGTCGGTGTCGACCACCATGATGTGGAAATCGTCGGCGTCGACCTCGTCCTGGATCACGCTCATGAAGCCCGCGAAGCTGTTTCGCAGGTTGTCTTGCGCGAGCGACATCGAGAACGAGTTGTCGATCACGAAGAGGAAATCGACCTTCTTGCACCCCTTGGTGACGGGCGCGGGCGGGCTCGCGAACCCCTCTCCGTCGAACCCGTTGCCGCTGCCAGATAGCAGCGGCGGGTCGCCGCTCCCCTCTGCCGACGAGGTGTTCGGCGGCGATACGCCTGCTCCCGGGCTCGAGGGCGGTGTCATCTCCGCCCCATCCCCCGCTTCCCCCTCCCCCACGCCACGGTCGCCGTCACGCTCGCGCAGCTCGATCGTTTCCAACCCGCATGCGCATTGAACAGTGAGGACGCAACCGGCCGCGATTATCCAGACTCTACGCAGCACGTGCTCATTGTGGGCGCGAACTCGGCCAAGGTCGCAAAATAATGCATCGTTCGACAGCGCTGAGACACCGCACGGGCCAGGGGCCGCCAGTGTGGGCTCGGGCGTTGCTCCCAAACGGGGCCGCTCGCCAACGCGGCACACACACGGTTCCATCGAGCAACAGGCAATGATCACCTGAGGTTCGACATCGAGCGCGCGCCGAACCCGGAGGGTAGACTGCCCGGGCGCATGTCTCGGTCATCCTTGTCGGCGGCGGTCGCGCTGGTGGCGCTCGCGCTCTCGGTGTGCGCGACGTCGGCCAGCGCCGAGGCACCGTCACACTCGCGGCGAGTGGTGCTGCTGGAGACGCCGATGGCGCTGGAGCGCGCGCTGCGCACGGCGCTCATGCCATGGGGCATGCGCGTGGCCCGCTCGCGAGAGCGCGCGAGATCGAGAGCACCGAGGAGCCCCGCGCAGGCGCGCACGCTGGCGCGACGCTTGAAAGCCGACGCGCTGGTGTGGCTCGCTCCCTCGCTGAAGCGGCACGAACTCTGGCTCTACGACGGCTCGAACGGCACGCTCACCACGCGCAGCGTCCCGGCGCCGCCATTCGATGAAACACGCGCCGCGGCGCTCGCGCTGTCGGTCAAGACGGAGCTGCGCAAGGGCACGCTCGCCGACGCGACGCCGGTGGCCGTCAGCGAGGTCGCGGCCAAGACGGTGCCCGCGCCGGGCAAAGACGCGCCGCCGGATCCGCCGCCGCCCGAGCCCGCCCCGAGCGAGCCACCTCGCGCCCGCGATGACAGCACGGAGCGCGATGCCGAGCCTCGACCCGAGCCCACGGAGTCCTCCGCGCCCGCGGAGAGCCCCGAGATCGATGCGCCGTCGTTCGAACCGACGACGTGGATTCCGAGCGATGCGCCGCACTGGAAGCTCGTGCTCCACGCCGCGGCGCGGAGCGGGGCCACCACGCTCGGAGGCACCGAGGGGCGCTATGCCGTCGAGGGCCGCTGGGCCCCCTGGGCGAGCCCCGAGGCGCCCGCGACGTTCTGGCTCTCGGCGCGCTTCGACGTGGGCCTGCCGCGCTCGGTCGAGACCGCGGCGTTCTCGGGCGAATACTCGGAGCTCGACGGCGGGCTGGGCGCGGGCGTCAGCCTGCGCCTGAGCCGCTGGTTCGAAGTCGGGATGCAGGTCGGCACGGCGTTGCGTGCGGCCACCATCTCGGGTGCGCTCTCGGATGACACGCCCGCCGAACAGGCGCGCCGCGGCCTCGATCTCCACCTGCGCCCCGAGCTGGAGCTGTCGCTGGGCAGCCTCGGCTTGCTCGTCCAACCCGGCCTGGGCGCGGCCGTCATCCGCCAGCGCTACGAGGCCGACACGGCGGAAGTGCTCGAAACCAGTGCAGTCTGGTGGCAGTTCGGGGCTGGCGTGCGGGTCGCCCTCGACTGAGCCGAAGGGCCCACGAAAACGGTGCGACCTTTTCGCCCCCAGGGGCCACTACTCAGTTGGCTCTGAATTCCACCGCATTGCCCCCGGATTGCGTACGGAAATGAACCACAGCTCTACATTGGTAGCCCGCGACTATTCGGAGTGCACCGAGCTCGCCCGTCGGGTGATCAGCGGTGATCGTGCGGCCCAGCGCGAGCTGTTCCGCCAGCTGCGAGGCAGCGTGCACGGCACCCTCTACCGCGTGCTCGGCTCGAACGAATACATGGAGGACCTGATCCAGGACTCCTTCATCGAAATCTTTCGCTCCCTGCCGCACTACCGCGGC
>Ga0247763_1001658_pt1 | contig 12381 bp, 13 predicted proteins | sample UWRJL141409B4_FD_179926 | JGI IMG/M metagenome (GOLD analysis project Ga0247763, IMG submission 179926) | Plant litter microbial communities from Arlington Agricultural Research Station in Wisconsin, United States - UWRJ-L141-409B-4 | ecosystem: Environmental > Terrestrial > Plant litter >...
ACGCCAGCCTGATCCTGTTCGCGGAGCTCGCTGTCGGTGCCTGGCTGCTCTCGGGCTACCGCCTCGCGCTGGGGTGGAAGGTCGCTGCTGGGCTCCTGACCAGCCTGGCCGTCGGCATGCTGTTCGCGGGCAAGTACGACGTCGCGAGCGATAATTACGTGTATGTGCTGCTCTCGCTCGGCGGACTACTCACCAGCCGATTCGATCGCTGGACGCTCGGCTCGACACGCCTCCACGCCGCCCGCGAAACGCCGCTCTCGAGCGATGAGCCGGCGCCGGCGGGGTGAGCAGCCCAGGTCACCGAGCCCCAGCGCGTGCCAACGCTCCGATCAGCGAAACAGCACGGCCACCTCGGAGGTGGCGGCTTCCTTCACATTCGGATGGGCTGTGCACGCAGCGCCGCGGCCAGGCAATCCAGTCTGCCGCGGGGCAAGAATGCGCCGTATGCATCCAGCTCTGTCACGTGTCTGGAGTTGACATAGCGCCCCAACAGCGAAGTACCCCCTCCCCTTCGGACGCTCCCGGAGCCGCGCTGACCGAATCCAAAGCACACCGCTCCGCGCCCGACACGCGGTGGGCAGGAGGATGACCCCGCAGCGGCTGCTCCGCGGTTCATTCGTCCCAGTCGGGCGCTCGAGCCAACGGCGGGGGCTCGGCCGGCAGGTGGCGACGGCGGAGCTCGCTGCGCGCATGGCCGACGTCTTCGATCACTTCGACGAACCGCATGCGCCCGCCGCAGCTCGAGCACTCGAGCGGGTCGATGTCGAAGATCGTCTGGTAGAGGATGGACCACGCCAAGCGGGAGAGGCGCGTGAAGCGCAACTCATCGCTCGCAGCGAGAGCTGGCTCGGGGTGCACAGCCGCAGCTCGATGCAGCTCGGCGGCGGACGGCGGCCGGGGCTTGGAGCTCGCGCGGGCCGTTTCAGGCGGAGTCGAGACGGCGCCCGCGGTGGCCGTCTCATTCGGCGCAAGGGTGGTGCCGTCCGTGACCGCCGGCGCCGCGAGGGGGCCGCTCGGCTCGCAGCGGGTGGCCCGCTTCGCCTCCGGAATCGCCACGACCACACGGCTGCGCCACCGGTGGTGGGGGGCCCACACTCCGTAGAAGCGCACCAATGGATGGCGCGGCGGCGGGACCAACGCCGAAAGGCGCGCCAAGAACTGGGTCGGCGTCATCAGGCGCACCTGATCGCCGTCCTTGATTCGGTAGCAGATCCTACCATCGTCGAGCACGGATAGCCGGTCGAGTGCGAGGAGCGGACGAGCACAGTAGCGGAGCAATCGTTCGCGCGCGGCGGATAACCCGCCGGGCACGCTGATGCCGGCGTGGAGATCGAACTTCAGGTGCTGTGCACCGAGGCTTCGAGTAGGCTTGGGGCGCGAACTACCGTGTGCTCGGGCTGCAGGCTTCTCGGCGCCGCCGTGTTCCGCCCAGCGCTGGAGCTCACCCACGCCGAGGCTGCCTTGCACGCAGCGCATCCACGGCGAGTCGGTGTCCGCGCTTCCGTTCGGGCCTGGCTCACCCTGTGATCGGAGGTAGCCGTGTCGGTCGAGCCAGCCCACGGAGCGTACGGCGATGTCGTCACGATCTCTTCCAGATCGAGGCGGGTTGGGGCTCGGGGCTTCAGCGTGTCGACATGCGACCCCGTAACATCGGGGAGGAACAGCGCATCCGGGACGATGACGTGCCAATGAATGTTCAGGTTCAGGCTCGAACCAAAGCGCTGACAGAAGGAGACCGCCGCGCCCTCGGCCTGCTCGAAACCGAGCGCACGAGCCCGCTGCTGCGGCCAGCGCTGGATCTCTTGGACAAAGATGCGACCGACCGCGGAGAGCGCCTCTGGCTTCGCCACCAGCAGGAGCCGGAGCTCGAATGGAACCGTGAGAACCCACTGGCGCAATGTCACATCGGGAGGGATGATGTGGTCCATCAGGTGCGCGGCGGTGTTCGACATGCACCGCGTGTTGCACGATGGGCAGATGCCGCGGCGTTTACACGAAAAGGGCAGGAGGAGCTCGTCTCCGCAGGCTTCGCACACGGCGCGTGCGAAGCCATGCGCGTGGAGGCCGCACTCGAGGTAGCGTCGACATTCGTTCTCTACGCACTTCGGCAGCGGCGTGCCCGTGCTGTCGTGCGCGAGGCCTCGAGCAGCCGGGTCTGTTCGCTTGTTACGAGGCGGCAGCGCGCGGCATCTCAGTAAGACCCGCCTCTCCTTGAGTTCGAGCTCGTGTTGTTCGAGTTCCACGCACACCTTCCGCAAGCTGCCCAGTTCTCCCGTGCAGAGCTCGAGGTCCTCGAACGCGTGGCGCAGGGTGCGAGCAACCGTGAGATAGCGATGGCACGAGGCGTGAGCTATCGCACCATCGCCAATCAACTCGCATCAATGCATCGCAAGTTGGGTGTTAACACGCGAAGAGCTGCTCGTTCCGCTCCAATCCGACGCGGTCGCCGCGCGCGCGGTCAGACCCCGCGTTGAACAGTTTTGACACGGCGCGGTCGTGCCGCGATCGTCCGCCCGGATCCGCCCCTCCCGCGCGAGTCTGCGAGTGCGGGGGAGGGGCAAGCGCCACGCGGGCTTGGCGTTCCGCCTTGGCGCGGAGTGACGAGCGGGGCGCGGGGGTGGGCAGCTCTCAGCCCTTCGCTTCAGCCAGGTGTTTCCGATAGCCGGGGCGCTCCGCGCAGCGTGCTGCCCAGGCCGCGAGGCGCGGGTACGACGAAGTGTCGAGCGACAGCGATGATGCCCAATCGATGAACGACCGCAGGTGCGCGTCTGCGAGCGTGTAGTCGCCAGCGACGAACTGCCTTCCTTCGAGCGAGCCGTCGAGGATGCGGAAGCAATCGTCGATCTCCAGGCGGGCGCGCTCGCCGGCCTTGGCGTTGCGCTGATCGGCGGGGAACCAGTCCAGGGTGTTGCGGGCCCATCTGCCGATCGCTTCGCCGAGGGTGACGTTGGCCCAGGCGATCCACTTCATGGCTTCACCACGGCGCGGCCCCGGCTCGGGATAGACCTTCTTCGCGACACCAAAGGTCTCGCCGAGATACAGGGTGATCGCGCTGGACTCGAACACGGGGGTGCCGTCGTGGACGATGACCGGAACCTTGCCGTTTGGGTTGAGCTTCAGAAACTCGGGGGTCTTGCTGCCGCCCTGGGCGAGGTCGACGCGCACGCGTTCGTGGGGGATGTCGAGCTCCGCGAGCACCAGGCTCGTGACGGACGCGGTCGACATCGGGGCGTAATAGAAGGTGAGGCTCATTGGGCAGGCTCCTTGTGGGTCTGGCGGGCGTGTCTCGCCCGGCCAATGCATCCTGCATCCCCTCTCTGACAGCCTTCTGTCAGGATATGTCTGCGCGCGCGAGCCTCCAGCTCGCCCGCCTCCGCTTACAGCCAGCGGCTGCGCACGTTGACGGGCGTGGTGGTGGAGCGGAGCTTCAGCGCCTGCGATTCTCGGACGCAGTCGCCGAGCGCAGCCAGGTCTGCGACGAAGTCGCGCGACAGCAAAGCGGACTGTGACGCGACCAGCAGCCGCGCCAGGGTGTTCGCGTTCATGCCGGCGATCGCGACCAGAGCCTGTTCGTCGAGGTCGACCGAGCGTGACGTCGCGATCCAGTCTTGCAGCGACCAGCTGCGCGCCGACGTGAAATGCAGCGTCAAGAGCTCGGCGACCCGAGGCAAGAGCTCCGTCTCGAACGAGTTCAGGTGACTGAAGCAGGTGAGCCCGAACGTCTGCCACAGGTAGGCGTTGAGCTCGACGAGCGCCCGGGCGCCTCGAACACCGCCGCGAGCCCCGCCGTCGGCGTGAAGTAGTTCAGGTCCGTGATCGAGACGAAGTTGTAGCTGTGCTCGCGATACCAGCGCACCACCTCCTGTTGCAGCAGTGGATCGACTCAGCCGGTGCGCAGGGCGCCGAGCAGCGCGGCCGCTGATGCTACCCAGCCGAACAGGTGGCCCTCGCTCGCGATGATCTCGAAGGTGGCCGCGTGCCAGCGGGGGTCGAACGCGGCGCAGCAGTCCTCGAGCGTCAGGCAATGGTAGCCGCGGTCGACGGCCTCCCGCAACGTGGACTGGACGCAGCACTGCGTGGTCACGCCCGTCAGGATCAGGTGCTCGATGCCACGGCCGCGCAGGTACGCCTCGAGCTCCGTGCGGTAGAAGGCGCCGAAGCCAGGCTTGTCGAACACCGCCTCGCCGGGCAGCGGGGTGAGCTCGTCGATGAAGTCATGACCGTACTCGCCGCGCACGAGCACGCGGCCGAGCGGTCCGACGCTGCCGATCTCGGCGCCGGCCGCGGCGCTGCGCGCGCGCTTCGCCGGGGTGAGATCGGACAGGTCGGGCAAGTGTCCCTCGCGCGTATGGATCACGACCAGCCTCTGCCGCCGCGCGGCCTCGAGCACCTGGCGCAGACGCGGCACGATGGCACGCACTGGCGCGATGTCTTCGCCGGCGATGGCGCTCGCTCCCCCCGGAGCGCAGAAGTCGCGCTGCATGTCGATGAGGAGCAAGGCCGTGCGCTGCTCGGGAAGCGCGAAGTGTCGCTCGCCCCGGCAGGGCACCTGGACCAGGCGAGTCATGCGGCGCGCCTCCCGCGCGCCGCCGAGAGCGCGCTCATGAGCCTGCCGCGGACTGCGCTGAACGCGGGATCGAGCTTGAGCTCGGGCGCGCGCGCCACGCCAAGCCCGACGGGAACGTCCGCGGCGATCGAGCCGGGGTGCGAGGTCAAGACCAGCACGCGACTGCTCAAGAAAGTCGCCTCCTCCACGTCGTGCGTGACGAACAAGACCGTCGTCTGCGCCGCGCGGCACAGCCCCATGAGGAGCATCTGCATCTGTTCGCGCGTCTGTGCATCCAGCGCCCCAAACGGCTCATCCATCAGCAGCATTCGCGGCTGGTGCAGCAGCGCGCGCGCGATCGCCGCGCGCTGACGCATGCCCCCGGAGAGCTGGCGCGGATGGTGGTTGGCGAACGCCTCCAGGCCGACGGCGGCCAAGAGAGCGTCCACCCGCTCCGCCGTGTCCCGCTGGCTCGAGAGCGGAGCGCCGCGCCGATGGCAGGCGAGCGTCCCCGCAAACTCGACGTTCTGCCGCACGCTGAGCCACGGGAACAGGCAGTCCCGCTGAAACACGACGCCGCGGTCCGGGCCAGGGCCGCTCACGGGGTGGCCCTCGATCCGGATCTCGCCGCGCGTCGCGGAATCGAGCCCGGCGATCAAGTTGAGCAGCGTGCTCTTGCCCGACCCGGACGCGCCCAGCACGCTGACGAACTCTCCGGCACGGACGTCGAATGAGATGTCGGTGAGCGCCACGACGGCGCCCGCGCCCGCGTCGTATTGTTTGGAGAGCCCGCGCACGGACAGGACCTCGCGACCGCTCACGACGAGAGCTTCTCCTCCGCCCAGCCAAAGCGGCGACGCTGCACGGCACGGAACATCAGGTCGGAGCTCACGCCGAGCAGACCGATCACGAGCAGGTAAAAGAAGATGATGTCGACGCGCAGGAAGCGTTGCGCCTTGAGGATGCGGTAGCCGAGCCCCTCCGTGGCGGCGACCATCTCGGCGACCACCAGGTACGTCCACGCCCAGCCGAGGTTCAGGCGCAACACGTCGACGATGCGCGGCAGCGAGCTCGGCCAGATGATGCGCGTGAAGAGCTCGCGTCGGGTGGCGCCGAGCGCCAGCCCGGCCCGAAGCAGCTCCGCGGGCGCCTGCTTGGTCGCGTCGGCCACCATGAGCACCATCTGCACCACGGCGCCGATGAAGATGACCCCGAGCTTGGGCGCCTCACCGATGCCGGTGTAGAGAATGAGCAGCGGAATGAAGGCGGGCACCGGCAGGTAGCGGATGAAGCCGAGCAGCGGCTCGATGAGCGCCTCGAACGGGCGCAGGTTGCCAGCGAGCAACCCGAGCGGCACCGAGATCAGCGTGGCCAGGCAGAACCCCGCCCAGATGCGCAGGTTGCTGGCGAGCAGATCGCGCCAGAGCTCGCCGCCGCGGAGCAGCTCGAGGCCAGCCCCGAGCACACGCGTCGGCGTCGGCAGGAACAACTCGGACACCCACCCGGAGTATGCAGCCACGCTCCAGCACGCCAGCAGCGTGACGAACACCAGCGACGCGAGGCCGCCATACGTCCGCCGCGAAAGCTCGCCGCGCAACGAGAACAGCGCGCCTGCCGCTGGCCGAGCCCGCGCCAACGGCTCGCCGCCCTCGGAGCGGCCGGCGACACGCGCCACCGGTAAGACGCCCGCTGGCTTCATCACCGAACGAGGACGGCCGACACGAGCCCTGCTGGCTCGATCCCCCGAGTGATGAGCGAGTGCGCCTTCAAGAACTCCTCGATGCGTCCGAACGTGGCCGGCAGGCTGCCGGTGAGCAGCGCCTGGTTCTCTGCGCGAGTGTAGAGCCGCGCGCCCGAGAGCATGCCCTCCACGTCCTCCGGCTTGGCATCGAGGCGGCGCGCGACGATGGCCTTCGCCTCGGCGGGCTGCTCCCTCAGGAACGCGAGCCCCGCGTCCAGCCCGCGGACGAACGCCGCGAGCTCGCGCGAACGCTCGGCGAGTACGCGGTCTGACACGGCCATCACGTCGATGAGCGTGTCCTTCGCCCCCGGCTCCTTCGACGAATAGATGACGTTACCGCCCTTCTCCTTGGCTCGCGTCAGCCACGGCTCCCAGGTGACGGCCGCGTCCACCTTGCCCGCCATGAAGGCCGCGCCGGCGTCATCCGGGCTCATGTCCACGAGCGTCACGTCGCTCTCCGCCAGCTTGGCGGACTCGAGCCCCAGCATGAGCAGCATGTGGTTGATCTCGCCCAGGGTGACCGCGACCTTCTTGCCCCTCAAGGCAGCGACCGAGGTCACCGCCTGGGACGCCACGATCGCGTCAGCGCCGTCCGATGCGTCGATCACATACACGACCTTCGCCGCCGCCGGCTGCTTGCCCGCGATCAACGCGAGATTGTTGGCCGTCGTGAGGCTCACGTCGATCTGCTCCGCCAGCAGCGGCGGAATCGAGTCGCCCGGGCCCGAGAAGGGCACGAGCTGCACCTCGAGCCCCTCCGCTTTGAACAACCCACGCTCATCCGCCAGGAACAGCCCGGCAAACCCCACCCACTGATTGAACGCGACCTTCAGCGGCGACGCGGCGCGGGGCGCCTCACCCGGCGCGGGGCTCGCTGCCGGCGCCGGCTTCAGCTCGGCCGTCGACTGAGACGGCGCCTCGCCAGACGCCGGCGCCTTGGAGCAGCCCACGAGCGCGAGCAGCACGCCGGCGGCGAGGGTGAACACAGCGCGACGCCCCACAGGGCGACGCTCCAGGGAGCATTCGTGCACCACAGCGACGGACCGCCAGGAACGACTCAGCATCACCCGAGGGCGTCGCCCAGCGCCCGTTGCCAGCCGGCTTCCAAGGTGTTGCCCGAGTGGTCAGGCGCCGCCCGCCCGCGCGCCGACCCGCCCCGACTCGCGAGCCAGCCTATCCTTTCGGTGGGGTTGCTCCTCTACGGATGAAGAGCACAGGTTCGGCTCCTCGGAGCGGTTGAGAGCGTGCGCCCGCACGAGCCAGCCTCCGGCAGCGAGCCCAGGGATGCGCTCCCCACCCCCGGGACCACGAAGGGTCGAGGCGGCGCGCGCGGAGAAGATCGATCGCTAGACCACCACACCAGCCGCTCCGCGGCGTAGTCCTTGCTCTTGCAGAATTCCTTTGCTGTCTTCCCGCTCGCTCGCCACGCAGCGACCCGCGTGGCCGCTCACTCCGGCACCCCCACCCGCCACTCGCTCCAGCGGGCGACCACGTCGCGTACCCAGGGGGCGCCCGCGTTGAACAGGTTGTCGATCGCGGGCAGAAAGCCACCCTGCTCGGCGTAGTCGATCAGTGCGTCGCTCACGGTCTGTCCCGGATACGGGCGATCGAAGTCCGCGCCGGTGCGCAGCACCGCGAGGCGGCTCCGATCGAGCAGGCCCGCCGCGGTGGCGCGCACCAGCACCTCGATGCTGCTGTTGTCTTCCTGCTGCGTGGTGCAGTACGTGCCCTGCCCGTCCGTCATCAGCTGCACCCAGTCGCGCGCTCGCTCGCCGAGCGCGTTGCCGGCGAACCAGGTGTCGCTCGAGACGGTGTCGCCCTGGATGACCGAGGGCGGAGCGTTGGCGGGCGGCTCGGGAAAGTGGGCGCGGAACGCGGCCGCTTCCTCGCTGTCGGTGAGGGGCGCGCCCGCCGACAGGGAGAGCACCTTCTGCAGCAGCGCCTCGTCGAGCTGGAAGAGCTCGGTGCGGTAGTCGGGCGGGGGCTTCACGCCGGGCCCGGGGGTATTGATGCCGAAGTAGCCATATTTCCAGCCCGCGGGCATCTCGCGGGCGTCGATCTCCCAGGCGATGCCGTAGGAGACGGCGTAGCGGGCCCAGGCGGCGGAGCCGAGCGTGCCGCGCGCCGGGTCGATGCCGGCGATGCCGGCGATCAAAAAGTAGCTCTCGCTCAGGTCGAGCGCTCGCGAGTAGACGAGCGCCGTGAGCGAGGCGGCGGCGTTCGCGTGGCCCATGCCGGTGATGACGTTGCACACGCCGTCGGCGTTGCAGCGCACGAATGGGTAGTCGCTGGACAGGCCGGGGACGGCGATCTCGTCGCTGAGCCCGAGCCCGTCGAGCCACACCTGCCCCTCGGGGCCGAACATGCTGATGATGAGCAGCTTGACGGGACGGGGCGCCGCGGGTTCGGGGCCGTCGTCGGGATCGGCGCGGCAGGCGGCGAGCGATGCCGCGAACGCGATGCAGGTCCAACTCGGGGTCGTTTTCATGCTGGGTCCTCGTCACTCGACCGGATTCACGCTCGGGTTCGCCGGCACACCCTCGCGCCACGCCGCCCAATCGCTCACGATCGCCCGCACCAGCGGGCCGCCGGCGTTGAACAGGTTTTGCAGCGACGGCACGAAGCCGCCGGAGATCGAGGAGGCGAGCGAGTCATACGCGCTCTGCCCCGGGTAGGGCCGGTCAAAGTTGGACGCCGTGCGCAGCACCGCCACGCGCGACGTGCTGAGCTTGCCCGCGCTCTCGCCCCGGCGCAGCGCCTCGAACGTCGAGTTGTCTTCCTGTTGCGTGGTGCAATAGGTGCCGAGCCCGTCGGTGAGGATCTGGGTCCACTCCTGCGCGCGCTTCTCGAGCAGCGCGCCGTGCCACCAGGTGTCGCCGGCCGCGGTGTCGCACTGGACGACGCTCGGCGGCTGGTTGGCAGGAGCGATGTCCCAGTGGGCGCGGTAGGCGATCGCCTCGGGGCTGTCGCTCAGCAGGGCCGGGCGCGAGAGGGCGAGCGCCGCCTGCAAGAGCTCCTCGTTCAACTGGAACACTTCGGTGCGATAGTCGAGCGGCGGCTTCTCCGTCGGCGAGCGGGTGTTGATGCCGAGATAGCCCGTCGACCACTCGGGCGGCAGCTCGCGGCCGTCGATCTCCCACTGGATGCCAAAGTCGATCAGGTAGCGAGCCCACGCCGCCGACCCCAGCGTACCCTGCGTCGGGTCGATGCCCGAGATGCCCGCGATCAGAAAGTAGCTCTCGGTCAAGTCGAGTTTCTCGCTGAACGCGACGGCAGTGATCGACGCCGCCACGTTGGCGTGGCCCATGCCCGTCGTCACCTGGCACACGTCGTCGGCGTTGCAGTGCAGGGCGGGATAGTCTGCTGACAGGCCCGGCACCACGATTTCCTGGTCCAGCCCGAGCCCGTCAATCCACGGCTCCGACTCGGGACCGAACATGCTGATGATGAGCACCTTGACCGGACGCACGACGTTGCCGGTCGCGGCCTGCGTGACGCTCGACCCATCGAGCCAGCCGGCGCCGACCGCGAGCCCTAGCACCAACGCCCGTGACGATATCGATCTCCGTTGCATCGCCGACTCCGATCCTTGCGCAGCGCCCGCTGCTGGCCCGGTCATCAACGCTCGCGGCCCGTGGCCTCCACGTTGAGCCCCGATTTCGCCCATGTCTCGCGCGCGACGGCGCTTCGCCCGTCGGAGCGGGAGGCGAGCCAAGCGTGGCAAAAAGCTTCGCGCTTCGCGGCCGACGGAGCTCGGCTCGCTCGCGTCCGAGCCGTGCCTCGGCAGCGCAGCGACGGGCGTGGTGCCGACGATCGCCTCGCCTTGCTGGTCAACGAAGCCAGCAGCGCGCGCGCACCTGGAGGGCACTGGGGCGACCGCGCGAAGCCTTCAGTCCACGCTCACGACCATCTCTGCGGCGTCGAAGGTGTTGTAGCTGTCGAGCATGGGAAACTCGAGCTCGGTGCCTGCGATGAGCCGGGACAGGTCCGTGTACGGGAGGGTTCGCAGCCTGGTGCTCGCCGCGCCGAACGCGATGGCGGGAAACACGGTGGTGGCCTGGACGGTACCCTGACGGCCTTCGGTCCACCAGGTCGCCACGAAGGGGACGAGCCCGCCTTCGGGCGGCGTGACGGGGCCATCGACTCGGAAGCGGCCCCTGCGCGACGACGAGGCTATGCGGAGAGAGGCCTTCTCCGGCGGGATCGCTCGTAGAGCCAACCCTGGGGATTGCTTGCAGGGTACTGGGTCTGCGTCAGAAGCGGACCGCCAGCGAAGTCCCAGTCGGAGCTCCCAGCGCCAGCCACCTTCGACTGAAAGTTGCCTGCGACGCGGACGCTCTGCTCTGCGGCTGCGCCGCGCCGCCGTACTGTCGGGTGGAGTCTGGGTTGCCCAGAGTGTTGTCGGGCAGAAACAGCCGAAATTGAACGCAGTTGCCAGCGACTTCGTGAGCGCCGAGAGAGGGGGAGAGGTCCGAGCGTGCCGAGCGAAACGTACCGAGTTGACGTTGGCAAGCGCCGGCGGTCGCGCCCAAAGTGGTGCTCTACGCGAGAGCCAGCCGTTTCGCGGTGCAGCTCCCGAGCATCGGTGCGACACCCATCAGAAACTCGCGCCATGCAACCTCTCACAGCGAGGTCGCTACCATGAGCACCGGTTCCCAGTTCCTCTGCGCCATGCCCAAGGCCGAGCTCCACATGCACCTCGACGGCGCGCTCTCGCCGGCGTTGATGCTCGAGCTCGCCGAGCGCAACCGCGTGAAGCTGCCGTACGAGACGCTCGAGCAGGTCGAGGCGGCGTACCAGTTCACGAGCCTGCAGAGCTTTCTCGATCTGCTCTACCAGGGCGCGTCGGTGCTGCGCGACGAGCGCGACTACTACGATCTCACCTACCGCTACCTGCTGCGCTGCAGGCAAGAGAACGTGCTGCACACCGAGCCCTCCTTCGATCCGCAGACGCACACCGAGCGCGGCATCCCGTTCGAGACGGTGCTGGAGGGCACCCGGGCGGCCATGCGCGACGCAGGGCGCGAGTGGGGGCAGAGCTCGCTCCTGGTGATGGACTTCCTGCGCCACCTGAGCGCCGAGAGCGCCATGCGCACGCTGGAGGCGGCGCTGCCCTATCGTGACGAGATCGTGGCGGTCGGGCTGGACAGCTCGGAGCTGGGCAATCCGCCGAGCAAGTTCAGCGACGTGTTCGCGCGGGCGCGCGCCCAGGGGGTTCAAGGTGGTGGCGCACGCGGGGGAGGAGGGGCCGCCGGACTACGTGTGGGAGGCGATCCGCCTGCTCGGCGTGCAGCGCGTCGATCACGGCGTGCGCTCCGTCGCTCCGTCGAAGATCCGGTGCTGGTCCGCTACCTGCGCGAGCAGCAGCTGCCGCTGACGGTGTGCCCGCTGTCCAACGTGCGGCTGGGCGTGTTCGAATCGCTCGCAGACCACGACGTGCTCCGCCTCCTGGAAGAGGGCCTGTGCGTGACCATCAACTCCGATGATCCGGAGTACTTTGGTGGCTACGTGAACGCCAACTACCTGGCGCTCGCCGAGCAGCTCGACATGTCCACCGAGCAGGCGCTGCGCCTGGCGCAGAACGGGTTCCGCGCGAGCGTTCTTTCGGAGGCCGAGAAGGCGCGCTTCCAGCAGCAGCTCTCAGCGTTTGCCCGCGAGCACCCCGACCTTTCGTGAGAGGCGACCTCGCGAGCGATGGCGATGGCTCACTCGGGCGCTCGAACCCGCCCGCACGGAGCCGATGACTCCCGCGCACGCGACCCCTAACATATCCGCCACAGTGCATGGCACCCCTACGAGCCAGCTCCTCTGGGAAGACCACGAGCTCCGCCTCGTGCGGCGCGCGGTCGCGCAGGGCGAGGCCGCGAGCGTGCTCGAGCCCTCGTGCGTCTCGGCAGATCCAGCGCCGGAGGCGCGCGACCGCGTGCAGCGCGCCCACGCCATCGCCGCCACGCTGTCGGCTGACTGGGCCGTTTGCTCGTAACTCCTCGCGCTGCCCCGTAGTGACGACGCCCGCGCCTCGAGCGAAGGTCGGGGCGTGGATGGCGACGGGCTGAAGCAGAGATTGCGGCGAGTACGGTCGAGCGGGCGCGGC
>Ga0247763_1001661_pt1 | contig 12370 bp, 8 predicted proteins | sample UWRJL141409B4_FD_179926 | JGI IMG/M metagenome (GOLD analysis project Ga0247763, IMG submission 179926) | Plant litter microbial communities from Arlington Agricultural Research Station in Wisconsin, United States - UWRJ-L141-409B-4 | ecosystem: Environmental > Terrestrial > Plant litter >...
GTGGACCCTCTTCCTCTTCGGCGGCGCGTCCATCTCGGGTGGTTTCGGCGATACCTGGCGCTTGGATCTGAGCGACCCGGGCTCCGCCTGGGCCTCCTTGGACGCTGTCCAGCCCGAGCCGCGCGCCGGGCACGCGCTGGCGTTTGCCCCGAACTACGGCGTGATCTTGTTCGGCGGTCAAGGCGACGCGGTGCTCGGTGATACCTGGCTTTCGGGCGGAGCCGGAGGCTGGCAGCGTATCTGCGGGGACGGATGCCCGGGCCCCTCCGCGCGCCATGGCCATGCCATGACGTATGACTCGCTCAACCAGCGGATCATTCTGTTCGGCGGCAGCGACGGCTCGACCTCGCTCGGTGACACGTGGGAATGGGCGGGCAGCTGGACGCAGCTGTGCCCCAGAGTCGGAAAGGATGGCACGAGCGACGATTGCCATTCACCGCCGCCGCGCCACTATCACGGCCTCACCTTCGATACGCGCTCGGTGCGCACGGTGCTGTACGGTGGGCGCGACGAGAGCGGTGAGCTCGCCGACGCCTGGTCGTTCGATGGGACGCGCTGGTATGAGGAAGCCGTCGCGCCTTCGCCCGAGGCGGCGCGCGTCCCGCGTGCCGCCCACGCCTTCGCCTACGAGCCCCGCTCGGGGCTGTGGGTGCTGTTCGGCGGCAGCGCCGGCGATAGCGTCTCGGGTCGCCTGTGGGCGCTCGATCCACGCAGCGACAGGACCTGGGTGGAGGCCGATTTTGCCGTTGGGGAGCCGGTGGCGCGGGCCTTCGCATCGATGGCCTGGGACGAGGCCCACGGGCGCCTGCTCGTTTTCGGTGGCACCGGCGAAGGCGATCACCGCGACCTGTGGGGCGCGACGCTGCACTATGCTTCTCCGATGCGAGAGTGCATCGCCTTTTGCACGTTGGAGTGCGGAGCGAAGGAGAGCGTGTGCAGAGCGCGCTGCGCGGGGCCGAACGGCGGCGTTTGCCCGGGGGACGCTGGAGCGCCCCCGGACGCGGGAGATTGAATTTGCTGGCGTCGCGAACGCTGCATCAGAAAGGCGAAGCGCCCTCGAATATTGACAGACCGCGCTCGGCGAGGTGAGCTACGCCACTCGGCGTGCACCCCCGACGAAAGCACGACGCTCTCTGGCCCGCTCGCCGTGGCGTCTCGGTGGCTGGTCCTTGCTCTCCGCGGCGTCCCTCGTCGCCTGTCAGCATGCTCCTCCCGCCGTCCCGACGCCAGCACCGGCGGCCGCTGTCGACTCCTCCATCCGTATCGCCACCGGCAGCGGCGTCGGCGCCCTGCCCGAGCCGCGGGCGCCTTTCTTCGACATCACGGCCTACGGCGCCGTCTCCCGTGGGCCCGCGCTCGCGAATCAAAAGGCGATCCACGCCGCCATCGAGGCCGCACGCGCCGCCGGTGGCGGCATCGTGGTGTTCCCCGAGGGCGACTTCGCCACTTACACCATACACCTGCAGAGCCACGTCGGCCTGCACCTCGCTTCGGCCCGCACCATCCTCCGGGCAGCGATCGCCGGCACGGGCCCCGGCGCAGACGGCGGCTTCTACGATGCACCCGAGCCCAACCCGTACGTGGGCCTCCAGGATCACGGCCACAGCCATTTCGCCAATAGCCTGATCTACGGCGCCGATCTGGACGACGTAATGATCTTGGGCCCCGGCATCATCGACGGCAGCCGCCTCGACGCCACAGGGCAGACCGTGCAGGTGCTCGTCAGCGCGCGCCAAAGCATCATACGGTGGTGGCGTTCGAATCGCACGCTGAGACGTCTCCGGGATCCCGCGGCCTTCGGCCTTCTCGCGACATAGCCGGACATCGCGCGGCCGCGGATGTGTCGGCTGGCGACGTTTTGGCGACTCCGCGCCGTGGCAGCATGTCGTTGTCTGCGAGCTGGTTGTCGGCGCGGGGCTCGCTGAGAGCTGGGCAGGCGCCGACTGGCAGGTGTGGCTCATCGATGGCGTGCCACAAGGACCTGCCCAGCCCGCAGCCGAGCGAGATCACGAGCGCTGTCGCCCACGGCTGGCGGGTGCTCAGCGCGAGCCTGATGCGGCTGCGTAAGACGGTCGTGGTCGTCGCCGCAGTGCTGAGCACCTGCTCAGAGGCACACCCGGGCAAAGAGGGGCCTCACGGGGTAGAGAGTGCAGTGCAACCCAAACCCCCCACCCCGGAGGACACCCATGGACAGATACATCGGCATGGACGTGCACGCAATGAGTTGCACGGTCTGCATCGTCGGCCCCTCGGGCCGCCAACTGAAGAGCGACGTGGTCGAGACCAACGGCCAGGCGTTGGTCGAGTACCTACGAGCAATTCCACGCCCTCGGCACCTGTGCTTCGAGGAAGGGACGCAGAGTGCGTGGCTGTACGAGATTCTCTCGCCCCACGTCGACGAGCTGGTGGTGGTGGGTGTCACGGAGAGTCGCGGAGCCAAGAGCGACGCGAAGGACGCTCTGAGTCTGGCGCAGGCGTTACGCCTCGGCTCGATCGAGACGATGGTGTTCAAAGCGCCCAGTCGCTTCGCTCGACTTCGTTCCCTGGCCACGAGCTACGACCAGCTGACTCGGGACGTGACGCGCAATCAGACACGCATCAAAGCGCTCTTCCGAGCACGCGGCATCCTCACGCCGGAGCAGCTGGTATATGGCGCGCGAGAGCGGTCGACGTGGCTCGAAAAGCTCCCCGAGCCGTGTCGCCCCTCGGCCGAGCTTCTCTGGCAGCAGCTCGATGCGCAGCGCCAGCTCAAACGAGACGCCGAGAAGCAGCTGATCTCCGAGTCGCACCGTCTTCCCATCGCGAGCATCTTGGAGACCTGCCCGGGCTTTGGCCCGTTCCGTACGGCTCTGTCGCTGCCCGTGATTGTCACGCCGCACCGATTCCGCACGGCGCGACAGCTCTGGTCGTACTCGGGCCTCGGCATCGTGATGCGCTCTTCGGCAGACTGGGTGCGAAGAAACGACGGCTGGGTGCGAGCCGAAACGGCCAAGACCCGCGGTCTCAATCGCTGCTTCAATCGCACGCTGAAGTACGTGTTCAAGGGAGCGGCAACGACGGTGATCACCAAGCTGCCGGGCTCGCCGCTGCAGCAACGCTACGCGAAGCTGCTGGATGCCGGCACCAAGCCCAATCTCGCCAAGCTCACGTTGGCACGCACCATCGCCGCCACCTTTCTCAGCATGTGGAAGCACGAGGAGGCCTACGACCCAGCACGGCATCGAGCTCAATAATCAACGTTCGCCAGAGTGAGGTCCGATCCGACCGGATGCGGACTTTTGCAGTCCGTCACTTCTTTGGCGAGCACGGTTCGAAGGTGAGCATCCATGAAATTCCTGGCCCCGCCCGCGCGGTGAAGGTCCCACGCCAAAGCTATGCCCCTTCGGAGTTACCGAACGAAGCAATGGCTCTCAGAAGCCCCGATAGAAGGATGGTTCCCGCCCTTGCCGGAGAACGAAGCTGCTTCGATGCCAAACCCAGCACCAGACTGCCTGCGCATAGGAATTTCAAATCGGTTCGCGCAGTCAGACTTCGGTCAAGGTTACATATCTCGCCAACTACGAAGTACCCCCTCCCCTTCAGTGCGCCCCTCGGAGCCACGCTGGCGCCAGCCGGTGGAGCGATCCTGCTGCATGTCGCCGCCGATCGAACACACCACGAACACGATCGAGCCGGCGAGCAAGCCGGTGATCGGGTCCTTCATGCCGAAGGCGGCCATGACGACGACGGCGAGCACGAACGCCGACGAGATCGGGTTCTGATCCGTGATGCCGTACGAGATGCCGTTGACGAGCATCATCACGAACGCGAAGGCCATCGCGAGCAGCACCCAGCCGAGCGACACGCCGAGCACGCCGGTCGCCACGACGACCAGCGCCACGCCCCAGCACACGATCCAGAGGGCGAGGCGATTCGTGTTCGTCTGTCGCCACGGCTCGACGCCCATCGAGGCCGGCTCCGGCGCGGGGGCGCGCAGCCGCCGCACGGCTCGAGCCAGGATGAGCGAGATGTCGACGACCGCAGCGCCCATGATCATGCCGAGCGCGACGATGAACGCGAAGCGGCGGTAGGGGTCGTGCTCGCCGAGCCAGCCGTTCGCGCGGAGCCAGGGCGTCAACGCCTCCCAGACGAACGCGTGCGTGATGATCGCACCGGAGACCCGCACGCCCACGATCATGCCCGCGCCCAGCGTGGAGGTGGAGATGCCGGTGGCCGCCAGCCACGCGACGGCGGCGTTGCTCGACGGCTTCTCGAGCAGCAGCGGCAGCGAGAGCCCCACGCCCATCCCGCCGAACAGCTGCGTCACGCTGCGCCGCAGCAGGCGCAAGTCGGTCAGCGCCCGCAGGATGTTGGCGACGGCGAGGCCCGAGGGATAGGTGAGCTGAAGCCGGTCGACGAGCAAGGGCGTGTACAGCATGCCCACGCCGATCCCGAACATGCCCACCGTCAGGAAGTACAAGAACAGGTGGAGCGCCGAAGGCTCGGGCAGCCCGAGCCACACCATGGCCTGGATGAGCACGCCCATCGCCGACATCGACGCCACCGACGCGGCCGCCGTCTGCATGTAGTTCGCGCCGTGCTTGCCCTCGGCCCCGTAGAAATACGTCACCGTCGAGCCGAGGATGCCCGCCAGCACCTGCCCGCCCACGAAGAACCCCAGCGAGAAGTTCATGTAGCTCGCGGTGATTCCGCCGAGCGGGCCCAGGATGAAGATCGCGATCAGCGCGAGGAAGACGTAATAACGCTTGCTGTCGAGCGGCAGCAGGCGCGGGAGCAGGCGCTCCCCCCTCGGGCTTCGGTTCGCGTTCGCTGATGTCGACGATGCTGGACATGCGCGTCCAGTTTGCCGCCAGCGGCCGGTCGAAAGACACCCGATCTCGCCGCCTGCGCTCGAACGCTCCGCTCCCGCTCACTTCTGGACAGCCCGATCCCACCCGAACCGTCTCGCCTGTCTGAAAGATTGCACCGAAGCAGTCGCGGCTCCCCGCTCTCCGGCGAGGGTCTACAACCACGCCCGGTGACGCAGCGTCATCCAGCGCTCCGGGTTCGGCAGCTCCGAGAACTCCAGCTGGCGGTAGACCTCGTGCGCGTCGTTGGTCGCCAGCATCCAGCGCTGCACGAGCTCGAGGGAAGGGTGGTCGAGCGCGAAGCGCATCAGCCCCCTGCCGAGCCCGCGCCCGCGCTGCTCCGGATCGACGAACACGTCCATCACGTACGCGAAGCGCGTCAGGTCGGAGACGAGGCGCAGGCAACCCTCCTGACGGGTGCCGCGATAGGCGCCCACCACCAGCGTGGAAAGCCGGAAGCCGCGCTCGACCTCGGCGCGCGTGATGCCCAGCGACCAGTAGGCGCCCGTCAGCCAGGCGTGGCAACGCTCGAAGTCGAAGCGCTGGAGGTCATCGTCGAGCACGTGGTCACCTGAGCGAGCTGCATGGGGGTGAGCATGAGTTGCACGGCGCTGGGCGGCCAGGAGCCACGCCGACGATCGCCCCCAGGCCGCGTTCCGCTGCCCGGTCCGTTTTGACGTGGACACATTATGGATGTAATGTCCGACATGGACGTCGGAGTCCGGGAAATTGAAGCAGCACCTCTCGGAATACCTGGAGCGAGCGGCTCAGGGAGAGACGATCCGGGTCACCGATCGCGGGCAGCCCAAGGCCATCCTGGGCCCGATTCCCGGCACTGGGCGTTTGAATCAGGGCATCGCCGAAGGCTGGATTCGGCGCGGCGAGGCTGAGGAGCCTGCTCCGGTTCGTCGTGCGCAGGCGCGCCGCTCCATCGCCGACGTCGTCGCAGAGGATAGGGACGAGTGACCCTCTACCTCGACAGCAGCGCCCTGCTGAAGCGATACATCGCAGAGCCCGACAGCGACATCGCCGAACAGTACTTGATGTCTGATCCGGTCTGGGTGACGGCGCGGCACACCGGGGTAGCAGTTCGCAGAAGCCTGGCGAGGCTGCTGGCCGGCGCTGAGCTCGCGTCTGCCCAGCGCTACTTCTCCGATGATTTTAGCCGCACCAACGTCGTCGAGCTGGACGAGAGCACGTGCGCGCTCGCCGCTCAGATCGCCGAAGTCTCACTGGTGCGGACGCTCGATGCCTTGCATCTGGCTGCGCTGCGCCGCCTGGGTGCAGACGTTCTCCTGCTCTCCTTCGACATTCGGCAAGCCCAGGCCGCGCGCGCTCTCGCCATCACCGTCCTGGGCGTTTGACAAGGGCTTGCGAAACCTCGCGACCGGCTTCGGCAAAGGACCCGCGCAGAATGTACGCGCGATGACTACCTGTCGAAGCGAACGAGGATCCTGCGCGACAGGCCGGCACGTCATCCGTCGAGAGTGCTGATCCTTCTTCGGCAGCCCGGTCGACGTTGACGCTCTTCGAAGCGCGCGCATAGGGTGGTGTTCCGGCGTCGTCGTGGGGGGCGCGGATGCGAGCTCTGAATGCGAAAAATCTTCGTCAGCTACAAGCGGGGCCATGCTCCGAGCGAGCAGGTGCTGCGCAAACTCCAGCACGAGCTCGGGGCAGACTTCGAGCTCCTCTACGACCAGGGCATGCAACCCGGCGTCCCCTGGTCGCGGGAGCTCTATGGCTGGTTGCTCGGCTGCGACGCCGGCATCGCGATCGTCAGCCGCGAGGCGGCCAGCGCCGACTGGTGCCGGCGCGAGTGGAGCGTGCTCGCTGCCCGCCACCAATGGGCCGAGCTCCTGGTGTTGCCCCTCCACGTGGGCGGCGAGCTCGTCGAGACGCGCGTCCTCGACGAGATCCAGGCGCTGCCCTGGTCCGACGACGTGATCCCCCGCCTGCGCGAACAGCTCGAGCGCCTGCCCGAACGCGCCCTCTCCGCGCGCGATTTCCTCGCGGCGCATCAAGCCTGGCTGCGCTGGCAGTTCAAGGAGGCGCGCGTGCTCGGTCAGGAGCCGTATGCCCTGGCGGACGTTTATATCGAAACCGAGTGCGGCGAGCTCACCTGGGGGCACATCAACCAAGCCAGCGCCGATCAACGATGTGACCCCTTCAACGAAGCGAACGGCGGCCGCGCTCCGCTGGTCGACGCCGTGCTGGCCCGCATGGCAGACCCGAAGTTCCGCGAGCTCCTCGTCGTGCAAGCCGGCCCCGGCAGCGGCAAGTCGGCGTTTACCGTGCGCCTCGCGAATGAGCTGATGGATCGCGGGCTCACGCCCATCCTGGTGCGCTTTCGCGACCTGAAGCTCGCGACGTTCCACGACATGGCCGAGCTGCTCGACGACGCCATTCGCATCGGCCCCACCGATGAAGAATCGCCCCACACCTCGGAGCCCCTCGTGCGCACCGTGCTGGACTCACGCCATGAGCTCGGTGGCACGCCCCTCTGCCGTGCCGTGTTTATCCTCGATGGCTGGGACGAGGTGAGCCTCACGGGCAACGTCAGCTATCAGGCGCAGCTCCGCGATTGGCTGCCGAAAGTACGAGAATTCTTCCTGCGGCGAGGGCTCCCGGTGCGCGTGGTGCTCACGGGACGGCCGTCGGCGGAGGTGGGCCAGAGCGGCGTGCTGCTCAAGGACACCCCTGTCCTCACGATGCGGCCGATGCAGCCGCAGCAGCTGCGGGGTTATGCGTCGGCGCTGGCCGAGCGCCTGAGCGCCGCCGAGCGCGCGGGCACCGGGAGCTCCTGGCAGATCGATGTCGGCCGGCTCAAGCCATTGTTCGACGACTACGAGAAGTGGTTCAAGTCGTTCAGCGGCCGCCCACAGCGGGGGCAGGCGCACCCGCGCCCCGCCTTCGCCAGCTCAGTCTTCTCTAGCTCATCGGCGGAGGTGCTGGGAACGCCATTGCTCGCCTACCTCGGCCTGCGCGTGGCTGCAACCTCGACCCAGTCGCCCGCCGACCTCCTGAGCGAGCCCACCGCTCTGTATCATGAGCTGATCGAGGCCACCGTGAAGCACGCTGGCAAAGGGCACGATGCCGGGCTTCAGAGCGGCGTGCACCGCGGTGGAGAGCCCTTGCGCCGCCTCCTGCAAGAGGTCGCGAGCACCATCAGCATCCTGCGCGCCGAGTCGGTGTCGTTCAGCGAGCTGAAGGATCGCTTCGAGGACGCCGATGTCCCCGTTCCGCGGGAATTGATCCGAGGCTGGATCGATGCGCCAAACACCGAGAACGTGCTCCGCGAGCTGGTCATCAACTTCTACTTCAAGGGCGGGCACAACAACCTCGGCTGCGAGTTCCTCCACAAGAGCTTCCGCGAGTACCTCTACGCCGAAGCCATCTTCTTCGCGCTCACGGATGCCGGCACAGATGCGCCGGAAGAGCACGCCACGCTGAAGTACTGGCAAGACTTTCGTTCGGGCACCGCTGCCTTCAAGCTGTCGCGACGTCTCGCCTACCTGCTGGCCCCGCAATGGCTCAGCGCAGACGTGGAGCGCCACCTGTATTGGTTGTTGCGTCGAGCCGCAACGCGGGAGCCCGAGCGCTGGACGGCAATCCGCGACCTCGTGACGGAAGTGTATGCCTGGTGGGCGGAAGGCGTGCACTTGCGGCACCAACCGAGCGGAAGCCGCCGAGGCCCGCGCTGGCTGCCGCCGCTCATCCATTTGGTCTTCGAGCAGACCGCGCCGTTCGACGATCCCCAGGCGTCGTTTGCTCCCGTTCGGAGCACCGCGCTCGATGCGCACCTGGGCCATGCACTGCTGCGCATCGCCGCGATCTTGCATCGTGCGCTGAGTGGCGGCGACGTTCCTGCCCGAGGCCGGCGCGCTCAGTATCAATCGCTCGTCGGGCAGAAGGTCCATTTCCGGCCGGGGGCGGGCTTCTTTGCAGCGTTGCTTGCCCGGATGGATGCAGGCGGGTGGCGACCGGGTCTCGAGCTTTTCGGCCTGGGGAATCTGGGAGCGCTGGACCTACGTCAGGAAGTGCTGAGCTTTGTCCGTGGCATGGGGGTGCAGCTGGAAGGCGGCCTGCTCGAGGACGCAAACTTGATCTACGCTCAGCTGGGCGCCGCCAGGCTAGTGGGCGCGAACCTATCCAACGCCAACCTCGCTCACGCAAACTTCACCAGCGCAAACCTCGCCGGTGCGACCCTCACTGGTGCGACCCTCACTGGCGCAAACCTGACCCGCGCAAACCTCAGCGGCACCAATCTCGCCCAAGCGAAGCTCCAAGGTGCCCGAGTCACCCGTGGCGCCTTGGCTCAAGCACTCAACGTCGACCAAGCACACGGCACCCCTATCGAGGTCGACTCGGCCGTCGACCTCCAGTGGTTCCTATGACCGACCAACTCCTCTCCCGCCTCCGCTTCCGCGGCCCCAAGCGCATCCTCAGCCTCGACGGCGGCGGCATCCGCGGCTGCGCCACCCTCGGCTACCTCGAGCACATCGAAGAGATCATCCGCGAGCGCATGTCGCCGGAAGCGACGCTCGCCGACTACTTCGACCTGATCGGCGGCACGAGCACGGGCGCCATCATCGCAACCCTGCTCGCGCTCGGCCACAGCGTGGCGGAGGTCAGGCAGCGATACCTCGAGCTCGGCCCCAACGTGTTCTCGCGGCGCACGCTCTGGGCACGCCTGCCGTGGCTCGGGCCAAAGCTGTTTACCGCCTGGTCCGTCAAGCCGCTCGAGCAGCACGCCAAGAGGTTGTTCTCGGAAAAAACCACGCTGGGCTCGCCGTCGATGCACACGGGCCTATGCATCGTCACCATGCGCGCCGACACCGTCAGCGTGTGGCCCTACTTCAATCATCCCGGGAGCCAATACTACAAAGACAACGCCGATATACCGCTCTGGAAGCTGATCCGCGCCACCTCGGCGGCGCCCACCTATTTCCGCCCCATCAAGCTCGATGTGGGCGAGCCCGGCAAGCCCGACTACGGCATCTTCATCGACGGGGGGGTGAGCATCGCAAACAACCCAGCGCTGCTGCTGTTCGAGCTCGCGACCCTGAAAGGCTTCAGGCTGGAATGGGCGACTGGCGCAGACAAGCTGTTGCTGGTGTCGGTGGGCACCGGCCGCTTTCCCCAGAGGCTGCGCGAGAAGGACTTGCTCGGTTCGCAAAACGTGTTCTGGGCTCACACCGTGCCCGAGATCCTGATGCACGACGCGAGCGAGCACAACGAGCGCATGCTGCAATACCTCTCGGAGTCGCCCACCGCGCGGCGCATCGACTGGGAAACGGGTGACCTGAAGGGCGACCTGTTGGGCGGGCAGGCCCAGCTCAGCTACGTGCGCTACAACGTGGAGTTCGAGCAAGAAGAGCTGAGAGCCGCCAGCATCGAGACGACCGAGAAGGAGCTCCGCTCCCTGCGCGACATGAGCGCCGGTGCGAACGCCCGGCGCCTGTACGAGATCGGCAAGGCCTGCGCGAAGCAGCACTGCAGGCGCGACCACTTCCCCGCCGGGTTCGACCCCACCCAGCCGCCCGCGGTGAAGCCCGGTGTCTTCGCGAGCCCGTTGGTGGCCCCCAGCCCGTGAATCCACGCCCGCAGAGCCGCGTGCGCGCACCATCCCACCTCGCCCTGCATCGAGGCGGCTCCTACGCCACCGCGTTCTGCGCTTTGTTTTGCCCGATCTTCATCTTCCGATAACTTGGCCCGGATGAGAGGAGTTCTGGCCTTCGCCGTTCTGGGCTTCATCGCGCTCGCTGGGCTGCTCGTCGTCTGGGCACTGAGGAATTCCAAACCTGTCCGTGGCGTCCAACCTTCCGCAAGTTCACATAGCGCGCCAACTACGAAGTACCCCCTCCCCTTCAGTGCGCCCCTCGGAGCCACGCTGACCGAATCCAAAGCACACGTCTCCGAGCTACCACTGGATGGGCAGGGGACGCTAACGGCTGCTGCGCGGTTCAGTCGTCCCAGTCGGGCGCTCGTGCTCGAGCCAACGGCGGGGGCTCGGCCGGCAGGTTACGACGGCGGAGCTCGCTGCGCGCCCGGCCGACGTCCTCAATCACTTCGACGAAGCGCATGCGTCCGCCGCAGCTCGAGCACTCGAGAGGGTCGATGTCGAAGACTCTCTGGTAGAGGATGGCCCAGGCCAGTCGTGATAGGCGGATGAACCGGAGTGCGTCGTTCGAGACCACAGGCGGCACGGGAAGGTCTGCCGCCGACGGACCTCGGGGAATCGAATGGGCACGAGGCGTTTCACCCGGGGCAGGGTTCGCGCCTGCCGGCGGTGGGCAAGCGCTGACTGGCTCGGCGCGGGGTGGCTTCCCCTTGGGCGTCGCCGTGACGACGCTGCTGCGCCACCGGTGATGCGGCGCCCACACTCCGTAGAAGCGCACCAGCGGATGGCGCGGTGGGGGGACCAACGCCGCCAGGCGCGCCATGAACTGCGTCGGCGTCATGAGGCGCGCCTGATCGCCATCCTTGATTCGGTAGCAGATTCTGCCGTCGTCGAGTATCGATAGCCGGTCGAGTGCGAGGGGCGGCCGCGCGCAGTAGCGCAGCAAGCGTTCGCGCGCGGCAGGCAATCCGCCGGGCACGCTGACGCCGGCGTGGAGGTTGAACTGCAGGTGCTGCGCTCCGAGGCTTCGCGTGGGTTTGGGGTGCGAACTGCCGCGTGCTCGGTCTGCCGGCTTTTCGGCGATACCGTGATCCGCCCAGCGCTGGAGCTCACCCACACCCAGGCTGCCCTGCAGGCAGCGCATCCACGGCGAATCGGCGTCGGCGCTCCGCTGCGGGGCTTGCTCATTCTCTGCTCGGAGGTAGCCCGCTCGGCGGAGCCAGCCCACGGAACGTATGGCGATGGTCGTCACGATCTCTTCCAAATCCAGGCGGGTCGGGGCTCGGTGTTTCAGCGTGTCGGCGTGCTCACCGGTTGCATCCTGCAGGAACAGTGCATCTGGAACGATGACGTGCCAGTGAATGTTCAGATTGAGGCTCGATCCAAAGCGCTGGCAGAAGGACACGGCTGCGCCCTCGGCCTGCTCGCAGCCGAGCGCACATGCCCGCTGCCGTTGCCAGCGCTGGATCTCTTGGATGAAGATGCGACCGACCGCGGAGAGCGCCTCTGGCTTCGCCGCCAGTAGCAGTCGGAGCTCGAACGGAACGGTCAGAACCCACTGGCGCAGCGTCACGTGAGCCGGGATCATGTGGTCCATCAGGTGCGCGGCGGTGTTCGACATGCGGCGGGTGTTGCACGATGGGCAGATGCCGCGTCGCTTACACGAGAAGGGCAAAAGGAGCTCCTCGCCGCAGGCTTCGCAGACAGCGCGGGCGAGGCCGTGGGCGTGGAGACCGCACTCGAGGTACCGCCGAAACTCGTTCTCCACGTACTTCGGCAAGGGCCGGCCCGAGCTCTCGTACGCGTGCTCGAGGAAGCTCTCCAGGTGCTGTTGGATGACACGGTAGAGAATGGTCTTCTCGGGGCGGCGCTGTTGGTACGTCTTCTCTGGGGCACCGGCCAT
>Ga0247763_1001662_pt1 | contig 12352 bp, 2 predicted proteins | sample UWRJL141409B4_FD_179926 | JGI IMG/M metagenome (GOLD analysis project Ga0247763, IMG submission 179926) | Plant litter microbial communities from Arlington Agricultural Research Station in Wisconsin, United States - UWRJ-L141-409B-4 | ecosystem: Environmental > Terrestrial > Plant litter >...
CAGCGCTGTGATCGAGCCAACTAAGCCAATACCACCCCCTGGAGTTGGCTTGGGCTTGGGTAGCTCAGGAGGGCTTGGCTTGCGAAAATCACGAGTTGAGTTGGCTTATTTAGTTGGGTAATACCGAGGTCTTGGCACCGGAAACGGTTAATCCGACCCGACAGAGTTAAAAATAGTTACAAAAGACAGAACTCCAGCCTTTATTCATCCTACTAGCTTTAAAATAACCAATTTCGCTGCCAATTCTTGATACACTGGAGCATACAAAGTATATCCCAGTGACAAGAGTGTCTCTATTAACCAACAACAAGCTTGGCTTGGCTGAAGACCCTCTTACACTTGTATATGGTCGGTAGGATGGATAATATATCCAATGCCAAGGCAGTAAGTCGTAAAAACCTGCACTAGTTGGCCAACTACTACGAGATGGGGTTAACTACGTAGAAAACTAGTTTAGCAAAGTAAATGGCGACTTTATCCACAACCTGAAATGCCTCTGGGGGATTAAAAAAATCCGGACCAAAGCTACTAATTAGTTATTAATCGGCGTAAAGGGGTGGCGATGGTACAGGGGCGTTATATAGAGGGGCGGTACGTATAAAAAAGACTAGAAACTGCTTTTTAAGGTCGGAAGTCCGCGCGGGGTTGTTAAAAAAGCGTTTAATCCAACAGAGTTTATACCCGGGGTTAAGAATCTACGTAGTTTAATATAGCGGCGATTAGTCCATCTTATTTAGATATTTATTAAGTTTATTAATAGCGAGGCTTAGGTTTGATTAAATTATACTTTAAGAATCCAGGTTTACGTAGTTAGGGAGAGGATTACTAAATTTGATAATTATAGTATTATTAGTTTGCTGCAACCTTAGTAGCTTAACTTCGTAATTTTAGAAGTGGTATAGAAGGTGGATCCAGCGGTAAGGGTGTTTTTTTTGGTGGCGGTAATAGTTTCGGAGAGGGTTAGGGCTTTAGTATAATATTTAAATCTGAAAAATCTAAATTAAGGTTATTAAAAGAAGCTAAATATTAGGTATAAAGAGTAGTTAAATCGTATTTTAAATTATAAAGATTAGTAATAACGTTGTTAAAATTTGGTTTATTACGTTTAAACTTTTTAGTAATATATTTAAATAGCTTAAAAATTGCTTTTATCTCGAGAAGAATAAGCTAATTAAAGTATATAAAAACGAAAGACCGGCGGTAGGGGTTTTGGTAAATGGGGAGGTTGTTATATTGTTAAATAAATATATTTAGAGAGTTTTTTAAAGCTATAATGTGTTTAATTATATAATAAATTAAGTACTAGCGAGTAATATTATCAGCTTTGTGTCACGGCACCAAAGGACGCAATGCGTAAACACCACAAAAAGTGGAACGTTGTGCAGTCAGGGCACTGCACCGTAGTCCTTCTACATCTAGCTGCAGCCACAGGCAGGCAACATCACTGTACCGTGACATTAACCCTTTAACCTTAGTATTTTAATATTAGATACTTAATAATTTAGTTATACAAGTTAGTAATTTATTAAGAAAATAAATAGTTATAAGAAATAACCCCTTTAAACGTTTAATTTTAGTTAAGTAACTTTAGGCTATATTGGGGTTTAGTTTATTAATATTATTAGTTCTTTTAAATTATTGGAAGTTAAGTTGAGGAATAGATTTAATATACTATATAATGGATTTATTGTTATTTTGAAGCTATAGATTGCTGGGATTAATATTAAACTAGTAACCTACTTTTTCCTTAGTTAAGTTGTTAATTATTTTACCTAATCTTATAATTGGAAGAGCCCTATCCTTTTTCTTATTATAGTATAATAATTGGTTGATTGTACGATTAATATTATTAATTAAAGTATAAAGTATTTTTGTAAAGCATGGGAAATTGAAGTTTATGTTTTTAAAGGTAATATTAAATTTATTAAAGGTAAAATAACCTATATTAGGTATAAAGTTAATAATAATTCCAGTATACGATTGTAACTTGAAGAGGAAGTTTATAGGATATGGTTAATTTTAGGGTAGGTGAGTCTTGATGAGGAATTTTAAAACTTTGGATTATATGGTTTCGAGTATTATTAGTAGTTGTTTATTTTTATTTTTAAATTTTAAAATACTTTGCTGGATTGTAACCATTTAAGTAACTTTGATTATAGTTGTAATATGAATTAAATAAGTATTAGTGTCACGGTGCCGACCTTTAACTAGGGAAAAGGACTTGTTATTGCACGAAGAGAGGAAGAGGGAGCAGTGCTGCCCTGGGTGGCTATATACTCGGTATCGGGTGGGCCCCAAGCGGGTGCCGGACCGGTGGTAACCTATCGCTATCTGGTGCCGTAACAGTACCCCGGGTTTTAAATAGCAGTTACCCTTAACTGCTCTTAAACTAAGCTTCTTTATTAAATCTAGGGTACCTAGTAACGGCTTTTCGGGGGGGTGTAATATATGGGTTACTGCGGTTACGATTTTACGCGGGTTTATTCGTTACCTAGTTGCTACCCTTATTATAGATCTATGTGTAGCGTCCCGGCGTATAAGGTAATTTCCCTTTAAAACCTTACTAAGAAAAATTTCTTACCCCGCGCTCCCCTTAAGTTCCGCGAATTTTTGCGGATCGTTTCTTTTCCTACGCAAACGTAACTATATCCCTACTCCCCTATCTCTTTTGGTATTTATATCGCTTTTTCCTTAATTACGTTTCGTTTTTTTTTTACCTGCTAATTGGAACTATATCGTCGTTAAACGCCTCTCCTTTTAGTAATAAGGCTACTATACCGCAAACCCCGTAAAAGGTTAAGTAGTAAGTTAAGTAATAAAATAAGGTAGGTAACCGTTTATTACCCTATTCCTATCCGGTACTAATCCGTTTAAGTCCAAATTATATATAAGGACCTAGACGTACTAGTTACAGCTAAAGAGTTATTTTACCTTAATTATATTCGGACTGCCCTTGGAATTACCCTAATGAACGGTAATATTTTACTAACGGTTTACTATAAGTTTTCTAAGGTGACTTTTAAAGGTTATAACTAGTATAATTACCGTTATAAGATCTACGCCTTGGTAAATTATTACTTAATTATTATCTTGTGGCGATTTGGTTACTAATTATAATGTAGCCGTCTCCTATAGTCGAATATAATATTCGTAAGCTTTATAAGTTTCTGGATTGGGTTAAAAGTGAGGTTTTCGGTATTAACGCTAATAGTAACTTCGTTTAGTCGCAAGTGCTTTACTAGAAGATTATCGGTTATTTAAAAGTTATAATAAACGTATTTTTAAAAGCCAAAGGTAATTTTAAAAGTAATTATAGTTTAGTTGGTTTGGAAGGCTCGAAAAAGGCTAGTCTCCCTATTTGTTAACTGCTTGGGGTTGATTTGCTAACGGTTTAGTAGGATTTTAAAAAGGTTTAAAAGACCCTCCTGAAACGGCGTCGTAGTTATTACGCGACTATATATCCGTTCCCGTAAAGTGTATATATTAGGGGCGCTGCCTCTAAGGCCGCTTCTGGTCGTACGGAGGCTATAGTTGAAAAGTAGGCCGGAAAGACCCGGTTCCAATTATTACCCAGTAACGCTGGGTATCCTCGTTGGGTTATAGCTTGCCGAATCCTCCGGGCGTAGTTGCTTACTTTGTTCCGAAATGGTAATACCCCTATAGTATGGGATAATCTTCCTACTATAATGATTTTGGGGGAGTATATCTGCTAATTAGTCCCGGTTTGATAGTAGCCCGGTAAGGTCCGGTGGTTTATTATATAGGGGGGGTGCGGTATATTTGGGGGTTTTGGGTTAGTATATCCGGGCTAGATATCCGTAAAATTGGTAATAATATAGTAGTGTAGAGTAGTTGATGAATCCGGTGGCCTGGGGAAGGCCTACCCCCTTTTAAATTGTTCCCGTCTTGAGTTTTTTTTTTTTTTTCTTTCTTCTTCCTCCCCTCCGTTTCCCTGGTATTAGGGAGGCGCCGGAGCGCCCCCTTATTGCTTCCAATTCCTTTCCCTTTTACCCTACCTTTCGGTTTTTTACTTGCGTTGGGGCTTTTTAGTACCTTTAAACTAGGTTAGGGGGCCTAGTTTATTTGGGTATTTATTATAAAATTTTTGGATATCGCTATTATACCCTTATAGGTTTTTTACCAATTCCCAGGTAGGTTGGTAAAGGGGCTATTTAACCTTATATTTAAGCCTACCGTTTTTATTAAGCCTTAAGCTTAGGATTTCGTTAAAAAACCATTCCTCCTTAATCTCCCCTTCCTTAATTCGCTAGCGGGTCGCTACTGATATACTAATAGCCCTGTAGTTAAATTCGTTATTAACGGTATCTTAACCTGGGAGGTTAACTTAGTAGTATTTAACGAGGAAAGTATAAAAAACGGGGAATATCCTAGATTACTTTAGTAGCTAAACGGCGATTACCTATTAATAAACCTTTATTACCTAGTACGGGCCCTACTACTTATCGTTTAGCTTTTCTATTAGGCGCTTTGTCTGGAAGTTTTTTATATTAATCTAAATTTAGTTACCTATACTAAACGTCCCAGCGTCGAATTAATAGCTATTCGTATAATGGGTGTACCGTTCCTAAGCCTCGGCTATAAAGGCCCAGGCTCTTTCGTATACGTATTAAATTCGCTCCGTTACGGTAATAGCGTTTATAAACTTGCGTTGCTATTACTACGTTTGGGTAACGGACTCCCCCTGGGTTAGTTCCGTTTCCATTACTAGGTACTACCTATAGTTAGCGAAAAAGGGCGAAAGGCTCGTTATTTCTAAGACGTAATTATTTACCGCAAATTCGGTTAGTAGGAACCAGTTGGCCTAGTTATCCTAGTAAAAGGAGTAAAAGGAGCGTAAGTACTATTTAACTCCCGCGTTAATTACCTTCGTTTGGCTGTTAGTTTTTGGGTGGAACGTTATCGAGGCCTTAAGCGTTACTCCCAGCCGTTTGTTAAATTCTTTTTAAAATACTAAGACGAATTACGTACTTTTATTTGAAACGATAACTTATAAGGTACTGTATAATTAGTATACCTCCGAGACGAAGGCGTTTACGAGGGTATTTGCAGACGTATTAGCTACTGGTATAAAATGGCGTATTTTCGTAAGCCGATCTATTATAATAAGGATACTAATAATGTCTATACCCTAGCGGCGTGATAGTGGTAGGGGCCTGATATAGTTAACTAAGATATTGGTTTACAGTTGGAACGGTACCGGAAGGGGTTATAGGAATCCCGCGGGGTTAATCCGTAAGGTTTTCGTTTGGGTATAAAGGTAGTAGCCCTAGATAAACGTAGCTATATCCCTTGATATCCCTGGCTAGAAGTATAAGCGTTGTAGGATATTATAGGTCTTAAAACAGCTTGGGTAGCCCGCTAACGCTACGTTATAATTCCAGTAAAAAATCTGTAACCTTATATCGTTAATTAGTAGGATATATAGGCGGTTTTGGTAAAATATCCTTCCCTATATTACCTTATAATTTACAAACGCGATGCAGAATTCCTATTATAAGCGTCGAGGTAGTTTCCTAATCGTAGGGTTTTTAATAACCGCGCGGAGCTTCCGTGCTATTTTAGAGGACTTGTACGTAGCGTTAATATACTTATTAATATAGTAAGTAGTATTAAGGGCGAGTAGCTGGAGGGTAATTGCTAAAGCTGGGGTGGATTCCTATAGGTACGGGGGTAGGAGGGTTTTAAAACGATTTGCGATTTTATTATCTATAATATTGGAGCTTTTGGGTATATCGCCTAATTTACGGGTAAAAGCGTTAGGTACTATGGCCTTTTTCCCCAGGCGATACGTAATTTGGAAGCGGAAATCTAATAGGAACTCCAACTAATAAACCTATTGTTGGTTTAGTAGCTTTATAGTTATAAAATACTTAAGGCTCTTGTAATTCGTTATTACTTTAGCCGGGTCCCTAATTCCCTATAGCTTTAATCTCTACTCCTTAAACGCCTTAACGATAGCTAGTAGCTCCTTGTCGTAAATCTTGTAGTTACATTCCACTAATAAGTACTTGGCCGAAAAGAAGGCGATTAAGTATAGTTTACCCGCCTCGTCGTATTGTAATAGGACTCCCCCAGAGGCCTAGTTGGAAGCGTTAACTTCTATTACCATCCTCCGTTTAAGGTCGAAATAATTAAGGACTAGTACCAAAACGAAGGCGTTTTTAAGTTCCTTAAAGGCCCGGAGGCTTTCTTCGGGGAAGCAGCCCGGCTACTTCTCCCAGTTTATTAAAAAGGTAAGGGGTTTAGCGATTTAGGAAAAGCCCTTAATAAACTGTTAGTAGAAATTCGCGAAGCCGATGAAACGTTACAAATCCTTTAGTGTTCTAGGGGGTTTTTAGTTCAAAATCGCCTCAATTTTCTCGGAGTTTATTTTAATACTGGAAATATTAATAATAAAACTAAGGTATTTGGTTTCTTTTATACTAAACTCGCTTTTCCTAATATTAATAGTAAGCCCAGCGTTTAGAAATCTTTATATTACTTTACGTACGTATTAGCGGTATTTTAACCGTGTTTTGCTAAAGATGAGAATATTATTAAGGTAAGCTGTAACGTATTTATCGAGGATATCGAATAGGGTATAATTAATATAGTACTAAAATGAGCTTAGGGCGCCCGTTATTCCGAAATTGGCTACGAGGTACTTGTAAAGGCCGAATCTGGTAATAAACGCGGTCTTCTACTCGTCTTCGGGGGCGATTTTAAGTCGGTTAAACGCTATGGTAATATTAAACTTAGTATAATACTTTACGTAGTATAGTATATCCAGGGTTTCGCAAATAAGCGGAATCGGGTAGTGGTTTTTAATCGTAACGTTATTAAGGCCGTAGTAATTGACGCAGATCCTAATACCGTTACCTAATTTCTTAACGAATAGGATAGGGGCCGTTGCTAAGGAGGTATTAAGTTGGATGAAGCTTTTATTAAGGTACTTATTAAGGTATTTTCGAATGGTACGGAGTTCGTTTAGGGATATAGGTTTTACGCGGTAATTTAGTAACGTTTTGCCGGGGATTAGCTTTATACGGTAGTCGAAGGGGCGGTGCGGTAGGAGGGTCTCGGCCTCCTTAGGTAGGAAGGCTTGGATAAGGTTATAGTATTTGCGTAGTAGTTTGTCTTTGATTTTTTATTCCGTAGCTAGTAGTTTCCCGTCTAGGTACCTATTAATATCCGCCTCTGTTACGGCCCGGAGCTATAGTGCCTCGTTGATCCAGCCTCTAAATGCTTATAATCTGGGGTCGATAGGTTTGTCCGGCTTTTCTTCCGAGAGGATGCTACGGAGTATAGTTATAGCGGTAACGAGTACGAGGTTATTTATAGGGGTAGGGTCGGGTTCGGGGCTAATTATAGCGTAAAGTTAGATAAGGGGGATAGTAGTAACCTTGGTACCCGGTTACCGGGCTGAAAATAAGAAGGAGGTGGTACCTAGGAGTACGATATCGCTAGTAACGGGGGGCTTTAGGTCCGGTTCCTCCTTAACTCGTCCCTATTTGTAAGCTGGGGCGTAGTTGGTATAGATAGTATGGCCGTAGATTATTAGGGTACCCGTCGATTAATTTATAACTGGGTTGTGGTACCGGAGCTAGGGGAGGCCTAGGATAGCGTCTGGGCCATTTAATTACCATACGTATAGTATAATCTGTTCCTTAAAGCCTGCGAATTAGTAGTTTACAAGGTAATATTCTGTAACTGACCTAGCAATTATACCGTCGGTAAGGCGGAGGGCTTTTAATATGGTAAGGGAATGGCGGGGGAGGTTGTAAGTAGTAGTAAAATACCAGTTAACGAAGCCTATTAGGGAGTATCCCGAATTAATTATAATTTACGCGTAGGTTTGTAGTAAGGAGTCTGTAAAGAGTGTAAAGGGGAGTATAAATATAGTATTAGGTCCTATAAAATGTAAATATAGATCCTTCGTTTTATTTGCTTTTATAAACCGTATAGCCCTTTAACGGCAACTATTATTAGGGGCTAGGCTTTTCCCTATTCCGGTACCTTTCCAGTCGCCTTACGATTCCTTACTATACAGGCTAAGGCGAAGTACCCGGCTTTGCCGTAATATAGGTAAAGGTTGTAGTCCCGTTGGTATTATTTTTCTTTAACTGTAAGGGGTCCCCTGGGCATACTGACTTTATCGAGACTTATAATATCGCTAATGGTAGCGGATTGGCTGTGGGCGGGTACCGGGGCGGCACCGATCCGGCTACAGTACTAGTTATCCGACATGTTCTTGTAAATTACGCGGAATAGTTCGACCTATACGTCGAAGACGTTGGGGGCGGGGAGGTTCGTATTACCTACGGTAGTATTCCGGTAGGTCTTTAAGATTTTGCTACGGAATACGTTAACTAACTCTGGTTGGGTCTTCTTGGTAAGGTGGCCTAGCCTAACAAAAATTAATATAAAGTTAGCAAAGGACCAGCCTGCTATTAATAGGTCTTTAAAGTCGCGGAGGGTTGTAGTATACGTATCGTAAGTTATATAAATAGGGTCCAAAGTTGTAATAATATTATCCCAATCGCTATACGCCTACTAGGTAATATGGTATAAATTGGCCGTAATATAGTTGATCGTATCCCAAATCGTTATATATACTTCGCCGGAAAGGCGTTAGGCAGTATAAAGGAGGCGGTTAGCGGGGTTAAGGTAAGTGGAGTAATTAATGGTAAATTTAACAGTAAGGTTGGATTTCCAGTTAACGTATTCCTTTTAGCGGAGTTTCGGATCCTTCGTCAAGCCGTTAAAGATAGCGGGGTCCGTATCCTGGATACGTAGTGATTCCCTAACGATTACCTTAATACCCGGGGCGGAGGGTACCGGAGCTAGGGTTTATACCGCGGCCCGGAGGGTCTGGATCTCGGTTTCCAAAGCCGCGATCTTAGGTGCTTATTCAGCCTGTGCTTCTTTTAGTACCTTATTACGCACCGCCCGCGAATTTGTAAGTGTTTTAGCGGCGGCTTATACTTTTTCCAATACTTTATTAATAGCTCTCTGGGCCTTAAATTCCCCGTAATAGTTAACTAGGGCGCCCTTAATATACGTAAATACCTGGTATAAGTTGTCCTTATTGGCTATAGGGAGTCTCGGGAGGAAGGTAAGGTCCAGGGACCTGGTCGTACTGGGGCCGGGGAGGTCCCGGATAAGTTTGGTAATATTAGGAAATTGCTTTATTACCGCGGTAGGGCTTTCCCGGGGGACCAGGGTCTCGGTTTCTATTATTATAGTTAAGACTAAGGGGGTAGGGCAGTAGTAGGTTGGTACTAGGTCGGGGTTAGTATAGAGTTCTGGGGGTTGGTAAACCCGGCGGGAAAACGGGTTAAAGCGTCCCGAAGTATAGACGGGGAGGGGGTTAGGACTCCGCTATAAAGCCTATTAGTAATTATACGTCGGGTGGTTGCCGCGATAGTACCAAGGCTGTCGGGTAATCGGGGGGTTCTCAGGGGTATAGGGGCTTAGTGATTAGGTTTTTTTGGGTAATGTATTTGGGGTGTTTTCGTAAGTTTTCGTAGTAAAATCCGGGTCTCTTTGTAACTGTGATTGCGGTGTATTCTAAGGCGGGTTGGTGCCGTTTCGGGGTTTGGTCTGGGTTAGGAGGAGTGCTTCGGGTAAGGTCAGTAACAGTCACTGCTCCTGTAAAGTAGGTGCAATAAACTATTACGGTGCCGACCTTTAACTAGGGAAAAGGACTTATTATTACACAAAGAGAGGAAGAGGGAGCAGTACTACCCTGGGTGGCTATATACTTGGTATCGGGTGGGCCCCGAGTGGGTGCCAGACTGGTGGTGACCCACCGCTGTCTGGTGCCGTGACAATTAGGTAGAAGCCACCTACTATTTTCCCTTAAACCTAATATAGCTATTGTTGTAAAAAGAGTATTATTATACAGGTTTTTTAAAAGCTTTTAATTAAGTAAAGTAATAAGAAAATTAACTATTGTATAATCCAGTTACTTAAGTCCTTCCTTACTATTATTACCTCTTTTAAGGTAGGATTGTAAAGAAGTAAAGAGTTCCTTTTGCTGGTAAGTTAAGTTAAAAAATAATTATTAATCCTTATTTAATTTTATATAGTGAAAAAGTATACCTAGAATAGATTTCTATATCTAATAATACTACTTTATCGTACGATTAAGGACCCGGGTGTAAAATGGTTTTATAAGTGTTTTATTTTAGTTTAATATATTAATAATAAATAAAACGAAGTATTTAAAATCTTTATACGAGTTATAATCTTTTTAGGCCTTATTGATAATTTTGAGTAAACTGTTTTAAGTAAGTTAAAGCTTCCAAGCCTTTAATTTATCCAGATTATTAGCCTAATTATTATTATAATTAAGGTTAATTATATAAAGGAGCTATTTGTAATCTAAATACTTAAAAGCCCGAATCTATTGGGTTCTTTTAAGTTATTAATTAGGCATTAACCTTTTCTTTTCCTTAGTAATAATAGTTAATTAAGTTATAAGTTGCTTTTACTAAAGGTTAAAAGTTAAAAAAATGGGATTTTTAATTATAAAATTTTGTTATTATACGATTAAAGAACCTTATAGGGCCTGGACTTTAAAAAGCTTAACTTTAAAATGGCCTTTAGGGAAAAAACGCTAGTAGTAAACCCTAGTCTTCTAAGGAGGTAGTAATATATAGGAAGAAGTTAAAGGTTGGTTTTTTTACGTTGGGTTTTTTTAGTTGTATTATTAACGGTAATAGTTTTGGATATTTGTAATTATACAATAAATTATTAAATATTAATAATACTAAAACCTATTAATATATGGGAGCCTAAGGTATAAAATTAGTGGAGGAGGAGTGGTAGGAAGCTAAAAACCTTAAAGGTCGGCTACTTTAGTATAGATAATAGGCGAATTTTAATAAATTTAAATAATAAACTTCCACTTTAGGTTTAAAAGGTTCTTATATTTTATACAAAGGTATATTATAAATTTATTTAAAAGAATTATATATTTGTAAAATTTGTAAATAAGAACTTTATAAGGTTAAAGAAGATAAATGGGTTTTATTTTATAAAGGTTGGCTAAGTGGAAGTTAGTTAATAGAAGGTTAAATTTAAAGATTAAACTTATTAAAAGAGACATACGGTTAGATAAGGTGGTATTTATACGATTTAAGGTATTGTAATTAAGTATTAATATTGTAAAAGAGTTGCAATAAAGGTAGAAATAGTAGGATTAAAAAATATAAAAAGCGGTGACGGGGCTTAGTAAAGTAGGTCTGGGAAAATATTTCTTAAAAAATTCCAAAAAAACCTTTAAAAAAAATAACTTAAATATAAATATTCTATCTATCTTAAATAATTTTATATAAAAAAAAGAGAATATAAAGAAAAAAAGAAAAAGAAAAAGAAAAAAAAATATAAAGAAAAAAAGGAAAAGAAAAAAAAAATAAAGATAAATTTTATATATTCTTTTTATATATTCTTCTTATATATTCTTCTTATATATTCTTCTTATATATTCTTTTTATATATTTTTATTTATTTTTCTTACCTATTTTTTTTATATACCTTTTTATATTTAAAAATTCCTTTTTTATTTTTTTTCTTTATTAAAAAAAATCTAGTATACGATTTTCTTAATCTGAGATTTTGATATATTTGATTTGTTTTAATTCTTCTTCCTTAGCTTGCTTAACTTTCTCTCCCTTTATTATATTATTCTCTACCTAAACCTCTAACCCCTAAACCCTAATTAGGCTATATTTCTTCCTATGGTCCCTTTACTTATAATTTCTATAGGCCCCGTTGAAGTGTTTCGTCGTATAATAGTACCCCTTGAATGGTCCTTAATCCGGTTTAGCGGTATAGGCGGTATAGGGGCTATCTTAGCTACTACCCCGGCTTTATATTATTAGGGTGTTAATGTAGCTGGGTTAAGTTAAGATTTTCTTAATATTTATTTTACCTTTATACGCTTTTATATTGTAGTTGGGTAGGGTTAGAATAGCCTGCTGATAAGCCTATATTCTAGTTAGTATATTTTTCTTTAGGGCAATTTAAAACTTATGCCTATAATATAGTTCTTTAGAATTCTAGTATTTATAGCCGAACCCGTAGGTATAGTAACGAGTTTTTTACCGTTTGGTTTTGTATGAGAATCCCGAAGGATTAAGTTTATTTTATACTAAAAAATAATATTAATTAGCGATTTGAATTTAAGACCTTTTTGAAAGTAATCTCTCATATTATATATAAAATTGTATACTGGTTAGTTAGTTGAAAATATATGATTTAATTTTCATATATATAGTTTATAATTTACATTATACGAAGGAAAAAAAAATTCGGTTTTTTTTTTTTTTTTTTATTTTATTTTTTT
>Ga0247763_1001663_pt1 | contig 12352 bp, 11 predicted proteins | sample UWRJL141409B4_FD_179926 | JGI IMG/M metagenome (GOLD analysis project Ga0247763, IMG submission 179926) | Plant litter microbial communities from Arlington Agricultural Research Station in Wisconsin, United States - UWRJ-L141-409B-4 | ecosystem: Environmental > Terrestrial > Plant litter >...
TCATTGTTCCAAGCTGTGGTGGCCCTTTCATGGCTTCCCAACTCCCCGCACTCCCCCATTTTCCATCTTACCCCGCAGCCTCCAACAGGCACAAGTACCAAGTACCTCTGCAGCTGTCGTCTCCGGCGTCTCCGACAGCACGCTAACCCCTGTCGGTCAAGTCTCTGCGACCGCGATCTCAGCGGCCCGCGACTCCAGATTGCAACGGCTTCGACAGTACAAACCCGCTGCATTCACCCAGCCAATCAAGCCCCACCGTTTACCTCAACTGTCCGCTTTAGGAACCGTTTTACCTATCTCCACTCTCATTCCTGCTCTTTTCGACCAGCGACGCCTTCCTGGGTGGAAGTTGTAGCCGTTGGCGGCAACGCTAAGCAGGGCGCCAAAGCAAGGTACAGACACCTGCTAACGATGCACTGCGACAGTTGGCGTGGAGTTTGGCAGGGGAGGCGAAAAATCTGCATCGGACATCATCAAACAGAACATCTAGACTCGTCCAATCTGATGATGCGCTGGTGCATGTGAGCACAGGAGATCTAACGTTGGCTGATCTGATCCTTCAATGGTTCCCACCTCTTGCAACCACCCTTTCCATGATCCCCCCAGACTCGCTTCCCCAGATTTCCATTTCCCCAGACGCTCCTCCTCGTGCATCTCATCAAGCAAGCCCCCTCTCATCATCAATCGGTCGCCTTGGCGTCATGGCGGACCGGGCCTCTTCTCCTTTGCCACGCGACAGGCAACCGCCCTTCTTTCGTGACGTGTCTCAGTCCGACCTACTCACTGCTAAGCAGACATGCTCTATTTGCTTATATGGGGTTGGCCACGCTGGATAGATACTTACCTGAGGTGCACAGAATGAGAGAATAAAATGACCAAAAAAGCCGCCATGCTACCGAGCGGCGCATTCTTTTGGCCAGCGAAGATGTAAGGCCAAATAGCCGACCAGCAACACCACTGCCGTACGGAGTCCCGCTTCAGGATGCAGCGCACCTACATCCCTGGCAGCCGTGTAACGCCGCGGACAACCGCGGCGTGCATGGCAGCGCATGGCATGGCAGCGCAGTGCAGCAATACACAGATACATGGCTCCCACACCAAGACCAGATGCCGGATATATGGAGATCGGGGTAGGCAAGGGAGAGAGAGAGTGTGTGTGGGTTGTTTTTAGAGGCGGTGGTGACGTGCATCCAATTCGCAAGTCCTGGACATCCACTTGGACGCAGCACTGCGACCACACCTACACTCACTCATCCTTCACTCAAACCCACCACACCTCATGGAAGTCGGCTTCCTTCTGCACAAGAACCAAAATTAAAAGAAACAAATAAACAGACAAAAAGAGTGGCAGCCAAGCAACACGGCATTTTCAACAGCTTCGGCTTTTGACAATCTCTTTCCATTGACCCGCGTCTTCGATTATAGGGTGTGCTGCTCTCAAACAGAGTTGCATTCCACCCATATGCTATCCATGCACGCACAACTACGATGGAATAATTGAACAAGTCCATACTTAGCAACATACGGAAAGCGTCGTCATCGTCTAGAACAATTCGATCAGCCATCCCGGCAAGGAAGCGAAGCAAACCATTCCAGCCGGCGGGAAGGAATAGAGAATGTTAGTATAGAGGAAAACCAGTTGAAAAAGCACAAGAGACCCGGCGACCTATCACAGAAACTCGCCATGTCCCGTCACGACCAGGACCCAGGTCTCACAAAAAGCTAGGAATAGAACATGAATCAGGTACGCCACGCTAGAATACACTGCACACCACACCAAGAAAGCGTACACACACCCATATTTGCTCAAAGTATTCCTATACGCACGTGGCCAAGCGGGTGAAGCACAGGGCAGATACACCAGCTGCCTGCCGGCGGTTTCCCGGTGCATTTGCCATACCTTCACCACTCGGATTCTACGAGGTTATATTGGAGAAAGAGTAACAGACTGGCTGTGCAATGCAACTTGGCGAGCATGTGGACAATTTCATACCCACACCACTCACATTCAAACCAAACACGCTCGCACCAAGACACAAATTCACCAACAGCAAGAAACATGGTGGGGAGAGTCAGATTCCAGGATGATGAGAGAATAAAATTGACGAAATACCGCGGCTCATTAACCGCCTAAGATACATGCCCTCTTGGTCTACACGGCGCACACATTGCATCGATGCTCATTCCGGATATTCAGACGTCCCCTTCTCCCTATTCGTCGCACCATTCTTTCTCTCATTTTTTTCTCATCGCTCAGCACGAATGCTTACACAAGGGACCGACGGTCAGAAAATTGGAAGAAATGTTAACTTCTTCAGCCTGTCTCTGTCTTGAGAGTCTTTTGCGCCTTGGTTTGTCTTGTTTGATACCCAACTAATTTTCCTCCGGCCAGGCCCAAAGATGATATCGTGAGAATAAGCAGTAAGTATATCATAACCCTTGGTATATCCATCGTTCCCCCCATAGTACCCGAAGTAAAACATCAGCCAGTCGAAGCGTCTCGAAAAGAGGGAGAACAAAAACATGTCGCACCACCAACCGAACAATGCGTGCCAAGATATGCCTTCCCACCCACCACACCACAACACCGCATCCCCTTTCCCCAAAATACCCCAGACTCCCAAGCCAAGTACCCCACATTTCGATTTTCCCACACCCCCTGCACCCTTTCCCCAGTTCCAAGTTTCCATTTGTTGTTCCCTTTCCATTGCCAGCCGGCAACCCAAACCAATCCAGCCCAGCCCAGTGCGAGCGTTCCATCACACCAAACACCCGACCTTTGGAATCTCTGAAATCGAGATGGAATGGCTTCCCGTCCGAGCCGAAAGCAACAACATGCCCCAAGGTGGATCCAAATTCTGCCGAACTGATCTCCCAAAGTGTAACGCCAACCGAAAGTGACCCAAAACCCAAAACTCCACATCACCATCGCCAAGATTTTGAAACAAACAAAGTAGAGAGACACGTGTGGGGGGAGAAACTGGTAATCGAGTCGAAGGAGCCGTAGCAGTACATGTTTCGTAAAATCACTGCACATACGTGAAGCTGTCCATACCTACGGTAGCGGCGGCCGGATGGTGATGGTGGGCTTGGCTCATCATGCCAAAGTCCATGTGCATGATGCCGTCGGGGCTGGCTGATGCGGGGCCCGGGGCGCAAGCGGCGAACTCGGCAGCGGCGGCGGCATCGGCTTGGCCGCCCCAGTACATGCCATCAAGATCCCAGAGACCGCCTTGGTCGAGCATGCCCATCATGCCGAGGCCCTCGACAGGCTCTAGTCCGATGGGGCTCATGTGCAGGCCGGCGTCTGACATGAGCATACCGTCGCCGGTCATGTGCATGCTGGGGCTCTGGGAGCGGTGTGCTGCCTGTTGGGCTTGGATAGCCCGGCTGGCCTCATACATTCGCCAGACCACCTCGCGGCTGCGGCGTGCAGCCAGCGACCACTCCTCCATGACCTCGAGTAAGTCGAGGACCGCCTCAATCTGCTTGAGCCAGTCAGGCACCCGCGGGCTGCCCCACTGCCAGAAGATAGATACCAGCGGCACCATGGCAGCTTGGTAGAGGAACCAGACCGCGTTCCATCCGCTCATTTGGTTACGGGTCCACTCACGCGCTACGTCCTCGATCGTCTGTGCCGCGAGATCGCGGCATGTCTCGATGGCAGCGAGATCGGCATCGCACGCTTGTGTGTGTGGGTTGAGACCCGAGCTGGCAAGTGAAAGGAGAACTGGGCGATGCAGGAGCATGCGCAGATTCTGGTAGCGCCACTTCATGATGCAGCGTGCCATGTAGAGCGGCTCCGCGCATGGGTCCGTAGTGCGCAGCAACCAGGGGAGAGAAGTGTACCAGCTGACGAGCTGGTTATCAAGGTTGCAGCGGTCTTCCGTTCGCAAGAGCGGCGAGATGGCAAGCATGTCCTGGATCTGGGTGGCAATTTTGCAAAACTTGATGTTTTCGATCAAGGGCAAGATTCCAGCGTGCTGGGAAGAATCACGGCCTGCCGCAACACCGAATTCGGGAGGGCGGATGTTGATGGCCGGGCCCCATCGTCCAAAAGAAGGGCGACCCATGGTAGTCGTAGCCCAGGTGTCGAGGCAGAACAGACTCCACCACGTCCGCCTTCTCGTCTCGGCAATAGCAAGATCGCTACCGCTTGCACCCTGGGCCAAGCTCTCGCGGTGCAGGCCAAGCGCACTCGCCATGCGGATGGCAGCACCGAGCACTGCGTTGGCCATGTTGGGTCGGTTGATGTAGTGGAGGTAATAGCCGCCAATAAGAGCGAGGGCCTGGACGGTTTCAATGTGGCTGCTGCCAAAGGCATCCATGGGGAGGTGCTCCATGGCGCGGTTGTAATAGTTGATGTGGTTATAGTCATCCGACTTCATGGCCACGATGCTTCCCATTGCGAAGACCATGTTGAGCAGAGCCAGCCATGGCGCGTCCAGTCGCTGGCCCTCAAGGTAGTCAGCGCGGAAAGAGCCCTCATCCAGCATGGGGACGAAGACATGAATCCTCTTGAAGTACGCGTCGATCAGTGTCTGGCCCTTCCAAGACCATGGGATGCGCTGCAAGTCCTTGGGAGCCGCGGGCTTTTGCCGGATGACGGGATAATTATTCGACATCTCAACGTTGTTAAGCGGCGCTGCCAGGGAGCCTCGTAGCCCTGGTTGCACCTTAAGCATGACCATCAATGCGGCCTTAATTGACGAAGCGCCTAGGTATGACTGCTGACGGTCCACTGATAGAGACAAGGCGTTGATGTCGTCGGCCTCGGCAGGAATAGGGTCTCTTCCGCGCCTCTCTTCATCCCACTCGGTATCTCGGGAGGGCATCTGTTCCAGTAGGTTCTCTGACTTGAGGATCGTCGGTGACTCAAGTTCCGAAATAGGCGACGTGTTGAGAGGTGGTGATGGCAGGCCACCGACTGATGTGTCCAAGACAGGCCGGTCGAGAAGGTTGAGCAGTTCTTGCCTGCCTAGGGGCAAAAGAGTCTGGACTTCGTGGTTCGGGTATAGACGCTTCAAGATCGACCGGCATTCTTCGAGGGACTGAGATAGGGCCTCGAGAGTCTTGCGGGAGGGGATGACTCGTTGTCTGTGCTTGTCGTAGAAGCATCTCTTAGGTGCACGGCTGGAAAGGCATTGGCCGCAGGGCTGTTGACCGTCGCATCGGCTGAAGGAGGAGTTAGGTCAGACTTTGTCGATACGGTGGCTTATTGTCATGAGCACTCACATCTTGCGTCTCTTGCACTCGGCACAGGCGTGTGGTGTTGTTATCCTCTTGGCAGTCCCAGAGCCGTTCGTCTTGACGCTGTCTTGAGAGTCTGTAGATGCTTTCCGTGGCGTGACGCCTTGGACTGTCGACCCTGTCAGCTGGCTGGCGGGGCAAGAGGTGGAGAGAGATAGACAGAGAGAGACTCACAGGTGTGAAACATGCCGCCCTGGGTTGGAATTGGGATGGTGGGCGCCATTGTGGGCGAAGATGGAAATGAATTGGGAGAAGGTGAGCGAGTGGGTTGGCCGGCGTGGAATGCCAGCCGGAGAGACGAGGGTATAAAGACGTGAGGTGGAAGCAACGGTTGCACACAAGATTCTCAGATCAGCTTGTGAAGTGAAGCGAGGTCGATCATGAGATCCAAGAGGTAGGAGAAGGCGGGGATATAGATGGACGGGGGGCAGTGACAGGAGGCGAGAACATGGGGGAGCGGATGCAGACTTATATATCTACATTGGATGCAGTTGGAGATATTGCCCTAGAGTGTGGGGAGAGGGATTTGGAAGGGTCGGATGGGTCGACGAGGCCGCCGCCCTGTGTGGAGTGTGGAGAAGCTGTGTTCAGTGCAGGTATTGTAGTGCATCTTGCTAAGACCCCAGTATAGCTTGCCAGGTATAAGCTTGATATTGAGTGCGGTGTGGAGGGCAATGTACGTTCGCAAGCCCAGCGCCATCTCAGGTCAATGCCGTGTGTTGCTCATGGGTGGGGCCGCTGGGTGGGCAGCGAGGCAAGCCACGAGCCTGCCAACATGGGGCAGCCGGGCGAACAGGGGTGTAAGGAAAGCGCGTCCGGCCAGGCACAAGTTACAAGTTACATCCAGCGCTGTCTGGCATATAACGCCAATCAGCTATGCCTGAGCTGCAGTACCTGAAAAAAACATATTAATATGCGGGCAAGTAAAGGTCACGCCAGGGTCGCCTGAGGGCTTGACGCGGAGAAGACGGGCAGGGGACGGAGCGGGGACACGACCTTGGACCTTGGACCTTGGAGAAGAAAATGTGAAAGCTGCGTTGCCCGACCTGAGAAGCGCCACTGCAGAGAACAGACGTAACTTAGCTTGACTTTGGCGTACCTCGATGCCAGCTTCTATGGCATCGTTTCAGCGCTGGGACCAGGGTGTATGCGAGTACCTGTGTACACTCTCCATCTGCACGTCAACCAGGGATCATGGATGCCGCACGTGGAAGTCGAGGTACCTTGTCGTCCAGCGCCGGCCAGCCGATGTACCGGCCAGCCAGCGTCTAGCCGACTATCCTGATGACGATGCAGACCTCTCCGGATGCCGACTGGTGCGAAGCAGCCCACCTCGCCATCGACAACGGCTCTGCTGCAGCAGCAGTAAGAAATATCACTTGACTGAAGGCAGTCGAGCGGTTTCTGCAAGCCGAGCTGCCGAGAACTGCTCTTTCCAATTCGATTATTCGGCAATCGGAACATGGACGTAATGAGCATTCTCTGATTTTCTGTGCATGAGGATGTGCAGAATTGCAAGAGAAATTGAGGGATCGCACTGATCGGAGGACACTGCGGTGGGGCAGCGTTAGTAGGATCACTGGAAGGAGGGACCGTCGGCCCCCAGTTCCAACGTCCATGCTGTTGTCCCTAGCAAGACTCCTGTTCCTGGGCATGCCGAAGCTGGCGCGAGCTGCCCTGTTCGACGGTGGAGATTCAACTCGAAATCGCTGCCGCGCGCTCTTGAGCGTCAGGGCAAGGTGAATGCGACGCAACTTGTGGCAGCCAGGCATCCTGCTCAATGTAGACGAGCTACCGCAATTGCTGTACCGATTTTTAGTGGCACTGACGATAGATCCCATCTTCGACTGCCATCCATCTGGACAGGGGTGATGCTAAAAAGTCTGGGGGTCCAGTCTGGAGTTGGAGCGGGGACCCCGCACGTTTGCCCAGGCAGGGATAGCTCACCGCCAGCGTTTTGGGGGAGAAGGGGAAACGGTCGGGAACCCCAAACTGCGTGTTTCCTCTCCGTTATTCCTTGACACGGTGCATGTGACTCGCAGGTCTCTGACCACCTATCAGAACCGCCATCGGTATCACCTGAATCTAAATCTACAATCCGCCGATGCGTTCTAATCCTGTCTTCCTGGCCGTTCTGGCCGGGTCCTGAAGCCAAATCAGCTGTGGAGCTGATAGCTCTGTCTGCCCACTGTAGGGAACCGACTGTCTCTCAGCAATATCAGAACACCTGGGTCTCCAGGGCCAGCTTGAGCCGGTGGACAAAAAAATAGATATCAGTGGCGATTTCAGCTTCCTGGGCGGGGGCACATGACCGGGCATGTTAATCTACGAGTGCCTTTGCCTGGTATGCCTGGGGGCCGTTGGTGAGCAAACTCAGCCGTGTGAGGGGATCCGCCACCAGCCGCGTCTCCAGAAGACGGCCCTGTAGCTCGCAAGTGGGACGGAGGGCCCTCCCGTGTTCTCCAGCGTACTCGACCTGCTGGTCCGCCCGTCATCCGCCGCAGATGCTATACTTTTGGAGCCGCTGCGCTCGAGGACCACCTCCTGCGTGACCTGAGACCCAAACATGCTGTTACGGGGAAGACTTTCGGAGGACGTCGGTCTGTTGGTGTTTTCTTTCTTGATTGAGATCTTGGCCCTCGAGTAGCAGATGTAGGTGTGCCTCCGACATCAAAACTTGCGGTATTCGGCGATTGTTTCTTTCACTCCGCAACTAGGTACGAACCGTGGGATGTCTGTATGAGATTCAGGAAGCGTGAGAAGTTCTTGCAGGCGGCTTGCGTAGGTGCCGCTTCATAGCAGGGAAACCCTGCCCACAAATTACCGGCTGCGCCGTGGCCGAGCAGCCGGAATCGACCTTGAGGTCGGGATGACAACACTGAGTTGACTGCCGCTGGTGCGGTTTGCATGCGAGATTAGAAAACCGACCCACGTATGTTAGCAGCCACGCTGTCAAGGCGAGCAAAACCTTAAACACGCGACGCACTTGCAACGCAACTAGAGATTTGGCCGACTCAACGCCTAGCTCCCAGCATAACAGAAGCACGGTCGCTATAGCATTCTGGAAGACGCGTCGTCAGTTGTTTCTGCTTTCGGTGAGTTATCAGGCAACGGATATATCGGTCACAGTCGCATCACAGCGCTCACCTAACGCAGTCAGGTGAATTGATGGGCGTCTGGACAGTCCGTTGCTCTTGCTGCTCGTGACACGACGGTGTGAGAAGGTGGCCCTACTCCACTCGCACTTCCAATTGCGATCTTACCGCTTCGTTTTGCTTGAGGTTATGCGTCATTACTTGTAAGATGAGATGGTGTGAAAGGCGATCAAAAGTGGTCTGGGCTGTCTCGCAACTCATCACCGCGTTCATAAGTCGAGCCTCAGCAGACTCGAGGCAAAGCGAGATAACGTTGAGACTCCATGGTCGCACTCCCCACCGCCCCGCCAAGGCCCGCATCTGCTTGGCCTCGACGATGGATCTCCACAGCTTCCCGCTGTCCAACCAGGCGCAAAGGCGAGCATCTGGAAGAACGACAGCCTGCCACCTCCGCAGGTACTTTTCTTTTTAGAGTACAATGATTCCCAGTCAGGACCTATCTCGTTTGACCAAATGGGCTCGCGCTGATCATGAACAGTTCCTGCTATATTCGCTTCTTCCTTGTGTGTTAGGAAGGCGACGTTTAAGGGCAGGTGAGGCGACTGTTGGTTCCACCGTCGCGGCCAGTAGATTGAGTCTGGGGCCTCATCAATATATCCTACGCTGATAGAGGGACTTATTAGCAATGCATGCTGCTCGCGATGAACAGGGTATCAGAAGCATCACTAGAGAGGAAGGTAGGGTGACAGTGCGTGCCTTAATCCGCTGGATTAGGCTCAGGGTTCTCTCTCAACACCCCCTGTCCGCAGATGCTTAAATTCACAGCTAAGGGCTTGACGATGGCGCTTTCTAAGGGAGGGCTCACCAGCCTCCTCTCGGCCAGGCTGGAGCTCATGCCAGGAATGGGCCCCGAACAGATCCCCACCTTCGAAAAAAAACGAGTGGGCCAGCTGCCCATCGAATTCGTGCATGCAATCAACGCCGACCAGCAAAAACATTCCGAGGGTCAACAAATATTAATTGACTAGTCTCGACCAGTCGACACTTCGGATATTGTGACTTGACCAGTCCCTTGCGGCCGCCTGTTCCGATCCTAGCAGCAGCGCGAATCCCTTCTCAGAGACGGGTCCGCATCCACGCCAACGGAGTACTAACGAGGCTCTTCGAGAGAACAGTGGTGACTTGTAGACTCGCAGACCCACCTGCTTCCCGCTACGGGCCAGCCACACGCGAGCGCACACCTCGCTCTGAGCGAAGGCCAAATGGACCACTCGCAGAATGGTTTATATTAACCCAGCCGTGCTGAATTAATTTGGCGGGCAGTCCACCTGTTCATGTGCAAAGCAACAATTTTGTTCCCACAACCCTCTATGCCATTATTATCCCATCTCTAGCCGTCTGGGGCGGCCTGGATTCCTGTTCTGGGGAATCCTGTCTGTCTGAGAAGGGCAGACCGCAGACCCGCACCTGCCTGACGGTGTGGTGCCTCGCTGGTACACCGAGGGGGAGGCCTGCATTGAGCGACGTGGGTGGGTTTTTGCGACGGTCCAAACCGCGATCCTGTCGCAGGTGAATGAGGTTCGCCGGCTGCACGTCTCTGGATTGGGCGCATCGGCATCAAAGCTTAAACAACATACGTCCAGGTGACAATCTCGGTGGTGGGCAGGTTCCAAGCTGTCACCAAGCTGTCACGGCACCCACTAAGCTTCTCGTTGCCACCCGACCGGCTTCGGGGTTGCGGTGTAAGGTGACACCAGAACAGGAACAGGAACAGGAACAAAACCACCATTGCACAATCCAGCCTTTCAATCTGCTGCGTGCCAACGTATTCCTCCAATAACGGACATCATAGACCCGATGCAGCAACGCACCACCCTCGTGTTGGCACGTTTGGCCCTGGATGGAATTAACTGAAATTAAAACCAGAACGAGCCGTGACGAGAGCCGCACATTGGCGGACGGCGCGAACAGACGGGTAGGAAGAAGTGGTCTGGAAACCCCAGACGCCTGTTTTCTTGGACTCTTGAAATCGTGCTGATTGTTTCCCCACAACTTGACCTGCAGCGCCTGGAAATGTGCAGTCATCGGCGGGACGCCCTGGCTCGAACAAATCTTAGGCCCGGCCCTCGCTCCCGCATCCGCATCACCTAGCCATATCACTCCTCACATCTCACATCTCGACGCAGGCTTGGTCAGCCTCGACATACCTTGCCGAAATGTCTTATCGGCTTGATCTGGAGGCTGTTATGGGGCAAGCAGTCCTTATCATCTCACCAAACAAGTGCATCTCACCCACCCACCATCTCATCTTTATCTCCGTCATTGGTGCGTCGAGGTGAGCGCAGGATGGCTCAAATTGTTCCATGTTTCACCTTGGCGAGTTCTACCCGATGGCCTGACGAAGTGATTTCCTCTCCATCAGAGTCACGTCTCGTCATCGGCTCACAACGCCATGGTTCCGGGTGGACGGTCGGTCGAAGGGCTTTCTCGTTGCTTGTCCGGGAGGCCTCGGGCGTCCCTACCTGAGGCCTCGTCTTTGTGGCCCCAACTTGGACACCCAAAGGGAATCTCACTGCAACAAAAGTTGAGATACTGCATCCTAACCTGGCACCGCACACGCCGACAGGGCAAGCTAGGAACATTTGGATGGGTCTTCCGACGGCCCATCTGGCCAAGTCTCAGCCGACGCAACCTCAACCAAGCTCGAGTGCTACATGTCCAACCTTCTAGAACATTGTGAAGAACATCCCACATAGGCGTACGTGGTACAGTACAGTCTAACCCCTGAAAGATTGTTCGCGCGGTACTTCACGGCTAGGCTGCGGCTTGCGGGCCAACCTCCCCCTGGCATTCTTTTCCATTTTTGAGGGGCTATGATGGAAACTTGAGGCCCTAAGAAGTAAATTTCAAGGCCCCGAATGTTAAAGCCACGGCCTAAATATTCTTAATTAACCCCTCGCAAAATAGCTTCCCAGCTGTTCATGTCTTGCACAAACCCTGCTGGATACTCACCAAGTCTCATGCTAACAATCTTTCAGGGGTTGGATTATAATCTCGATACGTATTGGGTCTCCTTCTTCGCTTCCTGTCTCCCAATCTCTTTCGGTCCTGTCGCTTATTGTTGGCATCTTTGACAGATGCACTCCCCTGACTACCCCTCGAAAGAAGGCTGGACATGACTGTCCGGGGGAAAAAGGAACCGAGGAACCCACTTTGTACATCCACTCATCATCACAAGAACAACTGACAAGCTCCCTTCGTCTTGCTTCCCCGCCGCACATGTCATTGTGAAGATAGAGGAGTGGCTGACGAGAGCCTCATGCCTGCCTGCCTTTTCTCATCTCCCCCTCCTTCAGCTGCTCGGTACCAGACCTGTTTTCCTCTCCTCTGAGCAAGTGGCCACTTTTCACAAGAAGGTTCTTGGCAAAGAACTTCATGATTAGTCCCGGGCTGGTCCAGATGGAGTCCCCCTCCCCCGTCAGGTCCTACATCTCCCATTCTCGATATTCCCCATATCCCAACCGTGGCCCCAATCACATCACGCCAGGTCCAGAATTCAAGACCATGGACCGGTGTCATGGCCCTCTGGCTCAGCCTAGTGTACATCTGATTGCACTACACCGGCCTCCACCAGTGCAGTTGTACAATACACAACACCATATTACCTTTGCAGGCGCGCGCCAGTTCTCCGCTCCCACAGGGCCAACCCGACACTTTTTGTCTAGGTACCCTGCTACTCTGCGACCTTACCCATCAACGGGGCATCAAGGTATCATCGAGGACCTACGGACCGACGAACCAAACGCGCGACCCCCTCGTCAAATCCAGACTCCATCGTGTAGTCACTTTCCCTCCAAAACCCCGTAGCATAGACCAGATCCGGCGTCTGTGTGTTTGGACGTGCCGCAGCACTGTGGCTGGCCTTGCATGCGGAGAATAAAAAACGGCCACCACTACCCGGACGCAACTACCATATCACCGTGACACCGCGCCACCACACAGTAACA
>Ga0247763_1001665_pt1 | contig 12347 bp, 12 predicted proteins | sample UWRJL141409B4_FD_179926 | JGI IMG/M metagenome (GOLD analysis project Ga0247763, IMG submission 179926) | Plant litter microbial communities from Arlington Agricultural Research Station in Wisconsin, United States - UWRJ-L141-409B-4 | ecosystem: Environmental > Terrestrial > Plant litter >...
TTTTTTTTTTAAAAAAAAAAAAAAAAAAACCGTAGAATAGTGTAGGCGCTGAAAATTTCTAGGTTAGACTGCCCAATGCCCGGGGTCTGCAACAGGGTGTGACTTGATCGATGGCGATGGAATAAAACTTGAACTCGAATCTGGTCTCTGACATGGCCTGGTGAACAAGTAGCGCAATGCTCATCCGTCACCAACACTGCCAAGGCCCGGTGAGTGGGTAATTGTAGTCGAGTTGTGCGCTTCGGCTGAACGCGTCCGTGGTAATGCAAGGTCGTGATCCGCTCTTGATGTAATTCTGTACGGACATCTGAGTCCATGAGCGAAAACATCCAAACGGCAGCATGGTCCGTTGAGTGGTAATTTATCCCCGTCCAAACATGGACTTCATCCGGACAGAAATAAATGTGCAGAGTTCGAGATCTATGTGGTATCTAGCAAGTCGATCCAACTAGATCAATCTCACAGGACCATAAGCTACCCTTACTGCCAGTCCATGTTCCGAAGACTACATACAAAGTGGTGGGGTTGGCAGCCTTCACCACTACCTAGCCTACCAACTAAGCGCGTGGCTCCGTCCATCCTCGCTCGATGCCCCATGGCAAAAGAAGCCAGGAGCCAACCCTCCAGTTTAAATGGTGGGCTTCATAGCCGACATTGTTCGGCTCAGTCCCATCCTCATCGAAACAGATGAGACAAACGAAAGGTTTCCGCAAGGGAAATATTCCCACAAGATCTTGAGTACGCCCATCCATGCTGTGTGGCTAGGATTCAACGCCAAGTTACCATGACGCCTCAACAGAAGAGAAAAAAAAGAGAAGACAAGACAAGACATATTACGTGGTTGGTTTTTGACACCTAAACTCCTCAGCTAACCTTCCCTCTAAACAAAGCCACAAATGCCAAGTTTGCATGTGGCCAAACAAACGGTGCTTGCTTCTCTTGTCCCAATCTGGTGTGTGAGGCGTATGTATGTGACGGAAGTGCTTAGTACATGGTCCGCGAAGACGCACGAGTCGACGAAGGGGCCATGGACTTCGCTCTGCGACGGCGGCCCGTAAGGTCGATAATCTCTGGCGGAGATGGTGACGAAGCGCGCAAGAACCGGTTACTGTCCTGAATGTACGTGTCGCGACCAGCAGAGCCAGTGGCTTTGTTAACAACCCACTTAGCGTTTTCAATGACTCGGGTGCTCTTGTCGAGACCTTTGCCTTTGTCGACGGTGCTCTTGCTCACGTCGACAACATTCTTGCCCCCTACATTGGCACCGGAACGAGAGTATATCTAAGGCCTCATTCCAGGCACAGATGGGAGTGGCACCGGCGTCACCTTTGCGGGGATCGTAAAGGTTTTGTTCTTGGAGCCTGAAGGCTGAGTGCTAGAAACTCGGCTCGAGGATGCGGTAGGAACGGAGCGCGACATGACTGGTGAGCTTGCGGGTTGCTTGCTGAATGCTTTCGAGGCAGCGACACCATTTGAGACCTGCTTCGAGGTAGATGCCGAAACTGAGGTCGCATCGAGGCGAGCCTTCTTTGACTTCTTCGGCGCAGGCGAAGCTGATCCTGCGTCGACAACAAGCTTCCGCTTCTTCGTCCCGATTTTAGGAGTCTTGGCGTTAGTTGACGGCTGCGGGAGAGCAATCATTTCGATCTCGCTGTCAGAGAGGGGAGGCACTCCGAGAGGCTGATACCGGGCCTTCAGGCCGGAAGGTTGCACACGGGGTGTTTTCTCTCGCTCGGCGACGGAGTTGGAGGACTGCTCGTTGTCATCCTGGGTATTGAAGTGCATGACTTTCTTGACAAGCATGCTATCGGCGGCGCTTTCCACCGCTTGGTTGTGTCAGTAAGCTGTCAGAAAACTTGCTGCTTGGACCACATCACTTACAAGCTTTGTACTTGCGTCCCTGTTTGTCGGGCATCAGAAACGAGATCGCAGTTTTAACGGGTCCATCATGATTGGCGGTGAAATCGAAATTCCCTTGTGTCATAATGGCTGAGTAGGGTTTCTCTGGGTTGAGCGGAATAAGTTGCTCTTCAATAACCTCAATTGGAAGAGACGAGGGCAGCATGAAGCACCAGACCTGTCTGTCCTCCTTCTTGGCCTCACGGAAGATGCGTGCGACCTCAGCAGCATCATTATCGTCAACTTTCAGCAGCTTGAAGTTGCGGCCAACGAACTCGCTAATTCTGCTGTTGTAAACAGTAAGTACACAGGGCCTGCGGGGGTATATGATGGGTGACATACTTGGATATTCCGTTCTGCTTTGCGACGGCCTTGAAGGGTCTGCCACGGTCATCATCGGTGTTATCAGATGAAATAACAATGGTCTCTGGCGTCTTCGTTCTCGCCAAAGCTAGATCGGGCGATGCCATGGACACAGAGTTCTTCTCGACACTATCGGGGATGATTTCACTCTCCAGGTCCGAGCGCGCCTGCGGCTTCGGCGTGGACTTTTTGGTCAGAGGCACAACGTTGACTATAGGATCGGTATCGGAATCACTGGAGCTGCCAGTTTCAGAGTCCGATTCAGAATCAGATTTCGTCGTCGCTTTGCCTTTCGCGTTGACCTTCGTGTTGCCCTTCTTGTCGGCCTTCTTGTTGGCGAGATTGACTTTCTTGGCCTTGGGATCGGATTCATCGCTGCTGGAGCCAGATGAGGTGGTATCCGATTTGTTGGTTTTCTTAGGTTTGACTGTGGATTCGTCGCTGCTGGACCCAGACGAGCTGCCTGCATCGGAATCTGAGGAGTCCCTGCTCACAGGACGCACTTCCTTGGCCTTTTTCTTAGCGGATTCGGCTTTGAGTTTGGCCATGAACTCTCCCATAGGAATGTTTGCAATAGAGGAATCGCTATCACTGCTTTCATCGCTCTCGCTATCGGAGGAATCACTGTCGTACGCGCGAGGATCGGACTTGGTTTGCTTCTTCGAGCCGGCATTCTTCGAGACTGAAGTGACCTGGCCTCTCTTCTTCGCAAGCTTTGCGGCTGTCTCGGCGTGCTGGGAGAGAGTCCCGATGGGCGCGCGGGGCCCAGCCATCGTGATTGATTGATTTCGCAGAGTGGAATCTGTGTGGAATTGCGATGGAATTGCGAGGGTTGGGAGGGGTATAGTGGTATTGACTGGAAGTAGCAGAAACTTGCCTAGGAAGAGTGAGAATAGGGAGCTCGTCGCCAGAGGGAAATTGCTGCGCTGGCTCAGTTGGTGCTGAGTAGCGCAGAGCTGGGAGGAAGATCTGAAGTTCGCGATACGCCAAATTTTGGTGGAATCTCTTATCGCCAGGTAGGGGTCTGATAAGAGAGTTTGGTTGCAATTGCGGAAAGAGGAGCCGGCTGCGAGTGGGGAAAGTCTAAGGGAAGCTGGGAACAACTGAAGAAGCTGATTGGCTAACAGGTGGTCCCAAACCACCTTGCCAAGGCGCAACAAAAGAAGTGCCCTGAAGTCCGCTAGAAAACGTTGGCGCAGGTCTTTCGCAGGCTGCAAGCCTTTCTGTCACACAACGGCTGCCAAAGTTCGCGGTGTAGTGTGCAGGAGGCGATGTGGGGTAGTTACCTGGTACCTAGTTACTGGTAGTATTTGGGGACCTAACTACGAATACCCTGTACACTGCTGCAACTGTGCAAACGACAAGACCTGTCCTGCCGTGAAATTCATGGATGAGTGGGCCTAAGGTATACTAGTTTCCTGTCCCCTGAACGGCTGGCTCCGAGCTTTGTTGAGTTCTGACAGGGAGAGCCCAGCTCACCTCATTAAATTTTTAGGCTTCTCAAGCCCAAAATTGGGCGCCCGCAGGCGCTTGACTTGATATCCGCTCAGAACATCCGCTCGCTAAAAATTCTTCTTTTTTTTTTTTTTTTCTTTTTTGCCAACGTTCAACACAGATGGCCAGCCCGAAGAGGAGGAGGCTCGAAGGTGCTCGTGGGCCGGATACCCCTGTTCTTAGCGCATTTGCAGCCCGTCAAAATCTCTGGGGCGCAAGGGCTGCCCAATCCGTGTCCCAGAAGAAGTTCGTGACAAGTGGTGCTGGGGGGGTTGAAGAACCTTCCCCAAGCCCTGCATTGAATCTCACAACAGAGAACGGTCTCTCCGTGGCCCCAGATGAGCAGCCAGAAGACGCACCAGATGCATCATCACACAAAAAGCGGAGGAAGGCGCACCAACAAAGTTCAGGCGGCCAGGCCTTGTTAAGGCTAGGTGAGGGCGAGGTGAGGCGGCGTGTTGATCTCTTCGACTCCGCTTCCTGCTGACATGGAGTAGCGCTTGGTTGTTCTGGGAAGTTATGGTCTCAAGGTCAGCGGGGAAGTAGGCGAGGTCGCCATTCTGGGTGCGCGCTTGCAGTCCTCATCAGATTGCATCCATTGGGTGCATGCTCCGGCTTGCCATGCCCTCCCTGTCATACGCGCAACAGCCGATGTGGCCATTGAAATACATCCCCATCCTTGTGCCCAGAGCTTCAGGCGCCTGTCGAAGCTGAATCCTGTGTTTGGGAAGCTCTGGGAAGGCCCAGCTTCGCTTTCAGCTCCTGGCGAAGCTACGTACCATATTGTTTGTCACTCTTTCATGTTCCTCTGTACTTGACTAGCTAACTAACTTGACCTCAGATATTCACTGCCGAAGATGTTCCAAAGAGGGTCCCCATTCAGCAGCTTGTGTCTCCAGCAGAGTGGAACAAGAAGCTGGCCGGACTGGCTGCTGCTAAACACAAGGGTGCCATGCCCATTGTCTTCTTGTGCGGACCAAAGTCGTCGGGAAAGTCAACCTTTGGGAAGCTGCTGCTAAACCGATTTATAACAGACCAGGGTAACGTCAACAACAAACCTTGGTCCACAGTCGCCGTGCTCGATATCGACCCCGGTCAACCAGAGTTCACTCCTCCGGGGCTGGTATCATTGAACAAGACAACGTGCCCGAATCTTGGTCCAACATTTTGCCATCCCGCGCTCGAGTTTGAAAAGGAACAACTGAGGGTCCATGCCATCGCATCCACCACCCCAGGTCAAAATCCGTCTCACTATGTCGAGGCCGTCCTGGATTTGTTTTCCCTCTACCAGTCAACTCTTTCCTCTCGGTGTCCCCTCATCATCAACACAGCCGGTTGGATCCAGGGTACCGGTCTTGATATTCTGTCCGAGCTGATCCAGAAACTGCACCCGTCCGAGGTCATCTACATGTCCCAAGACGGCCCAGAGGAGACGGTCGATGACCTCAAGTCAGCCTGCGGCAGCGCCATCTCCTTCAGCATCCTACCCTCCCAAACCGGCAGTGGCAGTTCCCGGACCGCCGCCGATTTCCGCACCATGCAAACCATGTCCTATTTCCACCTCCACTGGCCCTCCCTCTCCTCCGGCCTTCCCACCTGGGATCCTGCCCCCTTATTTACCATGCGACAATGGAGGGTACAGTACCACACCTCCAGCCGAGGTTTCCTCGGCATCCTCTGCTATGGGTCACAACCGGCCCCGGAACTCCTGGACGAGCGCATAAACGGCATGATTCTCGCGCTCGTCAAAATCGAAGACCAAGCCGCCCTCAGCGATCTCCTCCCTTCTCCAGACGCCCCAGAAATGGAACTTGACCGTCTCGAGGACGAACATCAACAGCACTATACATCCAAGCAAAGATGTGGAATCATCCTCACCCCGCAAGGTCTGCCCCTCATCCTGAATCCCAACGACAGAGCTCTCTCTCCCGCCCATTCACGCACCCTAGGCCTCGTCCTTATTCAGGGAATCGATGCTACTGAAGGAGAGCTACAACTCCTTTCCCCGCTGCCTGAGGAGGTTCTTACAGCCGCGGGGGAGGATGCGAAGAGCCTTGTTCTTGTTGTAGGAGGCTTTGACACGCCGGAGTGGTCTTATACCGAGGATTTGTATTTGAAGACGGCAGACGGTGGCGTTAATAGTGGTCGTATTGCGACTAGAGGGACGAGTGTGGAGCAGTGTGGTCGGCCGTATGTGGAGGTACTGCGCGGGGGGGAGAAGAAATCGGCTGGCTCCAAAGGTTGGAGGGTGAGGAGGGATTTGGGCAGACGCAGTTGAGATGAGTTGGGTTGAGAAAGGCGTTGAGGATGAAGGAATTGGGCCGTAATCCTTTCTTTTTTTCTTTTTTTGGTTGGTTTGGGGGGGCAAATACCTGGGCGAGCAACGCTTACTTCGGGGCCTGGACTGGACTGTGGCAAGTGTAGGGTGTTTATCTACTGAAGCTGTAGCCCTGCCACAACAGAACATGCTACCTCTGATATCTACAGGTACAGCTTCTACCATCTACGCGGGACAAATATCAATGCGCTTTCATGCAAATCCCAATCAAACTCCGGAAATGTCTTCTCCTCTCTCCATGCATGTGCCTCTCACGAGCACTGGTGGTAATAGGCGTTGATCTGCTTGCACGAGTAAGGCGACGCGCACGTTGTGCATCCGTTGAAGTTAGTCCCGCCGCATTGTTGCCACTGAGCAACCTCGCACGTAGGCTCCTCGATAGCGGTAGGTGCGGGAGTTGCCTCAGGCACGGCGACTGTCAACAGCGTTGTCGGCGCAGAGGATCCACTGCTGTTGCTGTTGCCTGCGGGGACGGCGCCCTCTCCGGCACAGGTGAATACGGGGGGGCCGGGGATGGTGTACTTGCTGGAGGGCGTCATGGAGTAAATGTTGATGAGGATGCCGGGGTCGTTGGCTTTGTAGATGCCCGGGATGCTGTATGTCTTGGCCGGCACCGTGGTCCCCGTACCGCCGACAATGTTGATTTGGGCGCATTCCATCTGCAGTTGAGAGTCAGGAGGTGTGAGTGCGTGAGTGTGTGTGAATGGAAGGGGGGGCTGGGCGCCATTGAGGAGCCAGGGGCCAGGATGGAGACATACATAAAGCTGAGCACCCCCGGACGAGCCAGCCCCGTGCAGTGCGATCATCTCGGCACGAAGGAGGTAATGGCCATTGGGAATGCAGGCGGGGATATCACTAAGTAGGTAGGGAGATCATGTTAGGGAAGCTGAAAAGCCGCTGAGGGTTAGCGCAGACATTGAAGTCCTTACATGAAATGCTGGCCGCCGTTGGTAATGACTGTGGAAGTTCCCCATTGACCATTGCTATAGCCAGACTCCTGGATCTTAAACCACCCACCACCGACGCCCTTGTCGGTGACGGAATTATCCGTCTTTTTCAAATATGCGAGAGTCGGCCCCTTGTGGCTGGCATCCATGACGTTGTTGGGTCCCGAGGTGAGCGTGTGGCGCCAATGGGCCTTGACTGTGCTCCCAGCCTGGACTGTGATGACTGCGTTTGTCGACATGGTCGGGTTGGGGCCTCCGTTGCAAGCAAGGTCGTTGCTGGCCACGTTGGTAATTGGCCCATCATATGTGGGGGTCCTCACGCCGTGAGAAACGGGATGGACGGTGCCTCCGGCCTCGAGCTGAACAAAAATGGTATGAGCCGCAGCCGTAGCTGCTGCTGCCAAGAGAGTATAGCCCTTCATCATGTCGAGGCGCCAGTAGGTTACCTTGAGGATCGGGTTGCGATCAGGGCGCCTGGTGATAGGTATCTGAACTCCTCACATCCAAACACATACAACATGAAGCACATATGTCACAAGAGGGTTCGCTATATAAGTGATAGGGAGAGGCCGAGTGTCACACGAGCCAAGCCTAGGTAGCCAACAACCTCATCATGGTCAACCTTGCAACCGAGAATGCTGCACCAATAACCTGCCGGCCGCCGAGATGTGGTGAGTGCGCCAGTCTTTAGCACACACTCGCTTCCCCATAGCCAAGGTGGCCTTGGCAGCTCGAATAAGACCGAGACTTGCCATCGCTGCCCTGTCACGTTGTCAAGCTGGGGCTTATTTGGACGGAGGGACGCAATCCGAGGCTTGAGGTAGCAGCATGTCGATTAAGCTGCTCGCTGCCAACGGGATGCTACTTTGTTGGACACAAGCATCACCCACCGTTGGTGCATCTCTTGACAGAGACATCCTGTCAACGAAGCGGAGCGGAGATTGCCCAGGAGAACTCGTAGTTCTGACTCTCTTCCTGTTTTGTTTAGACACACACTACCTACCTAGGTAGATAGGGATCATGTCCAGTCCGGGGTATCACGGCGGCTGAAGTAGTGCATGTATCCCCCGCGGGGAAAAATATGCCGGCAGGCTAAAATCCGGCCAGGTTGCCAGTAAGTCGCCCTTAGTTATATAAAGGCGCCATATTACATGTGGCTCTTCTGGAACGTGACCGCGACAGCCGTCGGGGGGGAGTACATGTAGGTATTTCGGCGGGCAACAATGAATGCACCGGTAGCTCCTAGAATCGGAGGTACGGATACCACATAGGTACCTAACTAGAACTTGGGCTCAACGTCTCCAGAGCCTCCATCTGCGCCTGGGACCATCAAGGGGCTGGGAGCCCTATCATGTGATTGGAAGACCAGAAGACAGAACATAAGTAGCTGGGACGAGATACATGGAAGACAAAGGAAGTAGAATGCGCGAATTGGCAGATGAGACGAATCCTTGGCCTAGTCAACGATATATTGCAAGACCACTTTATTGCGCGGAAGCGTTTCCAGATTGCTCAGTAGATTATGGCTGTCGAGAAAAACCAGGTGTTGGCGTCTGTCACGAGTTTCGATGGGTAGAGCCTCGAGATCAAACGGGATCCTGTTGGCCCATTGACATGCCAACCAATGACGAGGCCCGGATTCGGTTACGGTACCCACCGATGCGTCTTATCACTTTGTTCCGCCCTATTGTTCTCGCTCACACAATGCGCTTGAAGACCTTACGTTTCCCGAACAATCGGCGCAAACATCTTTGTCTCCATCGTCCATGTCTTTTCAAGAACGAACAATGCGGCGACTTTGGTCGGTATAAATATCGCCTTCCCGCCGCAAGCCCAGTCATTCAGAACCACAGGCGTGCTATTTGCTAACTTCTAGCCTATCTCCTCCTCTCACAATAAGGTCACATCATGTATCTGCGTCGCCGAGATGAACAGGGCGTCAGCTCCGGAGAGCAATCACCGGGCTGGGGCGCCCCCCAGATCACAACTAGCGTTGTTGGGTTTGGTCTAGCAATCTGTTTGGTAGCCCTGGTCTACTTCCGAGAACGTCTTCTGCGGGCTGCGCGACATCGGATTGTCCTCTGGGAGGAAGTCTATGCCAAGGCATGCAATGTCAATTGTGAGATAATGGAGGATAACGATCTGTTTCGACGAGGACTTCGTTATTATATGGACCGCGAGAAGCAAGAGGAAGCCCGGGGGCGCTCTGAACCCAGCCGTCAGGATGCCTCCGAGAGCGACACCGATGCTGTTGATGATGATACGCGATTTTCTGTCGGATCTAAGAGCGACAACGATACCACTGAGAGTGCTGATGCCTGCCAGTCCCCAGGACGACGAGTCCGCCCTGGTGAGGTGAAGACAGTTGAAATTGCGACGAAGGGGCCCGAGCAGGTAGAGGTCTCTACCGAGCAATCCAACACCGCAACCCCATCGGAGCTGAAGGTGGATTTCACCAACCAGCCTCCTCGGATCCTGTCATCATCTCTGGCCCTCCAACGGAGGCGTTCCCTTGCCGACGAGTTGCGCGATGCGGGTTACGATTCACAGCGAAGCTATTCCAGCAGCAGCAGCGGCGGCACGGATGGTTCACCCGTGAAGGCATCCTAAATATCTTTTTTGGTGTTCACTTAAAGAAATGAGGTAGGCCGATTGCTGACTACTTTGGCAGCAGTGTATATACATTTACCTGGTAGGCATGCGCTCTCTCAGAGCTCGGCCATACTGGTAACCAGCCTTCGGATCAACCCTCACGCATCACCGCTAATCTAATAGATTGATATCCACCCATCCGAAAGCATCAGTTTCCCTCCTTTTTGTTTTGCTCTCTCTCTCTCTCTCTTTTTTTTTCGCATTTTTCTTCTTATTTTTTTTTTCATTTCATTTCATTTTTTTTTGGTTAGCACAGTGATTCCCATTCCTCTCCTCCTAGTCCCCTTTTCTGTCCCGCGTTCAGTTGTTCAGTTCATAACGCTGGCTCACCATCTGAGGAGCCCAGCCCAGATGGGATGGTGACACGAACGATCCCCTAGGGTCAATCCACCACCCAAGCAAGCGGCAGTGTGTTACGGCTGCCTTCCCCGCTGTGCCATGACCACAACCGGGATACCCTCCTACGTTGGGGGGCCTAGGCAGTGTGAAACAAGATGCCACAAGTCTTGGCTGGCGCCCCCTCCCCATGCTCCCCCAATTTTCTCCAATTTCTCTCGGGAAACGATTTTGCCATGCAGCACCTGTTTCCACTGTTCAGCAGGCCCTGTTGACCCCGCAGATTCGCACTTTCTCAAGGAAGCTGAGCAATTGTGTTTACAATCCAACCCCTGAAAGTTTGTTAGCATGGGACCTGGTGAGAGATATCTAGCAGGGGTTTGTGCAACACATAAGCAGCTGGGAAGCTATTTTGTGGGGTTTCAAGCTAGAATATTTAGGTCTTTAGTTCTAACATTCAAAGGCCTTGGAGATCTAACAAGACCCGTCGCAAATAATCTCCCAATTGTTCAAAGGTTGTGCAAATCACTCCATAACAGGTAGGTACCCGCCAAGTCCCGCAGCCAGCAATCTTTTAGGGTTGGATGGTAAGCATAAACTAAAGCACTCTAGTTTCCGTTCATCCCGCCGTTCCACCCTCAACTCAACCCCAGAGTCCGCTCTTGGGGAAAGCTGTTTTATCGGCAATTCGCCACGGCTCTGGGTCTTAATTCTTGGTGCGCCCAGTGAGTGGCACTCTCCACACAGCCTTTTAGTAGGTACGTACTAGTTTGTTCTTTTTTCCCCCGCGCACACCCATGACATGCATGGCGTGGCCACTACAACCCTGTACGGAAGGTGATCCAAGATTGTTTGTTCCCCCGCTCCAGAATGACCACTCATGAGCGACCATGACCGCCCTGATGGGTATGTGCTTCCAACTTCTATCCTGGGATCCTGGCAAGCACATCACCAGACATGAGAGAATGGAGCACACCTGGGGGACGAGGAGTGCGGAGAAGTTGGGTTAGCCGAGAACCGATTGGTTTGTTTGAGAGGATCTGGTCGTCCAACGGGCAAATAGATTGTCTGCATGTTCAAAGTACCGTTTTGGTCCCGTAGTGATTCTAACCGAGGACGTACCGGCAGAGCTTTTGCACTGGACGCGTCGCAATATCCAGATGCCCCATTGGTTACTAGTTGGGATCGAGACCTTGTCCCGAGGAGGGGGATGGGCAGTTAGTTACCTTCCCTCTTTACTAGTCATGGGGATCTATAATAGGGACCGGCTGCCCTGGGGAATGCGGGAGGGAGGTAACGTCACGGTGCTCGACGCAACACAAAACTTGTAGACGTGAACCTGTCTGAATTGATCGTCTACAAGAGGAGAACGGCGCCCAGTAGGTCGTGTTTCCCACTTTACCTAACTACCTCTAATGCACACCATAGCGCGAGCCGACCCATTTCTTTGGCGGTCTCCCTCGCTCTGCCCTATCAACTTGCCAGGCAGAAGAAGACTTGGACCTCTAGAAAAACTCCCCTCCTCGGATCAGAGACCACACACACAGCAAGCGAGCAGACGGCAGCATGTCCACAACCGCCCCCGCCCCTCCCGAAAAGGAGATCCAAGTCTCTGACAATGGCGAATCCGAACCCTATCGCACTGCGACGAAGCATTCTGCTCTCGACGAATTCGGCTTCTCCGAAGAAGAGCAAAAGCGCATCATCCGCCGCATCGACATCCGCCTCGTCCTCACTGTTGGTGCCATGTACTGCGTCAGTCTGATGGACCGAACGAATCTAGGCGCGGCGGTACTGGCCGAGATGGATAAGGACTTGGTGCTGATTGGCGATCGTTATGTATGTTCTTTTTCCATCCATCCATCCATCCATCTATCCCTTTCACCTTCTCTCTTTCTTCCTTCCCTTAAGCATCAGAGGCTGTTGGACCGACCGCTGGGGCTGACGCTGGCGGATTGGGGAACCAACCACAAAAGTCCATAATTTCTCTCATCTTCTTCGTCACCTACATCATCTTCCAACCGCCCTCGACCGTCGTCGTTCGCAAGCTCGGCCCGCGCATTCACCTTTCGGCGATTACGTTTCTGTGGGGGTGCTGCATGATCGGCATGGGGTTTGTGAGTAACTGGGAGTCGATGGCGGGATTGAGAGTTGTGCTAGGAGTCTTGGAGGCGGGTGAGTATTTTTTTTTTCCACACGGAGGGAGACCAATTAGGGGGAAAAGGGGTTGCCATGGTAGAAAGACGGGGCTGACGGTGCCGCCATGTGTGGTGGATAATAGGATTCTTCCCGAGTTGTGTTTACTTGCTCAGCACTTG
>Ga0247763_1001667_pt1 | contig 12337 bp, 12 predicted proteins | sample UWRJL141409B4_FD_179926 | JGI IMG/M metagenome (GOLD analysis project Ga0247763, IMG submission 179926) | Plant litter microbial communities from Arlington Agricultural Research Station in Wisconsin, United States - UWRJ-L141-409B-4 | ecosystem: Environmental > Terrestrial > Plant litter >...
CCCCTCCACTCAGATTGGGACAGGCAAGGCTAGTTTCGTAGTCTGCTGATAAGTGTTGAGATTTCATAACCCTACCATCTAACCAGTCCATTCGTTATCCCAACGCGCTCCGACTTATGATAATCGGCCTTGCCGGGTCCCAAGGCCCATAGATTTCGTTCTTGTACTTTTGCAAGCCAATCAACCACCAGCTACATCCACCCATTGCCAACGCCGATATCAAACAACCCACCACCATGCCAATGAGCCCATTTTTCCACGGCAGTCCCCGCTGCTCGTCCTTGTCTCCCAAGATCATACCCACCCCGCCCCCGGCCCCGAGCACCAATAACACTGTTAATACAACGTGATAGCGCCAGCTGCGATGTCTTGCGTATTGCCGGAACACGGGAAACAGGCCAAACACCTCGATGCTAAATAACGTCAAGCTGAACACCTGGCCCGTTGACGGCAGACGGCTCGCCAGCACTGTAGATGCCATTAGTGCCGCGTTGGTGGACAACGAGGCTACGGGGAGCTTGCGGACTCCGCCACTCCCCGAGTAGTCAAAAAAGAAAATGTTAATGGCCAGTAGCCAGAAGGACATGGCCCAGATGCTGTCTGACGATGTGGATCGGGTCAGCGACTTGAGGATGGGCGACAGTCCTAGCAGTGTAAAGTAGATGAGTATAGCCGACTTGATGGTGCCCAGCCGAAGCCTTGCCCGACCCCAACGTGAAGCTGTCGATCCCCAGTGCTCATCATACCCGTCGTAACCTTCTGCTTCAGCCCGGGTCACACTCGTCTGCGAGGCGGCCGACTGGACCGAGCTCACCGACCTCGAAGGGGCATGCCCCGGGCTCAGTAAATGGCCGCCATTTGCGTTACTGTATCCCACAGAGGTGGGGCGCTGCGATTGTTGGTGCTCCTGAACTAGGTTTACGCTCGAACTTGCTGCCGAGGGCAGGTTGGATGTGCTCGAGACGCTCGTCGTACTAGGGTTGAATCCCGGCAGAGCAATCTCCGAGTCCTGGCGGCGAGGCGGACGGAAATCCCTTCCCCCAGCACGCGCGCTGCCACTATCAACAGCGCCACCCTCCTGGCTCTCCTGGCCAACCCACCAGTCCCATATTAGCCAACCCACAAAGGTCGCGAAGCTGCTCCAGCCCACCACCGACACGGGGCTGACGCGGTCTTGGACTATCCCAACGAAGCATACGACAAATATTATGACAGAGCAGACGTGCTGCATGATCACGGTCGAGTCGGCCACCAGCGGCCAGAAATCGTAAGGTTGTACGCGCGGATTGCGTTGTAGGTTCTCGAGGAAGGTCGCCTGGTCCGTGTAGTTGTCGGGGTCTACAAGACAGCAGTCAGACAAAATGCAAATTCAAGGGAGGACGGGAAACGCACAAGACTGCTTTACCCAGAGCAGCTTTTGAAAACGCTTTCGCCTGCGACTTCGACTTCGACTGGCGTCCTTGCGCCGACTGCGGCGCGGCCGCATCTCGTTACCTGAGCCATTTACCCCCTCGAAGAGGCCAGGCCTTCGAGGCGGCGAGGCCGAGACAAAAGCGTCCTCAGGCGCGAGGTGTGATGGATCAGGTCGGTGAGAGTTAAGATTGACGGGCGCGGTGGCAGAGCGGGCGAGAATTGGCACGGCGCTATTGGGGTTGTTGGCGCTGGTGCCGCTACCGTTTTCAAGCTTTCCCGAGGGGACGACCGAGTGGTGGAGAGCCGAAGGAGGGGCCATGGATTATAAGCACCGTCTTGTCGTCCGCCATGCAGTCAGGTCGCAGGTCGCGGCGCGGCGGTGCCAATGGCAAACTTTCATGGGTGGTGAACACGATAAAAGACAAGACCAGAGTTCCGCTTTGAAGCGAAGTGCTGGACAAAAGTCGCTGGTGGGGATCGCCAATTGATTATGGGTTATCTAAACTCGGGCCAATCAGGAGTGGTTTTTCTGCGGCCCGTGCCAAGCCTGCTTCGGATGATTGCCGAAGAACTCTAAGTCTGGGGAGCCGCAGTCGTGTCGATGATGACTTCATCAGCAGCGCCTCCAGCGACTATACCTTCCGTTATGAGAGATTTTGATCCTCTATTCATACCGATCTAGTCGAGCCTAATTGTCAGTCAATATCAAGTTCCAAATCCCTACCCAGGGCGGAGCACCACACGGCTGCCATTGATGGCTCCCAGATCAAATCATGTTGAGCGCAGCCACGTGAGTGATAAGATCGGGGTGGATTCATGTTTGGCACCTTGATACAGGTCATCGATGTCCTGGTAATAGAAACTGGACTCCCATTTCGGTCAGATTCTCGAGCACCAGACTAGCTCCAAATTTGGCATCCTGATGATTCCTAGACGCATTGTGGAATGGCGAACTTGAAGCGGAGAGATTGAAAAGGGTGAGAGCAAACCTATTCCAAGCCGCTACCGAAGCCCCTTACTCATTAAATGAAACGCTACGAGGTAGCCGCGGCTACACAGAAATGAGTTCCCCATCATCACTGTGCAACGTAAGACTCGCTCTGTTGGCTACCAGTCAAAGTTCAACACAATGCATAAACAGCATTTTTTCGGGGTTCGTGTGGGGCAGCGGGATAGTTCAGAACTTTTGCTGTCAAAGGTGGCTTTCTCCGCCGGCCTTGTTGTAAAGATGGGAAGGTCACAAAATGCGAGTGTTGCCAATCGAATGCCAGAGAAAGTTGCCTCATAGGTATCACATGTGCAATGGGCATGTTATTGATGGGATGGCGCACATCTTCGGAATCCAATAGCCACCAAAACACATCCAGCAACAAGTCTCCACGCATCAATCTAGTGCTGAGGTGAGTTCGTTTACCTTGAGCAAGGAGTACTAAGGCCAGCTTCATCAAATCCTACGCTGTACATGTAATACAGATCTCGCCACTCAACACGGGAAATCATACTTAAGTTGGCGTTGTCCTAGCACGCTTGTGGAGTATACACTTGGTGTGGAATATACACTTGGATGAGCTTTCTTCACACGCCAGTGCATTCAAGCAAACTACCCAGCCCTGGGGCAGTTTGGTGAGGAGAAACAAGAAAAATCAAAAAGCTTTGGCGCAAGTCCTAGAGTAAACCAAACATTTGGAGAATGGAGGTTTTGGGAATACAACTAGGCAATCATCATCGTTTGATTCTAGCCTTCTCCTCTAGGTGTGGAAACTGTGACGTCCCGGAAAGGCAGGTACCTACCTACATATGTGCCCATGCAATGCTGAGCTCAAAGTGTCCATCTATTTCATGCATGTTGGTTGTCAACACTCACAGATGTGAAGTCAAATCGCTGAACTGCCGAGACTGCTGAGGGAAATTAGGATTTGCATGTCTTCTTCGCATAGGGCCAAGGCAGTTGATAGCGGTTTTAGCATGCGTTCCATCACGTCCACATCACAAGCTACACCGTACATGGACGCTAGGGGGGTGGAGCGTAAACTTTGCCCCGGCATTTTGCAATCTGCACGCCTTGACTTTTTGGGTGAAAATGACGTGCTTCATTATCTCGAAACTTCCAATTTTTTCGATACTGCCTTCAATTTCCATGTCAGCCCTACGTTAGCGCAGTGCTGAGAATCAATATATCCCTAGTGTCAGTAGACGAAGGATTGGTCCGAGGGACAGGCGAGGGTCTGGGATCACTAGTGAGTTATGCATGGCGAACAGAGGAAGCTTGGGTTTCCTTCAAGCACATTTATTCGTCAAACCCCTTTTGCCCAGCCGGGCGGTGGCCTGATGCTGTCAAAGACCCTGGCCCACAGCTGAGCTGAGCCGCACCCAGCATCAAGGGATCGCTGTCCAGCCCTTCAATTGGAGGAAATTGCCAAGATTGGACGGTGCTGGGGGAGCGCTGAAACGAAAGCAATGTGGGAGACAATTCTTGTTATTGCCTGGATCACTCTCTATCGACGTTGCACAAGGTATTAATAGCGACACAGGCTGAAGGCGGCGAAGACTTTTTGCGTACCTCCCGACACTCATCAGTCTCTCGTCAAACAGACGTGCCCCACACGGGCGCCAGGAGGTTGAGTGAGCCCCGAGCGGCGTAGAATGTTGTTGTGCGGCCACCCAGGCGCGCTTTGCAGACTCAAAAGTGCCTGAACCCCCCCGCATTGCCCGTCACCCCCACACCAAGCGTGCCCTCCCGCTGTCCAGCTGCTCCTTCCCGGAAATTTATATCAGACTCCGCTTCCCCCTTCTGATGCATTTGCAAGTGCAAAAACTGTCAAGTGCGAATGAAGCCCAATCAGCGATGCGTTTAGCCTGCTGCGTATTGCGCAGACGAAGCAGGGCGTCCAGAGCTGCTCCCAGGTTCGGAGACATTAGCAGCATGCGATCCCAAAGTGCGGCATATCGATTCTGAAGTGCAGCATATTAACCGGGCCTCTTCCATTCGACCCGCCCCATCCCCTCTACCGCCAAATCTGACGAGACTATATCTCCAGACTGCCGGTCTCGACCCCCCGCGGCTCTTTGTCATCCGACGAACTTGCCGTAACCACCTATATAGCACCTCGGGGAGCCTCACGCTCGCTCTGGGACCTCTCGCACCTTTTTCTCCAGAGCTGAGCCTCGCTGCCCATTGAGACCCAACCATTCACCATGAAGGCTACTGCTCTCTCACTTGCTCTTCAACTATCACCCTTGGTTCTGGGTGCGCCGGTGGTTCTTTCCCAGGTCCAGCACTCTGATAAAATTCACCCGATAATCACATCCAGGGTTACCTCGTTGCCACGGTGGAGGACGCCGCCTAGAATCGCTCCCGAGGTGATTGTATTCAGAGGAAGTCCAGGAACTCCCGTCTTCGACAACCGACCTACGCGTCCATTAAACCAAGATGAAGCATCAAGGAGTCTCATCATCGAGAAACCGGTCACTACAGATTATCTCCTCTCTCTCTCGTCCTCCAGAACGGACACAACCCAGAAATCAACTCAATACTTCGCTTCGGAGGCTGCGATGCAGCACAGACTTGATCGCATTGCGGAGGATGGGCTCGGTGCTAGTGATGCGGATATTGCCATTGCCATTCCCACGGCAGCCAGGTTACGAATCCCATGTCGGTATGCAAGGCTGTCGCGGGAGCGCAACGATATGCTGGCTGTTTCGATGGCCTTGACCTTCTTGCTCGTCGTTCTCATTATCGAGGCGTGGGGCTCTGTCAGGCGTAGGTAAGTACATTTCAATATTGGCCAGCCAGGAACAACCACCTATGCTGATATTCCTCAGCGTCAGTCATATTTTCGGCTCTCAGGGAACTATCAGGCTTGAAGATGATCAAGCTGCTGTCCAAGAGCCGTTGTCGATACAGGATTCGGACATGCACAAGCTGGAATCCGTTTGAACGGCGGTGAAAGAAAAGAATTCACCAGTGTTGACGAGGGTCAATTGGATGCAGCATTGCGTATGGCGTTCGGTACTGCGGATTGGAGAAATGGGTGCCTTGTGTGTTGATCAGTGAGGCTTGCGGGTTCGGGAGTTTCCATGTCGTGCCCTAAGTTTGCGCCTGCCTAATGTGAAATGTCTCATTCTTTGTATAAGTGGCCGATGACTTGGCGCTGTTTCGTGCGTACATCGGGTCTCAGATTTGATACTACCAACGGAGTTAATTCAATATTCAAACAGTTGCAGTGGTGGGTCTATATGAAGACCATTCTTGAGATGAGAATCAAGATATAAGCCCAGATCATGGACTTCCGATTTGTGGCACGATATAACCTCCATATTGAAGTGCTCATATTCAGTTTTGCTACCTGAACTACGACATGTAGAAATACGTTTTTTTCAGTCCGGTTGCTTGTAGCCCGTTTGAAGACCGTTTGAAAGTCCTAAGCTCTCCGATCAGTACTTGGGTTTCTTTGCTAACTTTTTGAATTGCAGCTCATCGTGCCAAAATCTGTTGGATGAGACTTGTGAGGTATCATCGATTTAAGCGAATTATCATATTGGGGAGCTCGTATCTATTGAGGTGCCTTATTCATACATGTATTTGGACTGGGCGGAGAGAAGTTGCAACTGCGGCAATATGGGTTGGTATGGAAATACCACGTGAGTGGAGAGATGAGCACACCTGTGCTCTGCCCTTGAAGGAACTTGAAACGGATTGACTGTGCACATGTAGGAACGTGGCATACGCTCATGCACAAGTCTTCTGTCAAAGTTGGCAATAGTTTGGTCGGCATGTTCTTCCATGTTCACATATGTACTGCCCCCCCCCAAAGATCAGGCATCTGGGGCGAGGTGTAAGGCTTCTCCGAGGCCTCTTGAGAGGCCTCTGCCAATGTTCCCGTGGATACGGGTCGTAGCGGGGTAAGCGCCGGATTGCCCTACCAGGCGCACGCCGAGGCCGAGCGGGGTTTCGGAACCGAACTTGACTGTGACGTTGAAGGATTGATTCATGTGGACTGGAATGGATGGCAGAGTCTCGTAGCATCACATGGTTTCCTTGGAGGTGTGATTGGGAGTCAAGGGATTCCGGCAATGGAGCGGTCAACCTGATCCACACATGTATGTATACACTCACTTGTTGATGTGCAGCTTTTAGCTGTTCTCAGCCGTCACGATTCGGAGCCTCATCCAATGACGACGGTATAAGGGCATGCAGGGTCGCAGCGCCGCGAAGCGCAGACGCATCCCTGGGATTATCAATACGGGTTGCTATTGGTCATGACCCTGTTTCATGGCGTGCAGCGGCATTGCAGTTGGCCCACACTCCAGCCCAAGTCTGGTTCGCCGCGACCAGCGCCTCCTCATCTCTCCAGCCCGAATCACACCCACTCAAATACTTGGGTTCTTCCCTCCGTGTGGAGCTGAGCGGTCGGTACGGAACTACCGGTTTCGATATTTTTTGATATAATACCTGAGTTCGACTCACTTTTTTTTGCCTGCGTTCCATCTTCAAAGTTGAGCGAGCCTCAAGCGTTAGTGCCTGGACTCCACCCCACTTTCCCCTCCCGCCACAGGCCTCAGGACTCCACCATCAAGGACGTCGTCGCCAATTGCTGTCATGTCGCTACAAGTTGACGAGAGCGGGCGCCGTGCCCGGTCCCGATCTCGCGACCGCAGCCGCACCCGGCCCGATATTGTTGACGCGGTCCCTTATCCCAGCTCCACTGATGCTCTTCGCGACCCCTCCTCAACCGCCTTCGAATACGAGCGTCTGTCCAAATATGATGACAACGATGATGAATATTACCGGCGCCGTCGGGAGGATCGGGACCGTGAGCGAGACCGGGACCGGGACAGAGACAGGGACCGCGAGCGTGATCGCGAGCGCCAACGTGATCGCGACAGGGACTCGGATAAGGAGAGGGAGGAATTGCAGCGCGCTAGCATGTTCTTGCCATCCAAATATGCCAAAATGTCTGGCGCCAATGGCAAAGGAGACGAGTCTTCTTCACCAAGGGACTCACGCGACTCTCTACGCAAACAGGAAAAGGAACGCGAGCGCGAGCGCAAGAAGGAGAAGATCGAAGAGGACCTGGCTTATGGCAAAACACCTGGGCCTTCTCGGTATGACGCTCCGGGCCGCCCCGAGTCCCCCCCAGCTGCCACATATGTTTATGCACAACCCAAACCTTATGAATATGCCAAAATCGACGATCCTCGCTACAGCAACAGCCGGCTAGATGTTGGGCCGCGGCCTTCTGGCCGTGATCCTAGCCCCGGCCCTGTCAAGTCCGCCATGAAGCGTGGGACCTCACCACAACCCCCGGTCGGGCGTATGGCAAGCCTCACCGTGAACACTGGTCACCACCAAGCTTCGGTCGGAATGTCTCTCTCGGCAGCTCCTCCCTCACCGCTGTTGGAATCCTACCAGGGCACCTACCAACAGCTGTCGCCTATGCCATCGCCTTTGCTTCTCCCTGCACGCACCTCTAACTCGGACATTGTCGAAGCCATTTCCCCGATTGGCGATGATGACGATCGCCGTCGCCCCCGCCGTGCCCGTTTTCATGACCCAGTGGACGATGCTGCCCGTCTGGCCAAAGCCCTCAAGGGTGAGAAACGGGCCCCGGAAACAGAGCCATTGATCGAAATCCTCCCTGGCTTGACTCATGAACAAGTGATGGAACTGCGTGTTGAATACAAGCGGCTTGTCAAAACCGGCTCTGACCGAAGGGGCGTCAACATTGCAAAGCACATTAGAGCACGCCTCAAGGATGAAGACCCCAACCTCATGAAGGCTTGCTACGCCACGGCCTTGGGAAGATGGGAGTCTGAGGCTTACTGGGCAAACTTTTGGTACCACGGCGATAAGACGCGGAGGGAGTTGCTCATCGAAGCTCTGATGGGCCGCACCAACGACGAGATTAGACGTATCAAAGACGGTTTCAGCGATAAGAAGTATGGTGACAGCCTGACACGGTGCATGCGCACGGAGCTCAAGGAGGACAAGTTCAAGAAGGCAGTTCTCCTAGTACTGGAAGAGCGGCGCATGGAGGAGACGGACACGTACGGTCGACCGCTCCGGATTGACCATGATCTCGTCTATGATGATGTCAAGGAACTGGGGTATGCGGTGCGCAGCGAGAAGGGCGGCGAGACTCTCATGATCAACATTGTCACCCAGCGGAGCGACTCCCACCTTAGAGAAGTGCTCAAGGTGTACAAGGAGGTGTACAAAGGCGCCAACTTTGCAAAAGATGCGTTGCGCAAGAGCGGGAATCTGGTTGTATGTTTCCCTCCATACATATGCGCTCCACATGCTTACAGGTGAATACAGGGCGAAGTCTTAGCTCACATCCTCAACGGCATCATAAACAAGCCCGTTCGCGACGCCATGCTACTTCATCACGCCATCACGGCTTCCAAGCGGGACGGGCTGCGCCGTGAGCTGCTCATCTCGCGCCTCGTCCGCTACCACTGGGATGGTCGCCACATGCTTGCCGTCAAGAAGTCTTACCGCGAGCATTATGGGCGCGACCTTCAAGACGCTGTACGCGACGCCACCAGCGGCGAGTGGGGCGAGTTCTGTCGGGCCTTGTGTGTCACTCGCATGCCTGACGATGTGCGCAAGATTGAGAGGCGGTAGGGCATTATCTGATTTTTTTGATTTTATTTATTTATTTATTTTATTTATTTTTGTTTGTGCTGCGTTTGGGGACTTTTCTTGTCGTTGAAGGATATGTGGTCTCATCACAGCCATTTGTGTGGTTTTTTCCCGAGTCATGTCTAACATCATGCAATACCCCAGGAGAAGTTTTTGGGAGAATCTCTTGGGATGATCCTCTTCGTCAAGGCATCAGATTACGCCAGTCTATCTATATTGATCCATCTTGATACCATGGAAGCTGGAGAAAGGGTTAGGATGGCAATTAGGTTTTCGCTGTTATTTATGCGGTGGTTTTCTAATGCAATTGGGGGCTATTTGCGAGATCCCTCCTTTACGGTTCCGTCTTGCTGCCTCTGTAATTTCCATGATCCGTTTTCAACAAAGAGACCGGAGACTTGGGGTGACAGCGTACGGCCGGTGCATTCGACGGGTTGAAACTTGATGCCATAATAACCTGCATCCACCCATCCATCATCCTTTGCATCACCTTGCCTTTTGCATTCCTGTTTTATCACCGCGGGTCAACAGCAGTGGGACTTTCGTCTCCGGAGTCAACAAACACACATGGAGGAGTACGACGAGGACCTTCACCGGTCATGTTTTTGGATTTTCGTGGTTATCCTTCAGATGCATTTATGCCGAAAACGGTCTCCACCAACCTGCCTGCCACATCTACGGGCTATAGCAGACTTGAGAGCTAGCTAGCCATCTTGCCCTACTTGCCCTACTTGCTCCATTGCCCCATAGCCCGCACAGCACGGCAACAACCCCTCCAATACCATCTCAGTCAAGACGCTGAAGATAGCAGCTGACAGTGCTTTCCATCAGAGACACCGATATACTTCCGCTATGGTGCAGGCGTATACATCCCGGTTCCAATGGAAGAGGGAACACTGGCCGGTGTAGATCCCGCCGTTTCCCCGATGGTCGTCTCTTGGGAGATTCAAGTTGCCGCCGGCAAGAGAATGCTGCCCCCCACGAAGAACACGCGACCCTTGTGCCTGTTTTTGAAACATGAGATACTCCCAGGAATGTACAAACCGGTCGAGTATGGAAGCGAAGCGCCCCGTAGCCAACGGCGGATCGCGTGAGGGCGAGCACGGGGCACCATTGACGGCCGGTGGCTTGTAACTCCGCGGACCAAGCTTCACGGACCAAGCTTCGCGGGGATGTTTCGGAAGTTTCCTTCTCTGGACTACCTTGGGCACGTTGGCGTTATGTAAGTTATGTTGGTGAGGGGAATGAGAGAATGGGATTTGATTCAGGCGAGCAGGCAAAACGGGGTATAGCTGCTCTGAAGCTCGCTGAACCGGCAAAAGCGTTGAGCCACTTGGCATCCATCCTCCCAACCCCCCATTGAGCGTTGATGCTACCGGCCGATGGAAATATATCCCGGTCGAGTCGAGAGTGGTCGCGTCGTGAACGGAGAAGGCTACTGAGTGCGTTTGCGGCCGCGATTTAGTGCAGTGTCTAGCGGTTGAAGTCTTAGAGAAAGAAGCATTTACTAGCGAGCATCCTTGACATTCCCATCGCGGGATGACGTCATGTAGGGTAAGAACGATTGAGAGGAAGGCGCCACCGCCGTCCAAATTCTGGAATCCACACGGGGCTTCTTGGGGAAAAAAGTTTTCACTGAGCTCCTCAGAAAAGCCGTCTCAGGGAAACCGTTCGATTCGTCGCGTCGCCGAACCTGACCGCGACCGCTTTTGGTGTCAGAATCGGCCTTCAGGAACACGCGCTCCACTTCGAATTCCCGCCATGGATCAATCAACCCATGTTTCCACGATTCGACACTTCGTCACTTCCCTCAGGCGAATCCACATTTGCTCGACAATTGCTCGGCTGACGCTCGCAATTCGGGATTGATGCCTCTCAAGGTCGCATCAGACAAGATTCAGCATCTCCGAGGCGTCGATTCGATGTCGTTTGGGTATTTTTTGGCAGCCAAGAATGACAACGGTGAACGGGCAATGGCTCGAAGCGGCATTGCGGCAGTCGGCAGGTTATGCCCCAACCGAGAGAGACAAATCAGAGCGCCCGGGATCGCGGTATGGCTGTGCTACGTCCCGGACAGAAAGGTGCTTTGGACGTGTAAAATATCCCTCATTCAACACGGGTACCGACGTGAGGGTCAAGGTGAATGGTCATGAGAGATCTCTCACCGGGAGATGTCGGGGAACGACCAGAATCTCTGGCGTAACAAGGCCAGTTCCTAGTGGTCGGGAGAACCCTGATATCTTCGTTTTGCCCACCCACACCCACACCCCCATCCCAGATGCGGCTGCCAAATGGCGTACCACACCCAAGTTCCCCGTCCCGCCTGGGGAGATCCTGGCACATCTGGGACCTGAGCCCTGTGGACCCAGCTAAACGGCTTCAGACCGTTAATAATGGCGAGCACCGAGTCCTGATTCAGTCGCACCAATCTACCTCCGCTGTGCTTCCAATGTCAGGGACAACCCATGACAACAATACCTGTATCAGCCCCTAACCCCCGGGATGAACAGATCTCCCCGGCACTGGGAATCCGACTATTGGCATGCTTCTCCCGTTACCTATCCGCGGTTGCCCGGGTCGTTCGCTCGGCCTGGGTTCCTGGAGCTCGTGGAGTCGAAGGCCCAAGATGAAACAAAGCGAAGCTTTTCTCGCTGCATGTCATCCCGGGAAGAGGCTCAGCTGATTGACACCACTCGTTAAGGTTTAGGATCACTCTGTAGGGTGACCACTGTTGACTTACGAGTGGATTTGCTGTGTGGTTGGTGAGAAGGCAATGTGTCTTCCCACAACAAACACAGCCTGCTTACTAGGCTATAGGTAGCTATGGCGCAGAGACTGCCAGCTCCTCGGAGATGCGATAAAGGTGTTGAAGCTGTCAACAAGGCGCGAGAATGGGATCGTACAGACATACGTAGTGTAGTTTCTCGCCAAAACGTAATGTGGAGCCCGAGCGCTGTTGAAACCATCACGGCCGAATCGTTCCGGCGGGGACGGGGCCCGAGACTCTGCCGTCCTGACGAACTGGCAACCACATCTGTCGAGCAACTTTTTGCGGCAGTGCGACGCCCACCTCTGCCGCCCAGCCATAGCGGACCCCGCGCTCCCCTCGTGACAAGTCGCAATGTAATGCGATAGGGCGAGAAATTTCGAGGGAAAGCTCACCGATCTCTCCCATCAAAAACGGAATGCGAATCGGGGTTTGGTACAAAACATTGCTGCGGAGACTTTACCCAGTTCTATTGCATAACGGCTTACTCAGGGCACCATACGGGATTTGGG
>Ga0247763_1001674_pt1 | contig 12315 bp, 9 predicted proteins | sample UWRJL141409B4_FD_179926 | JGI IMG/M metagenome (GOLD analysis project Ga0247763, IMG submission 179926) | Plant litter microbial communities from Arlington Agricultural Research Station in Wisconsin, United States - UWRJ-L141-409B-4 | ecosystem: Environmental > Terrestrial > Plant litter >...
GTGCCGAAAAAAAAAAAAAAAACGTCTTCGTCGAGTAAGGGGAGTCAGGGAGTATATTATTATCAGTCGAAATTGATCCGTTTTGTTCATGTGGTGGTTGCCGGCCGTTGGTGAGGTTGCCGCAAAAGTTAAGAGTAACAGCAAATTGAGTCATGCAAAATTTTGACGGCAATTCCCCTGCGGGCACCCCCCGCCCAGCAAACCTCGACTCAGCACCTGGGCTTGACGATAGCTTTGGAACATTGGTATTTCACATTTTATCGAATTGAGGTCCAGGATATCATTTCTCGTGGCCAGTACAAACATCAGCTCCCCTAGACAAATCACCGCTCAACGCCATCCCTAATCTCATCCGCTACCATAGCATCCGTCATAAACCCTCACTAGGACCTAGTATCGGGGCATTATTGAGGCTATCCCCCAGGCCTCCCCGCCCTTGTTGGAAGAGCAGATACATGCGAGTCGGCAAAGTTGAGATGCTCCAAGAAGCTCGCCATTAGCCTCACAACATCTTCGCGCACTTCCTCGCGGCTCGCCATACCCTGCATAACCCTCGCAGATGGTGGACCCGGCACCGGAGGCATGGCCACGACCGATCTGGGCTGCTGCCTCTGCTGCTGTTGTCGCTGCTGCTGCAAGCTAGGCCGGCTAGCTTGACGGCTGCCGCTCATGGCTAAATACTCGGGGTCCATATAATCACTCGCGCCCGAATAGCCATCCTCGCCGTAGCTGTCAGTCCTCCCATGGCTCACTAGCGTGTTGCTGCCGCTGTGAGCAAAATCGCTCGACACTCCCGAGGCTTGGCGTTGATGAGGCATCTCGTCTGGCAGCTGGGCCAGCCGAGCAAAATCGTTGTCGTCCGACACATAGATGGACGGCTCGCGTCCTGTCGATTGGGCCGGCTGGTAGAACGAAGCATGTCGCTCGAGATCAAATGGATTGGCCCCGCCAATGTCCGAACCTGCCACCGAACCCACATCCGAGTTTGCCGTGGATGGTCGGGGATAATCCGGCATCGGCATCGGCATCGGCAAACTCTCATCGAGGTCAATCAAGCTGCCCACCGAAGCACGATTATCCTGGGCCTTGGGTGGCATGAGATCATACGCGTGAGACTGGAGAGCAAGAGGGTCCGTAGGATGATGAATCAAGTTTGGTCTGGCCCCAGGTGTTGCGCCGGAGCGTTCCTCATGAAATGGGAAGCGCGACATCTCCGGGTTGGCAGAGGCCGGAGGTGCCATAGAAGGAAACTTCCAGTCTTGTGTAGCCCGCCGGTTGCCATCTGCTGGGTCACTCAATGGAGGTTTACTAAAGTCAGTCACGTCATCGAATTCCGAGTCACTCGACGCTGCACGTAGGCCAGCCTTAATGGTTTCCATGTCGACAAACTGTGACAAGTTGCCCCCGTCGTGGAGAGATGCGTCAAGGTCAATAAGAGACTCGCGGAGCGTCGAGTGAAGTGAGTCATCTCTCAGCGGGAGATCCGAAGTGGGAGGCGGCACTGGTTTGCCGTAGTAAGCGCGCGAGTTGTCTTCGTAGTTTGAGATGGTGTTGGGATCAAACAGCCTCTCCAGCGGCACCTTGAAAGCCGGTAGCTGTGGTGGAAGGCGACGCCGTGACTTTGGTTTTGCCGTCTGAGACTGCTGTTCGAACTCGAAGTCGACATTAGATCCATAGACGTCATACACCGTCTGCGCGTCCGTATTCATCACCAGCCTGTCAAAGTCAACCGTGGTACTGAAATTCCACTCGTCGTTGGCCATAGCCGTCGATGAATAGTCTGACGGACCCTGTGCACCAATGGGAGCAAAGAGTGACTTTCTGACTCCACCCTGCGCCTCCCAGACTTTATATCCCTTAACGAGGTTGGCAAGACTTGAGGTGGGATGTTCCGCGCTGGTGTTGAAGATATATGGATGCCGTTGCACTTGCTCAATGGTTGGGCGCTTGGAAGGGTCTTCGACGAGGCAAAATGCGACAAGGTCCTTCAGATTGTGCGAGTACTGATCACCATCAAGGCGAGGCGCGTGGCTCTTGATGTAGCTGCCAAGCTGGGGAATATTGAATCCCGACATGACGTTGGGAGGAAGTCCTGACGCAATCTCGTAGACTAGGGAGCCAAAGGCCCAGATATCAACAGGTGTACTGTACGAAGGCTCCGAGTCAAAAAGTTCCGGGGCCATCCAATGGGGCGTGCCGATGAAGGTCGAGCGTTTGTCGAGTTTCGTCTCGATGATACCGGCAACCCCAAAATCGCAAAGCTGTACTGCCCCCGATTCGGTCACTAGAACGTTTGCACACTTAATGTCGCGGTGAATGATGCCTTCCTTGTGTACCCAGTACACGGCTTCGGCAACTTCACGGAGGATGGGAATGATCCATTTCTCCTGCAGTCCTCCCGGCGCCGTTGGTTTCATCAGTGTCGCCACACTGCCTCCAGCGCAGTATTCGGTCACCATCCACATGGCCTGGCCCACGGGAAGAACATCGAGAATGAGATTAATGTTTTTGGCACCACTGTCGCTGAGGAGCTTGAGAGCGCTGATCTCCTTCATGAATTCACTATAAGTGTCGGCCAGCTTCGGGTTTAACGTGTCGCTCTCCTCAATATCGATTATCTTGACTGCGACAATGTTCTTTGAGTTCAGGTCCGTTGCCTTGTATACACGGCCGAAACTGCCCTTGCCAATGAGCTCTTGGAGAAGATATGGGGGCACATCCTTTCCGGCCTTGGAGCACTCGTCCTGGACCGTCGCTTGCATCTTCTTGGCATCCTCCATAGCCTTTTGTTTGGTCACGGACAGGACCGAATTTCGTGCTTGGAGTCGATCCATGGTGATTGTCCCGAATGTTCTAGGTCAGTTTGCAGCAGTGCGGTCGATGCTAGATTCGTGAAATCATTTACCCCATCGAAAATTGGAATGTCCCGTTTGAATATGTACAACTTCGACAATTGGCGCAGAATAAAGTGAAACTGTTCGGATGGAAGTTTTTATGAGACCTCACTGTCTGCAAACAAAGTGCTCAGGGTAGATCGCCAAGGAGCTGAGTCTTAAGAACGGCTTGAATCCGCTCACTTGGATTTTCGGCTAGTTGAGGCACACTGAGAAAGGAAGTGAAATAAGAGGTGAGAAAGAATCGAAAGAACGACGAAGCCTGGCGTCTCCGCAGAACAGAAGAAAGTAGCTGGCGTTGAGAAGGCACAGCCAGGGGCTATGATAACAGGCAAGACGCGACAGGTAAAACGGCGCCAAGCCCCCCAGCTAGAGAATTGGCCAATTGTTGCTCCAACCGTGGAGGAGGGTCCCCCCGCGATCGGTACGTACCGAGACGGCTGATGGCTGCATCATGGCATCAGCCACGCCAAGGTCAGAATCACCATTCTACCTATCTGGGTAGCCTTTATGTTCATTGCCACAAATCCCTTGACAAATTCGACAGGCTTTCCATTCCCTTTGCGCAGAAACATGGAATTTCTCAACGGAGACATTATCAGACATGGCAAGGAGCGCGACACAGGCACAACCGTCATCCAGAAGATACCATTATCCAAACTGCTTCACACCGCCAATACCAGTCCTCAACTTTCCCCCTCCAGCCTTGCCAGCATCTTAGCATGGATCTTGGACCAGCCATTCTCACACTCAGAGCTCACCATACCAATCAACAACCTAGAGCAATTGATGACGATATCCTCTTCAAGCTCCAGTGTCCCATCCTCGCGCTCTTTGATCTCCCACAGCGTGTCCATAACAATAGATAGCGGGCCCTTGATGCGCACGAACACGCCCTCGGTTATATCGGTAAACTCGTACATGCTCACCACGTTGGTATCCCAAATCCCCGCGGGGATAGCGTGCATAACGTTTGTGACGCTGTAGCTCGCTGTCTTGGCGTCACCACGTGCCTGCGATGTGACAGTCTCGGGTACTTCCGGCGGCGTATCCAGGTCTAGAAGCTCGAACTTGGACATCTGGGGGTTGCAACTGAGGAAGAATTCATAATCTGAGAGCATCGCGATGGCTGCCTCCTTGGTTACATTTGGAGGGAGCTTGGATGCATGGCTGAGGTGAGCAGTGCTTGAGAAAACTGCCAAGTCAACTGTTAGACCAAGTCGCTGGCGGCAAGCGCGGAGGGGGGCTTACATGACATGTTGAAGGTGGTAGTGTGACAACTCAATAGTTACGATGTATTACGTGGGCTGCCAGAGTGGTTGTAGTACAAGAAGGACTGTGGAATGTAGAGTAGGTAGGTAGGTTGCGATGTTGGTTTAAGGTCAATTTTACTGGTGTTGCGGCTTGGGCCGAGCTAGGGATCTGTGACAGCTAAAGTATCATGCGAACCGTGCTCCACGAATGCGCAACGCGAATAGACTTTCCCAATCTTTGTTCAAGAATGCGTTCGACAAGGGACTGTCATGGCGTTGAAACACTGGATTCAATGGAAAGAGCAGGGCGGATAGTTTACGGAAACAACAGGGGAATGGAAACAAGATAACATTGGTGCCAAGTGAGATGGCTATATAGATATGCGCCCACGACGGTGGCATCTAAGAACACACTGGCAGTGTTCTGGCCGTGATTCGTCAGTCAAGCAAATTGATGTTTTAGATGCGATCAGAGGCGGAGTGCACTGATGAGATGAGCCTGTCGGAAGCTTGGGCCAATTGTCAATTACTATCAATTCGCGAAGCTTTTAGTGGGGCCTTCTTGAGGTAGCTAACCCCAACTCCAGGTCGGCACACTGCCAACCAGGGCTATTCTCGCAATGGAATCCGTTCTCCGAAGGCGAGCGGCTGCCTATGTGTGCCAGAGTTGCACACGACGTGGCCTTGGCTTCCGGAGACAGCTGCAACGAAGCTACTCAAGTTCGGCGGGACCCGACATTTACGATGTTGTTTGCGTCGGTGGTGGGCCCGCCGGCCTCAGTCTCCTCACAGCCCTCCGTAGGTTCCCAAGCCCGAACTTTGCATTGCAGGTCCCTCTGACATAGCCAGGCGCGAATCCCATCACGTCCCATCTCCGAATTGCTCTTGTCGAGGCCCAGGACCTATCCAAAGTCAGATCCTGGAAACTCCCACCCGATCGTTTCTCAAATCGATGCAGTTCTCTGACGCCTGCCTCGGTCCTTTTTCTCGAAAATATTGGAGCATGGAGGCACCTCGAGCAGGACCGAGTCCAGCCGTATCAAGAGATGCAGGTTTGGGACGGCGTGTCAGAGGCGCGAATCGAGTTCGAGTGGGGATCAGGGGCGACTCCCTCCAGCGGGATGACAATTGCCTACATGAACGAGAACCTAAATCTCACATCCGGGCTTCTCAAGCGGCTAGAGGAACTAGGGGGTGTTTCTATATTCGACAATGCCCGGGTCGAGATGATCGGCTTTGGCGAGCAGACCGAAGAGCTGGATCTCCGCGAGTGGCCTGTGGTCCACTTGGCCGGTGGAAAACAACTCTTCGCCCGCCTCCTTGTCGGCGCAGATGGCGCGAATAGCCCCGTGCGGTTGTTTGCTGGCATCGAAGCACGAGGGTGGGACTACGGATGTCATGGTGTTGTGGCGACGTTGGAAATGGAAGGTGAAGGCTGGGGCACAGATGGAACTAAGATCGCTTACCAGCGATTTCTGCCCACAGGGTCAGTCGCCATGCTCCCCCTTCCGGGCAACTATTCGACTCTTGTCTGGTCTACCACTCCCCAGAATGCTTCTCTTTTGAAGCGCCTGTCGCCCAAGGACTTTATTGCCCTGGTCAACGCCGCCTTTCGTCTGAGCCCGACGGATTTGGAGTTTATGCATACGCAAAGCTCAGGCCAAGCCGATGAGTATAGTTGGCGGTTGGGACATACTTCATTCGATCGTGGTATGGTCCCGCAGACCATCACCGGTGTTCAGGAGGGGACAATCGCATCATTTCCCCTGAAACTCTGCCATGTCGACACTTACATCGGCGAGAGAATCGCGCTTGTTGGCGACGCTGCTCATACGATTCATCCCCTGGCTGGACAAGGTCTAAACCAGGGACAAGGAGATGTACAAAGCCTTGCTAAGACAATTGAGTATGCGGTAGGCCACGGACAAGACCTAGGAGCCCGTTTATCTCTGGAGCCGTATGTGGCCGAACGCTACGCAGCCAACCATGTGTTGCTTGGAGTGTGCGACAAACTACATAAGCTTTACACTGTGGGGAATGGCCCCTTGGTACCGTTAAGGTCTCTGGGACTGAATGCAGTCAATGCTCTGAGGCCCCTCAAGTCGTTCCTGATGAACCAGGCTGCGGGCACCGGAAAGCTCTTTTGATGCGTTGCCTTGTTGGTGGCTAGAGCTGGCACAGCTTTATCTGCAATATCAAGCAGGTTTCTTCCACGACCAAGTGGTGTCTTGGTGTCTAAAATTTCCTTGCCCTACCACCCATCTTCGGTCAGCGCAGCGATCAATTGGTCTGCTGTTTCATTCAATGTATTTTATCTCGTGTTCCGACGTAAGGGCAGTCACAATGGTGAGTCCGAATATTTTCGTGGCTCACCTTGTTCAGTTTAGCAATTGCTGAGTGCGTAGATCCACCCGAGAATTTCATTTTCCATAGCAGTGATTGGTGTATTGGGCAACACAGGTACGGATCTCGCACCTTTCTCTTTCCCGGCCTTGGAACTCTCAATTATTTGTCAACTTGGCGTGGGCGTTTAGATGTCGAGTTCTAAACATTCCCTGGTCTTCATTTTCATCCTTGCTTTTCATCACAGCTACGCGTCAGTCATCGACATATCGAATTCATGGGTACTATTCTATGAGCCTTCCACTTTTCCTTGTTCTTGGCCAGTGAGGTGCTGACCAATAGACAGGACGTCAAGGGTTTAAGCATTTCCTTTCACTCTATCCCGGCACAATCGCACCAAGACCAGCCAGTGTCGATCTGTAGATGTGGGAGTTGAAAATGCCGACACCGTCACCGCAAGCATTTTCATTTGCTTATCGACATGTGAGATACAGATTTCTACATTTTGATTTTCCATCCTCCTTAGCCCTGAGTTTGAGATGTCAGAGAACAGACAATCACGTCTTCATTCCCTAGTATTCTCCCGGCACGTGCTTTTTCTCGTCGCTCATGGATTGGCAGCTTCTGTAGATCAAGTGCCACATATCGTCCATGTCCATCCCACTATTAATAACAGGCATTCAATCATTTTGCTTACAACACTCTAACGATTTGCAGGCTAACTCTGGCTTTCCTAAGGTCTTTAGTATAGTGCATGTCCCGATTGAGACTAATGATAGGTACCTAGGTAGTAAGTCAATGAATTGGCCCTCCAAGAGATACTGGATCGCCCACCGCACATGCATTTAAGCAAAAGCGTATGTGGGGAGTAGCCATTTCAACAGATCCGACGTACCTGACTTGTAAAATCCTTGTGTGCGACGCATCAAACGACCAACATGAAGTCGGTCGCGTTGCCCGGAAACCAGCCCAGCATGGGTCCTAAGTGTGTTGGCAAGGGTCGGCTTTTACAAGAAAAGTTACCTAGTCATCACACCATCTTGCCGTTTTCCTCTGGTATTTGGATAACTTTTTTTCGTTCCATTTAGCTTGTCGCTAATTCCTGAGAAGAAAAAGAAGGACGCTCCCACCGCCAAGGTTTGCAGTTGGATGATACGAGACGTCCAACATTCCCGCCAGTTCAATCCCAGTCATCGGATAGCTGCACCCGTCACGGCAATGTGAGTGACAGCCACAAAGGTTGATCTCGGTATCACCAGCACCACATCCCGTCCTATTCAGTTTGTTTGCTTAAAGTACCAGGTGGCGCCACCTTTGTTTGCTCAGGAGCAGCGGTTATTTTTGAATACAAGTAATCAACCTATGGCCCTCCTGGCCGGGCCATCTCGCCTCACCCCAAGCTAAGCCGTGGTTGGTTCGTCAAATTCAAACGATCATGTGTCTCTGAAAGTATGGCGGGTCTGGTCCGAACCAAGCCGGAGCCTCGACCGACGGTGCCGGCCCCGCTTTCCGAGCCCGGGAAGCCAGGTAGTTTAACTGCCGGTTCAGTTTTGTTGACGGGTCTCGATTAATGCGCCTGCAAGCATGCAGCCCGATTCTTTTTCAATGTACATGTAAATACCTGTCTGTGCGCTCTTTGCTTGATTCTATCGCTCTTCGCTTTGAAAAAATTAACCACTTTACTCCGGTTCTTGGCCGCTAGTTTACTATCCCCCAACATCTCGCTCCCGCCTCTATAAGTCCATCTTTGATTATTACCAGATTATCTTCCCAAACGCCCTCGGCCACCATCAAAGTACTTATTCTTTTCACTACGTCTTGGTACTGAGGTAGCTAGTTCTTTAAGTAGTCTCTATTTCCCCCCTCCCACACGATCCGTACCGTGGCTATTGATCTATCTTGATGAGCAAGCCCGCATGGCTGTTTGCTCGGTGCGGTGATTTTTTGCTCAGCGTACCTTTTTTTATGCTGGCGGCAAAGCGGGCCTCTCCAATCCGCCAAATCAGTGATCCAGGGCACTGTTCAGTCGCTCTGTTCAGTCGTTCGACACGTTGTCCTTTGAAATTGTCCTTGACATGCTCGTCGGCCTCTTCTTCTCCATCTCCTTTCTCGATTCATTTCTCCTCCCACAAGTTTCAAGTCTTTCAGACTTCATTCTCTGCACATGTCAGCCTCCAGTATCTCCTAATGTCAGGATTCAGGACCCCAAATTTTCCAGCTTTCCCCTATTCCGTGGTCGAACCAAGCAAGGAGCGGCTCTAGGAAGGTCAGCAATTAATACTCCACAGGTTCAGCCTGATTCATATTCACATCGCCCGCTGGTCAAAGGTCATTGTCTCGATATGGAGACAGTTTTCTCGGCATGGAAAATGTTCCATTCGGCGGCACAATAATTGGCGTGACAATGATTATCTTGATGCCTGCTTTTCAAAGTGGAAACAACTTCCTCGCCGGCGTGATCCGGCGTAGCTCGGTGTAACTAAATGTGTTCTCAGCGGCTGTTCCAGCCCTCTGGCTCAACTTCCCTCATCCTCCCCTGACCAACACCTGCTGGGATATTCCTTTTCATTGTGCCTGTCCAGTCGTGATCAACTGCGGCCCTCCGCAACCACCAGCCCTCCAGTGTGCTACAGGCCTAGTCCACCGCTTCTTTCTGCCCTGGCCGCCGTGTTCTGCCGTGTTCCGCCGTGTTCCGCCGTGATCGCCGTTACGGGTCCTCTCTCATAGCTGCCGATCTCTCTCGACCCGCCCTCTACGACGCCCTAGCCCTAACCCACAACTTATTTCTGTCGTGGTCGTGTTCTCGGAGGCCGTTCTGGGCCTCTGATTCCGGACTGTTCTCTCCCCGGCCAACAGGTAACCCTCAACTTCGTTCCCACTTGCCTCCTCCGCCATATACTACGCTGGGATATCTCTCCCCGGAACCCGTTTCTTCTTTCTCTCACTCTACCAACCGGGCCTTGTTCTACGCCCAACACGCCTCAGGTACTGTCCCCCGCTTGCTATTGCCCCCTTCCTCCCAGCTGCTATTGTTTCTCCAAGCCCTAGCCCTACCCTCTCTCCTTCATCTGATGCTATTTCTTCTTCCCCTCCTTCTGACAAATCCTCTTCCCCCCAAGCCAAAGCCAAGGAAACTTTTCTCCCAGCCACGACTCTCTCTCCTCCACCGACCACTCTCTCTTCTTCCTCTTCATCGGCTGACCCCCCTCTCCCTCAAGCAGGCTCCAGGTATATTCCCTCCCGGTTGCTACTGTCTCTTCTTCACCTACCGCTACTTCTCCCACATCTTGCTCTGCCAGCCCTCTTCTCCCTCAACCACGCGCTAGGTATCTACTTCCCCCCGCTGCCATTCTCCCTCTTCCATCTGCCATCACTTCTTCTGCCTCTCAACTTCTCTACCTCGATCCCGCTCTCTCCTTCCATCTACTCCCTGCTGCGTTCTGAGTTCCATCGTCGATTGATTCTTGGAGCTCTCTGCCTCTCTCCCCTCTCGCTCATTCCGCGAAGCTTAGGTAACTTTCTCTACCGCCTGCAGCTCTCTCTGTCCCATCTACCGCTGACCCTTCTCCCTCTTGCCCCATCAATCACCTCTCTCCCTATCCCACTCGCCCGGACTCATCTCTCGTGGCGGCACGATCCAGCTGACCAAATTCAAAGCTCGCAGTCCACGTCAGCACGGAAAGCACCAGACACAATCAGGGCGCTCAGGATGTGCTTCAACGAGTATATCGCGTACCAGTGTGGCCACCGGTCCAACTACGTGGTCCGACCTTGCCCGCTCACGACGGCGGCCCAGAACCTGACACCATGCACGCTCCGGGCCTTCAAGCAGTCGCACGCGCTGACCATGTGTGTGGCTTGCGAGCGCGTCCTCCACTTCCGCTGGATCCTCGTTCGTGAGTTTGAGCACCGCTGGATGCACGAGCGGGGAGTCTGCGGCTGCGATGTCCAGTTCCCCGGCATTCTCTATACTCCCCGTGTGTCGGGAGACGTCGCTGTCGAGAAAGGCAAGGCCAGCGTCCCGGCTCCCTATACCGAGACCACGCGCGAAGGTGAGCACCACGTTTCTGTCCGCATCTCTGGTCTCTACGCGGCCGAGTGGATTGCCGACCACAAGAAGCTCCACGAGACGGGAGCTTGCAAATGCGGCATCAGCTTCAACCCCTTCCAGCCTAGTGTTCAGGGTCACGACTTTACCCCTGCCGAGCGTGACGCCGTCCAGAACGTCCGCCACCTCGAGAACAGCGGCGCCGACATGACCCCGGAAGAAATCGCCACCCGTGTCGCCGAGATCACCCGCCTCTTTGGCGTCTTCATGCCTATCCCGCCGGCTCCCCAGGCCCAGCGTGGTCATGGTTCCAGCCATCGCAACATCAACAACAGCAGCAATGGCTATCGCTCTGGCCAAGGCTCTAGCAACACTAACAATAACAACAACCATCACGGCCTGGGCCAGAACCGCAAGAAGCGTCGCGCCAAGACGCAGGCCCAGGCCAGCCACGCCCAAACCTCGGTCTCCCCTCCCAGTGCAAAAGTCAGCTCGTTCTACCCAGGCCAGTTCGCCGTGCCTCCCCCCTACCCCATTGCGCAGCCGGCTTCGCAGCCCCAGGAATACCAGGCCCCCTATTACCTCCCCGCCTTGTCCACCTCTGGCCCGGGTTCCTTCTCCGGACATCAAGTCCCCTATTACAATTACATGCCCGTCTCGTCGGCCTTCCGTCCTGACCCTAGGGCCCCGCCGTTCCTGGGTACGACTCTCCCGGCCGGCAACAGCAACAACCAGTTTGGTTCCATCTCTACTGGATCGAACTCTGGCACTTCATCCCGCCGCACCTTTTCGCCTCAGACGGTTGCCCCTACCACGCCCACCCTCTGGGCTCCCACGGCGACTGAGATCCCCGGCTCCTCCCCGGCTACCCTCTACGGGCCAGGCCCCTTCACCACCACGGGCCTCGACTACATGTACCCGCCCGTCTCCCACGGCCGCTCTGCCTCGGCCCCGCCTGATATGGAGATGCCGCTCTGCGGTCTGCCGGTTGGTGCTGGCCCCGAGGGAACGTCTCATGTTCCCGACTGGAGCCTGTGCCGTCTGGGCAGAGATGGAGAGAGCGAGCGCTCCGAGAGTCCGAGTGCTTGGTCGCTTTAAGTCCCGAACTCCTCAAAGGCACATGACATACCATACCTACCCTACCTAGGTAGGTAGGGAAGATATGGAAGACCTAGGACATATACCCGACTTGACTCAGCAACAACTTCATTCCCGAAAATACTATCCGGTATCTACCGATCTATATGAGAGAAAGAAAGGGAAAAAAGGAAAGAGAAATTGGAGAAGATGGGAGGAAACCAATGCCAAAAAAAAACAAAAACGAATGGATGGATGGGACGACTCCCAGGATAGATACCTATGGGAACGGACGAACGAACGAACGCCAAGCAAGATTTCTTATATACCCCGGCATACCTTTAACCAGCGAAGTGGCATGAGGCAGACTGGAATGACTGGACGACGATGAGAAAAAGTTTTGTTTTTGGACTGAACTGGGCACTGTTCTTTCGTTCCCTCTCATCGATGATTTAGCCTTTTTGCGAGGCTCTTCTGGGTTCCGGTTTGGGAGCATGGGAAGCATGGTATGGTATGATCACGGCATGAGCACGGCACGAGATTCTTCTTTTTCCTTTTTTATTTCTTTCTAGAGCCCTTTTTTCTTTTTCTTTCCAACAGAAGATGCCCTTTGCGTTTCCCGGCCCCCCTGGGAATGAGGTGGGTATGTCATGGCTTAGTTCTCTCTCTCTCTGGGGAACCCCCCCTTCTTTTTTTTTTT
>Ga0247763_1001677_pt1 | contig 12299 bp, 10 predicted proteins | sample UWRJL141409B4_FD_179926 | JGI IMG/M metagenome (GOLD analysis project Ga0247763, IMG submission 179926) | Plant litter microbial communities from Arlington Agricultural Research Station in Wisconsin, United States - UWRJ-L141-409B-4 | ecosystem: Environmental > Terrestrial > Plant litter >...
CGTGATGACGCGGTACATACCCTCTGCCGACTCCGCCGGGTCGAGCACCGCGTTGGCCCCTCCCATGTCGGTGCGCATCCAGCCGGGGTGGAGGGAGATGACGTTGATCCCCCGGGGCTGCAGCGCCAGGTTCAGCATCGTCGTCTGCATGTTCAGCGCTGCCTTGCTCATGCAGTAGCCGAAGCCGCGATCGCGCCAGGAGTGCTGCAGGCTGCCGGCCTCTGACGAGACGTTGCACACCACCGGGTGCTCGCCGCGCTCGAGCAAGGAGACGAACGCCTCGGTAACCCGGAGCGCCCCGAGCGCGTTCACCTCGTATGCGAGCCGCATGGCTTCGAAATCCAGCTCACCTAGCGCGGCAGCGTCGGGCTTCGGGTTGACCGCGGCGTTGTTGATCAGCACGTCGAGCCCGCGGGTTCGCTCGGTGACCCCCTTGGCCGCGCGCGCCACGGACGCCGCGTTGCTCACGTCGAGCCCGACCAGGGTCACGCCACCGGACACGTCGCGCACGGGCGTGCTGCTCGACGCGAGCGCGCGGTGGCCAGCAAACACCAGCCACCCTTCGGCGGCGAAACGCTCGACCAGGCTCTGACCCAGCCCTCGGTTGGCACCCGTGATGAGGACGCTCTTCGGCATGCCGGCGGTTTACCACCGCCGCCCGAAAGCAGCGAGAGCCCAGCACCCCGCTAGCCGAGCCCGCCGCAGCGGCCTCGGCTCCACGACACACCCGGCGACAGACGCGCCGACGGGTCGAAACTGCCCGTCAGCGGGTGACCCGCCGCAGCGCGAGGACCTCGGGGTGGTGCCCCAGCCGTTCGAGCACCTGAGCGACGTGCGCCGAATCGCGGCAGTCGAGGCTCAACGCGAGCTTGGTGTCACCCCTGCGCGTGCTGTGCGCCTCCACGCTCGCGATGTAGGCGCCCTGGTTGGCCACGAGCTTCAGCAGGTCCCCGAGCACCCCGTTGCGGTCGCTGATGGTGACCTCGATGTCCACGTTGTGCTTCTCGTGATCGGCTGCACCCCAGCGCACCTCGACCAGGCGCTCCGGCTCGTGCTCCTGGATGTGCCGAACCTGCTGGCAGCTGCGACGGTGGATCATCAAGCCACGGCCGCGTGTCACGAAGCCCACGACGTCGTCGCCGGGCACGGGGTTGCAGCAACGGGCACGCTGCCCCTGGATGTCATCGACCTGGTCGAGCGAGATGCCGCGGGGTGCCAGCACCGGGCGGGCGACAGGCACCGGAATTACCGGCTCCTCGGGGCCTCGCGCGCGGCCCTCGACCGACAGGGCCGCCGACGTGACGGTCGCCGGCCGGCGGTCGCCGTAGCCGACGGCCGCGAACAGATCATCCACGTCGGGGTGGCCGAGCTCTTCGGCGAGCTGCTCCAGCGTGACGGTCACGTCGAGGCGCCCGAGCTCCTTCATCACCAGCTCGCGGCCAGCGAGGATGGCCTCGGGCCGCCCCTGCTCGCGAAACCAGTGGCGAACCTTGGAGAGCGCGGTCGCCGTCTTCAGATAGCCGAGCACCGGGTTCAGCCAGTCGCGGCTCGGGCGTGCCTGCTTGTGGGTGAGGATCTCGACGCGATCGCCGGTGCGCAGCTGGTAGTCGAGCGGCACGAGCTGGTCGTTCACCCTCGCCCCTTTGCAGCGGTGGCCCACCTCCGTGTGGATGCGGTACGCGAAATCCACGGGCGTGGAGCCGACGGCGAGGTCGATCACGTCGCCGCGCGGCGTGAACACGAACACCTGATCCTCGAAAATGTCCGTCTTCAGCGAGTCCACGAGCTGATGCGGATCGGCCACGTCGCGCTCCCAGTCGAGCAGCTGGCGCAGGAGCATGAACGGATCGCGACGCGACGCCGGGAGCTTGCGGCCCTCCTTGTAAGCCCAGTGCGCGGCCACGCCGAGCTCGGCGAGCCGATGCATCTCGCGGGTGCGGATCTGCACCTCGACGACACGCCCCTCGGGGCCGACCACCGCCGTGTGCAGCGACTGATAGCCGTTTCCCTTCGGCATGGCGATGTAGTCGTCGAACTCGTGCGGCACCGGCGTCCACATCGAGTGGACGACGCCGAGCACCGCGTAGCAATCCTGGACGCGCTCGGTGATCACGCGCACCGCGCTGATGTCGTGGACCTGCTCGAAGCTCACCCGCTTGCGCTGCATCTTCTTCTGGATGCTGTAGATGTGCTTGGGTCGCCCGGAGACCTCGGCGGCCACCTGCTCCTCCGCCAGCTTCTCCCGCAGCGAACGCACGGCGAGCGCGATGAAGGCCTCGCGACGATCGTGCGTCTCGGCGAGCGCGCGCGTGAGCTCGCTGTAGGCGTCCGGCGAGATCACGCGAAACGAGGCGTCTTCGAGCTGCCACTTGAACTGCCAGATGCCGAGCCGGTTGGCGAGCGGGGCGTGCACCGCGAGCGTCTCCCGCGCGAGGCGCAGCGCCTCGTCGGGCGCCACCCGATCGAGCCGCAGCATGCGCTCGCGGCGCAGCGCGAGAGCGATCAACACCACGCGGATGTCGCGCGCCATGGCCAGGAACATCTTGCGCAGCGTCTCGACGCGCTCGTCTTCGAGGCGATCCCAGCGCACCTGCCCGAGCCGGTTCGCGCCCTCCACCAGCTGCGCGACCTCGGCCCCGAGCCTCTCGCTGAGATCTCCCGCGCCCGCAGCGCTCGGAACCGCCGCCGCGAGCGTCGCCGCGAGCGTCGCCGCGTCGAGCCGCATTTCGGCGAGCGACAGGGCGGCGCGCAGCCCCACCTCGACCTCAGCGGCTTCGGCGGACGACGATGCCTCGAGGCTCTTCGCGGCCGACGTGATCAGCGCGTCGGCCGCCTCGAGAGACGCGCCACCCTCCCGGAAATGGCGAGCCGCCGTGGCGCGTAGCTGCTCGAGCGCGGCCGGATCGAGACCGGGCCGGGAACGGGCGGGGTCGATGCGTTCGATGTCGGGCGGTGCTGCGGGCAGCGGCTCGGCGAGCGGGGCGCCCCCGGGCGAAGCCGCCCGCGGCGACGGTGCTGCTGCGCTCCCCCCGGTCGCCTCGGGATCGCCGCCGTCAGTCGCTGGAGGGCGGGACATATTCGCCGATGAGGGCGCGAATGATGTCGCTGCTGGTCACGATGCCGACGAGCTCGCCGTCGCTGGCCGTCACCAAGAGCGAGTGGAAACCCCCGGAAATGAAGAGTTGCGCGGCGTGCCGCACCTGCGCGGTGGGAGGCACCGTCTCGATGTTCTTGGTCATCACGTCGGCGATGCGAATGCCTGTCTTGCCGCGCTTGGCGGCCTGAGGCGGGGCGGCCAGCTTCAGAATGTCAGAGGGGCTGACGACGCCGACCAGCTTGCTGCCACCACTCAGGATGGGAATGTGGCTGATCCGCCCCTGCCGGAACACCTCGAGTGCCACCGTGAGATCATCCTCTGCTTCGGCCGTGATCAAATCGCCGGTTGTCATGATCAGGGACACGGGCTGATCGAGCGGAGAGGCTTCCGGCGGCTCGGGAGTTTGCATGACCGGACTACTTATTGCGCGCTCCGACTCGGGCGGCAAGATCTCCTGGCGCGCCGAGCGCTGAAGTAACGCTGGTCGTACTCATGAATTTGACAGAAACTGCGAGCCTGAAATAGTGGGCGCGATGCGGTGGCGCGGCTCCACTTCAGCTGCTGTGGCTCTCGCTGCCGTGGCTCTCGCTGCCGTGGCGCCTGCTGCGGTGGCCCGCGCTCGGATCGAATGCCCCGCCCGGCGCGGCCACCGAGCGCTGCTGCTCTCTGCCGTTCCTTTCATGATTTCGTCGCTCTTCGCGGCCCCGGCGCGCGCCGACGGCCCGCTCGGCGACAACGGCGAACGGATCGCGACCAGCGCCTACTCCATCGATTTGTATCAAGGCTCTGTTTCGGCCGGGAATCGGGTGATGGGGCTCGGCGGAGCCTACGTCGCGATCGCGGAAGACGTCGACGGTGACCTTCAGAACCCCGCGGCGCCCGCCGTGCGGCCCTTTTTCTCGATCGAGAATTTCGACTACTGGCTGGGCCTCGGTCTGACATTTCCCGCCGGTGTCTCCCGCATCGATTTCTTCAACAGCGGATCAGAGACGGGCTTTCGCGGCGCCGCGAACGAGCCGATCTTCTTCACTCCCGCGTTGAACCTGCAGTGGGGAACGTTCGGCGTCGGGTTCACCATCGAGTTCTCGAACTATGGCTTTCAGAACGTGGGCCAGCCCGTGGTCGCGCCGGAGAGCCGCTCGTCGCTCGAGGCGGTGCTGCAGACGTACCACTTCCAGCTCGCCAACTCGTTCTTCGACGGACAGCTCATCGCCGGCATCGGCTTGCGCTATTTGACCATGACGCTCGACGCCGGGGTCGACAGCGGTGACACGCAGACCCTGTTCGACACCAGCGGCTCGGGGCTCGAGATGGGCTTCGTCATTCGGCCCAACTTTCAGCCGTATCGGATCGGCGCCGCGTTCCGCACGGCCATCGATACTCAACCGAGCTTCTCGCGCAACCTGCTGCCCGACGAGCTCGGCGACATCGTGCTCGGCGACGGCGAATCCGTGCTCTACTTGCCCGAGCGTGTCAGCCTGCCTTGGGATGTGAACATCGGCGCCGCCGTCCAGCTCGGCAAACGGCCGCTGAACCCCCTCTCGCGGACGGTCCAGCAGGTCGCGGAGCGGGACACGTTGATGTTTCGCTTGCGTCAGATCGATCGCGACGAAGAGCGCCAGCGGCGGCTGGCCGAGGCGAGCACGCCGAGCGAACGCGTCGCGGTGGAGCGCGAGCTCGCCCTGGAGGAACGGCTCGACTCCGAGCGTCTGGCGCGCGCCTACGACGCGGCCCGCCGCGCTCTCGCCGAGAGCTTCGCCGAGGTGGGGCGGACGTACCTGCTATTGTCGGCGTCGCTGCTGGTATCGGGGCGCGTGCGCGACGGCGTCGGCGTGGAGTCGTTCCTCGACCAGGTGGTGAACCGCTCGGGCGCGAGCGTGGTGTTCTCTCCGCGCTTCGGCGCGGAGGCAGAGGTCTGGGAGAACCGCCTCAAGACGCGGGGCGGCCTCTACCTCGAGCCGACGCGGTTCGCCACGAGCACGCCGCGCGCCCACGCGACGCTCGGGATGGACCTGCGCCTCTTGCGCTGGAACGTGTTCGGGCTGTGGCCGGACGACTTCATGTGGCAGATCGGAGGCAGCGTCGACGTCGCCCGCCGCTACCTGACATGGGGCGTGAGCATCGGCGGCTGGTACCCGCGCCACCATCGCAGCGAAACGCCCTGATCTCGCGCAGCCCTGATCTCGCGCAGCCCTGATCTCTCGCAGCCCTGATCTCGCAGCCCTGATCTCGCAGCCCTGATCTCGCAGCCGCTCAGGGCTCTTCGCAGAGGAACGGCAGCTCGTCGAGGCACGCGCGATCGTCCCACTGCCCCGGCTCCCGGGCTGCGCTGCCGCTGATCGACACCGCCCCGCAGTCCTCGTTGTCCGAGTTGTTCGGCTCGCCGCTGGCCCAGTTGGCGTAGGCGCTGCCGACGGGATCGCCCCCGTCTTCGGCGGCGTTGCCGCTCCAGAACGGGAAACCATCGAGCGCCGCGGCGTTGCCGAGCCACGACCACTCGTCCTCGTCGTCTTCGTCGCTCGCGCCGATCTGCACCACCACCTCGCCAGTGGCGGGCAGGCCGACGCTCGCCAGCGACCCCAAGAGGGCCGCGTTCTCTTCGGGCGTCTCGATCCAGGCCAGCTTCATGCCTTCGCCGCCGCAGCGCGCGAGCGCGATCCCCCGGTCGACGGGCTCCGAGCAGACCATGTACGCTTTCTCGGCGAGCGTGAAGCCCGTGCAGCCCGCAGGGCAAGCCGTGCCGGAGTCGATGACGTCGTCACAATCGTTGTCGATGCCGTCGCAGAGCTCGTCGCTCGCTTCGCATGCGGCGCCAGGCAGCTCCGACGGAGCGGCGTCGGGCTCGCTCCCCGCATCCGACGCCCCCGCGTCGGGCAGCGTGGCACCCGCCCCACCCATCTCACCTGAACCCCCGACGCCTGCCGCGCCCGCCAGGGGCAGGTTGCCGCCGATGCCCTCGCCGTCGATACCTCCGGTGCCCCCGAGCGTTGAACCACCGGCGCTGCTACCGCCGCTCCCTGCCCCACTCGACCCGGCGGAGCCCGCGCTGCCCGCATTGCCCGCAGAGCCGAGGCCGAGGGGTTCGAAGAGCCCGCTGCCGTCGGGCGCCGAACACGCCAGCCAGGCGGTCATGGCGAGCGCCATCCAACTCGAGAGCGCAACGCCCCCGCGCCAGTGACGGAATGAGCCAAGCGGCATCTGGAGTGCACTCTACGCTCGCTCCCGCGAGGCAGCAAGGATCCCGCCAGAAACGTGCCGAGAGCTGCGGCGAAAGATTGCACGCTTGAAAGATTGTGGAGCCCCTCGCTCCGCGCGCGCCGCTCTCGACTTGTCGGAACTGCCCGCAGGGCAGACTCCGCACGCACCGGATAGTCGCACGGTCCCGTGTCGCCATCGACGCGCGATCGGCCACGATATTCGCGCATCCGCCGACTGTCCGAGGTCGCCGTCACTCGCGCGCTCGCCTCGAGTCTGGTTATGGTCGCGCCCCAAACTTCTTCCAGGGCTTCCACACGATGAATCAAATAAACCCCGCGGACACCGCCTGGATCCTGACCGCGACCGGGTTGGTGCTGTTGATGACCCCCGGACTGGCGCTCTTCTACGGCGGCATGGTGCGGAGCAAGAATGTGCTGTCTACCTTCATGCACAGCTTCTTTGCGATGGGGTTGATGACGATCCAGTGGATCGGCGTTGGCTACTCGTTGGCGTTCGCGCCCGACATCGGCGGCGGCTTGCTCGGTGGCTTCGACTATGCGCTGCTCGACGGCGTGGGCCTCACGCCTGGCCCGATCGCGACGACGATCCCACACCTGTCGTTCATGACCTTCCAGATGATGTTCGCGATCATCACGCCCGCCCTGATCTCAGGTGCTTTCGCCGAGCGGCTGAAGTTCTCGACGTACTGCGTCTTCATCGTGCTGTGGGGAACGCTCGTCTACGATCCCATCTGCCACTGGGTGTGGGGGCCCGAGGGATGGCTCGCCCAGCGCGGCATCCTCGACTTTGCGGGCGGCACGGTGGTGCACCTCTCGGCGGGCGCGAGCGCGCTGGTGTTCTCGATCGTGCTCGGGCGCCGTCTGCACCCGACGCCGCCCCACAATCTGCCGCTGACGCTGCTCGGCGCGGGCTTGCTCTGGTTTGGATGGTTCGGGTTCAACGCGGGCAGCGCGCTCGCGGCCAACGAGCGCGCCGTCCTGGCGCTGGTCAACACGCACGTGGCCGCGGCCGCGGCCGCGGTGGCGTGGGCGTCGGTCGAATGGATCCGGCAGCGCAAGCCGACGGCGCTGGGGGTCGCCTCCGGGCTGGTGGCAGGCCTCGTCGCGATCACGCCCGCCGCAGGCTTCGTGAGCCCGCTCGGGGCCCTCGCGATCGGAGCGCTGGCCGCGCCGATCTGCTTCCTGGCCGTGGTACTCAAGGCGCGCCTCGGTTATGACGACTCGCTCGACGCCTTCGGCATCCACGGGGTCGGCGGAGCGCTCGGCGCGGTGCTCACCGGCGTGTTCGCCAGCGCGGCGTGGAACAGCCCCTCCAATCCGGAGAACGGAGTGCGTGGCCTGCTGGAGGGCAACTCGGCCGTCGCCGTCGAGCAGGCGTCGGGCGTCATGCTGTGCGCCGCGTACGCGGCGATCGTCACCTGGGTGATCCTGAAGATCCTCGACGCGGTGATGGGCCTGCGAGTTGCGGAGGAAGCCGAGCGCGAAGGGCTCGACGTCTCGTTACACGGCGAAGAGGCCTACCACGCCGGGCAGGCGACGGCGTTCACCGGCGCCGATTGAGCGAGAGAAGGGCGACGTCCATGGATCACCGCGGCGGCGGCACCCCGTCGCCAGCGGTGGCGTGGTACGCCAGCGCGTGCAAGGGAAGCGCAGCCGAGTGCAGCCGCGCCGGTCAGCGCACGATGAGGGTTGCGCAGCCGGCGTAGCGTGCGAGCGCCTCCGCCACGGAACCGAGGACCATGCGCTTGACGCCCCCGTAGCCGTGCGTGCCCAGCACGAGCAGATCGGGATGGCTGCTCGCCACGTGCTCGCAGACGGCCGCGGTGGGGGAACCGGAGACGACGCTGCGCTCTATCGTCGTGCCCGCAGGCAGCTCGGCGCCGTCGATGAAGGCGTCGAGCTCCGCGCGGGCCGTCTCGCGCAGGCGGTCGAGCAACCCGGCCTTGCCGGTGCCCTCGTCGGCGTAAAACGGCACGGCCCACACGTGCAGCGCCTCGAGCGAGGCGCCGAGCCTCTCGGCGACGCGCGCAGCGACCTCGAGCGCGCGACGGCTGTGCTCCGACAGATCGACCGCCACCAGCACGCGGCGAACGCTCGCGGCCGAGCCGGATCCAGCGCCGCGAACGACGAGCACGGAGCATGGGGCGACGCGCAGCAGCCGCTCCGACACACTGCCCATGAGCCAGCGCGCAAAGCCCGTGCGGCCGTGCGTCGACAGGATGATCAGCTGGACACCAGACGCTGCGGCGTGGTCTGCCAGCGCACCGGGCAAGCTCCCCGACACCACCCGCGGCTGTACTCGACCCCCGAGCTCTTGCTGGTGAGCCTGCGCGAGCTCGGCGACGAGGCTCTCGGCAGAGCGCAGCGACTGTCGATGCAGCTCGTCGGCCAGAGCTGGCTCCGCAGACCAGAACGAGGGGTGCGAATGCACCACCTGTTCCACGACGTGCACCAGCTCGAGCTCCGCACCGAAGGCCGAAGCGATCAGCCGAGCGTGCCCGAACGCCAGCGTGGAGTGCTCCGAGAAGTCCACGGGTACCATGATTTTCTCGAACATGTGAGCACCTCAGCGCGCTGACCGACTGCCTTACCGCGCTACCTTACCGCGCTACCTCACGATGGCAACGACGGGCGCGCCGGCGCGCCTGATTTCGAGCGAGGGCCCGCGCCGCAGCTCGGGCACGGCCTCGCGCGTCAGCGCCCGTCGCGCGAGGGCCAATGTGTGTCTGCCAGGCGGCGCCGCTCGTCGCGGTTCATGCTCTCGGCCCGCTGCAGCATGAACTGATGCACGGAGGCCTGGATGGCGTCCGTCTGCCGCTGCAGCTCGCCGAGCGCGTGGCTCAGCTTCTCGCGGTCGAACGGCTCGGCACGGAGAGCGTCTTCCACCGCGTGCCGCGAGCCTCGCAGCTCACGGCGGCGCGGCCGGAGCTCGTCGCGCTGGGCCTCCGTCATCCAGTCGAAAGACCTCGATCGCTGGCGCGCGCGGCGCGAGCGCGACCCCGGTGCGCCGTGCGGAGGCGGCTCCGCGCGGGCTTCATTGCGCTGAAACGCGCGCGCGCTGATGAACCCCAGAAAGAACAGATTCAGCGCCACCGAGACCCCCAAGACGATAGCCAGCCAGCGGGTGCGCATCTCACTCATCCTCCGGCGCCCAATCAGCGCCCATCACGAGCCCCGACACCTCTGTCCAATCGTCGGCGCCGTCGTCGTCAGCCGCCTGGTCATCACCGGCCTGGTCATCAGCGAACTGGTCGTCAGCGGCCTCGTCGCCGCTGCCGGCCCAGTCTGCCATGCTGTCGGTGTCGTCGATGCCCAGGTCGATGCCGAGGTCGGGCGTTGCCAGCACACCGAGCGCCATTCCGAGCACGGCCGCCGCTCCCCAGGCAAGCAGCGGTGCCAGCGGGTTGCCGAAGGGCCACCAGCCGAGCCGCTCGGGGTGCGGATGCAACGCGGGCAGCGACGCGATGCGCGCCACGAGATCCGACGCAGGCTCGATCTCCGGCACGGCGTCGAGCCAGGCATCGAGCTCTGCCGCATCGTCCCAGCGTGCGCGCGCCACCTCGGAGCCCTCGAGCAGCCGCGAGAGCTGCTCGCGCAAGGCCTCCGGCCAAGCCTGGATGCGAGCGCCGTGGATCTCGAGCAAGCTCTCGAACGTGGCCTGGTCGAGCTGTTCCTTGGTGCTCATACGTCGCTTCCTTCCCGTGCCTTGAACTCGGCGAGCTTCTCTCTCAGATCGCGCCGGCCGCGCGCCAGAAGGGACTCGAGCGCGCGCACCTTCACCCCCAGCACGTCCGCCGCCTCCGCGTTGGACAGGCCCTGATAGTGCACCAGGCTGATGGCGGCGCGCTGACGCTCGGGCAGCGTCGCGAGCGCGCGCTCGACGGCCTCGGCGACCTGCTTCTCGTAGAGATGGGTGCTCGGTCGATCCGACGTGGGCACCTCTTCGATGCCCGCCGGATGGCTCGCCTCGCGACGGCGCCGCAGGCGATCGACGGCGAGGTTGTGGGCGACGCGATACAGCCAGGTGGACGGCTTGGCATGCGCCACGAACGTGTCGGCCTGCTTCCAGAGGCGAAGGAAGCTCTCCTGGCACACCTCCTCTGCCTCGGCGCGGCTACCGAGCATGCGGTACACGAAGGCGTGAACGCCGCGCACATGCCGCTCGACGAGCTCGCGATAGGCGCTCGGGTCTCCGCTCGCCACGCGCTCCAGCAACTCGGCGTCGTTCTGTGGCGCGCTCACGGGCGCCACACTAGCCGAGCGTGGCGGCGGAGGCCGCTGGTTCTGCGCCGCGCTCGGCCAGCACGGGAAGTCGAGGCTCGGGAACGGTGTGGCGAAAGCGATGGTCGTCATGGTGGCTCGCGGAGGGGACCGCCAGCAGCTCTAACGCGCGCGCGCCGCGAACCCGTCGCCAGCGCTCGGGAATAATTCCAGATCGGATCCAAATGTTGATATTTACTCACTATTCAGCGCAGCAAACGGAGGCAGCTCCACGCCGGTGCGGGCTCGAATCGGGGCACATGGGCACGCGGGCACGGCACTGCGCGCCGGCCGTCGATCCGCCCCCCCTCACCCGTCTGAGGCCTCAGCGCTTTCGGAGCAGCAGGACGATCTCGACGAGGCCGGGCGAGCTCGGCGCTCCCGGCGCAGGCAAGCCAGCGGTCGTGAGCTGGGCATGCGGCACTCGACCGGCGAACTCCAGGTAGCGCGCAATGGCTCGCTGCTGCTTATCGGTCTTGCCGCCGATGCGATAGACCTGCTCCGCCGGCAGGCGGTGAATGCTCTCTGCGAGCTGCCGCAAAAAACGCCTGCCCTTGGGGTCGACCTGGCTGGTCGACCCCGGAAAGAGTAGCCGCTCGCGCACGACCAGCACGAGGTCGCCGGCGCGCTCGTCGAGCGCCACGTCGCCCCCATCGATGTACTGAGCCAGCGAACGCGCGAAGTCACGCCGGGCCGCGTCCTTGGCGGCCCTCAGCCGCTCTTGCTCGCGCGCGGCGTTGACCTCGGCCTGAGTGGCGAGCGCCTGCTGCGCCAGCTTGTCCTGGGCCCGCGACACCTCGTCGCGAGCATCTTCCCGGATGCGCGACAGGTCACCCTCGAGGCGAGCGACCTGCTGCACCAGCTCACGGTTGGCGTTGCGCTCCGGCAGCACGCCCTTGACGAGCACGAACACCGCGCAGCTGGCGCCGAAGACGCTCAAGCCCCAAGGCAACCAGTCGATGCGGCTCGAAGGCTCGTTGCCTTGTCGTCGATACATTCAAACTCCGGAAGTGAGGTCTCGACCCTCGCGCGCGGCCCGCACCGTCGCACGCCGAGCGCAATCTCCGATGGCAGTCCTCGATATCAGCTCGAATGGACCGTCACGTCGGCGCCGAGGGCGCACAATTTTTGTACGAGATGGTCGTACTTCCGCTGGAGCTCGTGAATGTTCGAGAGCCGCGTGGTGCCCTGAGCGACCAGACCCGCCACCACGAGACACATGCCCGCGCGGATGTCGGTGGGCAGCTCGAAGCTGCCGGCAGTGAGCTTCGTCGGCCCTTGAATGATCGCGGAGTGGATGTGATTTCGACCTCGGAAGCGGCACGGGACCTCTCCGAGGCATTTTGCGAACAGCGTGATGTTGGCGCCCATCTGCGAGAGGAAGCGAGTATAGCCCAGGCGATCTTCGAAGATCGTTTCATGCAATACGCTGGTGCCGGTCGCCTGAGTAAAAAGCACGGTAAAGGGCTGCTGCCAGTCTGTCATGAAGCCCGGGTGCACCTCGACCTCGATGTGCGTCGCCGTGAGCGGGCGCGGAGCGCTGACGCGAACGCCCTCCGGGGTGACGCGAAACTCCGCTCCCATGCGCTGGATGTAGTTGAGGAAGCTGTATATCGGGTCATGCCCGACGCCCTCCAGCAGCACGTCACCCCCGGTGGCGAGCGCCGCGCACGCGAAGCTGACGGCCTGATTGCGGTCGACCATGCAGCGCAGCTCGCAGCCCT
>Ga0247763_1001679_pt1 | contig 12282 bp, 12 predicted proteins | sample UWRJL141409B4_FD_179926 | JGI IMG/M metagenome (GOLD analysis project Ga0247763, IMG submission 179926) | Plant litter microbial communities from Arlington Agricultural Research Station in Wisconsin, United States - UWRJ-L141-409B-4 | ecosystem: Environmental > Terrestrial > Plant litter >...
GAAATGAATATAAGGAGGGGCGACGGCTGAGATAAACGGATATAGGAATGTATCTAATAAACGGGGCGACAAAACTTTTGAAAGGCACATCCGTACTTACGGGGTACTCCTGTCTCGCTTCGTATTCACTCGTTCTGGTTGATGATTACTCCACACTGACATGGGAAATAGTAGTGTACTACTGGTTATTCGGAACCTTAGCTAATCGCCGCTAAAGTATCTGCAACTATTAGTGAACCCATGCACGCCATGAAGTTCGGGTGAAGGCTGTCTCGGCTGTCACTTTCTCTATCGACGCCACAGGCCGCCTCCGCCCCATATCCGTGGAGCTGTGAGGTGGAGCGACGTAAGCGGGTGATTTGTAATGTTTCATCTGGTCACTGTTGAAAGATGGGAGGGAGCCACCGCGCTGAGGTCCGCTGCAGCTTCTTCTGGCGGCCACATCAGCAAATCCCTCCACAGTCCGAGAATCCGAGCAATGCTGGGAAGATTGTAAGGCGAGCGAGCGACCTTCTCGCCTTACTGCACTCAAAGGGAGAAAGGCTAAGGCCGTACAAATTGTTCTCAGGGACTCAGTCTCGGGCAAATATGGCGCTTACGTACGCGGTGTGACTTTGTACCACTTCTCTCATCGGATTCAAAAAATCCCCTTTGGGACAGGAGGCCGATTACAACCACGCCACGGCCACCAAACTGCCAGAAGGGATTGCTCGTAACGCGCATTGGCCTCAATCCCGCAGACCCCGTCACTGGGGAACCAGCCTTGGCGATGTTCTGGGGAAACATCCGATCAAAGGTTTCAACCGTCTTGCTGTGGGCGGTTCATTCCGTACCGAAACCAACCGTGAAATACTACTAACAGGATGATGAGCACTCGATCCTTTTGGCACGAATCCTCTCAGGCGGCCGCTGGGACCTGTTGTTCCTCCACAGAAAAAGGCCCTCGCATCCGCCATCACTATCGATCAGCGTCATAAGCGATTGCATGTTGTAGCCACCGCACACAAGCCACAGAAAGCGTAGCTGGCACTTGTTTCGAGACAACGATGAACGCAGGCGCTTTCGGTGCGTACCGCGTACAGCGTAAGCAATGCTTCAGACGAGATCCCCGCTCTTGGCTGGCGAGGCACCGGATCTTCCGGTACTAACATCACCTAGGTTACTGAGTATCACTCTGCGGGCTCGATAAGCTCACCTTGCCAATCTGGAGAGTCGGTCACTGAGGACGTTCGGAATGTGGTCCCCCGTTCTTGTTTTATGGCCAATGGGCAGAGAATCCGACAAACTTTCTCAGTTACCAACCTTTTGGTGTTTCAACACGGACCTCGCAGGCATCAGCTGCCTCGAACATGGTCCTCTGGAGCTTAGGAATTACCAGGAAATTCCTCAATTAGGACAATACTTGCCTCTTGGCCGTTTTCCCGGTATTATCTTCTGGTAGTTTGTTCTTGTTGATGTCAGCATCTGTGATGCGCCAAGAAGCCCACAAGGATGACGATATCCAGGGTGCCACTGACTAACCGATGAGCTGTAGCAAACTACCTTCACAATAGGCCTTGGGGACATTTTTGTCAATTCCGAAGTTGCTTGGGAACAAACATGGCGGTATGGTTATTCTTTGCCTGCTCCCAACCAATCACAACCGGAGCGAAGATATAGACCGGAGTTCACACGGTCGCTCGCTGGAGCATAATCTGTTCAAGCCCGGGGGCAGTGTGCGACACGGATTCTGGCAGGGCATAAAAACCATCAGAAACGAGCCTATCTTCCCGGGCAGGTTATTTGTTCACAAGTGTCGAGCACGGATGTATGGCACTGGAAGTCCGTCGTAGACTTCCGTGATATGAAGACAACCTGAGATCCCACAACAGTTCGCGCTGACCCTCTAGGCATGCGTCAACCTGTAGGTGTGCTGGACATTTGTCCGACAGGCTTGGGGGTTTGCAACCCCATCCCTAAGTGATGGTCAAGCCGGACTGGAACTTAGGCTTATACTCTCAGACGGCTCAGAGTATCACATCCTCTCACGGTTTGAGAAAAGGTCCTCAATGCTTTGAAGTAACAAAAGGTGAGCCAGGGTTGAGATCGGCCCCTCGCAGGATCAGGTTTGGCGTGTCGTTAGGGTTTAATGGGCTGCGAGGACCTTGGTGTCGGGCGAGGAAAGTCCCGCAATACTCGTGTTTGCCAAATCAAAATATGATACTAGGAATAGGAAAAACACTCGGGAAGGGCACAGGGCAAAGAAATTGGCGTACTGCCCACTCCTAACCCTAAACCACCAAAACGCCAAGGCTGGCGGGTCATCAATGCCTCTCTGCAAGCAACAGCCAATCCGCCATCTGTCGCTGCCTTCTTCTGCCCAGGCTGCGCCTACCCATGGACCCGGCGAAGCTGCTGATGAGCAGCCGGATTGCTGTCCTGAAGAGGCCCCGCACCGTCATCCGAGCATTAGCATTCGCCCGACACGACCACGGCGCAGGAGCACTCCCATCTCACTTCCACGTCCGCGCCTTATCATCCTCCGCGCTGCCTAAGATGGCTTCTTCCGTTGCATCGCCGCGCTTCTCGGCCGGCTCCGACTTGGACACGGCGGGGAAGACGTTAGCTCTGCTTTTGACTTCTGGAGGCGGCCGGTGGATGCTTACCGAGAACGGGGAAGGGTTGGAGAGGACGTTCAAGTTCAAGACGTTTGCAAAGACGTGGGTGTGTCTTGTCCTTTCCTTTGATCTCTCCATATTTCTTCCTCTTTGCATTTCATACCTACAAAATTCATCCACGGAGCCTTATTCTATTCGTATTTCCTGCAGCTCCTCCCTCTCTCCTCTCTCTCCTCCCTCTCTCCTCTCTCTCCTCCCTCTCTCCTCTCTCTCCTCCCTCTCTCCCCTCTCTCCTCCCTCTCTCCTCTCTCTCCTCCCCATCCTCGTCCCACTCCCCTCTTCGTTATGCACATTGACGAGCGCCTCATCTATCTGCCTATCCGAGTATCGAATAGGCAAGACGCATGGCGACACATGAAACTACGAAGGCATCAAATCCGGACGAGAAAAATCTCCAAACCAGGTCGAAAGGATCTCGGACTCTCCCGCGCTCCTTCGTGTGAGGGGAATCAGCGAGGATCGCCAACGCTGCCGATGATGCCACACCATGTTCGGAATCCGGCATGCCCAGAACTCCCACGAGGGAGGCTGAGGAAGTAGCCCTACACCATCTCGCTCTCGGTGAACAGCTCAGCTCATACTCATGCCTACAGCCATAATCATTTCAAACCCCAGACTCGTGTTTCTGCTCCTGTATGATACATACTAACCTGGCTCTCGACAGGACTTCATGACAGCAGTGTCACTCCAGTGTAAACTCAAAAACCACCACCCTGAGTGGTCCAATGTGAGTTCTTATCTCTAACAAACCCCTCAACCAGGATCACTCGCATTCAACCAATACTGCGCACTACCCATACCCATCTCTAATCTGTCCTTCAACGAGCCGTGACGCAGCTGATATGCTCAGGTGTCCAATACCACCTTCATCCGGTGGACCACCCATAACCCCAAGGGGCTATCGGCTAAGGATCTCGATCTAGCCGTCGTGTGTGATGCGCTGGCGCGAGGCTTTGGCGAGGTGGTAGAGGAGTCTCCAAATCTCGAGTTGTCCAGTCTGGCGGACAAGGCAGTGGGCTCGTCAGCGGCTTGCTGTACGCCGCAGAAATAGTGCAAGACACTCGAGAAGATTTTTAGTATGGATGCATCGTAGTTCATTACTGCTTCTTCGCGTCGTTGTATTACAAAAAAAGCTAGAGAATTGTAATTTGTACAAGAATATACCAGCACATGTACCACCAAACGCCTCTATGCATCACCTCGCCGCCATCGCGACACAGCTCGCTCTCTAGCTCCAATCACAGGACCACAAAGTTTCCGCGGAAACGTCACTGTGCTGTTCATCTCCTCCATGGAACGTCGGTTATTGGCGGACCACTTCGGAGGTCCGGTAGGATCGAACCGGATTCGTATCTCGAGACTCCATTTGGATGTCACCTGGCCTTCATTGTGCCTTCTTGGCCCGAAGTTGCGCAAGCTTCTTCTCGCGGCGCTTCTTGTGAGCCTCAGGGAAAGCCTCGGTGTCAAAGAACTTGTCCCACCAGCGGAAGCTGGAGGCATAGTTGCCAATGAACTTCTCATGGTGAAGGTCATGGTGGTCGGCGCCAGCCCAGAAGGGGAGGAACTTGCGCAAGCTCCACGGGAAGTCGTAGCCGCTGTGCGCGTCGATGGCCTGGAAGAGGCGCAGAACGATCCACAAATACATGGTCAGCAGATGGAGGTCGCCAAAAAGGGACACCCAGACAATAGGCGTTCCGACAACGCCGAAACCCAAAAGCATAACCTCGATTGGCGAAGCATACTCGGCAGCTAGGCCAAACGGAGCGCTATACGTGTGGTGGAGCTTGTGGATGGTCTTGTAAAGCGGCCCGTAGTGCAACGTGCGGTGAAAAAAGTAATGCCAGGCGTCCTCCATGACGAAGAAGACGATGATTTGGAAAGCCATGGTCGTCCACTTGGGGAACGGGACACCGTAGTCCATGCCGAAGAAGGTCGCGATAGGGTGGAAGAGCCAGATTTGCGGAAGTTCGACAGTGCAGTGACCCAGGAGAACCAGCGCAGCACACTCAAACTGTTCCCTCCACGTGGGCAGCTTTTGCTGTGAGGCTGTCAACATCCGAATACCATATTACAGGGGCCCGCCACCGACCTTCTGAATCTTCCACTTGTTAAAGAATGGGATGGCGTCGATGATTATCCAGGGAAGTGACCTGCCGAAGTAGACAATCTCGTGCATGAGGAAACTTAGAAGGCCGGTCGCGATAACATCGTTCTGCATCCAGAGGTACCAGGACTAAGAGCTCTAAGTCAGAATAGGTTCAGACCCAAAGTTGGACAGAACGCGCACCACCCAGAGACGCTCGGCCCAGTTCAGATGGATGTGGTATTTTCCGACTTCTTCGAAGACATCATAGTAGCTGGAGCCGGCCGTCGAGTTGAAGCCGGTTACGGTCATGTTCCTGCGCAAGTGAGAGTTAGCTTAACAGCTGGCGCGCTGTGGGGGCTAGGATCGCATACAGCATCATGGAGGCCATGGCTCGCAAGACGAGTTGCGACACAGAATGCGACTCGGGCGGTCACCCCGGAGTTGAGGAGAGACAAGAACCGCCAACAGGAGGAGAGAGTTCTAATAAACAAGAGAAGCCCACTCGAAAAGAAAGCAAGGCGGCAATTAGCCTCTTACCAAGCAGTTGTAGTTTGCTGGACGCAAGAAGCAGTGACCAGAAACAGGAGAATCAAGGATGGGATGTTTTTTTTTTATGAGAACAAAGATGGCGACCCTGGCGCACCTTCATGGGCCAATCGAAGAAAGGTTGCGCCAGAATCGGCCCACATCCAAAGGCCCCTTTCCGCGTTCCGGGACCCCGCCGGCGAATGGCCATTGGCCCTCCAATTTCTGATCCGCGAAAGGTGTTTCCACACCATCTACTTGGACCTGCCAAGATACCGGATAGCAGCATTCGGCAGTGAGATAAACTTCTGACGAGACACCCTTCAGGATTTCGGCCGATTGCAAGGTACAAGCACCGACTTGCAAACATTGTGTAGACACTAGGTTTGGAAATGGTGAACAGCGAAATAAATTTCTGCCACCCGATTAAGCTCACTAGTAGCATATTGGGGCAGAGAGCGCATCATTCGTCGGTTGCTGCAGCGTCCTGAGTAATTGCATGCATGTAGATCTATACATAGATGCATAGATCTTCTGATAACGAGATAGCGTGTGGTCTCGTATTCGTATATGAAGATGTTGAGAATTGAGCACCTGCCCCAAGCTCCACCCACGCGATGAAATCATTGCACAGCTTGAGCCTTGGGGTGGAAGTGGAATCTAGACGAAACGAAACGGCGCAAGTGAGTTGCAAGTGCAAGCACCTCCATTGTTCAGCCCGTTAATTCGAGGCTCAACCACGCTACACCATATCCGCATTTTTTTGAGGGCATGATCCCGCTGAATACTCGGACAACTACCCACCACATCCCAGCGAAGCTGCCCACGCCGTTTTCGGGGCTACGTATGACAATTTCACCAGGCCCTACGGATACCTACTAAACCAACTAACTTGACCACCACTCCACCACGATTGCTGGTTTAGCGCTCACTTCCGGAAGCAGGTGCATCCGGGTGCGTTTGATGGGCTGATCACCTTCGCCCACCTCGTAATTCGCCACTCTGACGCGTCGCTTCGGGCTCTCCAACAACCGCCGTCAAGTCAACAGTGCAACCCCTTTCCAACCAGGGGCCCCGACAACTCTTGGCATTGGAAAAGAAACCCACGCGAAGACGTGCAGCCTCCCTCGAAGCACCAACATGTCGATTGTGGCCGAGTTAGTATTCTTCCGGGGTTCCACTACCTTCTTACTTTGGTCAGGCCCAACGTTAACTTCGTTGTTTATCTTGCAGCCAGGTGCGCCGCTTGGATGCGCGGATAGACCGCATCTCGGCGTTGTCTCTGGATGAAGGTCATGCCGGCCAGCAAGCTCGATATATTTCGACCGCATCGGACTTGACAGCCCCTCGTATCGGGGAGCTCGTGCGCATAGTCAAGGCCCTTTCGTCCGGCTCGGCATCTAAGACCACACCGAGCCCCTACCAAATTAGGTCCTTGCTTCTGCAGTCTGGCTTAACAGATAATGATGGGCAAGACTTTCAGCAGCTCGCGGCCAAAACGCCGTACGAGACCGAACTAGAGTGGCTTTTGATCGGAAAGGCAACTGTGCAAACCTATGGTCTCCTCCTGGAGACACTCCTAGACCGTATTATTCCGCTAAGCGACGACATTTGGTACTGGGACGATGTCCTCGGTTCCTACTGGAACAGCACGGTTTATACCGCGCAGACCTCGCCAGTACGCATGTGGCGGTGGTCGAGGGACATCTACTCGGAGAGCGTTGATCGATTTCGCCGTTTAAGGAGCCAAGCCGTAGCTACGGTAACCGAACATATTGGACCACACGACGAGCTGGTCTCAGAAGGACAGGATGGAAGTACGGAAGCAGTCAGTCTTCGGATAGATAGCTTCTCGAGGCAGTGGCGGCAGTTTTATCTCATCGTGAGAGAGAGTATTGCTGAGAGGACCATCACCGATCTCCGTCGAAGAGTCTTCTCGCACGTTGGAATGGGTCGAGCCGAAGCTCGCAGCAAACAGTCGCGTCTACGGAAATTGCGGGAGATGACCGCTACCGGTTTGGGAATTCTGATGCTTGAAGGCCTCGACTTTGGCGTTGATGATGGAAACAGCGAGGAATGGAAGGGTGTGGTTGAGCGCAGCGTTGCGTTGATGGACATGATCCTGCAAAAGACGCACACTATAGACTACACCCTCGCTGAGTTTGAGGATAAGGTGTTTGCCGGGGTTGAGGAAGATCCAGAACTGTCAATTCACGTCGATGACTCGCTCGAGGATGGGAAACCCTCGGTGCTGGCCCGGCGGATCCTCGACATTCTCGACGTCAAACTACCTGGACACGCGAATACGATGACGCGGTTGATGGGCTTGAATGGAAGGCCAACGAAACTGGTGAGGTACTGGCTGCCAGCTGCGGTGCTCCTCATCTCGTCTTCGACCATTCTTCGCATGTTAGTAAACAGACAAGAGGACATTGTCAACTGGCTTCGAGATTTTGGCGCGACAACACGGGATTTTTGGTTTAACTGGGTTGTTGAGCCCACCCGCAAGATCATTGGCACAATTCGGCACGACGAAACTAGCGAGATCGCCATCATGAGTCGTGACAGTCTGAAGGCGGACCAGGAAAGCTTGGAGCGCATGGTAGTCGACTTTGCATTGGACAAGCCGGATGTAGCAGTAGGAGCCTCGACCATCACAGATGCTCAAGTTGACTGGATCCGGTCCAGAGTCAAGGAAGGAGATGTCACGTCGGTCCTCAAGGCTTACGAGCGGGACATGCGACGGCCCTTTGTGGGTGCGGTCAAGGGAGACTTGGTTAGGTCTCTCCTCATCCAAGTGCAAAAGACAAAGGTGGATCTGGAGGTGGCCATCAGCGGTATTGATGCTCTCCTGAAGAGTCAGGAATTGGTTTTCGGTTTCCTCGGGCTTACACCCGGCATTCTTGGTAAGCTCTGTCGCATGATTTCGTGTCCGGCCTGGTTTCTAACGCTTGGCAGTGTCTATCGGGCTGTTCCAGTACCTGAAAGCTGTTTTCTGGGGCCGCAAGGGCGTTCGCCGGGGCAAGAAGACTCGCCGCAGCATCCGCGTGCTGCGGAAGATCGACAAGATTCTGTCCGAGGCAACTCCCTCGCCGAACAATGTGATCTCGTATAAGGATCACGGTCTGTTGATATGTGAGGTGCATGTGTTGAGACGATTAGCCCACAAAATTCTCCCTGGGGATGTGGAGAAGGAGTTTATCGAGGACGCAGACGAGTTGGCCAACATCAGGGGGATCAATACGCAGATGAAGGCGCTCGAACGAATTCGCTGGGCGTATGCTGAATGGCTCGGTCGTACAAACTAGTTTGGGGAGGGGGGCGTTCGATGCGTTATGTTGTATTGTACTGTATTGTGCTGTATTCGGCTTACTCACCGTGTGTTATAGCGATACAGGCAGCGCTAATCATCCTTACGGATGTCAAACACGTTGCGTTGGGGACCACTCTGGTCATACTTCCAAGCACGGCAGGTTTGATGCACCTTCCTCAACCAAAAAAGTCTTGGGACATACGTATTGTTTGTCCCTATTTCGGGCCCCCAAATAATCCGAACCACTTGGACACCCCAGTGAAACGTACTTATCAGTGGTAGGCAAGCTTTGATGGGTACAGCATATTGTTTATCTCTGCAGATAATCATTCAGTTGAATCTTCAACAAGTGACGAAAGCTTGGGCGGTATTCGCCGATACACGTTGTGGCGCATGGATAAGTGGGTCTTCACTCGCCGCCAGCTGGGCCGCTCTGGCACCTGCTCCATGGGACCAACCAGAGCCCGAGGCAGCGTCCCGTATCGAGTGCTGAGGCTCATTCTGAAGCCAACCTTTGGACGTCGCCCATCTGCCATTTGCGTCGCAGCACTGCTGTCCATTCTTCGTCTTTACTATTGCTTCTACCCTTTTCGGCTGTCTTTTGGATTGGCAGCTGACGACCCCGGCCTTCGTTGACCGCGTAAAGGTCACAGCCAGAATAGCCCGATATCCGTAAGGTGCGTCAGCCTTTTTCTCATTCATGGCTCTGTCGGCCCGTCGGTCATCTGGTGTCCGTATACATGACCCCCTATCGTCGCATCGGCGATTTGGTCTTTTTGTCTCTGCGTGCCTGAGTTATCACGTCGAACGCCTACTAACCGTGCCCTCTACGGCTCCAGAGGCCGCCACGAGCCCTTTTACCCTTCGAACAAGAACCGACGCCGAGGCGATCCGCAAGGTTAATTTCGTCGCCGAGTCACAACGACTCACCCTGTCCACTCTCGAAGAACCTACCTTCGTGCCTTACCGTCTCCGCCGTTTGCCTCTCAAAAACTTTTGGCTGTGTGCTTTCCGCAGTGAATTTTCCCATTCCCACAACACGAACCAACGACAATAAATCCTGCTTCCTGCGCACAACAGAAAACTTGAGCGAAAACGACTACAAGAGTAGGACGGTGGACCCACTGTATTCTTCAAAATGTCCAACAACAGGAACTATGATTTCTTGGTAAATGAGAACCCTTTTAGATCTGCGGTGGATAGGCGGCACTGGCCGACTCCTGGACGCTTAACTGGGTTTGGGAATGCTGACACGGATGTTTCGGTCGATTTGTAGATCAAGCTGCTGCTGATCGGAGACTCGGGCGTGGGCAAGTCATGCTGTCTACTGCGCTTTAGCGAGGACTCATTCACGCCATCATTCATCACGACGATTGGAATCGATTTCAAGATCCGAACGATCGAGCTCGATGGTAAGCGCGTAAAGCTACAAATCTGGGACACAGCGGGCCAGGAACGCTTCCGGACGATCACAACGGCCTACTACCGCGGCGCCATGGGAATTTTGCTGGTCTACGATGTCACGGATGAGCGATCCTTCAACAGTGGGTATTTGTGAACCGGAGCGTTTGGAGGCGAATGCTAACAGAAACCGCGTCTAGACATCAGAACCTGGTTTGCAAACGTTGAGCAGCACGCCACCGAGGGTGTCAACAAGATCTTGATCGGTAACAAGTGCGACTGGGAAGAGAAGCGGGCCGTTTCTACAGAGCAGGGCCAAGCGCTTGCGGATGAGCTGGGCATTCCATTTCTCGAGGTGTCGGCCAAGACCAACAAGAATATTGAGGAGGCCTTTTTCAGCCTCGCCGCCGACATCAAGAAGAAGATCGTAGACACATCAAAAAACGAGCAGGCTGCCGGACCATCGGTCAACGTTGGGGACCAAGGTGGGTCAGGCCAGGGCGGCAAGTGCTGCTGAGTGTGAGGAGTGAGGTGAAGTTATTTTGAGGGCACGATACTTGAGCGCCGGCCTGGAATTTATCTCGACAGTCGCTACGCTGATGAGAGATCATCTCGTCGGTATTCCCTAAGGAAGACTGGCATCACTGGGGAGGTCGAGAACAGAGAGATGGCTCATGAAGGGAAGATGATAGTTGAGGGCAGGAGTTGAAGAAGCCAGTAGAACGTCTTCAGACGCGCGGCGCGAAGGGAACGCATTCAAGGATAAATGTACGACTACGAGACGCCTTTGCAGCGTTCCACTCTTCCTACCGTCTTGTTCTTTATTTCCTTTTGTTCAGTTGTAGACCAGGGTATTATTGCGTGGTCGCTTGGGCACATGGGCAGGCAAGTTAGCTGAGAGCACGCGAGACAGGATGAAGGCATGCACAAGAGCAATTATCAGGTCAATGGAGTTTGGGTGGGTTGATAATTGATCTTGGCTCTCAGTAATATATTTTGCAAAGGATGTTTGGATGAGGGCAATTATCACAAGTGATGCACCGGAATTGGGATCACATTTTGTGGACTCTCAGTGACCGCTCAGCATCTGGTCTCTCCGAACCGACCACGGCGGGGTGAGTCAATCGGCCAGCTAACCCGCTGCACTTAACCTCAACACTAAAACCCGCGGCTGCTGAGTGAATCTCCTTGTAGTGGATAAATCACCAGATCGCGCGCCCTGCCTTGACCCTTTGCCTATTCGGAATTATTGGAGCCAAACACAACAATCGCACCCTTGACGACTCCCTTCAAAGTAACAGAGACCAAGGAAATCAAAACTTGCCACTCGCCCAACAAAAAATGCCAGACACCATAACCCTCAACCAATGGCGCCTCCAGGTCGAGGAAATGAAAAGCGCCGTCGCAAGGCTCAAACTGCCTACCAAATTTAGATCCCAACCACGGTCTCGATTACAATCTCACCAAGTCGGCCACGGGAAGGATGTGGATGGGCACGAGGAGGAAGATGAAGAGGAGTACACGCTCGCCCCACGAGACTCACCCCGTGACGTCTGGGACTATATCCCCGACGATGAGCTCGACGGTCTCATTCTTGACTTTGACAATGGTCTATCCTCGTACCAGTCTGCATCTGCGTCCGGGCCAGTGACAGAGTCCCGCCTCTGCTGGCTGGCACAACAATGCGAGGAGGTTGCAGGTAGAAGGTCCGGTCTTGACCCCACAGCGTTGGAGGCGCAGATTCTGGACCTGCTTTCTGGGCCTGGAGGGGACAACGAGGTGCAAGGGGCGCTGACGGACCTGGTGGGGTTTGAGGATTTGGAGTTTGTGATTACTTTGTTGGCGAGGAGGGGGGAGGTGGTGGCTGCGTCTTTCAGCAAGGACTCCAGGGAAAGGGGAGCGGAAGGGAAAGAGGTGGGAAAGGGGATTAGATTGCTGACCAAGGCACAGAGAGATGAGAGGTTGCGGAGGAGGGATCGCGAACACAAGGCGGCGCCGCTGGCACCCGCGCAGGAAAAGGCGGAGGAGTACCCGCATGTGTATCGGGCGTTTGCAGCGGGGAATGCGCTGGACCATACGGGGAAAGGGTATGCCCTGCCTGTGGGGAGTCAGAGGAAGGAGTTTGAAAAGTACGAGGAGTACGAGATTCCGGCGGGGAAGACAGGCACCCTGGCACCGGGGAGGAGACTGGTGAATATCAAAGATATGGATGGCTTGTGTCGGAATACGTTTCGGGGCTACAAAACGCTGAACCGCATGCAGAGTCTGGTGTACCCCGTTGCGTACAAGACCAGCGAGAA
>Ga0247763_1001681_pt1 | contig 12271 bp, 7 predicted proteins | sample UWRJL141409B4_FD_179926 | JGI IMG/M metagenome (GOLD analysis project Ga0247763, IMG submission 179926) | Plant litter microbial communities from Arlington Agricultural Research Station in Wisconsin, United States - UWRJ-L141-409B-4 | ecosystem: Environmental > Terrestrial > Plant litter >...
CTGGACGGGGGATATCGACATCGACCCGTTCGACTCGGCGCGCGTGACGATCGTCGGCGGCACCGGCATCTTCATGGCGGACAACCTCACCGCCGCCGACAAGGGGCAGCCCGTCGACTATCGCTTCGCCAACGCGGGGCTCGAAGAGACGGTCGTGCTCACCCTGGCGAGCCCGCCCGCAGGACCGCCATTGCTCAGCGGCGTCGGCGATATCTGCGGCTTTCGCCACGACGACCTCGACACACCGCCCGCCCATGGCGCGCACCAGAGCCCGAGCTGCAACGGCACGAGCGGGCTCGACTTCGCCGAGAAAGAGCCCAGCTTCGTCGCTCGCGTGGGACGCGTGTGGGGCCAGGAGCCTCACGGCGCCTATTCGACCGACGGCGGAGCGACCTGGACGGCGTTCCCCAAGGAGCCGGAGGGCGCGAAGCAGGGCGGGGCGATCGCTGTCTCGAGCGACGGGCGCGCGCTGCTCTGGAGCCTGAAGGGCCACACGCCGGCGCTCTCCACCGATCGCGGGGCGAGCTGGGTTGCGGCCGCGGGCGTGCGCGAGGGCTCAAAGCTCCCTGACTGGACCAACATGGACCTGCAGCCCGCCGCCGATCGCGTCAACCCGAGCAAGCTCTACATCTATGACGCCCACCAGGGCGGCTTCTATGTCAGCCACGACGGCGGCGCGGGCTTCTCGAGCACGTACACGGGGTTGCCGGCGCTCGCCGATTGGGAGCTGAACGGCGCCTCCATCACCGCGGTGCCCGGCTTCGAGGGCCACGTCTGGATCACGACAGGCAAGGAGCTGTATCGATCGTCCGACTCTGGCAAGACGTTTCATCCGGTGAGTACGGCCGAGGCGAGCTACGGGCTCGGCGTCGGGAAGGCTGCGCCCGGACGCAGCTATCCGGCGCTGTATCTGGCGGGGAAGGTCGGTGGGAAGAAGGGCTTCTTCCGCTCGGATGACATCGGACAGAGCTGGGTTCGCATCAACGATGACGACCATCAGTTCGGCTTCGTGAGCGTCGTCGAGGGAGACCCGCGACAGTACGGTCGCGTCTACCTCGGCACCAGCGGTCGCGGCGTTCTCTACGGCGTGCCGAGTCAGGCGCCATGAGCGGCAGCGAGTCGAGACGAGCGGCGCCGTCGACAGGGCGATCGAAATCGGGTACGAGACGAGCCGTGACACGCTGCTGGGCTCTGGGTAAGCGACCTCCGTCTCTGTCACTCGCCTCGCGCTCCGCGCGCGTTGCGAGCGCTGTCGCGGCGGCGATGGCCCTCGCGCTCGGGTGTGCGACGACACCGCCCGGCGCGAGTGACGCCTCGCTGGCGCAGGCGAAGAGCCGCGCCAGCGACGGGTCAGCGCTCTACGGTCGCACCTGCGCGACCTGCCACGGCCCGCGCGGCGAGGGCCTCGCTGGCGCCCCGCCGATCGTCGGCGTGACGGGGCTGCCGCGCTATCCGCGCGATCAGTCGGGCGTGCAGCTCTACCAGGATCCTCAGCAAATTCAGCGTCAGGCTCAGCTGCGGGTGCCGGGCGTCGCGTCGCGCCCCGAGTTCGTCAACGCCAAGGACGTGTTCCAGTATCTGCAGCGACATCGCGCCGAGGTGATCAAGCCAGACACGGGCGTCGACGTGAGCGACGCCGATCTCTGGGCGGTCCTCACCTTCGTCCTCATCGCGCACGGCAGCGACGTGCCAGACACGGGCGTGTCACAGGAAAACGCCAGCAGCGTCCTCATTCGCAAGGAATAACCCGGTAGGACCGGACTTTCGTGTTCCATCGTGCAACTATCGTTCGAGCACGCGCGCCGACGCACGGCTCGAGGCGAACTGATGTGAGAATGTGATGCGGCTGCGGCGGGCGCCCCCGACGGGCGTCGCGCCGAGACGCTACCGAGCGGGGAAGCTTTCGTCTTAGGAGCGTTCGCGGCTGCCGGCACGCGTCATGGACAAATCGCCGGGCACAGCACTTCTCGGATGCTCGTGAAGCACATGAGAGGATGCGTGCTTCAGACCGACATGATTCGATCGAGCCGAAAAAACGAGGCAGAAACGAGATGACAGCGTCTCCTTCCTTTTGCCAGGTTCTGCCGAGCCACGGTCATGCCCGACCGAATGTGAGTTCACCGAGCGTGCGGGAAAAATCGATCTGCTCCGTATCAGGCGCCTTCGCTTCGTTGGTGGTCGCCGCCTCGAGCCTGGTCGCGACGACCCTGGCTGCGGTGAGCGCGAGCGCCGAAGAACCGTCGACCCCCGCGGCGCGCGCGCTGCCGGGTTCGTCGCGTCCCGCTGGCGTCGGGCTCTCGCCTGAAGCGCCGCACAGCGCCCCGGCCGCGGGCGGTCGCGCGCCGTCGTTCGGTGCACCGACGAAGCGCGATGCCCTGGCGTTCAACCTGGGCGGCAGCATCTTCGCGTGGGAAGCCGTCGGCTTCGGCGCGCGCCCGGCGACGCCAGCGCCCAACCAGATCGACACCCCCATCCTGCACGTGCCGGCGCTGGTCGAAGGGCGCCAGCCCAACTGGTCGACCACGGGCGGCTCGCTCTTCATCAACTACGGCAGCTCGGTGGTGAGCGCGACGGTGAATGCGGTGTTCAACGCCACCGGCAAGGAACGGCAGGGCTTCTACAACGCCACCAACGGTCCTTCGATGGGCCAGGCCTTCCTCACCATCAACCCGGCGCCGCTCGGGCAGCTGCAGCTCCAAGTGCGGCTGGGCGGGTTCACGGAGAGCTTCGCGGGCCCGGGCCAGTGGGGCTGGGGTTTGTTCGGGCCCATGCTGGCGACGCGGGGATATGGTTTCGCTGCGACCGGGCAGTACCCGTACAGCGACCAGCTGCTCACGACGTTCGAGGTGGGCCTGCAGGGCGTGCCCGGCGTGCCCGAGAATTTCGTGCGCGGCGAGTACACCGGCTGGCTCGATACGGGCATCAACTCGCTGGTCGCCCACGCACACGCCGGTGTCATCTACCAGAATCAGTACACGTTCAGGTTGCATTACGCGCGCGCCTACGGCTTCGACGAGCGCACCTTCCTGACGCTGGAGCCGCGCGACGGCAAGATGGATGTCGTGCTGCTGGAGACGCGCTACGTGGCGTCGCCCTTTGGCCAGCTCGGCGTCACGTTCGGGTTCTGGAACTTCGACGATGCCAACCGCGTGCACGACAGCATCTGGTGGGGTCTCGACTGGACCAAGGGCGGCACCGACATGCTGCGCGATTATATCGGGCTCGGCGGCGCTCCCACCGGCTTCTGTTATCCGCCAGCGATCAACGGCATCGTCGTCGGCGAGCCCATGCCCTGCACAGGCGTGAACGACGGCGCCCCGGCGCTCGACGCGAACGGCACGGGCAAGCTGTTCGCGATCTCGGCGGAGTACGACACGAGCCTCTCGCAGCAGCTCTGGCACCCGCGCCCGTTCAACGGCACCGCACCGGACGTGCGCATCGCGCTAGCGGGCACCGCCCACTTCACGCTCGACAGCGGCGACCCCCTGTTCGACGGCGCGAGCGGCTTCTTGCTGGGCGCCCAGATCGAATACCAGATGCTCAAATGGTTCAGCGCTCCGCTGCGTTTCTTCGGGGAAGATCGCGATTTTCAGTTCGGTCGCTACCGCGTCTACAGCATCTCGCCCGGCATCGCTTTCCGCACCGATTGGCAGAGCACCGATCGCATCGAGCTGATCTACACGCGGCGCTTCTACAACGCCGCGGTCGACGACAACCCGGCGCGCCCGCTCGACCCCAGCGTGCTCGCCCTCGGCGCTTACATCAACTTCTGACCCAAGCCGCTAGACACCATGCCTCGCCTCCCGCTCGCTCCACACCCGGCCGCCCCTGCACCGCAGGGCTCGGCCACGGAAAGGTAACCGCCATGCGACGTGGCCTCACCGTTCTATCCTTCTCGGCTGCGATGCTCGCGTCCGCGTTGGTGCACGCGCAAGACGCGACGCGGGTGCTGCCCCGGCTGGGCATCGCCCCGGGCGAACCTCAGAACCGAAGCGCGCAGCCCGCGCTCCCCTTCGGTCTCTCGCCGATCAAGTCCAAGGCGTGGGTGCTCGACTTCCACGGCTATCTGCTGTTGCCCCTGACGCTCGGCTTCAATGAGCGCGAGAACCCGCAGCCGGGCCAGGGCAAGACGGTGGTGCACAACCCGCCGCTGATCCCCAACAACAGCCGCAACTTCAGCCACACCGGGGTCGTGCCGACGCCTTACGGGCAGCTCAATTTCACCTACGGCAACCAGGTCTTGTCGGCGACGCTGATCCTGGCCGCCGAGAACTTTACCGACGCCACGGGCCTCTACAACCCCGTCGAGCAACTCGGCGCGCGCGACGCCTACCTGAGCCTGAACCTGAGCGAGCAAGTGGGCACTCCGCTCGAGGTGCGCGTGGGCGCATACACGGGTCGCTATGGCGTGATGGGCAGCTACGATCTCGGGCGCTACGGCACGCCGCTCATCGCTCGCACCAACACCGTCGGCGAGACGGTGACGGTGGGTCTCCCGCTGAATGAAGACCTGCTCCTGGTGCTCGAGGAGGGGATCGGCGGCCAGCTCGGCAAGCCCAACGTGAACACGGTGCCCAGCCAGTTCAATGACTTCGCCTTCACCGAGGTGGGGGCGACCTTCGTCGGGCATCTGCACGCCGGGCTCGACATCTCGCGCTTTGCGCAGGTCGGGCTTCACTACGTGCAGGCGTGGACGCGCGACGATACCGCCAGCACCGGTGCCACACCCGATGGCACGATCCGCGTGCTGGGCGCCGACGCCCGGCTCACGGCGGGACGCGGCGGGCACCTCTACCTCGGGTTTGCCAACACCTCGCTCACCAACGCCTCCACGGTGTCGGGAGCGATCGAGGTGCTCAACGCGCGCGGTGGGCCCGAGCTGATGTTGCAGTACCTCGGTCCGGCCAGCAACGGCGACGGCTCGCTAGACACGCTCGGCGTGCAGTACGATCTGAGCGTCGCGCGCCTGATCTACGGTGACGTCTTCCAAGGGCTCAGCCCCGACATCCTGGTCAGCGTGTTCGGCATCCGCACCTCGATCGGCAGCGACGACCCGAACTTCGACGGAGACAGCAAGCTGAAGCTCGGCACCGAGGTCACGTACACACCGCTCTCCTGGTTCGGTGTGTCGGGGCGCTTCGATCACGTCGCCCCGAGCGACTCGAGCACGGAGAGCTTCAACGTCATCTCGCCGCGCCTGCTCTTCCACAATGGCTGGGACAGCCAGATGGAGATCGCGCTCGCCTACTCCCATTTCATCTACGGCGGCGACGTCGTGATCGAGACGGGCTCGCCGCCGACAGCCGATCCGCTCACCGTGCCCGACGCCGACGTGTTCTCGTTGACGGGGTGGTTGTGGTGGTGAGCGCGCAGCGGCGCTTCGGTTACCTCGGCATGCTGGCGCTCTCCTGCGCCTGCAGCAGCAACGTCGAGCAGCGCACGTTCGAGCTCGATTGCAGCGTCAACGATGACTACGATTTCAACGTGATCCAGCCGCTGGAGGCCGCGACCACGCTGACCTGGTTTGCTTTCGGCGATCCCACGCCCGGCTCCACGACGACGGTCGCGCTGCAGCCGATCCCCGAGGGCCGCTGCGAGAGCACGACTGCGCTCGTGCTCACCTCTCGGGGCCACTCGGACTGGGGCGCTGGTTTCGGTGACTACGCCATGCCGACGGCTCCGATAGACGCGACAGGCTTCGACGGTGTCTCGTTCTGGGCTCGGGCTCCGCTCGCTCATACGAGCCTGGGGTTCTTGCTCACGGTCAACGATCGCAACACCGACCAGAACGGTGGAGTCTGTGTCCAGCCGATGGTCACAGCCGGTGGTGGAGGCTACACCTATAACGAGGCGGGAATGATCGTTCCAGTCGGCGGCGAGCTACCCTCCGCGGAGGACTGCGGCAACGGCTTCATGCGCGTCTTCCGCGTCACCCGCGAGTGGCAGCTCTACACGCTGCCGTTCGAGTCTTTCCAGCAGACGGCGCAGCCGAACCGCGTCCCGACGGGGCTGGATCGCTCGGGCATCTATCAGTTCTCTTTCAACATCCCGAAAGACTCCCTCGCCGAGCTCTGGATCGACGATCTCGGCGTCTACCGCCGCCGCCCGGACGAAGCCCCGGAGCCGAGCGCGAATGTCGATTCCGAGAGCGCCTATGCCGACCGTCTGGATCCAGAGGTCGAACCGTAAGCAAGGAACAACAGAGTATGAAGACCATCCCCAATGCCTCGGGCGTCACCCCCTCGGGCGCCCTCTCTTCGGCGCCCTCGCCTTCTCACTCGGGCGGAGCCCAATCGGGCCCGGGCCTCGCCGCACTCGCCGCGCTCGGCGGGCTGCTGGCCGGCGCAGCGGGGTGCCTGTGCCCGCCATGCGCGGCGGGCCCCGCGAACACCGCGGCAACACCGGCGCCAGCAGCGACAGAGGCTGCTGCGGTGCCCGCCGCGTCCGCCCCCGTCGCCAGCGGCGGCAAAGAGGTGATCTGGGACGGCGAAGACGTGACCCGCGGCCAGGGCTGGGCGAGCTGTGACAAGGAGGGCAAGTGCAAGGCGACCCTGGCGCCGAGCACGGGCGACGGCGCAAACGGCAGCAACGGTCTCAAGCTGCACGGCGAGGGCGACGGCTGGCAAGGCGGCGGCTGGAACTGGCACGGCTGGTATCCCGAGAACGCGGGCACCGACATCTCCGGCTACGACAGCCTGAAGTTCTCAATCAAGATCACCGGCGCCGACAAGAGCAAGACGCCGCAGCCGACGGGCATCAACCTGTCGTTTGGTTGCAGCAAGGACAAGAAAAACAGCGCCGACGCCTCGCTCGGAAAATACGCAGCGAACGCCGCCGACGGGCAGTGGCACGAGGTGAGCGTCCCCCTGCAGGATTTCTTCGCCGGCAAGGGAGCCGAGTGTGACGCTCGCACGGCGTGGGAGTTTCGCGTCGGCTCGTGGTCGGGGACGCCGGTCAACTTTGATCTGGTGATCGATAACCTCGTCGTCGCCAAGAAGTAGTCGGGAAGGGGTCAGGGGTTAGGGAACGCGGCGCCACGACCGGCCGTGCCGAACCCCACGTGCCCCGTTCATGCCCCGCAACCCACCGCCAGCAGATCCTGACTCCCTGACCCCTGACCCCTCTCCGCTCACCCCCTGCTATACCCGACCGAGGAGGCCGAAAATGCGTTTTGGTGACGGCGCGTGGCGCATGCTCGATGACGTAACCCCCAGCTACCTGTCACGGGTCGACGGGGTCGAGGTGACGGAGAGAAAGGTGGTCTTTCACGTCTTCAGCCGCCTCGAACCCGAGCGCTGGGCGACGCTCCAGGGTCACATGTTCAGCGTGGAGGTCACGTCGCCCGCCGAGAACGTGTTCCGAATCCGGATGCGACATCACGTCGGGCGGCGCGAAGACGGACCCCGCTTCGATTTCGACGCCGAGCCGCAGCCGTTCGGCACGGTGACCGAGGGCGAGCGCCGCGTGCTGCGCAGCGGAGCGCTGGAGCTCTCGATCGACGAAAACCCGTGGGCCCTGCGCTTCGTCGACGCGACGCGAGGGGAGACGCTCACCACCAGCCCCTACAAAGCCCAGGGCATGATGGAGAAGGCCAGCGCGGGGACCTTCCTGCGCGAGCAGCTGACGCTCGGCGTGGGTGAGCAGGTGTACGGCCTCGGCGAGCGCTTTCAGGCGTTCACCCGCAGCGGGCAGACCGTCGACATGTGGAACGCCGACTGCGGCACTTGCTCGGACAAGGGCTATAAAGACGTGCCCTTCTTCATGACCAGCAAGGGCTACGGCGTGTTCGTCAACAGCCCTGCCCGCGTCTCGTTCGAGATCGGCACCGAGCAGGTGATGCGCGCACAGTTCGCCGTGCCGGGTGAGGAGCTCGACTACTTCTTCATCCTCGGGCCCGCGCCGAAGCAGGTGCTAGCTCGCTACGGCGCGCTGACGGGACGCCCTCCCCTGCCGCCCGCGTGGTCGTTCGGGCTGTGGCTCACCACCTCGTTCACGACCCAGTACGACGAGAAGACGGTCCAGAGCTTCATCGACGGGATGGCCCAGCGCAGCATTCCGCTGCACGTCTTCCACTTCGACTGCTTCTGGATGAAGGCGCACCACTGGTGCAACTTCCGCTGGGATGAGGCTGCCTTTCCCGATCCGGAGGGCATGCTGTCGCGGCTGCACCAGAAGGGCCTGCGCATCTGCGTTTGGATCAACCCCTACATCGGCGAGCGCTCCCACCTGTTCGAGGAGGGCGCCACGCACGGCTACCTGCTGAAGCACCCGAACGGTGACGTGTGGCAGCGGCCGAAGTGGCAGGCGGGCATGGGCTACGTCGACTTCACGAACCCCGATGCCACGCGCTGGTTCCAGGACAAGCTGCGCGAGCTGCTCCGCATGGGCGTCGACTGCTTCAAGACAGACTTCGGTGAAGAGATCCCGACGGAGGTCGCCTGGTTCGACGGCTCGAACCCGGAGCTGATGCACAACTACTACACGTACCTCTACAACAAGGCGGTGTTCGAGCTGCTCGAGCAGGAGCGCGGCAAGGGCGACGCCTGCTTGTTCGCGCGCTCGGCGACAGCGACTTGCCAGCGCTTCCCGGTGCACTGGGGCGGCGACTGCTACGGCAACTACGAGTCGATGGCCGAGACGCTGCGCGGAGGCCTGAGCCTGGGCCTCAGCGGCTTCGGCTTCTGGAGCCACGACATCGGCGGCTTCGAGAGCAAGGCCAGCGCCTCGGTCTACAAGCGCTGGATCGCCTTCGGGCTGCTCTCGTCACACAGCCGCCTGCACGGGAGCACGTCGTACCGGGTGCCGTGGCTCTACGACGAAGAGGCCTGCGACGTGCTCCGGCACTTCACCCACCTCAAGTGCCGTCTGATGCCCTACCTGATGACGGCGGCCGTGCAGGCACGCGAGGCGAGCCAGCCCGTCCTGCGCGCCATGCTGCTCGAGTTCCCCGACGACCCGACGTGTCGCACGCTCGATCGCCAGTACATGCTCGGTGACGGCCTGCTCGTCGCGCCCGTGTTCCACGACAATCGCGCCGAGTACTACCTGCCTCCTGGCAGCTGGACGCACCTGCTCACGGGTGAGTCGCGCGAGGGGGGGCGCTGGTTCTTCGACGAGCTCGACTTCTTCGGAGTGCCGGTGTGGGTGAGGCAAAACGCGGTCATCTGCGTCGGCTCGAACGGCACCGCGGTCGAGTACGATCTCAGCCGCGGCGTGCGCCTCGTGTGCGGCAAGCTGGATGGCCGCGTCGCCCTTCAAGTGCACCTCGTCGACGTCCACGGCGACCCGACGGGAACCCTCGAGGTGTACCACGACGGTCGGCGCGTTCGGGTCAAGAGCGCGACGCTCTCCGACTTCCAGGTGCATCTGCCGTGGGCACCGGCGGTCGTGGAGGTGGAACGCGGCAGCATCGTCAAAGACGACGCCCGCGCGCCGCTCACGGCTCGCGGCGTCGTCGTGCGAGCCGACAGCGGCACCGCATCCTTCAGCTACGGCGGCGCCACCTGAGCGGCGCGCCGGCGCCCTGACAGCGCGCGCCCCCGTTTATCTGAATCGCCATCGCAGATCTGCTCATTGAACGAGGCAGAGCCGGGCGCTATCCATGATTTCCCGCTTGGCGTGCGGCGCGCTCGAGTTCGGCGCCGCTCAGGAAGTAGAACAACGATGAAATCGAGTCGGTCTCTCTTGCCGATGGGCGCGGGGCTCTGCGCCTCGCTCTTCTGTTTGGGCTCCGTGGGCTGTGTCACCGAAGACGCCGATCCCGTCGCGACGGGAGGCACCGCAGGCTCCCCCGTCGGTGGCGCCGGAACGAGCAACGCGGGCGGCACGCCGGGCGGCGGCACCGGGGGTGCTCCAGCGGGCGGCGGGGGCGCCAACGGCACGGGCGGCATCCGAAACGATCCGGCATTTGGCGCGGCTACCGAGTGCCCCGCCCTGCAGGCCGCGCTCATCACCGATTTCAACCCGGTCGCCGCTCCCGCTGGGGACGCGGGCGCTGGCGACGCGGCTGCGCCGACCCCACCGGCGACCGGCGGCATCACCTTCGGTGATTTCACGACCACGCTGTCGGGCGGCACCTTCACGTATCCCAACGCCGCTGGGGATCCTTACGTCGTCAACTCCGATGTCAGCACGGGTGAGTGGCACCTGAGCGGCAACATCGGCAACTACTCCGGCTTCGGTCTGTTCTTGAACCTGTGCAACCAGATCGACGCCTCGGCGTACGAGGGCATCTCGTTCAGCATCCGTGGCGACGTGGCCATGGGAAACAGCGTGACGCTCAACGTCGCGACCTCCGAAGACGACATCTCCCATCTGTGGCTCAACTCGCAGCCGATGCCGCCCAATCCCCCCGAGCCCGCGAACTCGGGGCGCTGCATCCCCACTGCCAACCAGTTTGACGGCTCCTGCGCGAGCCCGGCTTTCACCGTGCCCGTCACGGCGACCGAGACCGTCATCGAAGTGCGTTGGGCTCAGTTCACCGGCGGCCGGCCGCGTGCTGACGTGAACCCGGCGGAGATCACCGCCATCCGCTGGATCTTCCCCAATCCGGCCGGCGTCGGCACCGCGAATCCAACCCCATACGCCGCCGACATTTACATCGACGATCTGACCTTCATCGCGCCCTGAGCGCCCCCTCGCCGACGACGGTGTCGAGCCAAGCCCCCGGGCCTCCGCGTTCGCGAGAGGCTTCGGGGGCTCGCTGTTTGTTTCCTCACTCGCAGGTCGAGGCGAGCTGCGGATTCAGCCCGTTGATGCGCTGGGCATAGTCGCCCGGCGTGGGATAGATGAGCACGCCGACGACGCCGTCGCCGATGCGAGTGTTGAGCGTCGCGGCGCTCGCCGTCGACCACGAGTCTTGCATCGTTGTCACGCCGAAGCTGGTGTCAGCGATGATGCCCCTGCCCGTCAGCTGGCTCAGGAAGGCGAACGTTCCATCCTGGCGATTGTTGGCGTCGCTCGTGTTGAAGTAGCCGCCGGGCACGTTCGCCGAGCTGGTGATGTGCAGCAGGTCGATCACGTCGAGCGGCATCGCGCCCCAGAAGCCCGTCAGGTCGTTGCCCGCGAGCCACGTGGAGTGGTTGAGCGCGATCACGGCGTTCGGCATGTTGACCTTGATCGCACAGATGATGTCGCTGGCCAGCTGCCCGAGCTCTTGCATGCTGAGCGGGTTGCTCTGGCTGGGCTCGGCGTACTGGCTGAAGTCGGGTTCGATGATCCACACGACGGGGCGATCGGGCATCACCGCGTAGGAGCGAGCCGCATAACCCGCGTAGATGTCGAGCAGCCGCGCGCGGTTCTGCCGGATCCACTGTGCGCCGCCGGTGCAGAGGTTGTCACCGTCGAAGTCGAGGTTGCAATCGCCGAGCCCGACCTCGATGTTCGCGCGATACGCCGCAAAGTAGGCGATGTAGGTGGGCACGGCGGCGCTGCTCTCGAAGGTCTGGAGCCAGGCGCAGCCGTCGCAGCGAGCGTCGATGTTGGGCTCGTAGCCCACCCAGCGGCTAGCGAAGTCCACGAAGCCGGGGATCGCGGCGTCGGGGTTGGCGCCCCACCCGAAGCTGCAGCCGAGCGGGTTGCCGAGCCGCCGTGTCGTCTGACCGCAACGGTCGCTGGTGGTTCCTTGACCGCCAGCGCAGATGCCTCCGTTGCACGCGGCGCCGATCGAGCAGAAGTTCCCGCACTCACCGCAGTGGCTCGCGCTGGTGTCCAGGTCGACGCAGGCTCCGGCGCAGAAGGTGAGCCCAGCCGGGCACACGCAACCGCTGTCGCCGTCACACGTGCTGCCGCCCGTGCAGGCCGCGCCGCACGCGCCGCAGTGGTCCGCGTCGGTGCGTCGATCGACGCAACGGCTGTCACAGACGCTCTGGCCAGGGGGGCACGTCTCCGCCGTACGGAAGAAGCCGACGTCATCGATCGCGAGCTCGTAGCCCGAAGCGACGGGGCCGTACACGCCGGCGCCTCCCGTCTCCCCCCACTCGAGCGCGATGCTGAAGGTGAGACCCGTGATGCCGCGACCGGTAGCGGGCACCGGCGCGCCGTTTGCGGTGCCTGCGTTGAAGGCAGACCATGGCAAGAGCACCCGGCTGAACTCGGCTGTGACGGGGAAAGAGATGGTCGGCGCGGCGCAGCCCTCGAGGCAGGTGCCGCCCGCCGCGGGATCTGTCGCAGACGCTGGGCTGGTGCTCTCGGTGAGCGCGGTCAGCGTCACGACACCGCCTGGTACCTGGCCCCGCATGGAGAACGACAGGCCGTCGAAGCCGGAGGCGTC
>Ga0247763_1001682_pt1 | contig 12266 bp, 11 predicted proteins | sample UWRJL141409B4_FD_179926 | JGI IMG/M metagenome (GOLD analysis project Ga0247763, IMG submission 179926) | Plant litter microbial communities from Arlington Agricultural Research Station in Wisconsin, United States - UWRJ-L141-409B-4 | ecosystem: Environmental > Terrestrial > Plant litter >...
CGGCTTCTCGAGCGCGCTCGCCGCCTCGCGCAGGCCTGACTCTCCCGCCTTGAACTCGGCGCTGTAGAGCGCGTGCACGTCGGCGAGGCAGAGGCCGCTCGCCGCGACGGCGCGCGCGACGGCGGCGACGATGTCTGCCGGCGGGGAACCCGAGCGGCAACCGAGTCCCGCTGCGATCACGACTTGTCGACCCTCCACTCGAGTACGGCGATCGCGGGACGGAAGCAGGTCATTCCTCCGAGCGGCGCGGCCGCCTCCATCGCTACCCGGCAGAGCTCGCCGCCCCGCCGCCGGTAGGCCTCGAGCAGCCGCGCCTGAGTCTCGAGCGCCACGGCGTTCACGACCAGCCGCCCGCCGACGGGCAGAGCCTCCCAGCAGGCTTCGATGACGCGCGGGTCACCCGCGCCGCCGCCAATGAACACCGCGTCGGGGGTGGGCAGCGCTGCCAGCGCGGCGGGCGCCTCCCCATGCCTCACGTCGAGGCGCGGCACCCCCAGGTTGCGGGCGTTGCGCCCGATGCGCGCGCAGCGCTCGGCGTCGCGTTCGATCGCGACCGCCTGACAGGCGGGGTGCGCGAGCATCCACTCGATGCCGATCGAGCCGGACCCGGCGCCGACATCCCACAGCCGCGCGCCGGGCCAAGGCGCCAGCGCCGAGAGCGTGATCGCGCGCATGTCGCGCTTGGTGAGCTGGCCGTCGTGCTCGAAGGCGGCATCGGGCAGGCTCGCGCGGCAGAGGGAGCCGAGCGCCCGCTGGCTCCCAGAGAGCTCCAGCGCGACGACGTTGAGATCTTGCACGTCGTCGAACGACAGCGCGTGCGCCGGCGCTTCGCGCACGCGTTCGCTCGAGCCCGCGAGCGCCTCGAGCACCACCAGGCGAGAGCTGCCGAAGCCACGGGCGGTGAGCAGACGGGCGAGCTCGGCGGGCGTCGCGCCGTTCCACGACAGCGCGAGCACCCGCCGCCCGGGCACCAGGTAGCGGACGATCTCGTACAGATCGCGGCCGTGCAGCGACACGACGTCGGTGTCTTGAAGCGCCCAGCCGAGGCGGGCGGCAGCGAGCGACACCGACGAAGGTACCGGGTGGCAGACAAACTCGCCAGCCATCAGCCGCGGTGCCAGCGTGGCGCCCACCCCAAAGAAGAAGGGGTCGCCGCTGGCCAGAACACAGGTCGGCACGCCGCGCCGAGCCATCACGCGCTCGATCCCGACAGAGAACGGCGCGGGCCACTCCATCACTTCGCCCCGGATCAGGGAAGAGGCGAGCGCCAGCTGGCGGGCGGCGCCGACGACGAGCGCCGACTCCGCGATGCAACGCCGGGCCTCGGCGCTCAATCCCCGCTCGCCGTCGGCGCCGATGCCGACGATACTGAGCCACGGCACGGAGCTCGGACTGGAAGGCGAATCGGTGAGCATGGCGCTAAGCGTATTGATTCTGGGCGGGACGACCGAGGGCCGCGAGCTCGCGCTGCGCTGCGCCGCCGACCGGCGCTTCCGGGTGCTGCTGTCCTTTGCTGGGCGCACGCAGCACATCGCTGATCCCGGCGTTCCTCACCGCATCGGGGGCTTCGGCGGCGTGGAGGGACTGCTCGTGCACCTCGAGCGGGAGCGGCATCACGCGCTGGTCGATGCCACGCACCCGTTCGCTGCGCAGATGTCGCGCCACGCGGCACGCGCCGCCGAACTGGTTCACCTGCCGTTGCTGAGGCTCGAGGGCGCGGCCTGGCGCGAGCTGCCCGGCGATCGCTGGCGCGTCGTGCCGGGCCTGGCCGAGGCTCCGGCGGCCCTCGGCGGACCGCCCCGGCGCGTGTTCTTGAGCATCGGACGGCTGGAGGTGGGTCAGTTCGCGAGCGCGCCCCAGCACGATTACACGATCCGCGCCATCGACCCGTTCGTGCCGCCGCTCGAGCGCGCGCGCGTCATCTGCGCGCGCGGGCCGTTCGAGCTCGCCGCCGAGCTCGCCCTGCTCGAGCGCGAGCGGATCGAGGTGCTGGTGAGCAAGAACTCCGGCACGCCCTCGACCTATGCCAAGATCGAGGCGGCGCGGAAGCTCGGGCTGCCGGTGGTGATGGTCGAGCGCCCTCGCTTGCCGCCCGTCGAGACGGCACCCGACGTCGCGAGCGCGCTCGGGTGGCTCACGGAGCTTCACGAGGCCTCATCCGCTCTGTCCTCATCCACTCTGCCCCCATCCACTCTGCGCGGGGTGTAAAGCCAGGGCTGCCCCGAGGGGCGTTCGATCCGCCGCGTCGCCTCGCTGCCGACGACGATCAGCGTGCGCATGTCGGCATGTGCCGGATCGGCCTCGCCCAGCGTCGTGAGCTCGAGTTCCTCGTCGGTCCTGCCCACGGCCTTGGCGAAAGCGACCGGCGCGTACGGAGCCCGGTTCTGGCGGAGCCGCTCGAAGGCCGCGTGGACCTGGCCCGGCCGCGCGCGCGAGGCTGGATTGTAGAGGGCAATGACGAAGCCCGCCTGCGCCGCGAGCTCGAGCCGACGCTCGATCAGCGACCAGGGCTTGAGGTTGTCGGAGAGATTGATCGCACAGAAGTCGTTGCCCAGCGGGGCTCCGAGGCGCGCCGCCGCCGCGAGCATCGCGGTCACGCCCGGCACCACCGCCACGTCGAGCGCGCGATGGGCCGCAGGTCCTCGCTCGACCGCCTCGAACACGGCCGCAGCCATGCCGAATACTCCGGGATCGCCCCCCGAGACGATGGCCACGTGCGCGCCGGCTGCCGCGAGCTCGAGGGCGTGGTGCGCACGGGAGAGCTCGTCGCCGTTGTCGGAGCCGTGCAGCACCTTGCCTTCGAGCGCCGGCAGCCGCGCGAGGTAGGTGTGGTAGCCGAGCACGTGCTCGGCGCGCTCGAGCGCGTGGCGCGCTTCATCGGTGAGCTGCTCGACGCTGCCAGGACCGAGGCCGAGCACGCGTACGGAGCCGGCGTCAGCGCTCGACATGTGGCCGACGGCTCTCGACGGGTTGGCCGCGATCGGTGACCGGGCCGCGCTCTGCTACAGGGCCGCGCTCTGTGATGGGGCTGCGCTCCGAGACAGGGCCGCGATCGGTGACAGAGCCGCGATCGGTGACCGGGCCGCGCTCTGCTACCGGGCCGCGCTCGGCAGAGGCGGGGAGGGGGAGCTGATCGGCGGCCGGGACGAGGATCAACGAGAAGTAGATCGAGGTGTCACCGGGCTGGTCGGCGAGCGCGACGATGCGCTCGCTCGTCGTCGTTCCGCGCTCCACGTAGGTGGCGCCACGGGCACGACCGACCCGCTCGAGCACGGCCTTGACCTTGCCGAAGTTGCGCCCGAGCTTGATGATCGCCGTGGGATCGCCGGCGCGCAGGCGCGCCTCGAGCTCGTGCTCCGGCAGCGTGCCGGGGACGATCGAGAAGACCCGGTCCATCCAGACCAGAGGAATGCCGGCGCGCGCGGCGCAGCCGGCGAAGCTGGTAATGCCCGGGATCACCACGCATCGGTGCTCGGGCGACAGCCGCAGGTGCAGATGCAGGTAAGAGCCGTAAAATAGCGGATCGCCCTCGCACAGGACGGCCACGTCGCGACCAGCGCGGACGTACTCGGCGATGCGCGCCGAGGACTCGGCATAGAAGGCGTCGAGGGCGGCGACGTAGCGCGGGTGGCTGGCGGAGAGCTCTACCGTGTACGGATACACGAGCGGCAGCCGCTCGGACTCGGGGTGCAGGTAGCGTTCAGCGGCTGCAAAGGCGTTGCCGGTCTTCCCGCGCTTGGCGAAGTACGCGACGACCCGAGCGCTCGCGAGCAGGCTCGCCGCCTTGATGGTCACGAGCTCGGGGTCACCCGGGCCTACGCCGACTCCAAATACGGTACCGCTGGGCATGTTTAGCATTCCTCGTCGCTGCCGATGGCGTTCAGCGCTGCAACGGCCAGCGCGCTGCCGCCGCGGCGACCGCGCACCACGAGGAAGGGCACTCGACGCTCGAGCTCGAGCGCGGCCTTCGATTCGACCGCGCCGACGAACCCGACGGGCACCCCGATGATGGCGGAGGGGCGAACGCTCGTCGCGTCGAGCATCTCGAGCAGCTGAAAGAGCGCCGTCGGGGCGTTGCCGATCGCCACTACGGCGCCGTCGAGCCGCTCGGCAAAAAGAGAGAGCGCCGCGGCGCTGCGCGTGGTGCCGAGCTCTCTCGCGAGCGCCGGGACCCGCGGGTCGTCGAGTAGGCAGCACACCTCGTTCGCCGCGGGCAGGCGCGATCGGGTGACGCCGCTCGCGATCATCTTTGCATCGCACAGGATCGGTGCTCCCGCACGGAGCGCGGCACGCGCGGCACCGGAGAAGCCGGGCGAGAGCACGATATCGCGCGCCAGATCGACCGAGCCCGAGGTGTGGATGAGCCGCACTGCGATGCGCTCGTCGAGCCCGGAGAAGCGTGACAGCTCGGCCTCGCTGCGGATGATGGCGAACGATTTTCGGTAGATCTCCGCGGGGTCGCGCACGTACTCGAAAGGCGGCGTCACCGCTCGGACTCCCCGGCAGCGGCCGAGCCCCGCGCTGCCATCTGCAGCTGGGCCCTCTGGAGCTGGGCCTTTTGAAGTTGCGCTTTTTGGAGCTGTGAGGGGGCCGCCGGCACGAAGCGCTCGATCAGCAGTCGGCGTACGCCGTCGAGCGACAAAGGCGGGCTCGCGAGCGTCTCTCGCACGTCGCGCCCGAAGCCGAGCCGCATGCCGTCAGCAGCGTGCACGAGGGTGATGTCTGCCGCCTCGTCGCGCGCGCAGCTCTTCTCGCACCCGGAGACGTGCAGAGTCGCTTGCGGCCGATCGCTGCGGTGCAGCAGGCGCCCGAGGCGGCGCGCCAGGTCGCGTGTTTCACCGTGTGCAGAACCGCAGGCAGGCGAGCCGCTGCAGGCCACCAGCTCGAGCGCGCGAACGGGGCGGCGCACCCCGAACGAACGCCGCTGCCCGAACTCGACCAGCGCCGCGCGGTCGTCGGGGCGTACTCCGACCACGAGCACATGACGCGTTGGGGTGAAGCGGACCTCACCCGAACCGAAACGCTCCGCGATCCGCGCGAGCGCGCCCCACGCTTCGGCGCTGGCCGAGCCGAACGGAAGGGCGTAGCCGAACCAATCGACGCTCCCCGTATGGTAGCCGACCTCGGCGGAACCCCACGATGCCGCACGCCGAGGAGCGCCGCCGTCGAGAGGGGCGATCGCCTGCCGGAGCTGGGCGACGTCGGCTGCGACGGCGTCGCGCATGCGACGACGTTCACTCGGGAAAACATCCAGCGCGATCAGCAGCCGACGCACGGCATCGGCAGCGGAAGCGACGTCGATGCTGCCGAGCTGCGTCGCTTCGTCGAACCTGCCCGCGACCGCGAGATCGGCGACATGCGGGTGATCGGGGTGCAGCCGGACGTGGATGTCTGCCCCGAGTTCGCTCGAGGAACGGCTGCCGCCGCCGAGCACGATGCTGAACTTGTCGGGTAGCCGCCGCTGCATCTCGGGCGTCGTTAGCACACGATCTGCCAACATACGGTCGAGCGCATCGGCCAGGGGTTCGAGCTCGGGGCAGCGCGGGTCGAGCCCCGAGAGGGGGCAGACGAAGAGCGGCGGATGGGCGTCGCTCTCGGGCGCTCCCCCCGCGATGCCCAGCTCGACGAGCTCATCCCGGAGGCGTGGCCACGAGCCCTGCGAGACACCGCGGATCTGCAGGTTGCCGCGGCGAGTGAGCTCGATGATGCCGTTGCCGCAGCTGCGAGCGAGCCTCCCGAGCGCCGTCAGATGCGCCGCGGTCATCCGCGCGTGGTGCGGACGCACCCGTACGATCCAGCCATCCCCTGACGGCATCGGCGTCCACACGCCAGGGCAGTAGCCGCGCGCCTTCCAACTCGGTTCGCTCATCGACGGTCGCAGCATAGGGCCTGCGGGTCGCGCGGATCAATCGCGATGGCAGTATCGGTCAAAACGCGGCGACTCGTCGGCGTCCGCCGCGCCGCTGTTCCTCCGCCGCGCTGCTGTCCTTCCGCGGCGCGCTGCTCCACGGCGTCACCCGAGCATCAGCGGCGGGGTGCCGGCGTCGCTGCGCGCGGTCAGGCCGCTAGCCTGCGCCGGACGATCAGCGCGAGCGCCGCCGGAACCGCGAACACCAGCAAAAAAATGGGCGACTCGTCGGCGACTGAATAACCCGCGCGCGACACGCCGATCCAAAGGTTGATCGCGGCGCCGATGAACCAGAGCGGAACGAACACGAGCGCTGCACGAGCGAGAGCTGACGGTCCCTCGCCGACGAAGCGCCCGACGAGCAGGCAGAGGCCGAGCAGCAAGACTCCCGCGCCGATCACGATGATGGTGTGCATTCGACAAAGTCTGCCGGATCTGCGTTTCGCGACCGGCGCGGGGCAGATCGTCGGGCGGCGCGCTCGGCGCCCCGCGGCCCTCCAAGGACTTCGCGGTTCTCACTTCGCGCGCTCGCGCACCTGCCAGACCCGGTGGCCGCCCTGCACGCCACGTCGCCGCACTCCACGGGTGCCCGCGTCGGATTCCGCAGGCCAGGGTCGGGGGCGGTGCGATCTCATTCCCTGCGAGCGGGGCGCGCGAACTAACGTGCACCGGAGCTCATGCGCACTCTGCTCGCGATCGGCATCGGAACCGGAGACCCGGAGCACCTGACGTTGCAGGCGGTGAAGGCGCTCGGTCGCGTCGACGTCGTGTTTGGTTTCGACAAGGGCGAAGAAAAGGCGGCGCAACAGCGCCTGCGGCGCTCGCTCTGCGAGCGTTTCGTCGCACCGCGGCCGTACCGGTGGGTCGACATCCCCGACGCGCCGCGCGACGCGAGCATCGCCGATTATGCGGCTCGGGTGGACGCGTGGCATGAGCAGCGCCTGCTACAGTGCGAAGAGAGCATCGCCCGTGAGCTCGCCGACGGTGAAACGGGTGCCATTCTGGTCTGGGGCGATCCTTCCCTCTACGACAGCACCCTTCGGTTGCTCGATCGACTCGACGCTCGCGGCAGAATCCGCTTCGAGTACGAGGTCATCGCGGGTATCAGCAGCCCCCAGGCCCTGGCCGCTCGCCACAAGCTCACGCTCAACCGTGTCGGCGGTGCGGTGCAGATCACCACCGGACGGCGCCTTGCGCGAGCCACGCCGACGGAGGTGGACGACGTGGTGGTGATGCTCGACGGCGAGTGCGCGTTCCAGCAACTTCCCGCGGCAGAGTTCGAGATCTACTGGAGCGCCTACCTCGGCAGCGAGCACGAGGTGTCGATCTCGGGCCGCCTCGACGCCTGCAAAGCCGAGATCGAGCGCGTGCGCGCCGCAAAGCGCGCGGAGCACGGGTGGATCATGGACGTCTACCTACTGCGGCGAATCCTCGGTGAAAGCCCTTGAGCGACGCGCGGGTCTGATGCGCGAGTGAACCCCGCGGCTCGGCGAGAGCCCTGTGGCGGACGCGCCGAGCACGCAATTGATCGCCCACAAGACAGCGGAAGCGTGTCGAACCGTGCCTTGCCGCGCCGCGCCCGAGGTGGGATAGTGCGCTCCCTTTTTCTCAGGCCCGGTGGCGCATGCACGATCCTTCCGATTCCCATCCTCCGCGTGACGCGGCTTCCAGCGGCGCGGCTCCCCGCGGGGAGGTCCCTGGTGCAGGTGCTCCGCACGTTGAAGCTCCGGGTGTTGAAGCTCCGGGCGTTGAAGCCCCGGGCGTTGAGGCTTCGCGTGCAGAGGCAGCGGGCGGCGACTATCAGCGCAAGGTGCAGAGGATTCGCGAGAGCTACGAGGAGCGCAAGGCGGCGGCGACGCTCGAGAAGGGGCTCGTCGCTGTGTTCACCGGCACCGGCAAGGGCAAGAGCACGGCGGCCTTCGGCATGGCGCTGCGCGCGTTGCAGCATGGGATGAAGGTCGGCGTCGTGCAGTATGTGAAAGGAGCGATCGCTACCGCGGAGACCGACGCCTTCGCGCGCTTTGGAGCGCAGGTCGAGTGGCATCGCATGGGGGAAGGCTTCCACTGGATCACGCAAGACGCCGATCTCGATCGACGAGCCGCCGCGCGCGCCTGGGAGCTGTCGACGGCCTTCCTGGAGCGGCCCGATGTCGGCATGCTCGTGCTCGATGAGCTCGTCGTCGCGCTGCGGCTGCGGCAGCTCGACGAGGCGGTGGTGCTGGAGGCGCTCCGGAACAAGCGGGCCGATCAGCACGTGGTGCTCACCGGGCGCGGCGCCAGCAAAGAGTTGATCGATGTCGCCGACCTCGTCACCGAGATGAAGATGGTGAAGCATCACTACCGCGCCGGAGTTCGAGCGCAGGCGGGCATCGAGTTCTAGTGACGCGCTTGCCCCAGGCCCGGGCGGAGATCGTGGCCTGCGTCACCTGCGGCGGCGCGGCACGCGAGCCCGACGGACGGACGCGCGGCGAGCACCTGCTCGAGCGGCTCGAGAGCGCGCGCGCGGCGCGAGCTGACAGCGGCGTCGAGGTCACGGGCGTGCGCTGCCTGTGGGCCTGCAAGCGGAGCTGCGCGGTGCTGCTCCGCTCGGCAGGCCGTCCCGGCTATATGATCGTCGAGCTCGAGCCGGGAGACACCGCGGCCCGCGCCTTGCTCGACTACGCCGGCCTCTATCTGCGAGCCCCCGACGGTGCCGTGCCCTACAAGACGTGGCCCGACGCCCTGAAGGGCCATTTCCTTTGCCGCATTCCTGCGCAGCTGGCGCCGTCGCGAGACGACGCGGCCAGCGCCGATATTTTTCCACCCGAGCCCGCGTCGCTGGATGCTGCCGGGCCACTCACCGAGCCCGCCGGAGACCAGCGGCGCGCTCTGCCGGAGCCAACGCAATGAACAAACTGCCGACCACTATCGTCACCGGGTTCCTCGGGAGCGGCAAGACCACGCTGCTGCGCCATCTGCTCACCAACAACCGCGGCCGCCGCCTCGCCGTCATCGTCAACGAGTTCGGCGAGGTGGGGGTCGACGGCGAGCTTCTGCGGCAGTGTAGCGTCGGCTGCGAGGAAGACGCGAGCGCGCCGACTCCGCTCTACGAGCTCGCCAATGGCTGCTTGTGTTGCACCGTGCAAGAAGAGTTCGTGCCCGTGCTGGAGACGCTGGTCGAGCGCCGCGACCGCATCGACCACATCCTGATCGAGACGAGCGGGCTCGCACTGCCGAAGCCGCTCGTTCAGGCCTTCCAGTGGCCCGAGATCCGCGAGAGCTGCACCGTCGACGCCGTGGTCGCGCTCGTCGACGGGCCCGCGGTACTCGCCGGTCAGTTCGCGAGCGACCCCGAGCAGGTCGACGCGCAGCGTCGCGACGATCCCAACGTCGATCACGATCGCCCCCTGCAGGAGCTGTTCGAAGACCAGCTCGCGGCCGCCGATCTGGTGATCGTGAGCAAGGCCGACGAGCTCTCGTCGGCGGACCTCGAGCGCGTGCGCCTGCAGGTGGTCGAGCTGGCGCCGCCGGGGGTGAAGGTGATCACGGCGAGCCGCGGCGAGCTGCCGTTCGATGTCGTGCTCGGCCTCGGGCGCGCCGCGGAGGATCACATCGACGAGCGCCACACCCACCACGACGAAGACCACGAGGAGGGCAAAGAGCACAGCCACGAGCTGTTCGACACGATCGTGGTGCGGCCGCCGACGCTCGAGCGCGGCGCGCTCCTGCGCGGTCTCGAGGCGGTGGTGCGCGAGCACGAGGTGTACCGGGCCAAGGGCTTCGCCGCCATCGATGGCAAGCCGATGCGGCTCGTGGTGCAGGGCGTCGGGCGCCGCTTTGACAGCTACTTCGACCGGCCCTGGGCCGTCGACGAGAAGCGCGCGACGGAGCTCGTGTTCATCGGCTCGCACCTCGATCGCGAGCTCTTGACGGAGACGCTGCTCCGCGCCGCCGGGAGCTGAGGTGCACGTCCTCGCCACTCGGCCGGGCGGCTACGCCGCTGGCGATGGAGTCGTCGACCTGAGGCAGACGCCCGCCGAGGTGGTGATCCTCTCGGCCGCCGACACCGATCTGGGCTCGCTCGCTGCGGCCGCGGAGGCGCTGCCCCCCGACTATCCGACGCTGCGCCTCGCGAACCTGCTCGCGCTCCGCTCGAATGCTTCGGTAGACCTCTATTTCGACGCGGTGCTGGCTCGGGCTCGGCTCGTCATCGTCGCGCTCATGGGCGGCACGGGCTATTGGCCGTACGGCGTCGATCGGCTGGTGGAGCAAGCGCGTGATGGTTTGGTCGAGCTGATCCTCGTGCCGGGCGACGACACCATCGACCCCGAGCTCGAGCGGCTGAGCAGCGTCAACCCCGCCGATGGCCGCGCCGTGTGGCGCTACCTGCGCGAGGGTGGACCGAACAACGCGCGCGCCCTGCTCCAGTTCGTCGCAGAGCGTTTCTTCGAGCGCGCGCCCGAGGCCCAGCCTCCGCGGGAGCTGCCGCGCGTCGCCGTCTATCATCCCGAGCGCGGTGCGACGGATCTGGCGTGCTGGCGACAGCGCTGGGCGCCGGGCGCGCCCGTGGCGGCCCTTCTGTTTTACCGGGCGCATCTCCAGGCGAACAACCTGCGCGCGTTCGACGAGCTCATCGCGACGCTCACCCGGCGCGGGCTCGGGCCGCTGCCCGTGGCGCTGGCGTCGCTCAAGGACGCCGAATGCCGCGCCGAGGTCGAGGCGCTGTTGCGCGAGGCGGGCACCGAGATCGTGCTCAACACCACCGGCTTCGCCATCGCCAGCCTCGACGACCCATCGGGCGACGCCGGCGCGCTCGGGCTCGGGCGGCCCGTGCTGCAGGTGATGGTGAGCGGCGGCAACGCCGATGACTGGCGGGCGGGCGCGCTGGGGCTATCGCCGCGCGATCTGGCGATGAGCGTGGTGCTCCCCGAGATCGACGGCCGTATCATCACGCGCGCGGTCAGCTTCAAGGGCCTGGCGCGCCGCTCCGCGCGCACCGAGCTCGACGTCGCCGAGTATCAGCTGGAGCCCGAGCGAGCCGAGCTGGTGGCCGAGCTCGCGGCGCGCTGGGTCGAGCTCGCGCGCACGCCCATCGCCGAGCGCCGCGTCGCGCTCGTGCTCGCCAACTACCCGGCGCGCGACGGGCGCATCGGCAACGGGGTGGGGCTCGACACGCCGGCGTCGACCCTCGAGATCCTGCGGGCGCTGGCGGCCGCGGGCTATGCCGTCGGGCAGCTGCCGCGCGAGCCCGTGGAGCTCGTGCGCTGGCTCGGGGCCGGCGTCACGAACGAGCTCGGCCCGATCGACACGCGGCGGGCGCACGTCAGCTTGCCGCGCGCCGAGTACGAGGCCTTCTTTGCCAGCTTGCCCGTCGGGCTGCAGGAAGCGGTCATCGCGCGCTGGGGCGCGGTCGATCTCGATCCGCGCCACCGCGACGGCCACCTGGTGGTCTCCGGCATCGAGCTCGGCGGCACGTTCGTTGGGGTGCAGCCCGCGCGCGGCTACGAGATCGACGTCGCCGCCACGTATCACGACCCGGCGCTGGTGCCGCCGCACGGCTACCTCGCGTTCTACGCCTGGGTCCGCCGCGTCTACCGTGCGCACGCGGTGGTGCACGTGGGCAAGCACGGCAACCTGGAGTGGTTACCGGGCAAGAGCGTGGCGCTCGGGCCGAGCTGCTGGCCCGATGCCATCTTCGGGCCCACGCCGCACCTGTATCCGTTCATCGTGAACGACCCGGGCGAGGGCACACAGGCCAAGCGGCGCGCGCAGGCGGTGATCATCGATCACCTGGTGCCGCCGCTGACTCGCGCCGAGAGCTACGGCCCGCTGCGGGATCTGGAGCGGTTGGTCGACGAGTATTACCAGGCGTCGATGCTCGACGCGCCCCGCGCCCAGCTGCTGCGGCGCGAGATCCTGAAGCTCGCGCGCGAGCTGAGCCTGACGCGCGAGCTGCCCTCGCGCGAGCTCAGCGAGGTCGCTGGCGCCGCGTCGGCGGTCGAAGACGACCGGCTGCTCGTGGCGATCGACGCCTACCTGTGCGAGCTCAAGGAGTCGCAGATCCGCGACGGGCTGCACGTGTTCGGGCGCTCGCCGAGCGGCGAACAGCGCACCGACACTCTGGTCGCTCTGGCGCGCCTCCCCACGCGCCGCGGCGAGGGGCGCGATCGAAGCTTGATCGTCGCCCTCGCGCGCGCGCTGCTCGACGATCGAGCGCTGCCTGCGTTCGATCCGCTCGATCTCGATCCTGCGGCGCCCTGGCGGGGGCCGCGCCCGGAGCTGCTGGCGGCGATCTCGAATGACGCGTGGCGCACGGCGGGCGACACCCGCGAGCGACTGGAGCTGCTCGCGCGCGCGATCGTCGCTGGCGACCGAGCCG
>Ga0247763_1001683_pt1 | contig 12263 bp, 4 predicted proteins | sample UWRJL141409B4_FD_179926 | JGI IMG/M metagenome (GOLD analysis project Ga0247763, IMG submission 179926) | Plant litter microbial communities from Arlington Agricultural Research Station in Wisconsin, United States - UWRJ-L141-409B-4 | ecosystem: Environmental > Terrestrial > Plant litter >...
AAAAAAAAAAACTTACAGCGTCTTTGAAACTTTCCACCTCGGCTTGTTTTCTCGCTATGCGAGTCAATAGCGTCTTCGCTAGACGGTGCTGTTTCGACTTGACGCTCTCCCAGTTCTTTTTGAAAACCCCAATAGCCGCTGCATCTTGAGCTTTGGAATTGGTATTGGCATGGGTATGCGCATGCGCATGCGCTTCGACTTGACTACATGCACTACTACTAGGGAGAAAAGTAGCGTAGTCGGAGGAGGAGGAGGAGGAGGAGGAATCATCGTAATGGTTGGGGGAAAAATAGAGCCGCTCCATGTCGTCGACCAACCACTGCAAATCATCAATACTCTCTTGGATCCAGTCGGCGGCATTACGCAAAATTTGTAGGATCACCGGGTAAAACTCCAGTAATTGCTTGTCGTCGACCATGGTTTCCCGAAGGCTCTCTGATTGGAGCATCGTGGATAGCTATCAAAATGTTGTGCGCGCTTGCTGTTAACAAAGAAGAAGAAGAAGAAGAAGAAGAAGAAGAAGAAGAAGAAACTACTTAAACCGTAGGTGAGGAGTCTAGGTATCTAGTACTTACATCGGAGCTTAGAACGCTGTCTATTTGATTAAGAAGGCAGGACCACTGATCTGCCCAACCCGGGAGTAAGGACCGTATCCGGAACGCAAAGGCCGCAATACCCGTTGCGCGGATCGACGGGCGAATATTAGCGGCTCTCCAGCCATTCGCATCGTATAGCTCGCCAAGATCCTCGAGTCCGGAAAAGGAGTTGGTCATGGTAACCGAGGTAAAGACAGGAAGGTCGAACTTCCAAGTGGTCTTTAGCCCAATCGAGTACCGGATCTCGTGAATGTCCAGATTGCGTCTCACATCGCTAGGGGCAGTGAGATGACCCGATACTCTCCCAGTATGGGTCCGCCGTAGCCCGCCCGAATGAGTCGTGAATACGCGCATGTGGTATTGGAAGAGGACATCTTCCTTGTGCGAGTTTGTCAGTGACAGGGACGTTGAACCGCCGCCGCCGCCCCAGCCGATACCTGTACTGCCTTTATCGTCCGAACTACCCCATAGGTCTCGGTTAAGATCCCACTTGGCCTCAAATTGGTGGAGAAAATGCCGAACCGGTCGCTGGCAGGGTGAGATATGGTCCAGGGAGATGTTGCTGTTGCGCCCACGCCGTGCGGCCACACTACCATGAGGCGCCAGCGAAGTCTCGTCGGCACGAGAGCTCAGCTGGGAGAAGACGAGGGGGGAGATCGCATCGTCGCGACCCCCTGGTAGACCAATATTTCTGTCCCAAAAAAAAAAATCATCAACTTCAATCGGCCAGCATTGACCTTTTACCACTCAGGACGGACGGACGGACGGACTAACTTACAATTCTTTGCCAAAGCGCTGTTCAGCCCACGGAGGGTTTACAGTCTCGTCGCTCTCATCATCACAACGCTTTTTGAAAATGTGCTCCTCAATCTCAAGGCGACGTGTTGCATCCTGCCCCGGTCGATGACCCAGATTGCACAAATAGCCATTACCGTCGTAGCCAAACTCGCGGCTATCAACGTGGCGACCGCGTCGAAATCCATCATCAGATTGCCAAATTACCCCACTAGAGAGACCAGGTCGGAGCGCCTCTTTGTTCTGGAGATTTCTGGCCGTGCCGGGCTGTCGGGTGCGATAATCAAGAGTTGAACTCGTTGCACACCCCCACAAATTTGAGGCACACCCTCCCCCACATATTCCAGCTGTCACGCACGTGAATGCAGCCGTCATCCAAACCTCCACTTTTAAGCTGTAAAAAACCGAAATTTCAATGCGCCCTGTATATCCACTTATACATTAGTGACGTACCACTCCAGCAATGACTTAGTAGTTTGTGTCAGAAGCACGGCACCTTTTATCTATGTGGTTTTGAATAGGTTGTATTGTGATTTGTGATGAGTGAGCTTGATCGTTGTGATTCTTCTTGTTCTTCTCTGGCTTTCTGGCAGAGCCAAAAAGCCTTCCTTTATAGATCTATTGCATGAACCAGCTTACGATTTGTACGGTGGCTCAGCGGTTGGATTCCTGGCTGTGCCTGGCATCCTCACACAAGCTGACTAGATCCCATGGGTTCAACCCCAAGGAAGACCCCTTCCTTTTGACAGAAGAAAGCTATAACGGAAATAATAATAACCTTACTAATCTAATTATTACGCTACTTTTATCGGAAGATAGGCTTTCTAATAATAAGCGCCCTGTATACTACCTGCTGCCTAATAATAACGAGCTGTCGTTTAATGTTAACGATTTTATAAACCCGGATATTTGAGATATTCTCGAACTTAATGAAATCAACAGAGAGGTAAATACCTGTATAGCCGCTACGCGCGCTATACGTGCTATTTCCGCGCTACCTAATAATACCGTAGCTACTAACGGTACCCCTTCCGCTTTATAAAAGTTTTAGGCGGTAAATGTTAAGTTAAAACCTATTTTTAACGGGATATTAAGGTTAAGTTGAAATATAAAGAAACTTGTAGCGACTTAGAGTAAAAAATACAATTTTAGGCTTATTACCAGAACCTCTAAGAAGAAAAAGCGGGACGGTGATAAGTTTTATATAATTTACCTATAATACGATTACGTTTTGAGTCGCATTAAATACTCTTTTGGCTCCTTAAGAGCTTTAATAACGAGAAAAATAGCTTTAAACTGCCTATTTTTAATAATTATATAGTAATTTATAGTAAATTACGGGCTTTAGACCGCCTGGGTAATTAATCTTATATATATTGGCTATACTCCGTTATTATCTACCACCTTTTATATCTACCGGCGCAACGTTAAAATACCCTAAAACGAATTTAATTACCTATTATAGCTTATACTTGATTAGGGTATTTTATTACGCTCCTTATACCTCCTTTTTAAAGGCTGTTATCCCAATACGGTAATAATACGGTAAAATATTAATAACTTTTACTATTAGTTGCGGAAATAGATACTAAAAGGGTATATTATTACGTAAAGTTTTATTAAAAATATTATTACGGGTCTAAATATAGTATTTTCCAAAATTACGTATGAATCAAACGGTATTATACTTAAATACGTTGTATAAATAACGAGAGAAATAGGCAGAAATTATTAAAAGTAGGGGTTCTGCCTTAGAATTAACGCTACCTACCAAATCAACTACTTTAATATATCCCTTGTATTAGGTATAATTATAACCCTATATAAAACCTTAATTCCAGTATTTACTATTGTACTTAGCACTAAAGAAAAAGAGGGTTATAATTAGTTAATCCATATACTAACGTTATTTTACAATCGGCCTAAGATACAAAAGTATATAAATAAGCCTGGGGTTTTTATTATAAACGGAAATAAGGCTTTAATAAACGCTATTGATTAATTCTTTCCGGAGGCAACCCAATAACGCTACGTTTAATATCTTAGCTGCAACGTTATTATAGTAATTAAAAAGTATTGGGTAGGCGGGTGAGTTGTTTTTGCCGCCCTTATTAGGAAGAAAAATAAATAATTAAACCTCGTTAATAAAGCTAACGTACGCCGCTTTAATAACCTAAACAAAAAACCTTAAAGCGGTAAAATAATTTAAAATCGCCTTGGAAATATACCTAAAAAGGTAACAAATACTAGGGTTAGCCTATTTCTTCTCTAGCAGTATATGGTTTTTACTAATAGAGTCGAAAATTACGAAGCCGCTTAGGGTTTTTTGCAAAAACAATTTGGTTAAAGCTAATACTGAATTATTTAATACCTTAAAAATAATATCTAATTGATCAGAGAGACCTAGGCAGGCTATTATACGCGCCACAACTTTAACGTTAATTAACGTACAACCTTACCAAAAGATACTAGAAGCACTACCCTTAGCTAAATACCCTACCAGCAGATTTTTACCGCTTTATTCAAAATCGCTAGGTTACTAATATGGCCTTATTTGCGTTTGCAAGATACTAAAAAGGTTTGAGTAAAATGAGGAGGTTTTAATTAGGTAGTTAGATTGGCACCCCTTTTGGGTACTACCTAAACGTCAGGTAAATACCTTCTTATCTACGTATTTGGTATTTATAGCTAATAATTGTTGAAATTACAGCCCAGTTGCCCTGTAGCTACAGCACCCTTGGGTGCTGTAGCCTAGTTGATCTACTACCCTGGGAGTGCTGCTGACTGCACTATGGCAAAGTGCAGTCACCACAACTACGGGGAGTTGGTGTTGTGGTTTAGGGGGGGCTGCCAAGCCCCCTGGACCCACTGGAACCTACTAGAACCGACGGGGAGTTCCGGGGACCTACTACCTGTAGGCTTGGCCTACAGGGGTAGACCCAGCACCATTGTTACGTTAGCCCAGCTAATTCGTTGCCCTGGAATCCGAAGGATTTTAGCGTTAACGTAAGTACCTTTCCCTCTATAGTATAAGTTTTCCTTTTGTGTTTTAGGGCCCTTACCCCCTGTAAAATTAACCTATACCCACTAAGGGCCCTATAAAGAACCATTTCCCCTCTTATATTTCTAGTATCTGATTTTTTCCCTTTTTTCTACCTTAAGTAAGATAGTTTATATATAGCCTTAGGGCAACCTTTTAACCTTCGTAATCTCTGTACAAAGCCTACTATAATCACCCTATTATAAGGTATAGACCCTTATATCTTTGCTTGTTACAGTAGGTTAATCTACTAATCTTAGCTTCCTTTAACCCCGTTTCGGGCAGTTATTGTACCCCCAAAAACCTTCCGCTACGACTATTACAGGGGACTTACCCCCTGTAACCTCTTGTACTAGACCTTACTAAAACCAGTTAAGCTATACAAATTAATAAATTATAAGCCCGGACTTTATAACCCTTAGCCGATTTTGCCTCGTTGCTTATAATTGGTAATTACCCCCCTATAGCGCTTTTACGCCCTTTGTAGGTTATATTGTTTATTCTCCGGAAAAGCCTATACGCCGGCTAAAGTTGCCCTTAATATAGCTACCAACCTTTCTAAAAAGCCCTTACGCCGGCTATAATTACCCCCGTGGGTAGTACTGTAACCCCTGTGTTGGTTACCAACCCTTTTGAAAAGCCTTTACGCCGGCTATAATTGCCCCCGTAAGTGGTATTATAACCCTTGTATTGGTTACCTACCCTTTTAAAAAGCCCTTACGCTAATTAGAGTTGCCCCTGTATATGGTATTGTGATTTTCGTATTAATCACCAACCCTCTGTTTACGCTGCCGGTACTATTTATCGTAATTAGTAAGTTAGGTCCCTGTGAGACTACTATACCTTGATCCTCTAGGGGAATAATACCCCTTAATTTCTATTACTAATAGGAGTATTGCCCCTTAAATTACTGTGGATAGTACTGCTGCTACATACTACTATATTTCAGCCTCCCGCGCGTAATTGCTACCCCCTAATTACAAACGTATTTAGGAGAACCACTCCCTAAAGAACACCTACGCCTACTGAAATTTGACCCTTTATAGTAGTTATTGCTACTAAATATACTATTTGTATAGTGGGTACGTGACCTATATAGTAGGTTGACCTTAACGTGTAGTATACCTTTAGTTACTTATTTGCGATTCCCCAGCTCCTTTAAAAACCTACTAATTTAGTTACAGTAGTACGTACGGGAGAGGTAATTCCGTTGCGCAATTAGAATTCCAATCGGAAATTAGGTATGATATAATAGCTGATAACGACTTAGATATAGCTTTTGTAGGCTAAGGCTAGTAGCCCGAAGAAGTCCCGCCTATTTAGGACCTAGTATAGCAAGTTTTTAAACTTACTTAGCGTTTTAATAGGTTGCTGGTAGTATTGGAATAATAGTAATAGGCCCGGAATATACCAAATACAAGCACTTCCAGGGCCTCCTAAAAGGGGGGTAATAACTCAATAGTAACTACTAAAGCCCCTGGGACTACCTATCCTTTAGTAATTCCAGCCGTCAGGGACAAATTCAGCGCCCTTATAGTTAAAAAGCTTACTAAATAATCTCTCTCCTTACTTAAAAAACAATACTTATTAGGACCTAAGAACTATTAATAATAGTTTTAGGTACTATTAATTTAGTTTAGGGCCCTTTAGATCCCTAATTTCCTCTATAATTTATAAGCGGTTATAAAGCGCTTTAGTAACTTTTAAAAAGCCGCCCTTTTGTTAACTTTTCGGAATATACTAAAGGAAGGCCCCCTTGCTACTATAACTTACGAGGAGGACCCTGGATTTGCCTTTAATCGGTTCCGCTAATAATACACCCTAACCCAGGTTAGTTTCCGCAATAAATTCTATTATTAATATTACTCCTTAACCTTTAATAGTAGTACTACTATAGTAGATTTTAACGCTATTTTTAATACTTTAGTAAGCCGTCTTAATACTTAGGGAATTGTAATTACGAAATAGGATTAAATTAACTACTATCTCAACGTTTTAGAACCCTAATTTCTATAATAGGCTAAGCGTTCCAGGGTATTATTGTAACAAAATCAGTAGATTATAAACGCTAATACTGGGTTTTGGAGGCTACTTAGTACCCTTACCCTTTTATATTTTCAGGAAGACCTACTTGCTAAAACCCGGAACCTTGGCACCTTTTTAATACGTACCTTAGCTATACTATAGGCTAACTGGAAGAGGTTTAGGAAGCCTAAATAAGGTTCCGGAGGAGGTAAAGGTTAATAATAGGACAAGTTAAAAACCTCGTAAGGCAACTCCAGGCCTAAGGAAATTAGGAATTCGAAGAAACAGGGTAATTCCAATAGTAGGAGGGCGCATAATAGTAATGCCTTTAATACGGAAGACACCCCTAAAGGTGTTAATAAGACCTATAAAACCAATATTATTTCTAGTAATTAAGGGGAACTAATTATTGTAAAGGAGGCCTTCCCTATCTACTACAATTTTGACCAAGGCACCATACTTAGCGCCGAACCTACTAACCTTAACAATACCTTTAGTAAATTGGATACCCTAATAAACCCTGAACCCCCTATTAATAACCCCTTTAAACCCTTTGCGGTTAACCTTTCTATAAGGGGTAGTTTTAATAAATAGTAGCTTTTTAATACCGGTTTTACAGTATATATTTATACTAATAAGGCCCTATTTATAAAGCTACGTACTGGAAAATTAGTTATAATACGTATTAAAGGTAGCCTAATACAGCCTTAGGGTATCGAAATGGTTAAATTTAAACTTTATACTGGTACTATTAAGGGTAGGCCTTAATATAGTATTATCGTATTAAAAGAGTACCTTTATGTTCCAACCTTCCCCGTTAATATCGTTAGTAACTACCGCCTTTATAATTCAAGGGGTATACTTATTAAAAACAAGCTTTACAACGCCTTTAGGAAATTTATTACCCTATTGGATTTTAAAAATTTAGGCTTTTATATCCAATTACGGGGGTTACGACCCCCTAAAACCAATTATACTTAATAAAACTATAAAAGCACCTAACACTACTACCTATTCGGAGACTAATTTAAAGCCCCTATTGTAATACTACCTACTGCAAAGGGGGTAACCCCCTTCTCAATATACTATAATAGGGCTTAAAGGGGTCTTTTAGCGGTAATAATTAAAGTGGTTAGATTCTAGTACGTTTATTTAGGCTATATAAAGCTGGACCTTTTAAGAAAAACCGCCCTAATTACTAAAGGGATGCCCGATTTTAACGGTATACGTTTTAAATATATAACTTGCAAAAGCTGTAATATTGCTAAACTACTACGCTAACCCTCCTTCAAGGCTGTTATTAACCCTTTTAACGCGTTAGGGCGGATAAAGGGGGATATATTTGTAATTCGCCCTATACCCCTAAATAATAAATTTTATAGGCTTATTTTAATAGACCGGAAGACCTGTTTTAAAATTATTAGGCTTTTAAAGTCCAAAGATAAGGTTATTATAAAAGTAAAGGCTGCTATAAAAAAGATTAATAATACCTTTAAGTAATACCCAGTATACCTATATTATAATAGAGGTAAGGAAATTAGTAGGCTTAGGCCTTATTTACGTAAAAAGGGTATTGTTTTCTCGGAATCTAACCTTTACGCGTATAACTAAAACAGCTTAATTAAACATATTATACGGGTGGTTTTAAAACGCCTTAAGGTTGTAATAGTTGCTTTAGGGCTTTTATCTTCCCTATAGGGATACGTTATAGGCTTTATAATTAAACTAGTTAACAAAATAGTAAATATTACTAAGGAACTTACCCTATACCAGCTCTTCCTCGATAAATTAGTGCCCCTACAGGCCCCTCATATCCCGGATTTCTCCAATTACAGGGCTATAAGCGCCGATTATATAATATTAATCCCCCCTAAGAAACGTGTCCAGTCCCAGAAGCTTGCCCCCAAGGGCGTTCAAGGCAGATTACTAGTTATATTAGGCACCTAGATTTACCTAGTTTAACTTAGCTAACGGAAGGTTATTTAAACCAGCTTTATCAAATTATACAAAAACCCTTCTACCTACCTATAGGGGCCCCGGGGTCCAATTAACGCCCTAGACCTCCCGGATACTATTAAAGATACGGAGGACCAGTACTTTAACTACAATGGCTCTCCCCCCGAGGCGCTTACTAAGTTCGCCCTATTGGTAGTATTATTACGTAAACTGATTTAATTACCCGTAGCAACCCCTAAGCCTTCCGAGTCCCCTATAGGAGATAAACTTAAACCTGTTACAATAAAAGTCCCAATCCCATAGGCTACTAAGATCTAGCGAAAGGAATTCAAATAAGTAGAAGTTAAGCCTATAGATACTATAGTAAACCTAATCAACTACCTTATTAACAAAGCTACTAAACAAACTAAGCTTAGTAACTACTACAACCCCTTTAAACTTACTAAAAACTCGAAGCCTAAATTTTTTAAGTAAATCCTAAAGCACCCCCTGAAGGACTAGTAGTTAGTAGTATATTTTAAAAAGATATAATAATTATTAACTACTAAAACCTTCCATTTTATCAAGCAATTTAAAGCCAAAAAGCTATTTATTACTATTAAACCAGTTACTAAATTAAAAAAGGATACCTAGGGTAGGGTTACCAAGTTCAAAGTTTAATTAGTAGCTAGAAGGTTCCAATAGGCCCCTAGAGTTAACTTTAGGGAGACCTTTGCAGCTATTATAATATTATTAACCTAACAAATTATACTAGTACTGGTTGCTATTAAGGACTGGGAAATTAAATAAATAGATTTTATAAAAGCCTTTTTAAATAATAAATTAAATGTAAAGCTTTATATCGAGGTTCTTAAAGGCTTATACAAGTTTAGTTTCAGCAATCCTAAAATATTGGACCTCCTAAAGCAATATAATTGGGACCCCTTTAAAGATTAAGTTATATTATTAGGTAAGGGATTTTACAACCTAAAATAGGCCTCCTACCTTTGGTAATAAAAGGTTGCGAAGCTATTAAAAACGCTAAACTACAACCCTCTTACCAGTAACGTAGCTACTTATTATAATACGGTTTATAAAATTATAGTAATTACCTATATTAATAACTATCTTTTTATTAGGCCCTTTGCAATTAAGATTAAGGCATTAAAGGTTTAACTCAATTAGGTATACAATATAGAGGACTTAGGCCCTACTTGCTACTTCCTAGGGGTCAAGATCTACCGCGACAGAATACACCGCCTTTTATAGGTTAATTAGAAGGTTTATATCGAATAGGCTATTTAGTACTTCAAACTCAGCTACAACGGACCAGCTACCCCTCTCTTTTTAAAACTTATAAGGCCTAACTCCTCTTCCAAGCCCCTAAATACTATTAAAATCCGGCTATTTTAGCAACTCGTCGGCACTACTATATACGCTATAATTTAAATTAGGCCGAATATAACGTTTACAATATAGTAACTTTTCCACCAGTTATAGTAGCCTACTATTACTTACCTTAAAGTAGTAAAAAAGCTCCTTAACTACTTATTCTCCAGCGCAAATTAAGGTATTTATTTTAGCACCTTTACTAATCTTACCCTTATAGGATATACTAATAGCGATTTCGCGGGGTACAAAACTACTGCAAAATCTACTTACAGCTACCTATTTACAATAAGTAAAGGACCAATCAGCTGGAAGTTAAAGAGGTTGTTTATAGTAGCCTACTTAACTTTGGAAGCTGAGTTTACGGGACTTATAAAGGGTAATAGAAAGGCAATTTGGCTTTAGGGGCTATTTTCTGAACTGGAGCGCCTTATATAGGGATCCGTTCTACTAATAGGAAACAATAAGGGCGTTATAAATATAGCATATAACCCGAAATACTATAACCGTACAAAACATACTTTTTTAAAATACTAAAAGGTAAAAGAAAACGTTACAAAAGGCAACATCATTGTAATATACGTACTTATAGGAGAGATACCGGCAAATAAGTTAATAAAAGCCCTAATCCCAATTAAACATAAGCAATTCCTTAAGTTATTAAACCTTTCTAGGCCCTGTAGATTCCAAAGGGGGTCTATCTCGAACTAAGAGGCGTACCAGGGCTTAGGGCTATAAAGGGGGTATTGAAATTACAGCCTAATTGCCCTATAGCTACAGTACCCTTAGGTATTGTAGCTTAATTAATCTACTACCTTAAAAGTACTACCAATTGTACTATAGCAAAGTACAATCACTATAATTACGGGGAGTTAGTATTGTGGTTTAGGGGGGGCTACTAAGCCCCCTGGACCCACTAAAACCTACTAAAACCGATGGGGAGTTCCGGGGACCCACCACCTGTAGGCTTGGCTTATAGGGGTAGACCCAGTACCATTATTACGTTAGCCTAGCCAACTCGTTGCCCTAAAATCCGAAGGATTCTAGCGTTAACGTAAGTACCTTTCCCTTTATAATATAAGCTTTCCTTTTGTATTTTAGGGCCCTCACCCCCTATAAAATTGACCTATACCTACTGAGGGCCCTATAAAGAACCATCTCCCCTTTTATATTTCTGGTATCTAATTCTTTCCCTTTCTTTTACCTTAAGTAAAATAGTTTATATATAGCTTTAGGGCAACCTTTTAACCTTCGTAATCTCTGTGCAAAGCCCACTATAGTTACCTTATTACAGGGTATAAACCCCTGTATCTCTACTTATTACAGCAGGTTGGTTTGCTGATCTTAGCTTCCTTTGACCCCGTTTCGGGCAATCATCGTACCCCCAAAAGCCTTCCGCTACAACTATTACAGGGGACTCACCCCCTATAACCTCCTGTACTAGACCTCACTGAGACCAGTCAGGCCACACAAATTAACAATAATTAATATAAAATTAAAGTAACAAAACGCTACGATATAGGGACCCTTATAAAGTCGTTACTAAAAACTGACCCCGGAATTAAAGCAGTCTATTTGGTAATAAGCCCGCTCTTCCGCCCCCGGAACCCGCCTAACCGTTAGGTTTTAGCAATAATCCCGTATTACTTTCGTGTAGTATATAATATAATTATTTATAATTCAAAACTAATAGGTTGAGTTTGGAAATATAAGATAAAGCCAACTAGTAAGAGGTAGAGATATAATAAGTACGAAATAAAGCCGAGGAGTAAGAGATGGAGATATAATAGGCATAAGCCAAAATATATACGTAAGAGATGGAGATGGAGATGGAGGTAGAGGTTAGTTATATTATGGTTCAGGGCGATTTGCCGTTACTATATCTAATGAAGAAAATTTGCCGTAACGCTATAAAGGCCACTCGCTTGAGGTTTTGCCGTGCCCCGGCTGATTATATGTAATAGCCGCGTATAAATAGATTTATTGGTTTTACCAGTTAAAAGGGAGGTTGTGCGTTGCGCGTTATTGAAATAGATGATTGAGAGAGGTATGGTGGCCTGCGTGGGAGGCGTATATATAGATTTGCTATAGTAATTAACTTGGTTGCGTTATTTTGCCCTGGTATTGTGATGTAGTTTGCAGTCAATACCAAAAATTTCCATTGCCAAGGTGGGGATGCCCCTGGTTGGGCCGACTTGTGGTGCGACTGGGGGGTGATGTCGCCGTCATTGAAATTTCGGTTTTTTACAGCTTAAAAGTGGAGGTTTGGATGACGGCTGCATTCACGTGCGTGACAGCTGGAATATGTGGGGGAGGGTGTGCCTCAAATTTGTGGGGGTGTGCAACGAGTTCAACTCATAATCAATGGTTTTGGTTTCGTCGTAACGGGCTTTTTTGGGGTCAACGTCGTTCATCGTGATGATACCTCTCAAATCGAGATCGAGATCCTGATAGGGTGCAGCGTCACGACCATTCGACATGAA
>Ga0247763_1001685_pt1 | contig 12259 bp, 7 predicted proteins | sample UWRJL141409B4_FD_179926 | JGI IMG/M metagenome (GOLD analysis project Ga0247763, IMG submission 179926) | Plant litter microbial communities from Arlington Agricultural Research Station in Wisconsin, United States - UWRJ-L141-409B-4 | ecosystem: Environmental > Terrestrial > Plant litter >...
TGCCCCGTTCCGAGCGCCCCCGCGACGTTGCCGAGCAGCACCGGCGTCACGATGCTGGAGACGTAAAACACGCGCGACCACGCCTGGCGGGTTCGATCGGTGTGGATGCCGTACGCGTGAAACGCAAACGCCGCCCCGCGGAACACGATGCCGAGCAGCGCGAGCGCGATCGGGATGTGCAGGGCGATGCTGATCGCCGAAAACGCGCGCGGAAAGGCCGAGAACAGCACCACGATCACGAAGATCAACCACACGTGGTTGGCCTCCCAGATCGGGGCGATGGCGTGGTGCACCGCCGTGCGCTGGGCCGCCTTGCGCGGGCCGCGGGCGAGCAAGCTCCAGACGCCCGCGCCGAAGTCGGGCCCGCCGGTGAGCGCATACAGGATGAGGCCGGCGCCGAGGGCGAGCCACAGCACCTCGGCCCAGATCGTCATCGCGCCGACACCTTGGCGGCCTTCACGGCGCCGGCGTGCCCGCTCGAGGCCGGGGCGTTGCCGCCTTCGTCGGAGCTCGGGGCGTTGCTGCCGTCGCTCGAGCCGATCGGCACGCTGACGACGTGGCGATACAAGAGGAGCGCGACGACGCTGCCGAGGAACGCGTACACCGCGATGCAGGTGAGCAGGCTGTAGACCAGGCCCGGCATCGGCGTGACGGCCTCGCTGACGAGCATCACGCCGCGGATGATCCAGGGCTGGCGCCCGACCTCGGTGACGCACCAGCCTGCCTCGACGGCGATCAGGCCGAGCGGGCCCGAGCACGTGGCGAGCATGAGGAAGCGGCGGTGGCGCGAGAGGTCACGCTTCTGCCTCCAGACGAGCCAGCCCGCCCAGGCCACCAGCGCGAGCATCGCGAAGCCCGCGCCCACCATGATCTGGAACGCCAGGTGCGTGACGAGCACCGGAGGACGCTCACCCTCCGGAATGTCCTCGAGCCCCGTCACCTCGGCGTCGAAGTCTGCGGCGGCCAGGAAGCTCAGCGCCTTCGGCACGTGCAGGCCCAGGATCACCTCCCGGCCTCCGTTCAGCGGCACGCCGCCGATCACCAGCGGCGCGCCCCGCTGCGTCTCCCAAAGCGCCTCGGCAGCGGCCAGCTTGCTCGGTTGATGCTTGGCGATGTGCTTGGCGGCCAGGTCTCCCGTGATCGCTTGCAGGGGCGTCACGATCATCAACAGCGGCAGCGTCAGCTTCAGCGCGGCCGCGTGGAAGCGGTTGTAGCCGCGCCGCCAGAGGCTCCAGGCGTGGATGCCGAGCACGGCGAAACCCACGCTGCAATACGCGGCGATCAGCATGTGCAGCGCCTGCGTCGGGAACGCGGGGGTGAAGAACGCCTCCCACAGGTCCACGTCGGTGAGCTCGCCCGCCGCGTTGCGGGTGAAGCCCTGCGGCGTGTTCATGAAGGCGTTGACCGCTATCACCAGCACTCCGCTCGCGGCGCCGCTCACGGCCACCACCACCCCGCTCGCCAGGTGCATGCGGGGAGAGACCCGATTCCAGCCGTACAGGTAGATGCCGAGCGCGATCGACTCCAGGAAGAAGGCGAGCCCCTCCAGGCTGAAGGGCATCCCGATCAGCGGCCCGGCGTGCTCCATGAAGGTGGGCCAGAGCAGGCCGAGCTCGAAGCTCAAGACAGTCCCGGAGATCGCACCGACGGCGAACAGGATCGCCGTCCCCTTCGCCCAGCGCTGCGCGAGATCGCGGTAGACCGGATCGCCCGTGCGCTGGTGGCGCCACTCGGCCAGCACCATCAAGCAGGGCATGGCCATGCCCGCCACCGAGAACAGGATGTGAAAGCCGAGGGACACGGCCATCTGGAGCCGCGCTGCCAAGAGATCGTCGATCATGCGTCCGCCTCGACTCCGAGCCGACGGAGCCTGCTCGCACGAAGATTACGCGACGGCTCCCGGCTCGGTTTCGCCCAGTGCACACCGAGCCGAGACATCGGCGGGGGGGCTTTCCCGAAGGGACACGCTGTGGAATGCATAGGCTCGGCGGTGTGTGGGCGTGAAGTGACAGTGAAACGTGGGCTCTCGCGGCGTCGACCTGCACCCGGCCGGGTCTGGGCGCAGGCCGCTCGGCGCTTCAGCGCGCGGCGAGCGACTGGTTCAGTCGGCGCCGGCCCTCGGCGCCGAGGCGCGCGATGCCGACCTCGAACGATGCGTTCATCCAGCCGAACCCCTCCGTCGCGATATAGTCGAAGTCGGCGCCGACGTTGCCGTATTCGGAGAAGACGGCGTGCGTGCGCTCGACCACGTCATACTTCTCGGGGATGACGCCATTGTTGTCGACGGCGTTGCTGGCCAGCATGAACAGCCAGGCGACCGTCAGCCGATCCGCGTCCTCGCGGAACCCTTGCGCGTCGAGGCCTCGCCAGGCGATCATCTGGTGGGGGGCCCAGCCGTTCGGATAATCCCACTGCCGATCGGGCGTGTTCGAGAAGCGCTCGCGCGACGCCCGCGCCGACGCGAGCAGGCCACCGGCGGCCTCGAGCTCGAGCAGCGCGTTGGTGACGAGCAGTGACTTCTCTGCGCTGGCGAAGGGAGCCGGCTGCGCGGTGTCGCAGGCGTCGGCGAGCGCCCAGAGCGGGTAGAGCGTGGTGGCGCTCACATAGCCCGTCTGGACGGTGCCGGTCGGCGTGACCAACGCGTCATAAAATAGACCGTCGCGCGCCGACCAGAGGTGCGTCTTCATCAACTCGAAGCGGTTCTTGGCGCGCGCGCACCACGCGCTCGCCGCGGGCCCTAGCTCCGGCCCTGGGCGGGAGCCGCCCTTCGCCCCGGAGGCCTGCAGCTGCCCGAGCAAATATGCGACGTCGACCTCGAACTTGTAGAGCAGGCTGTTGAGGTCGACGGTCAGCATCTCGGCGCAGCGGTTCTCGGGGCGAGCCGGGCTGCCGGGTTGCGGCGTGTCCCAGAACCAGCGATAGGTCGTGTCGTGGCCGGACTCGCGCATGCAGCGGTCATTTTCGAACGCACGATCGAGCTCGGCGACGAGGTTGCGCGAGGCGAGCTCGCGCGAACGGTAGCTCGGCTCGAGCGACCTCCCGATCTGCTGCCAGAGCCAGTCGAAGTGTCCTGGCTCGACCTCCGGCGGCTGACCGCGCCCGATGCCGGCGTAGCGATCCAGACAGGCCTGGGCCTCGCCGTCCCCGCGGCACACGCTCGAGCGGCGCGGCGGTCTATTCCAGACCTCGTCGTATTCGCGCACGGCGGCGCGGAGCGAGCGCGCGAGCCAGCTGCGATCGCGCTCGGCAGCGGGCAACGCATCCCAGAGCGCTCGAAGGGTCGCCGCGAGCAGCGGTGGCTGCGATCGCGTCAGATAATAGCTGCGGTTGGCGTTGAGGGTCGCGCCGTAGTGCTCGATCTCATAGACCGCGTTATCGACGAGGCCGCGCGCCAGATCGAGCCGCTCGTCGGCGATCAGGCCGCTGGCGATGAAGTGGCTGTCCCAGCCATACATCTCGTTGAAGCGCCCGCCCGGGACCACGAACGGGACGCCCGAGATGCTGCCGCCTTTCTCCTCCAGAGCGAGGCTCAGCGCACCGTGCGCGGTGGCCGGCGCGGCGCTCCACTCGGGCCAGTCGCGGCGATCCGGCAGCCTCCGCACGCTCAGCCTCTTCGTGGAGAATTTAGCGAGCTCGTGCTGGGTGCGCTCGGCGACGCGAGCGACCCGCTCCGAGTGCGTGTTAACGCAGCTGCGCCCCGCCTGCACGAGCAAGTCGCCGACGCGTCCGAGCGCTCCCATCAGGTGACGTACCAGGCCGGGGTAGTCGAGCACTCGCGTCGCGCTGGCGAGTCGCCGTCCGAGCTCGGCCACGGTCTCTCGACCCTCGGGTGTCCGCAGCAGGGCGGTGAGCTCGGCGCTGCCCATCTCGCTGTGGCCGAGCCCCGCCGTCGCTCGCCCGAGCTCGGCGAAGGCGGCGTCGTAGCGCTGCGCGACGTCGAGAAAGTATCCGTACGCCCGCGCGTCATCGCCCGGCACGTAGAGCACCCGCTCGGGCGCCGCCGCCACCTTCGCGTCTTCCAGCACCTCGGGCAGGCCGTCTTCGTCGAGGCGGCGCGTCAACGACGGCCAGTAATCGCTGCGGATGCGCCGTGACAGACGCGCGATCGGATCCTCGCCGATGCGATCGAGCCGCGGCGGGGCGCCACTCCGTCGCGCCAGCGTGAGCTCCTCCAGCAGCGTGGCGAGGGCGTAGGTACCGCGATAGTCGTAGACCTGCCCCTGCAGGCGAAACAGGAAGCGGCGGCTGCTCTGGTCGCGGACGGTGATCTTCTGATCGCAGTCGGTGTCTTGCTCCTCGAGCAGGCGAAAGCGGACCTGATCGAGCTCCTCGTACGGCAGCGACGCCGCCGTCACCGCCGCCGCCGGCGCGGGGCTCGCCTGAGAGGCCGCCGGCGCAGGGCCGGCGCTCGGCACACACGCGCACGCGGCGCAGACCCCGAGGGCGCCCCGGGCGAGCGACACACGAACGGAACGTGACATGGGGGCGGGTGTACACCAAGCGCGGTCCGCCGTCGCGGGACGCCCCGACGCGCGAGTCGTGCAGATTCTGCCGCCTCGTTGACGGCTCGGCCCTCACCGGGGATCGGGGGTGCGGTCGCTGGAGGCCGCCGCGGGTGTGCTCTCGAGCGCGGGAGCGGATTCGCCGAGCAGCGCGAGCACCGTCTCCAGCGCCTTCCCGAGCGCCTTCACGTTGGCCCCGAGCTGCTCCAGCGATAGATCGCGCGCGCCCTCCAGCGTGCGGCAGAGCGCGGCCATTTTCATGGCGCCGCAATTGAAACAGCGCTCCTTCAACCGCTCGGCGAGCGTGATGACCTCGTCGCGTTTTCCGCGCGCGGCCGCGCGCGCCAGGGCCACCAGCTGTCCTGGCGCCTCCCGCGCGAACAGCTCGAGCGCCCGCTCCGAGCGCCGCCCCGGCTCGAGATCCGGCAGGCTGCTCGCCGGCGCCGACGAGATGCGCACCGCGAGCGCGCGTTTTGTCGCTTGGTCGAGCGCGCCGATCTTGCTGAGGCGCAGGCCGCTCGATGCCGGGTGCTCGCCCTCGAGCCACTGCGCGAGCACCACGCTGAGCGAGGTGCGATCGAGCGGCTTCGCCACGAATGTCTCGAAGTGCGCGGCCCCGGTGCGCTCGTGCGCCCGGGCGAGCGGCTCGCGGGTGCAGCCGATGATGGCGGGGCGCCCCGAACCGATCTCTGCCCGCAGGGCCTCGGCGGCGCTCACGCCCGCGCGCCCGGCGGGCTCCCCGACCTCGGTGGAGAGCAGGATGCTGGCGTACTTCTTGTGTGCCACCCGCTCCACGGCGTGCGCGGGATCGGCCACGACCTCGACCTCGAAGCCCAGACCCTCGAGCAACTCCAGGGCATCGACCTGATCGCTCTCGTCCGCCTCGACCACCAGGATCGGTGACACCGTGGGCGGCAATCGGATCGACAGCGGGATGGGCGAGGTGCGCGGCGGAGCCGCCTCCTCGATCACGACGGGATCGATGCGCGACATCGGGAGCGACAGCTCGAGCGCTCCGGAGGGAGGGCCGCCCCGGATGCTTCCGCCCATCAGCGCCGCCAGCCGCTGCGCGAGCTCGAGACCCGCCAGGCTCGCCGGCGGTCTCTCTTCCATGCCTTCGCCGGCGCTCGCTGCGCCGAGCTCCGCTCGGTCGCGCGGGGCGGCGGGCCCGGTCAACGCCAGCGCCAGCTCGAAGCGCTGATCGCCGAGCGTCTTCGCGCGAGCGTCGATGCGCAGCGGGCCCTGCTCGGTGGTCTCGATCGCATAGCGAACCACCCCGAGCACGATCTGCTGCACGCGGCCCGCATCGGTCACCACTCGATCGGGCAGCTCGATGGCGATGCGCAGATCGAGCGCGATCCCGCGATCGGTGGCGGAGGGCTCGACCAGGTCGTGCGCGATGCGCAGGATCTCGTGCAGCGAGCAGCCCATCGGCACCACGTCGAAGCTGTGCGGTTCGGGCCCAGAGAGCGCGAGCAGATCGTTCATGATGCGCAGCAGCGCGCGCGCTGCGCCGTCGATCGTGCGCACCTGGCGGTTCTGGTTCGGGTCGAGCGGGCTGCGCCCGAGCAGCTGGGTCAAGCCCAGCACCGCGTGCATCGAAGCCCGCAGCTCGTGGCTGACATCGCGCAGGTATTGGTTCGTGGCCTGTGCGCTGCTCAGCGCCGTGGCGTGGCCAGCATCGAGCCGGGCGCGCTCACGGGCGATGCCCTCCAGCTCGGGCTGGATCGCGTGACGAATGGCCAGCCAGGCCGCCGCCAGCACGAACAGGCAACCCCCCACGGTCGCGGCCAGCGAGGCCCACGCGATCTCGCCCGTCAGCGACGAGCGCGGCAGCGAGGAGAAGTGGGGCAGCCCCATGCTCACTACCAGCACCACCACCAGCAGGCCCACTCGCCGCTTCACGCGCGCGAGCGGCGGCATGAGCGGGCCCACGTCGAGCGGCGCGACCGCGCGCGGCCCCGAGGAACTCGCCTGATCGGAATCGCTCATGCCGGCTGCCCTACTCCCACCCCTTGGCATACGGCGTCGAAGCGTCGCGCACTTATCGCCCCGGCGGCGAAGGGAGGCAGACGTGCCAGTCCGGCGTGGGGCTGCGACCCCTCGGCACACGCGTCCTGGATGGCGGAGCGTGTCTCACCCGCGCGCCGTCGCTATCCGACGACGCGCCGACAGAGCACGGCGATCTCCTTCTCGTAAGGATCGTCGTAGGCGAAGCGCAGCATCTCGAACGCGAGGCGCGACTCGGGAGGCGGCGGGCTCAGCTGCAAGCGCGACCAGGTGAAGCCCGAGTCCGCGCTCGGGCCGCACAGCGTGGGATTGCGGCGGATCGCGATGGCGACCTGCCCGCGCGCCCAGTCGGCGGCGCGATCGTCCATCACGCCGCCGTCGATGGCCTGGCTCACATAGCCGGGCAGGATGATCGTCGAGCGATTGGCGCTGAGGATGTCCTTGGCCGCGCTCAGCGCCTGCATGTTGTTGCGGAAGCGCTGGTTCGCCTCCAGGGCCTTGCGCTGATACAGGCGCTCCATGAACAGGGCTTGCAGAGCGGCGATGCGCGGATCGCTGCTGTCGATGCGCGCCAGTTGCTCGTAGAGCTCGTAGGCGCGCGCGAGCTCCGACCCTGTCAGCTCCGTCTGCGGGCGGTCGAGCACGCGCCGGAACTCGGCCAAGAGCTCATCGATTCGGCGATCGCTCTCGGCGAGCTGGGTGAGCTCGATGTTGCCTAGCTCCTGCGATTTGCCCTGGCGGTCGCGCAGCACCAGCTTCGCGATCGGCGCGTTCTGCGTATTCTTCCCGTACAGGTCGGAGAGCATCCGGTTCGACAGCTGCGCGGAGACCTCGCCGCGCCCGTCGGGCTCGCCGAGCCGAAAGGTGTTGCCTTCGACCTCCAGAGACAAGATCACGTTGCGCGCCAGGCGCTCGTTGCACGGCTGAGTCTTGGTGGGGTTGCCGGCGATGAATCGCTTCTTGCCGTCGACGACCACGCTCTGCACGGGGATCACGTCACACACCGACTGCTCGCGCACCACCACGCGCACGCGCCCGCGCGTGGCCTCGATGTCGGCGGCGTAGTGGGTGTCATAGGGAGCGCCGAGCTGCTCGCTCAGAGGGCCCTCGGGCGGAGCATCGGGAGCGCGGGGCGGAGGCTTGTCGCCGCAGGCCGAGCTCGCCAGCAGCACTCCCAGTAGGCCGGGCAGCAGCAGGCGGGGCCGGGCCTGGAGCGCACGAATGGCGGCGTTCGTCACGAGAGTCATCGTCGTTCCTCCTCGTCTTCAGAGCGAACGTAACACAGGTCCAGCGCTGGAGCGATGCGGCGACACTGTAACGGCACTGTTCACCCACTAGGCGCTGCTTGTTCGCTCTAGCAGCCGTGCGCGGGTTCGCCGCCGGGCGCTCGTGGCATTCCGCGCGCCGCCTCAGGGCGTGGCCGGGCCGGTGTCGGGTCCGAGCGGGCCGGCGATCGGCGCGCCGATCGCCAGCAAGTTGCCGACGTTGATGGCATCTTCGGCGACTCCGTTGCCGACCATCTCATTGACGATCAAGTCGGTTCGGCCATCCCCGTCGAGGTCACCCGCGGCGGCGCTGTAACAGAGCGTGTCGCCGCGATCGATGCCGAAGCTGCCGTGGGCGCCGTACACGGGAAGGAGGTCGAGCGCCGGGCGCGGAGGCGGCGCCCGCAGATCGATCGCGTCGGGAAAGCCGCCGGCCCGTCCATACAGCACGTGCAGCGCCCCCGCCGAGTGGCGGCGCAGCGGGTTGGCGTGCGGCGAGCACACGACGAGATCGGCGATGCCGTCGCCGGAGAAATCGCCTTGCGCCGCGGTGTCGGCGGCGATGTCGCCGGCGGCGTCGCCATGGATCACCGTGGTGCGGACGGGCGGGGCGAGATCGGCGAGGTCGCCCACGCGAGCGTCGACGCCGCGCAGCCTCGGCGCGTCGTAGATCACGTAGCCCACCCCCGCGGAGGGGCGACCGCGCAGGTTGCCGACCAGATCACCCACGAACAGGTCGGGGTTGCCGTCGGCGTCCCAATCGAGGCCTCCGAGCAGCTCCTCGCCGAACGACTCGTTGCCGTCGCCGCCGCCGAGGCTGGTGTATCCGCCGGGCCCCGCCCCCATCTCGAGCTCGAACCCGCTCGGCCACGGCAACGCAGGGAAGTTGTCGTCCCAGGCGATGTAGAGGCGGCCAGCGTCGGGCCCACCGCCGCCGTGGGCGTTCAGCCCGCCGTCGGCGTCGAGGATGGCGCCGGCGCGGCTGAGCGCCGCCGACACGAGCACCTCGGCGCGACCGTTGCCGTCGAGATCCGCGAGCTGACACGTGGCACCGAAATGGTATTCCGCGGGTGGCGGGTCGCGCGGGGGGACGACGCGCGCGACGTGGCCCGCGAGCGCCGTCGACTCGGGCGCGGCGAGGTCGACGAGCCCCGTCGCATGCAGATGCGGGCCACCCGCGATCAGCCAAGCGGCGCCCGCGTGCGCGGCCCCGGCGGTCTCTTGGTCGGCCCCCACGAGCACGTCGGCGATGCCATCGCCCGTCACGTCGCCGCTGCGCACCCAGATGCCGAGCCGGCTCTCCTCGCGAGCTCCCAGCAGCGTGAGCACCGCGACGCCGCCCGGCGCTCGATCGAGCGCGATCGGGGCGAGCTCGGAGCCGCGCTCGCGCAGGGCGGCCCCGCCGCTGACGATGCTCAAGGCGCCGGCCGCGCGCCGCGCGCCGCTCGCGGGCGAGTGATTTTGCCGCGCGATCAACAGGTCTGCGAGGCCGTCGCCGTCCACGTCATCGATCCAGAGCTCGCTGCCCGTAAACTCGTAGGGCTGGCTGCCATCGAGGCGCAGGAAGCGCTCGCTCGGAAGCGCCGTGTCGATCGCGCCGCTCAGGCGGCCATCGCCCCACGCGAGGAAGACGGAGCCCGAGCCCGGCACCGCGCCAGGCGCCGCCTGCATCGCTCCGAACGCCACGTCGGCGAGGCCATCGCCATCGACGTCGAGCCCGCCTGCCACCGGCAACCCGAGGGTGCCGCTGCCGGTCGAGCCGTAGACGCGGCGCAGGCCGCTGTCGCCGAGCGTGGCGAGGTCGAGCCCGATCTCGACGGGCGCCTCCGACTCGACGTCGGGGTTGGACGATGTGCAGGCGACCAGCCCGAGCGCTCCGGGCCTGAGCCAGCTCGCCGCGAGCTCGCAAAGGCGGCGAGCTCGCAGCATCATCCCTCGCGCACCCAGGCGATCGGCGCCCGGGCGGGCAGCGACTCGGGGCCCGCAACGGGCAGCGCGCCTCGCGCGGGGCGAAACCGCGCCTGCAGGGCCAGGATCGGGGCCTCCACGTAGCGATGGCTCAGCGCGGCGAGGCCCATGCTCACCAGAAACGACGTCGCGAACAGCGCGAGCGGCTGCTCGACGAGCTCGGAGAACACGCGCTGGATCGACCCGAGCACCGGCACATGGAACAGGTACATGCCATAGCTCACGCGCCCGATATAGACCAGAGGCCGCGCCGCGAGGGCGCGCTCGAGCAGACCGCGCCCAGAAGATGCAGCGGCCGCGCCGACCAGCGCCACGAACGCGAGGTCGAGCAGAATGCCGGGCCCGAACGGCCGCCAGAGCCAGGCCGCGACCAGCGCGGCGGTGAGCGACGTCGCGTGGGGCGCCGCGAGGGCGCGGCGCAGCCCTGCAAAACGTCGCCCCTGCGCCAGCATCCAGGCTAGCCCGGCGCCGAGCGCCATCGCCGCCGACGCGCTGGTCAACATCCGCCAGGGCGTGCCGCCTCGCGGCAACCAGCTCTCCAGCAGGCCGAGCTCGGTGAGCTGATCGACGCCGACGACGAGCAGCAGGCCGAGCGGCGCGAGCGCGCGCCCGAAGCGCTCCGCGTAACGCAGGAAGGTTGGCCACCACAGGTAGAACTGCTCTTCGGTCGCGAGCGACCAGGCGAAGGCGAACCACACCGGGTGCGTCACGTCGAAGTCGACGAACCAGTTGCTGGTGTAGGAGGCGTAGAACGGCAAGCTCTCGGCGAAGTGCCGTCTGGCGGCGCTCGGCTCGTGCAGCGCGAGCAGCAGCACGAACCCGGCGAGCGTCGCGTAGTAGAGCGGAAAGATGCGCAGGCTGCGCCGCATCCAGAACGCGCCCAAGGCGATGTCGCCCGTCGCGCGCCGCTCCGCCAGCAGCAGCGTCGTGATCAGGTACCCGCTGAGGGCGAAGAAGAGTGGAACACCCGCGTGCCCGCGGCCTAACCAGCCCGGCACGGCCCGCGGCAGGCTGTGGTGCCAGACCACTCCCGCGATGGCCACGGCGCGCAGCCCGTCGAGCGCCGGGTAGTAGCCAGCGTTTCTCTCGGGCTTTCGGCGGCGTTCGAGGTCGGCATGCCCGCTGCTCATCGCGACGCCTCAATACCTCGAGATGGTGCGTTTGCACCAACGCCCGCGGGGGGAGGAGAGAGCCACGGGCCGGTGCTTCAGACGGCGCGCTGCGTGCCGTTTTCGACAATGAGATCCGAGTGCGACCAACGCGAGCTCGGGATGTAGCGCGGCATGCTGTGGAGAAAGAAAAAGTCGGCGGATGTGCCGCCCCCTGACTCGACCCTGGTCGAGACACACGGGGGAGGTGCGCCGTCGGATCCGTCCCAGAAGGCGCTCGACGCCGTGACCGTTCTGGTGCGGCTCTACGGCAAACATGCGTTCGACACCGACACCACCGAGGCCAGCGCGATCGAGGCGCGCTGCGACGAGTGGGCGACCCGCATCAGCCTCGGCGCTCCGCGCCCTCGCCCGGACGACGACGCCGAGGACAGCGGCGAGCTCGACGCCGACAAGGCCCAGCGGGCGCTGGTGTCCGCGGGCTTTCGCGACTGGGCTGGCCTGATCGCCTTCATTCGCGACCAGCGGCGCGCCGAGAGTGAATACGTGGTGCGCAGCATGGGAGGCTTTCGCAACGCGATCCTGACTTTCGCCGGCTGCCTCGGAAAGACCATCGCCGCCGAGCAAAAGAGCGACGCTCGCCTCGACGAGCGCATCGGCACCTTGCGCCGCGCCATCGATACGCGCGACGCGACCCGCATCGTCAACGAGGCGGAGCGGGTGGTGGACGCCGTGCGCGAGGCGATGCAAGCGCGCCGCCAGCGTGAGGTCGAGGAGATCCGGCTTCTCGGCGAGCACGTGCGCGAGCTGCGCGAGGAGCTGTCGCTGGCGCGCAAGCAAGCCGAGATCGACGCTCTCACGCAGCTGTCGAACCGCGCGGCGTTCGACGCCCAGCTCGTGCACCTCGTGTCGCTCGGCGTGCTGCTCGGTCAAACGCCCTGGTTGATGATCCTCGATCTCGACCATTTCAAGGCGATCAACGACAACTACGGGCACCCCGCGGGCGACGAGGTGCTGCGCCAGGTGAGCCACTGTTTGAGCCGGACCTTCCTGCGCAAGCAGGATATCGTTTGCCGCTACGGCGGCGAGGAGTTCGCTGTGCTCCTGCTCGATACGACCCGGGAGCAGATGACGGCGCTCGCCGAGCGCCTGCTCGAGGGCGTGCGCGGGCTGGTGGTGAAGCACGGCGCGCACGAGATGAAGGTCACCCTGTCTGCCGGGCTCGCCGCCCTGCGCCCGGGCGAGACGCCATCGAGCTGGCTCGGGCGAGCCGACGCCGCCCTGTATCGGGCGAAGCACGAGGGCCGCGACGACTACCGCGTCGAACCCTGAGGCGCGCGACGCTCGCCGGGAGGCTGCGAGCGACAGCGGCGCGCCCCGGAGGCGCTGGACGGGTCAGCGGCGT
>Ga0247763_1001686_pt1 | contig 12259 bp, 8 predicted proteins | sample UWRJL141409B4_FD_179926 | JGI IMG/M metagenome (GOLD analysis project Ga0247763, IMG submission 179926) | Plant litter microbial communities from Arlington Agricultural Research Station in Wisconsin, United States - UWRJ-L141-409B-4 | ecosystem: Environmental > Terrestrial > Plant litter >...
CACGCCAGCGCGCGCGTGCGCCACGCCTGGCTGCCCCAGACGGTCGTACCCGCCTCGGCGCGATCGCGCGGACCGAGCCCCGGCGCGGCACGCTCGTCGATCTCGGCGGTCGAGTCGTCTCGCTGCTTCACGCCACCGAGTGTAGCTCCGGACTATTGCGCGGCGAAATCGCGGATCGCGCGGTATTTGGGGTGGTCGCGATCGAGCACCGAGTCGGCGTTGGCCCACATGTCATCGGGGGCGACCCAGCCCCACACGTTCATCACGCTGCCGCCGGCCGCTTTGAAGCCGCTGAAGTTCCTCGTGTAGAGATTGTACATGCGCGCGTCACGCGTCATCTCGACGAGCAGGTCGTGCACGGCCTCGTCACCATCGAAATTGAAGTGCGTGCCGCTCTCGTAGACGTAGAGGCCGAGCCCGCGCGAGGCGGCGAGCTCGCCGAAGAAGTCGTAGCTGCCGATGGTGTGGTCGAGGTTGTCCTCGTCATCGCCGCTGCAGCCTTCGATCAGGCCGCCGTGCTCGAGCTGCTCGAAGGCCCGATCGAGCGCGACGCCGCGCCCCTCGCCGAGCCAGCCGAGGACCGTCTCGTCGTTGTTTACCAGGCAGCCGGAGAAATAGCCGGTGATGTTGACGGCGTCGACGTTCGAGTCGCACGCGCCTTGGCCGGGGTGGTCGGCGGCCCACATCGGGCAGTCGAGCACGGTCTCGGCGATGCCGCGGTAGCCCGTCTGGGGCGAGATCATGCAGCGCAGGCGATCTTCCTGGCCGGCGAACACCTCCTTCATGATGCCGCACATCGTGTGCGTGCGGCCCGCGGCGTACTGCACCCAGGCCGAGCCTTCGTCGGGCCAGCGCTCGCGCCCGAGCACGTTCGCGTACTGCGCCTGAGGGAACCCCCAGTTCCAGACCTCGTTCGAGTACTCGACGGTCGCCGTCAGCCCGAGCGCGAGGTGATCGCGCACGTAGGTGGCGAAGCGGCGCACGTAGTCCTCGTCGTAGTCGACCGGGATGTTGAAATGCGGGTCGGCGGGGACGCGGTTGGCGAGCGCCACCATCGTCTCGAGCGCGTAGCCGCCCACGCGCGTGCCGAGCCCGGGCGCGTTCGTGTCGAGGTACTGTCCAGACGCGAGGCGGCTCGGCGCGTCTGGAGCCGGGCGCTCGTTCCAGTGCCCGGGCATCAGGCAGCGCCCCGCCGCGCCGCAGTCGTCGTTGGTGACGGCGTAGCAGTTCTTGCCCGTCGTGGCGCCTCCGCTGCACTCGCCGAACGCGTTCGACTGCATCCAGTCCATGAAGCGGATGCTGCGGAACGGCGCGAGGAACGCCAGCATGTCGGGGTCGAACACCTCACCCGCGTCGATCGCGCCCTCGAAGTCGCGGCGGAAGACGCGGATGTTGCGCAGGTAGTCGCCCGTGCCCTCGGGATCGATCTCCGTCAAGCGCAGCGCCGTCACGTCGTATTGCAGCGTGAAGGTGAGCCGGTGCGCCGCGTCGTCGTGCTCGACGTCGGCGCCGTTGCCGACCTCGATGTGCCCGCTGCCCTCCCAGGTGACCACGAACGTGTCGCCGATGTCGGCGCGCTCGTCGCTCGAGTTGATCACGATGTTGATGCTGGAGTAGGCGCGCGAGCGATCGTCTCGATAGGCGAGGCTCCTGGGCCAGCCGCGCGCGTCGAGATCGAGGTGCGCCGCGACGTCGCAGTCCGGATCGTCGTCGGAGCAGACGCCGCGGGGCGCGCGGCTGTTCATCATCTGATCGATGAAGGGGGGAACGTTGGTCCAGTCACCGGGGAAGTCGAGGTTGTAGCCGAGGCTCGAGGCCATGTTCGGCGCCGCGTGCGGTGGCGCGAGCATCGATTCTCCCGAGCTCGAGCCGCATCCAACGCCGGCCGTCAGCGCGACGAGCGCCACCCGCAGGCTCCGAGAGCCCGGTATCCAATGCGATGGCACCCGAGCCCACAACGGGTGTGAAGACGTGGTCAACATAGGCACATGTCGCGCATCACCTCACTTTGATAGGTACTTGCGCGCTTTCTCGTAGCGCCCTGGGATCGGCGGACGGTGGCCTTTCTGGAGGCGGATTGCCCCACCCCTGGAGAACGAGCTCATCAGGCCAGCTCGCGCTAACCCCTGACCCCTGACCCCTCGGGCGTCGCGACGAGCCCTCGTGCACGATCGCGGCCTTCTAGCCGCGGCGCGCGCCCTGAACTATTGTCCTCCCACCGTTGGACATCATCCCCGACTCCCTGCTGCTTCCCGCGCTGTTCGCCGCGTCGGATGATGGCGTCATCGTCTGGGGTGCCGATGGCAGGATCGCCGCCTGGAATCGCTCGGCCGAGCGCATCTTCGGGGTGCCCGCGAAAGACGCCATCTCCAAGCCGATCGCGCGTTTCTTCGTCCAGGAGCTGCCGAACCCAGCGTCGCTCGGCACGGGCGCCGAGACGGAGCCGCCGCGCCGGGCCTTCAGCGCGCACGGCATCCGCCGCGATGGCCAGCGCGTGGCCCTGGCGATCTGGGCGTCGCCGATACGGACCCATTACGGGACGCTGCTCGGCGCGGTCGCCAGCGTGCGCCCGAGCCAGCCGGGGTTACCCTCGGCGCAGGCGGGCGCGACGGACTCCGACGCGGAGCGGCTGAACCTCGCGCTCGGCGCAGCACGGCTCGGCGACTGGGGCTGGGACGCGGCGACCGACATGGTGACGTTCTCGGCGCGCGCCGCCGAAATCTTCGGCATCCCGTCCGGGCACCACATGACGTGGACGGCCCTGCGCGGCCTGCTTCACCCGAACGACCGCGAGTATGCCCGCGTCGCGGTGGAGCACGCGCTCACCTCGCGCGGCAACTACTCGATCGACTACCGCGTCATGAACGACGGTCGCGAGCGCTGGGTGGCGGCGAGCGGACGGGGCTGGTACGGCGAGCAGGGGGAGATCCTGGGGATGTTCGGCGTGGTCCAGGACATCACGAGCGACCGCTTGCTCTCACGCCTCGACGACGCGGTGCGCTCGCTGGTCGACTCGGCCGACATCACGTCGACGGTCGCGCGCATGCTCGGCCAGCACCTCAACGTCGACCGCTGCGCTTACGCGACCGTCGACGACGACGAAGACACCTTCACGCTGACGGGCAACTACACGAACGGTGTCCCCAGCATCGTCGGGCGCTACCGGTTCCGACAGTTCGGCGAGGAGTGCTTGCGCCTGATGCGCTCGGGGCACCCTTACGTGGTCGAAGACGCCGAGTCTGATCCACGCGTCCGCTTCGACGATCGCCCCGCGTACGTGCTGACGTCGATCCGCGCCGTGGTCTGTGTTCCGATACAGAAGTCGGACCGCCTCGTCGCCGCCATGGCGGTGCACATGCAGACGCCTCGCACCTGGTCGGCCTCGGAGATCGAGCTGGTCCAGCGGGTGGCGAGCCGATCGTGGGAGTCGATCGAACGCTCGCGCGTGGAGCGCGAGCGCGAGGCGCTGCTGACGAAGGCCGAGTCTGCCAACCGCACCAAGGACGAGTTCCTGGCCATGCTCGGCCATGAGCTGCGCAACCCGCTCGCGCCGATCTCGACCGCGCTGCAGCTGATGAAGCTGCAGCGCGACGACGCCTTCGAGCGCGAGCGCACCGTGATCGAGCGCCAGGTCACCCACCTCACCCGTCTCGTCGATGATCTGCTCGACGTGTCGCGCATCGCGCGCGCCAAGGTGGTGCTCAAGACAGAGCTGGTGGAGCTGTCGGAGATCGTGCAGCGCGCTCTGGAGGTGGTGAGCCCCCTGCTGGAAGAGCGCACACACGCGCTCGTGGTCGATGTGCCCGCGAGCGGCCTGCTCGTGAACGCCGACGTCGCGCGCATGACGCAGGTGCTCTCGAACCTGCTGACGAACGCCTGCAAGTATACGCCGCCGGGAGGGCGCATCACCGTCTCCGCCAGCAGCGAGGGGGATGACGCCGTGGTCAGCGTGCTGGACAACGGCATGGGTATCTCCGCCGAGGCCCTGCCCCGCGTGTTCGACCTGTTCGTGCAAGGGCAGCAGGCGATCGACCGCGCGCGAGGGGGGCTCGGGCTGGGGCTCACCATCGTGCGCAGCCTGGTCGAGCGCCACGGCGGCACGGTGACCGCGCACAGCCACGGCCAGGACCGAGGCAGCCAGTTCATCGTGCGCTTGCCCCGCGCCCCCGCCGGGAGCGCACCCGCGGCGCTGTCGCGCTCCGCTCCCGGGCTCGATGCGAAGGCGCCCTTGCGCCGCCGCGTGCTGGTGGTCGATGACAACGTGGACGCGGCCGAGATGCTGGCCGAGGCGCTCACGCTCCGGGGCTGCGAGGTGGAGCTCGCCTACGACGCACCCCAGGCGCTCGAGATCGCGGCCCGGAGCAAGTTCGATGCCGCGCTGCTCGACATCGGGCTGCCCGTCATCGACGGCTACGAGCTCGCGCAGCGCCTGCGCGCGCTCGACAATCTGCGCGACACGCGGCTCATCGCGGTCACCGGCTACGGGCAACCCGCCGACAAGCAGCGGGCGCTCGCCGCCGGCTTCCATCACCATCTGGTCAAGCCCGTCGATCTGCGGAAGCTCGAAACATTGGTGACGACGTCGGGCGACGCGCCGCCCAGCTCGCGGGCGTGAGCTCGACGCGTCGGCGTTCGAGAGGCGTCGAGCGGGGCAGTGTGAACCATATCTGGGTTGACTGAGGGTTCGGCTCGGGTCGCCTCTCCGGAGCGACACCTTCGAGCAATTCTTTGGGGGTGCTCCGACCCAGGCGACCGTGGTACCGCTTCCGCACTTAACGAAAGGTTAATGTCATGAAAGAGCTTCAATGGGGCCTGATGGCCGTGGTGTTTGCAGGGTTCGGATGCGGCAACGGAGACGACGCCTCGGTGCCGGCCCCGGGTGATGAGGAGCAGGCGGTCACGCCGGTGCAGCCGCGGCCGTCGGCGCTCGCCGAGCTGGTGACGGCCCTGGGCGGCCAGGAGCGGCTCGACTCGCTCACGACCTTGCGCATCGAAGGCAGCGGCGTGCGCTTCATCCCGAACGAGGGCGTCACGCCCGAGGACGAGGCGATCCAGGCGAACAGCTTCGAGCGGGCCGTGTCGATCGACATCGAGGCCGATGCGCTGCGGGTCGACACCGACCGCGACATCGAGTTCCTCTTCCCCGGCAGCCAGACTTACTCCGACGTCGTGCAGGGCAACCTGGGCGCGAGCACGCAGACCTTCTTCGGCGCGCCGCTCGGCGCGCTCGGCTCCGACAAGGTCGCGTCGATCCGGCAGCAAGAGCTGCTGCTCGCTCCCGCCGTGATGGCGCAGAGCCTCACTGCGGCCGCGGTGACCGCCGAATCGGACGTGGAGCTCGAAGGGGTGACGCACCATCGCCTGGTGGCGACGGGCGGGCCCGCGCCGGTGACGTTCTTCATCAACGCCGACTCGGGCGAGCTGACGAAGCTGCAGACGCTGGAGCTCGATTTCTATCGTCGCGACGTGACCCTCGAGATCTTCTACGAGGACTGGGCGACGACGAACGAGCTGCCCTTCCCGCACAGCCTGCGGGTGGTGCGCGACGGCCACACGCTGTTCACGGAAGAGATCAGCACCGTGATAGTCAACCCGGAGTTCGGGGCGACGACGTTCGACTTCCCCGACGGCGCCACGCCCGTCTTCGATGAGGCGCTCTTCCAGCGCGGCCTGCTCAGCCACCAGTGGTACTATTTGCTCGACAGCATCGGCTTGCCGTTCTCCGGGATCGACCTGGCGATCACGCCCACCGAGGTCGGCTCGCGCAGCGTGCTGCAGCTCGTGGGGGCATCGCACCATAGCTTCGTGGTGGAGCAGGCAGACGGCCTCGTGCTCGTCGACGCACCGCTGCACGACGACCGCGGCGGCGAGATCGTCGAGTTCCTCGCCGAGTTTTACCCCGGCGCAGAGATCAAAGACGTGGTCGTCTCCCACTTCCACGAAGACCACACCTCCGGCATCCGCGAGGTGCTGGGGCGCACGGGCGCGAACCTGGTCGTGCACGCGAGCACCGAGGCCTTCTGGCGCGAGCTGCTGGCGCAGCCGTCGACGTTGAAGCCCGACGCCCTGGCGCAGAATCCGCGCGAGGTGACCATCACGACGGTGCCCGAGGGTGGCGAGCTCGAGATCCCCGACGCGGTCAACCCGGTGACCCTGTATCACCTGGCGACCGATCACGCGGCTGACATGCTGCTCACCTACCAGCCCACGTCGAACAGCGTGTTCGTCGTCGACATCTACAGCCCCGGCAACGCCGCGCAGATCGGCGCGGCCGATCTCGGCGCAGCGATCACCGAGCATGCGATCCCGACGGAAGGTCTGCGCATCGTCGGCGGCCACGGCGGCATCGACGACTACGCCGCGCTCGCCGCACAGCTGCCCTGAGCGGTTCGCAGGGGGGGTCGAGGGGGGGGTGCGGGGCCCGCGGAGGGGCGGCGGGGCCCGCGCGGGTTCGAAGGCCAAGGGGAGGCACGGGGCGCCGGCGCCGCGTTCGCTGGACGGTGCCGGCCGCGGAGGGGTGAGCGCCGAGGTGTTGCACTGCGTGCAGCGCCCGCTGGCGCGTCCCAGCGGGGGCGCTGAGCGGCTCGTTCCGGAGCAAGGGGTCTGGTCGAGCTCGCGGCCGCTGTGACCTCGCCGTCGCCGTGACCATCGCCGCCGTGACCATCGCCGCCGTGACCATCGCCGCCGCGACCATCGCCGACTGACCATCGCCGCCGTGACCATCGCCGACGTGACCTCGCGCGGTCGTGCGATGCCGTGCGCCGACAACCAGCGCTTGTCACTCGCGGTTGGCGCGCATCCAGGAGTCGCTGCTCGCGGGGCGCCCGAACGCGCTCGGCTCGCGCCCGCGAGAGCCTCAATCACGAGCGAAATCTGCGGCTTGCGGCCGACGTCCGCGCGGTGGGCGTGCGCTCGCCGAGGCCGGCACGCGCCTTGCTCAAGGGTCTACCAACAGCGCGAACCCGGACGACGCGAAGGCACTCTCGAGTGCAGGAGCAGCGGGGGAGCGAACTCATCCAACAGGAGAACCAACATGTCGATCGAAAACCAGACCTCCACCTCGCGCAGCAACTCCGTCCGCAAGTCGAGCTGGCTCGCCCGCCTCCTGGGCGACGAACGAGGGCTCACCACGATGGAGATCCTCGCCCTCATCGCGGGCCTGATCGTGATGGTGACGATCGCGGCCCCGGTGCTGCAAGACGGCGCCAAGGCCGGCGCCGGCGGCGTCGTGAAGAGGCTCACCGACTGGACGGGCACGGGTCAGTAAGACGGCTCGCTCGCGCGTTCTCGAGTGGCCGCCCCGTGAAGCAAAGGTCTCTTCCCATGACACAGGTTCAACTGCTCTCACTCTTGTGCCTCACCGGGGCGGCCGCCGTCGTCGACGCGCGATCCCAGCGAATTCCCAACCGACTGATCGGGGCCGGCCTGCTGCTGGCCCTCGCGGTCCGCGTCGGGATCGCCCTCGCTGGGGTCGACCCAGCGAGCCACCGAGCGCTGGCTGAAGCGCTGCTCGACGCGATCGGCAGCGCGGCGCTCGGCTTCGTCGGCTGCGGGCTCTTGCCGCTGCTCTTGTATCGCGCCGGAGCGCTCGGCGGCGGGGACGTCAAGCTGCTCGCGGTCGTGGGCGCGCTGATCGCGCTCGGGCCCGGGCTCGAGCTCACCCGGGCCGCGATGTTCGTGGCCGTGGCGTTCGGGTTCGCGAAGCTCGCGCTCGCGGGCCGCCTGCGCGGCTCGCTGCGCACGATGGGTTCGCTCGTGAAGCGCCTCGTCGGCGTGAAGAGCGCCGCGCCGATCGAGCCGAGCTCGTTCACTCCGCTGCCGTTCGGCCCGCACGTGTTCATCGCGGCCTGCTACCTGGCGCTGTCGAGCTGGGCGCCGGTGGGCGTCGAGTCGAGCGCGGAAGCCGAGTCGACCGCGGGCGTCGAGTCGAGCGCGGGCAGCGAGCTGCCTCTCGAGCATCGCACCCACGCGGGAGAATAAACTCATGGATCGACGTGCTCTCCAAATCGCCCTGATCTCCGCCACCCTGGCGACCTTGCTGCTGGCGCTCTACCTGCGGCGCTACGAGCGCGAGCTCTCGGGCGGCGAGCGCGTGCCGGTGCTGGCGCTGCGCAAGAGCCTCGCGCGAGGCGAGCTCCTGAGCGACGACGCGCTCGCGGTGCGCGAGATCCCGATGGCCTACCTCGAGGCCCGCGCCGTGCGCGCGGCGGAGCGCAGCAAGGTGCTCGGGCTGCCTGTCGGTGTGCCGCTCGAGCCCGCGCAAGGCCTGCTCTGGAGCGACCTCGCCATCGGCGGGCACGCGCGCGATCTCAGCAACCTGGTGCAGCCCGGCAAGCGCGCCGTCACCGTGCTGGCGCGCGGCGCATTCGACGGTCGCGATCACGCCCTGATCCAGCCCGGCGACTACGTCGACGTGCTGGTCACGCTCGACGAGGGCGACGGCCGCCGCAGCGATCGGCGCGGCTCGCGCGTGCTCCTGCAGCGCGTGCTGGTGCTGGCCGTCGGCGGTCAGACGGTGGGCGGCGTCGAATCGCGCCCGCAGACCGCGAGCAACCCCCTCACCCTGAGCCTGGAGATCCAGCAGGCGCAGAGGCTGTCGCTGGCGATCGAGCGCGGCAGCATCTCGGTGGTGCTGCGCAACCCGGAGGACTCGCTGATCTTCGAGAACCCGCCGCGCGTGAGCGCCGCAATGCTCGGTGGTGACCTGCCGGTCGAGGCGCCGCCCCAGAGCTCGCACCCCGTCAACCTGGGAGACATTCGATGACGACGATTCACGAGTCCAAGCGCTGGCTCCGTCGCTGCGCGCGAGCCCTCGCCCGAGTCGCCGCGCTGAGCTGCCTGGCGCTGCCGGCCGCCGCCCAGGCGCCGGGCGATGAGCGCACGCTGGTCACGTCGGTCACGCGGGAGATCGACGTCTCTGTCGGCGAGAACGTGACGCTGTCGGCTGCGCGCGTGCGGAGCTTCTCGGAGGCCTCGTCGGGGCACACCGCCGAGGTCAAGCTCACGCCGAGCGGCGACCGCTTCCTGATCACCGGCCGCGAGCCGGGCACCACGACGCTCTTGTTGATCAAGCACGACTCGACGCAGGAGCAGATCACGATCAACGTGTTCCCGCGGCCGATGCGGGACGTGGAAGCCGAGCTCCGGGCCTTGCTGGAGGGCAACCCCGGCATCGGGCTGCGGCGGGTCGGCTCTCGCTTCTTCATCGAGGGCGGCGTCAGCCGCGAAGCAGAGCTCGAGCGCATCCAGAAGATCGCGAGCCTGTTCCCCGGCCAGGCCGAGTCTCTGGTGGTGCTCGGGGGTGCCGCTGCCGACCGCAAGATCAACGTGCGGGTCGACTTCTTCTTCGTGCAGTACGATCGCAACCGCAGCCACTCCTTCGGCATCCAGTATCCGGCCACGCTCGGAGGGGCTGGCATCGCGAGCCTCGGGGCCAGCTACAACCTGACCAGCGGCGTGGGCGGGGCCCAGGCGTTCATCGCGAACCAGCCGCTACCCGGGCTCGACATCGCCGCGAGCAAGGGCTGGGCGAAGGTGCTCAAGCAGTCGAGCGTGGTCACCTCCAACGGCGCACAGGCGACGTTCACGAGCGGTGGCGAGCAGAACTTCGCCGTCGCCACCGGCCTCACCTCGGGCATCCAGGCGATCGGGTTTGGCACCGATCTGACGGTGCTGCCGCGCTTCGATCCCAAGACCGGCGACCTGGAGATCACGCTCTCGGCGGAGGTGGCCGACCTGACGGCGCCCATCACGGGCGGCACCGCGTTGCCCGCGCGCAATCGCTCCACGCTGAGCAGCGTCGTCTCGCTCGAGCTCGGCCAGTCGCTGGTGCTGTCGGGCATCCGCACGCAATCGGAGATCGAGAGCCGCCGGGGGCTGCCGCTGCTCAGCGAGATACCGATCCTCGGGGCGCTGTTCGGCAGCGAGACGCACGTCGAGCAGGACGTCGAGGGCGCCATCTTCGTGGTGCCGAGCGTGCTCGACCGCCTGCCGAGCGACTCGTCACGACTGGTGGAAGAGGCGCTCGCCCAGTTCGACGGCTTCGACGGCAACATGAGCGAGGTCGAGCCGTTCGCGATGTTGCCCGATCGCACCCGCCGCGCGCCCGCCGCGCCTGGGGTGCAGCCGCTCCCGAACGGCGCGCAGCCGGCCGCGGGCGCCTCGCCCTCGCCGTTGCCACAGCTCGAGCGGCGCTGAGGCCGCCCGCCCGAGTCTCGGTAGGCAGAGCTCGCGTCCCCGCCATGCAGTCATCCCGGCACCAGGAGCAATCATGAACGTCGAAGTCATCGTCGACACCCTCCACGGCGGCCCGATGCAGGTCCAGCATCTGGGGCACCTCGAGGAGCTTTCGATCGGACGCGAGTCGGGCTGCACCGTCCGCCTGCCACCAGGAGAATACGTCTCGCGCACGCACGCTCGGGTGCGGGTCACGACCACGGGGCTGTTCGTGGAGGACGTCTCGACGAACGGGACGCTCGCTGGCGGCCAGCTCCTGCGGCGCGACAGCGCCGAGGTCCCCGACGGGACGCCGCTGCTCGTCGACCAGCATCGAATCGTGATCCGCCCGCAGCGCGATCGCGAGCCTCGAGCGGACGAGCCGCCCTCCTCGGCGTCGAGGCCGTCGTCGGTGAGGTCGTCCGCGGTCCGGGCCTCGTCCTCGACGCCCTCCCCCTTCGCGACGCCCTCCCCCTTCGCGGCGCGCGCCGAGCCGGGCATGAACGCGCCCGATTCGAGAGGGCTCGACTCGAGCTCGCGCGCCGAGGCCTCGTCGTCGGAAGCGGACCTGCGGCGCGAGATCCACCGGCTCTTGATCGATCATCTCGACCTGGTCTCGAAGCGCCGCGAGCGGCTCGACGATCCCTCGTTTCGTCCCAAGGTGCTGACTGCGCTGCGGCGCATCGTGAGCTCGCTGCGCGAGCGCCTGCCTGAGGGCGTGGACGAGAACCGCTTGATCGGAGAGATGGCCGACGAGGTGCTCGGCCTCGGGCCGCTCGAGCAGCTGCTCGCCGATGACAGCGTGACCGAGATCATGGTCGTGAACCCCCAGACCGTGTACGTCGAGCGCGGCGGACGGCTCGAGCTCAGCCCCGCGCGCTTCACCGACGAAGAGCGCGTGCGCGCGGTGATCGAACGCATCCTGGCGCCGCTCGGCCGCCGCATCGACGAGTCGTCTCCGCTGGTCGACGCCCGCCTGCCCGACGGCTCGCGTGTCAACGCGGTGATCCGACCGCTCTCGCCGAAGGCCGCGTGCCTCACCATCCGCAAGTTCAGCCGCAGGCACTCGAGCCTGGGCGATCTGCAGTCCTTCGGCTCGCTCGACGAGCGCATGGGCCGCCTGCTCGCGCGCAGCGTGATCGCCCGCAAGAACATCATCATCTCCGGCGGCACGGGCAGCGGCAAGACCACGCTGCTCAACGCGCTCTCGGGTGCCATCCCGCCCGGCGAGCGCATCGTGACGATCGAGGACGCCGCCGAGCTCCGCCTCTTGCAGCCGCACGTGGTGTCGCTCGAGGCGCGCCCGCCGAACCTCGAGGGCCGAGGCGCCTACACCATCCGCGATCTGCTCAAGAACGCGCTCCGCATGCGGCCCGATCGCATCCTGATCGGCGAGTGCCGGGGGGGCGAGGCCCTCGACATGCTGCAGGCCATGAACACCGGTCACGATGGGTCGCTCACGACGACTCACGCCAACTCCGCCCGTGAAGCGCTCGCACGCATCGAGACGCTGGTGCTGATGGCCGGCATCGATCTGCCCGCGCGGGCCATTCGAGAGCAGATTGCGTCCAGCATTCAGGTGATCGTGCAACAGTCTCGTCTGCCGGATGGTTCTCGCAAAGTCACGACGATCGCCGAGCTTTCCGGGCTCGATGGGTCGGGCGAGTTCGTGCTGCGACCGATCTACGAATTTTCGCGCAGGGGGACCGGCGCGCAGGGACAGGTGCTCGGCGAGTTCGCAGCCACCGGATACCTGCCGACCTTCCTGAATCAGTTCATCGTGCGGGGCCTGGTGCAGCCCGGGGAGCCTTACCTGTGATTGTGCCCCTGCCATGGCTAAGGTTCGGGTCCGCGACCTGCGCGGCGATCGGCGTATTTTCCTTGATTTGGGCGATCGCGACGAATCGCGACGGGTTCGTGCATCGCTCGTGGTCGAGCTACATCGGTCATCTCGATCGCGCACTGCGAAACATGTTCCTGCCAACGCGCGGTACGCTCATCGCACTGCTGCAGTTGATCGGCGTCGGTCTTTGTTTGGCCTCGG
>Ga0247763_1001687_pt1 | contig 12256 bp, 12 predicted proteins | sample UWRJL141409B4_FD_179926 | JGI IMG/M metagenome (GOLD analysis project Ga0247763, IMG submission 179926) | Plant litter microbial communities from Arlington Agricultural Research Station in Wisconsin, United States - UWRJ-L141-409B-4 | ecosystem: Environmental > Terrestrial > Plant litter >...
CCCCGCGCTCGGCGTCGTACTCGATGCAGTCGAGGCCCTCGTGCCACGGTGTCTGGTGGGCGAAGCACATGGCGAAACCGCACTCGTCGCAGACCACGCGGTTGCGCCGTCCAAGTGGTAGGTCGGTAGCGAAGCTGGGTAGAGTAGCAGCGACAGAAAAGTCGTACACTTGGCCGGAGTGGCAGCCCTCTCCGAGACACCAGCGGAAGTCGGCAAGGTTGCTCAGATACGAGAGTAGCCGGAGCTTGTCGTAGCGCGCAAATGTCTCGGGCGATGTGATGATGCGTAATTCCGAGTCTGTGTAGAGGTGGCTGCAGCCTAGTGAAGGACAGGTAAGGCCGAGTGAGCCCGAAATAGCGAGCCCGAGGGTCTCGAGTTGGGCTTCGACGTGGTGGGCGAGGCAGCTGCGGCAAATGTCGAGAGCGTGTGCGGCGCTGCAGACTGGGAGCGATGACGGCGGCATGAAGGGACGGATCAGGTGTGCCCAGTCACCCGGAAACAACGAGATGGCTACTTCCCAGCGGCTTTCTTGTTCAGGTGACCCATCCGTGACATCTGGAATGGTTTCGGCGCACACGATGCAGTCGCGGCTGTTCCAAAGGGACGCGATCAGGTCTACGAAGATGGGGACCTGAAGCGTCTCGGATCCGTCGACCGAGTCGACTGGCAACACCTCGATCTTGGCGTTCAGGGTTTGGTGAAAATCGTCCAACCTCATCGTGCGGCCCTGCCTCTGAAGATGTGTGTGGAGCTCGGCGGCACGCTGTAGGGCAGCGGAGGTTGGCTGGGGCTCTAGTGCGCAGAGAGCAGCTCGGAGTCGGTTAGCTCTCTGGAATTGGGCAATAATGTGGTGGACAGCCTGAGAGTCCGGTAGTCGACCGAGGATGCTGGTAAGCTCGATGCTGGGGGAGAGTGGTAGACGCAGTTGACAGGTTCGAAAGGGGCAGCTGAGCCAATACCGAGCGTCAATGTCGTGCCAGAAATCCACAGCGATGCTTTTCGTGATCGCACCTGTGTAACAACTCTCACAGATCTTCCGCGAGCAACACGGTGTCGAGCCAAGCGGTGAGTAGTGGAGCCCATACGTAGCATCTTGTTGTTGGCTGGTGTGTTTTGGAAGAGCTGTAGATCCAGATTGTTGAGTAGGGAATGGAAGGCCAAGGAGCCGTCGAAATCTTGGAACATGGCATATGTCACACGCCATAAGCCATACCGAGCCACGCAGCAGTACACCGGGACGTGCATCAATGGCCTTGGCAAGCTCGCTAGCTTCGTCCAATGTGAGCTTTTGGTTAAGGCCATTCTCTGTGTTGGAAGGCTGAAAAACCCAAGTCGGCTCCAATCCACGTTCCATGCCTTTCATGAACACGATATTTCGAGGTGTTAGCATGTATTGAAGGAAAGTCAGCCGAGCGTTGGGTTGCTGTGGATCCAAAGCTGTCGGTGTATTTTCGGGGAGAGTTTTTGGTGGAGCCGCTTCGCGAGGGGATCGTGAGCTTGACCGAGGAGAGGTATGGTTGGTATCATGTTCTATCTCTATCTGTAGATCAACCTTTTCATCGAGAGTCCCAGAGAATTCGGGAGCTTTGGGATTTGCTGCGTTGTCCAACAGTTGCAGACTGCTGTCACACGGTTCGTCGCCGTGACTGTATAAATCGATAATTTCCTCTTGGCTTGGTTCGACCGCCATCCCGTAACGTGACTCGACTGCAGTCTTCCGACGCTTGATAGCCTTTGAGCGTCGCAGCCCGGGCGTGTGGCGGTTGGGTCTACTTGTGTTGGCAGCCGTGGTTGTCTGGTGGCATGGACGTATTGAGAGGGGTTCGGGCTCTTCAGAAGGGCGGGGGAACAACCGCAGTACATGACCCCGTCTTCGTTCGCTTGGTTCATGATCTGCATTATCATGAAGCCCATGTCCGTAGTTGTTTGCTGACAGCACAGCGGGAAGCATGGTGTACCGTGATCATGTTCAGGTTTCGTGACCAAGAGGATACGTCAGGGGCGGTGATGTATGCATGCGTTCCGAGAGCAGAGCGAAGGAAAAGACTCATCGCGTACTCAGCCCATCAGTCGACGGTGGAATGCAGAGTGATCTGGTGGCAAATCGGACTTGAGCCAAAGCGGCTTAGGCGGCACCACGCGCAACGCCTTTGCGGAGATTATCGTTCAGCTGAATCTGCCTTGCGAGCACAGACCGGCCATCAGGGAGCCTTGGGTCTTCAACTCAATACAGGGTAGAGGATAGAAAAGTGTGGATGTTCATACCCTAAACATACTATTACGAAGAAATAAAGTTGTGAAATACATGAATGTGTTGTAGGGGCTCACATTTAGTGATGATGCATGGTTCGTCCCGAGAGGCAGAACCCAGTGGGTTTGAACGGATCTGGAAGACGCACGGCCTCGGTACTGACCCCTTTTTTTCAGCCTTGGTTAGTCTTCCTTGCACTTCCAGCACCGGTTTTCCCCCGGCTCTTGTGTAATTTCCAAATCACATCCTTCAGCTCGCCATTGCGCAGCCAAAATACCCCGCAAAGCCATTGTTTTTGGGTGCCTATTATTCGTACTTCGTTAAGGCAATTGCTGCGCGCGCACCCCCATTTTTACTGCGTGCGCATTTGCTTTGACAGCTGCATACCAGCTGCGCCCGGACCGGCGCTTTTCGCCGCTTGACTGCCTGTTAGGCAAAGCCCATTCAATCAATCCTGGAAACAAGCCAAATCAATCGCCCTGGTGCGCCCATCTGTTCAAGGTAAAAGCCACTTTTTCGGTTTCTTTTCAATCGCTAATTGACCGTATTCTAGTTACGCGACGGCTAGCTGTGACGAGGCCTGTGCGCGTAGTCGCGCGTGGTCCTTGATGATGATGGATACGAACTGCAGCGACAGCCAGCAGTAGTAAATTGGCTGGTAGCACGTCCAACAAGCCTACCAGAGGCACGGGTACGGCTTCCAAGATCCAGAGCACCGGGGCGATAAACACCAGGGTAGGGCAACCAACACCAGGGCAATCAACACCAGGGCTGAAGAGCCGGTCAGATCTGACCAATCAGGGCAGCAGATTTATATTACGCAATCAATCGTAATACAGTTTCGCCATGAAACTTTGCTGCAAAATGAGAAAAACTGGCTTTGGAATCGCTTTTGCGATGGTGATGGAGATGGCAGTCGTGATAGCAGTCGTGGTGGCTTGCGAGCATGGCAGAAAAGCCAGGCGGTGTGGGGACTGGGACCTGGGGTCGCCCCACCTGTGCGGCCATCAATGTACAAGTGTGGCCAATTGGGCTGGTGGCCAATTGCCAGCCCACACCGCCCTGGGCGATGGGGACCCACCACCTACTTCGGGAATTCCACACACTGCGAATTCTCTTCTTCTTTTCATTTTTCTCTTTAGCTTTCAATTAACGCTTTTGGGCTACGCTATCGCGTACAACTTCGTAAATTACGTGCCTGCCGTCACACAAAGTGACTGAGGATGACCCAAGTTTCCATTACTGGTTTGAAACGGATTTTATCGAGGAGATAAAATATTTAGATACTGGTACAAGTACGGTAGGCTGATATCACTGGTGGACGGTTGTGCCCACTGCTGAATAGAATCTGGCTCCGATACGACGATGATGATGCGAGAATGGTCTTCCAGCGGATAGGGCGGCCGGACTCGAGGTATCTGTGAATCCACTGCAGCGTTTTCAATCCTAAAAAGCAGGCCCATGCGCTGAGATACTCGTAGGGAGCGGTATATTCCCATCGTATACTCACACTCCTCAGCTGCCCCCGGTCCTCAGCGTTTGGCTGTGCAGGAGCGCCGTAAATCATGGCGTCCATCAGCTCTCTCACGTCCTCGTGGATGTTAGCGTCGGCTGTTTCATAACGCCGAGCCGCTCCCGACCGCAGTACCGATGCGCGGCGGTAATCGAGCTCGACGAAATTAAAAAGCCGGCCGGATAACGAATGACGCTCGTACCTATGGCTCCAGGAGACGCCCGTCTTGCCGCGAAAAATGGTGCGAAATCGAATTGGGACAGATTTTAGATCGAAAACAATCTGGAATGGGGGAAATTCCAATTAGCATTTCTTGTAGCAACGCCGAACCGGCTGGACACCTAGAAAACTCGAGGTTGACTAACTTGATGCCGGTGAAAGGTATTCAGGTTTTTCGTAAGGTCAACTCTCAGAAGGTAGGCATCGAATATCGTCGTGCTGGCCTTGTTGATGACGACGACGCTGTCGGGATCGGCGTCGGGATCGAGTTGGACACGCAGTTCCGAGGGACCCAGAAACTGACTCCGAAAATATCCGCTATGCGAGACGAGCCTCCCCCTTCGAGATGGTACGAGTGGCCGGCTGGCAAGGGATTGTTCAAATTATTACCAGACGTGCTCGTAGTTTAGATGCTTCCTCAGTACAATCTCGTCTTCGGGATCCCAATCGGAAGATATCCTCGAGAGGCAAGGAATATCTGGGCCGGGGGAAGATGGCGGCAATTCGGTTGTAGGGAGGCTGCCCGGGGCGATGGATTCAACAGGAGCCTGCGTCTCGGGTTGTTCGGGAACCCAAGTGATGGCGGGGCATCCGGCCACTACCTGCTCTTTCGCGGCCGCTGACAGTTTTGCCGGGTTAATAGTTCCCGGCGGATCGGCGCGTAACAAGATACTGCCCATTCCCACAACTGTTTCGACGCAGCGACTGATACTTTCTCCTCCTGGGCCGCCGGTCAGGCAAATGTCAAGATGGCGCGCACATCCGCCGATGTTGGATAAGGCTCCGTCGTGAGAGAAACTTTCCGATGCAAGCGGACAGACCACAATGCACATGAGCAAGGAGTTCTCCGTCGGCCCCTCCAGAACTTTTGCCTAGAATCAGCGCTAGAAGGCGTTCTGCAACTCAAGATAAGATTGTTGCTTTGATACACAGAGTAATCCTGGAATGGTGCGCATGAGAACTCAAATGACAAAGACATTCCTACCTAGATAAAAACAACCTCGTGAAGGGGGCTGGCTTTGGTTGAACATGAAGACAGGGGTTTTGTTCACAACCCGCGGGCTTTTTCCACGGGTTTCATTGTATCCCGTTGGCCTCCTCCGGCGCCCCTGTATTTAACAGTGGGTAGTGGGCGTTTAGAACACTCGATAGATGCAGATAGTAATGCAACAGAATCAAGCATGACCCACTTCTGATGGCATGCTGAAGATGATAACGGCCGAACAGATGCGGGGCAGTTTCAAATTTTCAGCCGCAAATACCGTCAGCGACGATAAAATGGGAGATTTTCCCCGCCTGCCCGCCCGCCATCCTCTTCCCACGATCACCACATTGTGTCACCATGTCGGCGTTCAAGAAACTTAAGGAAAAGGCCATCGCGCAGGGTACTGAGTTTTACCAGCAACTGCAAAGCGAAACTCAACAATTCCGAGAGAGACAAAATCCAGCGCCTCCTTATCATGCCCCACCTGCCAATCCTATCACTCCCGGACATTCCGGAGGCTGGCATTCTGGGTATTCCGTCCAGAACTCCGCCACATTATTAGGGCAGCAGCAGTCTGGCCACCCGATCTGGAGTGGACAGCCCACAAACCAAGGGCATCCACCACCTCCAGCAGCAGGACCTACACACGGCCCGACGGGGCAGACACAAACTGGGATGTATCATCCTAGTTATAATCCGGTGCCCCCACCGCCTCCGGCAGGAAACCCTGCGCCTCCGCCGTCGAGCCAAACTCGGAGCGATCAAGCACTCTGGTATCCCCCAGCCCCTCCCACGGTGTCAACTTACCAGCAGGCGCCGCAACCGGGATCATACCCTCCTCAGCAGGCTCAAAACCTCGCTGGTCCCAACGTTTCCGGCGAGGGTTCTGTTCCTACCTATCCGTTGCCGCACCATGCACCTCCGGGCCCTTCCTATCCCCAGCGGGGAGTCACATCTTCCCCAGGCGCGCTAAGCCACAGCCACGCTGTTGACAGTCTGTCTTCTCAGCTCACCGGAATCACCATCTCTTCATCGCCAGCGCAGCCGACACACCCGTTGACGTTCAGAGAACCCCCCATGGCTCCGCCAGCAATGCGCCAGGATGGCGAAGCGAACGTGGTGATATACGACTGTCCAGGCCCATCGCGCGTGGTTGACTACACAGCGACATGGTACCACATTTCTGATGTGCCTGGTTTTCTCGTCTGCACTCGGTGCCATGCCAAGCACATTGCCAATACAGCCCATGAAGCCACCTTTGTCGAGACAAGATCACAAGGCACTTGCCGGTTTAATGTCCCGCGAGTTATCAAATCTTTGTGGCCCGACGCGTGCCGGACCCGGGATATTCAACCTGTTAGAAATTTTGCGATTAAGAGGTCGACAATTCCGCCTTGTCCCGGAGGTTCTGGTGAGCAGACCGAGGACACGGCGTGGTTCGGAATTGAAGAACACGTTCCCGGGTTCAGAGCATGCGGAGCATGTTACGAAGACTACATTGTTGGTACGCCGTTCGCAGGATACTTTCAGTCTCGGGGAAGGATGGGCGGGGCTGGGCCTTGTCACATGCACTTGCCCTACATGGTTCGGCTGCTATCCGAAAGCTTTTCCAAGCCGGCCGATGGTTGGATGGAGTTCATAACTGCTGTCAGAGCAAGGATGGCCCAGCCAATGTGCAACGGAACTCCCGTGGCGGCAGACTCGCGAACTTGGCGTCGACTCCGAGTCCAAAGTCCAGCTATAGTCATGTGCGAGGCTTGTTTCCTCGACCAAGTGGGGATGACACCTTTTGGCTACCAGTTTGAGCCAATTGTGCCAGCATCAGCGCCGACTGCGACCTCAACGACGTCTCGGCTTATCAACGCCTTGGTCGGCCCGATGTACGGATCAGAACTCCGATCCTGCCATGCCCAGGTTCCTTCGATACAAATTCTCCTCTACACGGCTATCCAGCGTCAAGAATTTTCCATTTTTCTCCACGGGGCAACAATCATCATGTCCTCCCCGGCATGCACAGAGCATGGAATTCGCAATGGCAAGTGGCACACCCTCCGCGGTGCAGCCCCTTTTTCTTCGTTCATGATCTGCACGGCCTGTTTTGCCGGCTTCGTCGCACCCTATGGCCTCGGGCCCTTTTTCGTCCAGACCAACAACGGCGGCCCCGACCCAGAGACTCGTCTCTGTGCGTTCCATCCCACGGCTCCCCACTTCGCCCAGTCCTTCTTGCGGCTGCAAGAGGCGATCGAAACAGGCGTCTGGTCGCCCTTTTCGCGTTTCGCCTCTCGCGTCGACCTGCCTCCCTGCCCCCGGGCAACGCTCGTCCCCGACCGGATCTGGTACGGTTACCAAGACTGCGGCATCTGCCCGGCCTGTTACGCCGAGGTCTGCGAGGGGACCACGCTCGTTAACACGATGCCGATTCGCGCGGCTCGCGTCACGGGGCCGACCATGTGCAGCATGTACTCGCCGCGGATGCGGCAGATGTACGCTGACGCCTGCGCCCGGGGCAACACCGACGAGCTCGTGGAATACGCGCACACCCGGGCCCTGGCGCACGCCAACACGGTTTTAAAAGCCGAGGCGATGCGGCAAATTCGCGACATGAAGATGATGGCGGCCGTCCACCAGGGCAGCGTGGCGAGCATGTACAGCGCCGGGCAAAGCTTCTCGCTCGCGGCCGGGACAACGAGCGCATATGCCTATGGAAACAGCAGCTTAGGATGGCATCCCACCCAATCGGGGGCTCTAGCAGCGCAGGCCATGCAGAACATGCAGACAGGTTTTGCCACAGCCGATGCGCCGGGAACAGCGCTGGAAATTGCGGCTTTGGAGGCTAGGTGGTTGGAGTACGAGTGATGCTGGGCCGCGTCTGAGCTTCTACGAATGGTAATTCCGTACCTTCTTTCTTTCTGACCAAATCCTTGGTTTCCCGTTAGCTCTTTCTTGTACTTGGCCTTCTATTTTCGCGCCGGTTATCTCGATCCTTTAAAAAGAGTAGTGCCACCGCGCCTGTCCTTGGGAATTCAAGTAACCACTCTTAATCCACAGGACTCTGGTGTCTTACGCCGTATATCCTTCGTTAAAAAAAGCGTAGTACGACGAGGGGTACTTATATCTTAGTCGGGAATGCTACGTCCATGGTGTAATGAACGGTAAGCTCGCTAAAGTATTGATAAAAGGGTCATTGTCGAAAGAATGGTTCAGTATTTCTTAAGAGCAAGGAACTCTAACTTCCCGTCGGGAAGAGGAAAAGGAGGAACGTCGCTCCATGATGACACCCCCGTATGCCCTTGGCAGGACAGGTTTGCCAAGACACACCAGCCATGAACTACGGTTATAACTTCCCTCTCCTACGAAACTCAGCCACAACAACAACCCGGCCTAGTCAGCAAAACCCCCCAAAATGAACTTTCCATCCCCCAAACCTCTACCCGCACCAAAACCCTCAAAACCCTCCACATACCAGGCGACCCTCTCCTCGTTGCGAACGTGTACAATCCCTCCTCCGCCTCTCTCGTCGCCTCCTACCCCCGCTGCCGCGCCTCGCCACCGCCTCCTACGCCTTCACCCAAACCATCTCCAAATCCGGCGAAGCCCTCACCCTCTCCGACAACCTCACCCTCTGCGCACCCATTGCCGCCATCGCAGCTCAGCATAACCTCCTGTTAACAGTGGATTCCAAGACGGGTATACCCCTTCCGGTTCGTTCTCCTTCCTAGGGACAACATAAATAGGTCATCACCGAGCTCGGCGCAGCGGAATGTAACTTGGAGAATTCTTCACGTGAGTCTCGGACTGAGGAGAGTGGGAGGTAAAGAAGATGGTTGAGGGCGAGCTTTTGGTCTCGGGCCTACCTATCCGAAATTATTCTCATCTTATAGTGCAGGCTAACCTGCACCCACCGGACACGTCATAAGCCCATCTTGCAGCTCTTTGGCTTCACACAGAATAAGCAACTCTTCCCTTACTGCCAGATGCCCTTCTGGGTTTCTTAACCTCCCAAGGACTTGAACGCAGCTTCTTTGAAAGCACCGATAAAGCTAGGTACACTCGCGAACGAACCTCCCTCTGTTTCCTGATTCAAGGGGACGAAGACCTCCACCATCCACAACTTCGACTCACTCATCGATGGCAGGCGCCGCCCCCTTTGCCTTATTTTCTGATAAGTCCACACCCGTCTCGCCAATACGGCATTGCTTCTTCCTAAAATGAGCGCGACTCAGGGGGTGGCGTCGTTAAAGCATGCAGCAGACGACTTGCGCGACGAGCAGTGCTTGCAGTCGCTTAGCGGTTTGGTTGGAGTTTCCCCACGCAGAATTCCGACTAACGAAGGGTCTCAACTCATGGAATTCTTAAATCTGCCAGCTTTATGCCTGGCCTCGGTGTGCCTTCTCAGTTCATGCTCTCCCGTGAAGCTTTCTGGGTTTCGATACAACGCACCTTTCCATGCTTAGACCACTCGTATCTAGGTAGTCTTGGGACCTGCTCCTGATCATTATACAATCATCCTATGATCCTTCCCATGCAGGGGTTTATTTTATACCTTACTTGATTGTGTTTTGAGCAGTATTGATGACGCATAGGTCCCAAGAGGCACATTTGTGCCAATTGGACATGCTTTGGAGCACTGGCCGAAAGAACCAGCAGCTTGGTCGGCTCCGCTGTTTGAGGGCAAAATTAGCGCCCAGGTAATTACTACAACCTTGGGTGACCGGACCTTGAGCTTTTTACCCTTCCTAATAATTGAACACTGGCCATCTGAGAAGTAATGTTGAGTTCCCGACGAGCAGCAACGGCATCTGTGGCTCGTGATTGGCTCGGCTAGCATATACAGGCTATTGAATTCCTCGGGGTGAGAATTCTCCGCAGATCTCAGATAACGATATACGCGCGAGTGAAATGCTGAGATTTAAATGAACAGAGTCAAGCTCAATCCTTGAGATCCATAGAGTGGGATTGCAGCCCGTCTCTCAAGACAATCCCCCCGCAACTGCGCGGCAAATCACTTTCAACGAGTGACTCTCGGAGACTTAAGTCCTGGGCCTGATGAAATGATGCTGCTGCCCCCGTGTGGACAACTACTCTCCGTTTCTGCTCGCCGTTAACGCTAGGAGCAACCTAGCTTATACGACAGCAACCGACCTTACAAACTAATCAACACGATGGGCACCCAATCGCTGTTGGCGGGCGCAGTCCTCTGGAGCACAGCAGCCGCCCTAGTCGGTAAAGATGATGTGGGCCGACTTCCCGCCATGGGCTGGAACTCCTGGAACGAGTACGGGTGCAACATCAATGAGAGCGTGTTTCTCACCGCTGCCAGCGAGCTGGTATCTCTAGGGCTGAAGGACCTCGGCTACGTCTACGTCAACATTGATGACTGCTGGGCCGACAAGAATAAGAAGCGCGACAGTAGGAATGAGATCATCCCGGACGCACGCCGCTTCCCTAACGGCATCAGCGGCCTTGCGACCCAGATACACAACCGCGGCTTAAAGCTCGGTATATATAGCGACGCGGGTACGAAGTCTATATCCGGCTTGCAGTAAAATATGATTCTATGATTTTCTCACTGATGTTGTTCAGGCTCGGCCACTTGCGAGGGTTATCCTGCCTCTCTAGGCAACGAGGGGACTGATGCTGCTACATTTAATAAGTGGGGTGTTGACTGTAAGTGGTTTTTGTTTGTTTTTTGCTTCTCGACTTCAATCTACCTCCCTCCAAGTTAACTGATTTTAATATCTCGGATAGATCTCAAGTACGACAACTGCAATGTCCCTGGAAACTGGAATGGCCAGTACTCATGGACGCCCGAAGGAATGACCACCACGGCTCCCAAGGGCTATGATTGGAGCACATCCAAGACCGCTCAACGCTATGCAACTATGCGGGACGCTTTGCTGCAGCAGAATCGCACCATCCTTTACTCCATGTGTAATTGGGGCTTGGCACGTATCGACACTTGGGGCAACAACACGGGCCACAGCTGGCGCATGTCGGGCGACATCTTACCAGAGTGGAGCGGCAGATATACATGGCACCAGAGTTGGGGCATCACCAACATAATCAACCAGGCCGCCTTCTTCTGGAACACGACCAACTTCTGGGGTCACAACGACTGGGACATGCTTGAGGTTGGCAACGGCGCGCTGACTACCGAGGAGAACCGCAGCCACTTCGCCATGTGGGCTGCCTTTAAATCGCCGCTTATTATCGGGGCTAAGCTCCACTCCATGTCAAAGACGGTGCTTGAGATTCTCTCCAACAGGGAGCTCATCGCCTTCAACCAGGACCCCTTCTACGGCGCCGGGGCCATGCCATACAAATGGGGATACAACAAGGACGGCACCTACGACACGCTGCATCCGGCCGAGTACTGGACCGGCACGTCCATCGCAGGCGTGCACGTCTTTATGCTCAATACCCGGGATACCAGTTCTAAGATGACGGCCAAGTTTAACGAGATCCCAGCGCTCAAGTCGTTTAACTCGAGCACCCAGTTCATCGTCCACAATATGTGGACCGGCAAGGATATCGGCACCTTCAAGGGCGAGTACGGTGTTGATGTGGACAAGCATGACACTGCCGCTCTGAGGATTACGACCTCCGATGGTAAGAATTTTTACTCAGCAGATGGGGGGTTTTTTACCGGCTTAATTTGTAGAAAGCTGCTTGACTGACAGTAAATTCTAGGCAAACACCCGAACCCCGCGTGGTTGCCCAAGTAAAGTTTGCGGGTTCTTCTCTTATGAAGCATATCGCTTCTTTGAAATGGTCAACAGGTGCCTTCGCTGTGATTTTGGGTACGCGGCAGACTTACGTAAACCCCAGTTGAGGATGGCCGTTTCTCACTTGGGCGTCGCATAGGTAGGTGATGATAGGGTTTGTGAAACTTCCGAAGCGCCTGGTCCGCCTAGTCATCACCTCAGTTCATTTCTCTTGTCTTGGCTTCATTACTTTAGCTTATCTCTTGGAATGGAGGCCCTAACTCTACCTCTTATTCCTAAAGGATTTTGAGTCAAATCCCTTTTCCTGCTATACAAAAGAAGGGGCCCATTTTTAAAATAGAAACTTGCCACGAGAAGACCTCGGACTAAAACGGCCCGCTACAGCACCGAGACAATGAAAAGCAAGGTGAGATAGAAGAGAGGCCGGGAAACTGTACATGACCACATAACTGGAACTCGCTAGATCTTCAACTCGTCATGCGCAATCTGATTAAGTGAACCACAAATGCCGACATCCTCGTAGTTCTCTCTAAATCCCTGAAGTTCCGGGATGATGCGCAAGC